>Ga0210382_10000801_pt1 | contig 10726 bp, 9 predicted proteins | sample PLMedo_FD_155452 | JGI IMG/M metagenome (GOLD analysis project Ga0210382, IMG submission 155452) | Groundwater sediment microbial communities from an aquifer in East River, Colorado, USA - PLM0_60_coex redo | ecosystem: Environmental > Terrestrial > Soil > Riparian zone | place: USA: East River...
ACGCGCTGATCGGTCACGCGATCCATGCCGAAGACCGCCGCGTCCGGGTACGCGGTGTACAGAAGCCGCGACGAGAACGAGAGGATTCCACCGAGGACCGTGTTCTGTGCCGCGCCGAGGACGAGCAGGTACGGCAGCCGCGCGCCGTAGCCGAGCGTCGCGCGGAACGGCTCCGGATCGATGACCACGCTCCAGAACACGAGCGCCGAGAGAAAGAACCACGCGTGCTCGATCACGTGGATGCGCGCATCGAGGAGGGCGGCGTCGTAGAGATTCGGCAGGTGCCAGGCGTACAGGCCGCCGACGTAGAGAGCAGCCGCGACGAGCGGCTGCCGCAGGAGACGCACGAAGGCTCGTACCGCGTGCGCGCGCGCGAGCGGACGCACGAGCGCGGCGCGCACCCACGCGGGTAGACCACGCAGCAGCGGCCGAATCGGCGCACCGAGCATCAGGAGCGGCGCCGCTACCACGGTAAGGAGCATGTGCTGGACCATGTGCACCGCGAACGAGACGGCCGCGTAGCTGTCGATCGGGGATGCGAGCGCAACGAGGAGCGCGGCAAGGCCGAGAAGGAAGAGCGCGGTGCGCCACACCGGCCAGCGTCGCCGCATCCGCGCCACACCGACCACGTAGAGGATGGCCGCGAGGGCGGCGGTCGCAGAGACGACTAAAGGCGCAATGTGCTGTCCACCATGATCGCGACGAACAGGAGCGCGAGGTACAGGAGCGAGTACAGATAGACCGCGCGCGCCATCGCACGGCGACGCACTGTTCCGCTCCGAAGAAGGCGGAACGCGTACCCGATGAAGAGGGCTCCGAGGATGATCGCCGCCGCGAGGTAGAGGTATCCGAGGCCGCCGATGATGAAGAGCAGGAGCGTGAGCGGCAGCAGGCTGGCCGCGTACGCGAGGATGTTCCACGCAGTCGCTTCGTCGCCTCGCACCACGGGCAGCATCGGAACTCCGGCGCGTTCGTAGTCATCGCGGATGAGGAGCGCGAGCGCCCAGAAGTGGGCGGGCGTCCAGAAGAAGATGATCGCGAAGAGGAGCCACGCCGCAAGATCGAGCGAGCCGGTGATCGCGGCCCAGCCGACGAGCGGCGGGATCGCGCCGGCCGCGCCGCCGATCACGATGTTCTGTGCGGTCGAGCGCTTCAGCCAGATCGTGTACACGAGGATGTAGAAGACCGTCCCGCCGATCGCGAGTGAGGCCGCGAGCAGATTCGTGAAGACCGCCAGCACGACGAAGGCGACCACGTTCAGCGCGATGCCCCACCAGATCGCGACGCCCGTGGAGATGCGATGGGCCGGGAGCGGACGTTTACGGGTACGTCGCATGCGCTCGTCGATGTCGCGATCGAAATAGTGATTCAGGCTCGCCGCCCCGCCGCTCGCCGCCGCGCCACCGATGATCGTCGCCGCGAGCAGCCCAAACGGTGGCACGCCGCGCTCCGCGAGGAACATGCCGCCGAGGGCGGTCAGCAAAAGGAGCGACATGATCGCGGGCTTCGTGAGGGCGATGAGATCGCGGACGATGGCACCCTGCCGCGCGGCTGGACGCCACGCGACCGCAGCGAGCCCCACGACGCTGCACCACAGAAGACTCGCCACAGCCGGATGCGCGCCGAGTGCCCACGGCGAGAACCGCGTGAGCGGGTTGGCGGCGCCGATCGCCACCTGCGCGAGGAAGATCACGAAGGTCGCGATCGCTAACGGACCGAGTCCCGGCGCCTCGCGCCGATGACGCCACGCCTCGATGCACGCGCCGACGACGATCACGCCCACGATCGCGGCGATGTAGCGGTGGAGCATCGCGATCGCGGGCGCACCGGTCGACGGAAGGTCGATTCGTGGGACGAACAGCGGCCGATATCCGGCTGGTAACTCCGGTATCGCGCCACACAGCGGCCAGCTGAGACACGCGGTCGTCGCATCCGCGCCGCGCACATACGCGCCGCTGACTAGAAGAACGAAGGTTCCGACAGCGGCGGCGACCGCCAGCCAGGTCCAGCCTCCGCTTGGCGCCCGCGCGATCGCCGGCCAGCGGACGATCACGGCAAGGATCGTCAGCGTCGCCAGGAGCAGCTCCGCGTTGGCGAGGTGGACGGTCACCCACTCCGGAGGCAGCTCGAGGACCACCGTGATCGCCCCGAGCACAGCCTGGAGCGGGTACAGAACGGCGACGGCGATCGCGAGCCAGAGGACGCGACGGTCGGCGCGGTACACGATGAACGTCCACAGCACCATCGCCGCGACCGCGAGCCCGGAGACGATCGCAAGGAACCGGTGCAACCACTCGATCCGCGTCGCGGGATCGAGCGACGGAAGGAACTGCCCGTGGCAGAGCGGCCAGTCGGGACAACCGAGGCCGGAACCGGTCACGCGCACAACGCCGCCCCAGACGACGACGAGGAACGATGCGACAAGGCTCGCGTACACGAGAGCGCGATAGCGGGGAGAAAAGCTCACGCGATCAGCCTAAGTCCGAGCGCGAAGAGTTAGTGCGCGACGTCTTCCTTCAGCGGACGGGCGCTGTGGACGACGGGGATCCGCGCGAAGTTGTACGGCTGCGGCGGCGACGTGGTCGCCCACTCCAGCGTGTCGGCCTCCCACGGGTCATCGCCGGCGGGGCGGCCGTTCTTGAGAACGATGCTGTAGAAGAAGTTGAAGAGGAACACGGCGATCGAGATCGCGATGATGTAGGCGCCGATCGTCGAGACGAGGTTGAGGCTCGCCCACTCCGGCGACTGCGGGTAGTGGAACGTCCGGCGGGGCATGCCGTCGAGGCCCAGCTGGTGCATCGGGAAGAACGCCATGTTCACTCCGATGAAGAACAGGAAGAAGTGGATCCGACCGAGCTGCTCGCTCAGAAGCCGGCCGCTCATCTTCGGCATCCAGTAGTAGAACGCGGCGAACGCGCAGAAGAGCGCGCCCTGCACAAGCACGTAATGGATGTGGGCCACGACGAAGTACGTGTCCGAAAGCTGCACGTCGACCGGCACGGAGCCGAGGAACACGCCGGAGATGCCACCAATAGTGAACACCACGATGAACGCCATCGCGAAGAGCATCGCCGTGCGGAAGCGCAGCGCACCGCCCCAGAGCGTGCCGAGCCACGAGAAGATCTTCACGCCGGTGGGGACGGCGATGAGCATCGTCGACGCCATGAAAAAGATTTGGAGCGCCGGATCGATGCCCGCGACGAACATGTGATGCACGAATACGCCGAACGACAGGAAGCCGATCGCCGCCGAGGAGTACGCGATCATCCGGTATCCGAAGATTGGCTTGCGCGAGAAGACCGGAAGGACTTCGCTGATCACGCCGAAGCCCGGCAAAATCATGATGTAGACCTCGGGGTGGCCGAAGAACCAGAAAAGGTATTGCCAGAGGAGCGGGTCCGCGCCCTGTCCGACCGCGAAGAAGTTCGTTCCGGCCATCCGGTCGAAGAGCAAGAGGACGCCGGCCACCGTGAGGAACGGCATCGCGAGGACGAGCAGGAAGCTCGTGACGAGGACGCTCCAGCAGAAGAGCGTGATCCGCATGAACGTCATGCCCGGCGCGCGCAACGAGAAAATCGTCACGATCATGTTCAGCGCGCCGAAGATCGACGAGAAGCCGAGGACGGTGAGCCCGAGGATGACTAGGTCCATGCCGTTCCCCGGCATGAACTCCCGCGTCGAAAGTGGCACGTACATGGTCCAGCCGGTCATCGGCGGACCGACGATGAACGCGGAGTACAGGATGATCCCGCCGGCCAGCAGGAGCCAATACGAGAGCGCGTTGAGTCGCGGGAAGGCCATGTCTCGCGCCCCGAGCTGCAGCGGAACGATGTAGTTCGCGAAACCCGTCCACACCGGCACGACGAAGAGGAACACCATCGTGAGACCGTGCATGGTGAACGCGGCGTTGTACTGCTGGGCATTCAGGAAGGTGTTGTCGGCCGTCGCGAGCTGCGTGCGGATCCCTAGGGCGAGCAGACCACCGGCGAGAAAGAAGAAGAACGTCGTGACGAGATAGAGGACGCCGATCTTCTTGTGATCGGTCGTCGTGATCCATTCGAGGATGCCCGTGTAACGCGCACGCGGGAACGGAAAGGTCCGCTCGAGGGTGGCCATGCGGGTCCATTCCATCGTGCGGGAATGGGCCTGTCAAACGCTGTCAGCTCTCTCGCTTAAGGAACCAGAAGAGGCCCCGGCCGAGGTTGAAGACGGCGATCGCAACCAGGACCCACGAGAACCAGCCGACCATAGCCGAGGCGAGATACGCGAAAACGAGCAAGCCGGCCGCGCCGAGCATCATGACAGCGCCGAGCCGGCGCCGGTTGTTCGTCATCGATTGAGAAAGAAGAATAGAAGGGGAGATAGAAGAAGGAACATCACCACACCGAACAGACAAGCGCGTATGCATGACCACGTGCGCGTTCCAATCTGGGATTGGGCTGAGGGACATCGAGGATGAACTTGCCCGGAGGGACCGGTGTGCCGAATTCCGCGGTCATCGCCCTGTAGCGACGAAGGGCTCGCCAGTACGGAACCATGGCCATTGATATGAGAGGAGCTCCCCGTCTGGGGAGCTCCTCTCGCCTTGCGCCTGTATGTCGAGTTTGGCTACTTGCCGGTGTTCACGTACTGGATGCAGTCGCCCTGGTTCTTGAAGGACGAGCCGTCTGCGCGCTCGAGGTCCTTCCAGCCACCGGACTTGCAATTGTTCTTGTCGCTTGTCGTCGCGGCCTCGCCGAGGTGGACGTTGCTCACGGTCCAGAACCCAGCGTCGTCGGCGATGACGAAGGGGATCGCGCCGACATGCCACGTCGGGTGCGCGGCAACGAATGCCGCCCAGTTCGGGTAGCCGCTATCCGGGCCGCCCGTGTAGAAGATCGTGCATGTGCTGTCGTGGATCGGATCCACGAGGCCTGCGCCGTCATTGCAGTAGAAGGCGCCGATGAACGCGTAGAAGTCGGTCGTGCCGTCGCCGGTCACGTCGATCGGCAGGCTGATCCGCGGCGAGCCAGCCGTCGCGACGCCCGTGTAGTTGAACGACAGCTGCGTGACCTGGCCGAGCGTCTTGCCGTTCAGGCTCGAGGTCTGGTAGTAGACACCCGAGTAGTCGCCGGATCCGACCGGCACTGAGTTGTCGAGGATCGCTCCGTTCGTCGTGCGGGTGCAGACGCCACCGTAGACGGCGCCGCCCGTGTCACCGTTCGCGGTGTCCGTTGTGCCGTCGAAGCACAGAAGCTGGCTGGATGCGTTGGCCGCGGCGGCCGGTCCGGCGTTACCGAGCAGGACCGCAGCGGAAAAAACGGCGAGGATCCCGAGTGAGCGCGTGAGCATCTTGACTAAATGCACTGATTTGTCTCCACTCCCGATAGTCGTCGAGCGCTTAACGCGGTTAAGGCAGAAACGTCAGGCACTGTGCGGGCCCTCGGACGCTCGCGGACCGAGAGGAAGAGCCAGCGCCCGCGAGGCCTACACTCCGCGGCCGGGGAGGCGAATGGGCGAGGCGCTTGCGCCGTTCCTGGGCACGTGGACCGTGATGATGGCGGCGATGATGCTGCCGTCGGCGACGCCGATGATCCTGTTACATCGCCTCGGCGCGGATGGTCGCGTGCGTAGGGGCCTCTGGTCCGCCGCGTTCGTGGCCGGGTACCTGGTCGTATGGGCCTCGGTCGGGATCGTCGTATGGGGCGCCGCCATCGCCGCGAGCACGATCGTCATGCCCGAACAGCGCGCCGTCGCCGTCGCCGCGATCCTCTTGCTTGCCGGCGTCTACCAGTTCACGCCTCTGAAATCGACGTGCCTCCGTGCGTGCCGCACTCCTGCGGACTTCCTGTTGACCCACTGGTACCGCGGACTTTTCGGCCAGCTGCGGCTTGGGATCGAGCACGGTCTCTATTGCCTGGGCTGCTGCTGGGCGCTCATGGCCCTGTTCGTAGGTGTTGGCGCCATGAGCCTCGTCTGGGCGGCGGGGATCGCCGTCGTGGTGCTCATCGAGAAGGTGCGACCCGAGGGAGTCGCATTCGGACGGATCGCTGGTGGTTTACTCATCGTCGCCGCGGCGATCGTCTTCGCGTTTCCGGACCTCGCGATGTCTCTTGGCGGATCGATGTGAAGGAGCAAGAGGATGGCTGACACAAAGGCGCCCGCATGGAACATGAAGGGAACCCTGATCATCGCGTGCAACTGCGAGTACGGATGCCCCTGCAACGTGAATGGCCGCCCAACAACCGGCAAGTGCGAGGGCGGGTGGACGTGGCAGCTCGAGCAGGGGATCTACGGCGACGTGAAGCTCGACGGCCTGTGCATCGGGCTCTACGCGAACTGGCCGGCCGCGATCCACGAAGGGAACGGCGTGGCGACCTCGCTCATCGACGACCGGGCGAAAACCGCGCAACGCGAGGCTCTTCAGGCCCTCGTTGAGGGCCGATCCGCAGGTCCCTGGGCGATCTTCCGCAAGACCTTCAAGGAGTTGCATGGTCCGGACTACGTCACCTATGACGTGGACAGCGAGAGCCGTCTTCCGCGCGTCCGCGCCGGCGAGACTCTCACGATCGAGACGGAGTACATCCGTAACCCCGTGACCAAGGAGACCGTCCACCCACGCCTCGCGATGCCCGAGGGGTTACTCGTCAAGGACATCGCGCTCGTCGGCTCGAAGCGCTTCAAGCTGAGCGCCGACAAAGTGCGCTACGACCACTCCGGCCGCTATGCCGCTTTCGGCTTCTTTCAGTACTTCGGTCCGTAGTCCTGCGCGAGCGAGGTAGCTAGCCCGCGGGTCGAGCCACCACGAGCTTGTCCTGTCCGGACATGGCGCCCCAGACCTCGCCGTGGCGACCGAGAAGCTGGCGCACGTTCGCGTTGGCCGCCGGGTGGGCGCGGACGACGAACGTCTCCGTCGCGGGGTCGAAACGCACGAGTGCATTGGCGTCCCACTCGGTGACCCAGACAACGTCGGCATCGTCGACAAACACGGCGTACGCCTCCGGTCCGCGACCGGGAAGCTTCCACTCTTTCCATCCGCTGCTGTCGTAGCGGGCGAGCTGCCCGGCGTTCCATTCGCTCACCCACACGCGACTCTTCGAATCACACCAGACGCGGCGGGCGCCCTGGCCCGCGGTGGGCGGGACGAGAACCGTCGCGCCCCCGGTCTCCTTCACGATGCGCCCGACGTAGCTACCTGCGAGCGATGCGTAATAGATCTCGCCGTCCGGGCAGCTCGTGATCCCGTAGGGACCTACGCCACGCGGAGCGTCGAATACCGTCATCGCACCGCTCTGCGTATCGAGGCGACCGAAGACCCCGTTCTGGCCGGTGAACCAGAGCGTGCGCGCGTCCTTGTCGAACACGGCCGTGTTGAGGTTCGCGTTACCACGATCCGCCGGAAGCGGGAAGCGCTTGACCTCGCTGGTCACAGGATCGACGCGGACGATCGCGTTGAGACCGCCGTCGGTGACCCACGGTGCCCCGTCGGGCCCGACGATGACGCCGTGAGGCGCCGATCCCGCTCCAAGTTTGACCGCCTTCGTGACGCCGAATTTGGGGTCGAGCCACCCAAGCTCACCGGAGAGCTGCGCCGTGTACCAGACGCCACCGTCGCGCGCGGGCGCGACGTCGTGAGGTCCCTGACCGCGCGTGACGGGGTACTCCTGCAGCACGAAGTCGACCGAGGTGCGCGCGCTCGGAGTCGCCGCGGCGGGACTCGTCGCGGTCGGAGGAGCGGAGCTCGCCGCTGGATCGCTCCGGACGACGACGCCGTCCATGGGTCGGCAGCCGACCACGACAAACGCGATGACGAGACCGCCTATCGCGTGTTTCATGACTCCAGGGATACAGCCCGCAGGCGGAGCGAGTTCGATACGACGGTGACCGACGAGAGCGCCATCGCGGCCGCGGCGAGGACCGGAGAGAGCAGCCACCCGGTGAAGGGATAGAGCACGCCCGCCGCGACCGGGATGAGCGCGACGTTGTAGAAGAACGCCCAGAAGAGGTTCTGGCGGATCGTCGCGACCGTCGCGCGCGCCAGACGCAGCGCGCGTGGGACTCCGCGTGGGTCGCCACCCACGAGAACCACGTCCGCCGTCGCGATCGCGACGTCCGTGCCCGATCCGATCGCGATCCCGAGATCCGCGCGCGCGAGCGCCGGCGCGTCATTCACGCCGTCGCCGACCATCGCGACACGGTGCCCCGCTGCCTGCAGTTCGGCGACGATGTCGGCCTTCCCGTCCGGCCGAACTTCGGCGCGCACCTCGTCGATGCCGAGATCGCGCGCGATGGCCTCGGCGACGCGGCGGGCATCGCCCGAGACGAGCAGCGTGCGCAGGCCCATTCGCCGCAGCTCGACCAGCGCGTCGCGAGCCGCGGCCTTCGGCGTGTCGGCGAGCGCGAGGATACCGGCGGGTTCGCCGTCGATCGTCCCCACGAGAACGGTCCGGCCTTTTTCCTGGTGGTGCGCGAGGATCTCATCGCCGAGCTCCGCGAAACCGTGGGCTCGAGCCAGGGCGGCGTTGCCGATCCAGACATCGTGCCCATCGACCGTCGCGTGAATGCCCTGACCGGGAAGCGCCTCAAATGAGGTGGGCTCCGCGAGCGGGAGGCCCTTCGTCGTGGCGAGCTCGACGACCGCGGCCGCGAGCGGGTGCTCGGACCGCGATTCGGCGCTCGCGAGGATGCGGATGACGTCGTCCTCGCCGATCCCAGCGCAGTTCATGTACTCGACGACCTCGGGACGGCCGACGGTGAGCGTGCCGGTCTTGTCGAACGCGACGACGTCGATTGCGCGCGCCGTCTCGAGCGCCTGCGCGCTCTTAATGAGGAGACCGCGCGACGCGCCGCGGCCCGTGCCCACGATGATCGCGGTCGGCGTCGCGAGTCCGAGCGCGCAGGGACACGCGATGATTAGGACCGCGACGAACGCGCTCAGCGCATAGCCGAGTCGGGGCTCGGGCCCAAAGACGAGCCAGGCGAGCGCGCTTGCGAACGCGATCGCGAAGACGATCGGCACGAAGATCGAGGCGATCCGGTCGACGAGACGCTGGATCGGCGCTTTCGAGCCTTGGGCTTCCTCGACGAGTCGCACGATCTGCGCGACGAGCGTGTCGCCACCGACGCGGGTGACGCGGAAACGGAAAGTCCCCGTGCCGTTCTGCGTCCCGCCGGTGACCTCGTCGCCGGGGCCCTTCTCCACCGGCATGGACTCGCCCGTGAGCATCGCCTCGTCGACCGCGGAAGATCCGGCCAGCACGCGCCCATCGGCAGCGACGACCTCGCCGGGACGCACGATGACGACGTCCCCGACGGCGAGGCTGTCGATCGGAACATCCTCCTCGGCGCCGCCGGGACGGCGGACGCGCGCGCTCTTCGCGCCGAGCGTGGCGAGCGCCCGCACCTCGTCGGCGGTCCGCGCGCGGGCGCGCGCCTCGAGGAAGCGGCCCGCGAGCACGAGCGTGACGATCACGGTTGCGGTGTCGTAGTAGAGGAATCGACTCGGCTCGAGACCGGCAGCGACGAACATCGAGCCGAGGAAAGTCGCGAGTACCGAGACCCCATACGCCGTGGTCGTCCCCACAACGACGAGCGTGTTCATGTCGGTGCGCCGATGTCGGGCCGCCGAGAGCGCGCCGCGGTAGAACGGCAGCGCCGACCAGACCTGCACCGGAGTCGCGAGCGCGAAAAGCAGGTAGGGCCGCCACGCCGCCTCCATGAGGGCCGGGTACACGAGATCGGCCATCGAGACGAGCATCGTCGGGACCGCCAGCGCCGCCGCGACGATGAGCCGGCGCCGGAGGGCCCGGAGGTATGTCGCTCGCAGCGCGCGCTCGCGCGTCTCGGTCGCGGCACGCTCGGCACGATCGGCCGAGAGCACGAGCGCCCCGTAGCCCGCGCGCTCGATGGCGCGCACGAGGGCCGCGTCGTCGGCGCGGGATGGATCGACCTCGACGCGGGCGCGCTCGGTCGCGAGATTCACGTCAGCTTCGCGCACGCCCGAAACGCCACGCAACGCATCCTCGACGCTCGCGACGCACGAGGCGCACGTCATCCCCGTGACGACGAGGTCGCGCTGCGTGGCGGCCGTCGGCTCGGGAGGGCTAGAGACTGGCACTGCAGGACGGACAGCGGCCGGCGCGCTCCGATGCTGACGCGCCGCACTGACGACACATGAGAACGCCCGTAGCGTCGGTGCGGACCTCTCTGTGGGACTCCGCGTAGAACGTCGACTCCCAACGGCGGCGATTGCGCATTTCGTCTCGCGGGCGTCCGGCTCCCGCGACGAGCCCGAAGCCGATGAGGCCGACGAGGATGAAGAAGACCAACAGCGGATCCATCAGCGGCGCGTCTCGGCCGTCGCGCGAAGCGAGCGCGCGATCGCGTGGATCAGGTCGATGTCATTCAGCGGGCCCAGATCCTCGACCGTGTACGTACGCAGCTTCGCCGCGATGACCGCCGCGATCCGCGCGCGCTCGGTCGGCGCGAGCTTCGACTCGCGCGCGACAAACTCGCGGACGAGACGCTGCGCTTCACCGGGCATGCGTCGCGTCTCCGCCGTCAGACCGGCGCCAAGCGGCGTGACCGTGCGCAGCGAGAACCAGTCGACCTGCGGCCGCGGGGCGCGGACCACGTAGGTGCCCGCGGCGAGGTCACCGAGACGCTGTGACTTCGGGCTGAGGACGATGACGAGGACGCCGAGGCCATAGAACGCCGGCAGGAAATCGACGAGCCGCAGCAGGTTGCG
>Ga0210382_10000802_pt1 | contig 10721 bp, 9 predicted proteins | sample PLMedo_FD_155452 | JGI IMG/M metagenome (GOLD analysis project Ga0210382, IMG submission 155452) | Groundwater sediment microbial communities from an aquifer in East River, Colorado, USA - PLM0_60_coex redo | ecosystem: Environmental > Terrestrial > Soil > Riparian zone | place: USA: East River...
AAGTCGCGCCGCACAACGCCTACCCCCCACTCCTCGAGGAACGCGGCGACGTGTCGGCCGATCGTCCCGGCCGATCCGATGACAGCGATCACACGGCGATTGAACCAGGCCGCATGCGACAATCGCGGGGATGGCTGTCGAACAAGGCACCTCTTCCGAGCAGGTGCTCGCTGGCCGCGAGCAGTACGTCGCGCGAGGAGTCGCGACGCCGCCGATCGTCGTCGCCCGGGCCGAAGGCGCCCGCGTCGAGGACCTCGACGGCCGCAGCTACATCGACTTCGCCGGCGGCCTGGGCTGCCAGAACACCGGCCACGGCTTTCCGCCCGCGGTCGCGGCCATGCACGAGCAGATCGACAGCTACCTCCACCAGTGCTTCATGGTCGGGATCTACGAGCCGTACATCGAGGTCTGCAGGCGGCTGGCCGAGCTTTCGCCATGCCAGGGCACCGACCAGAAAAGCATCCTCCTGAACTCCGGCGCGGAGGCGGTCGAGAACGCGGTCAAGATCGCGCGCGCCGCAACAGGTCGGCCCGCCGTCGTCGTCTTCGACCGGGCGTTCCACGGGCGCACGCTGCTTGCGATGACGATGACGAGCAAGGTCGTCCCCTACAAGCGTGGCTTCGGCCCGTTCGCGCCCGAGGTGTACCGGACGGCCGCGCCCTATCCGTACCGCGACATCACGTCAGACGACGCAATCGATTGCCTGCACCAGCTCTTCAAGGGCGAGGTCGATCCCGAGTCGGTCGCCTGCGTCGTGCTCGAGCCCGTCCAGGGCGAGGGCGGCTTCGTCGTCATGCCCGAGGACTTCCCCGCCCGGCTGAAGGAGCTCTGCGGCGAGCACGGCATCCTCTATGTGAACGACGAGGTGCAGTCCGGAGTCGGGCGCACCGGGCCGGTGTGGGCGATCGAGCGCTATGGCGTGGAGCCCGACCTCCTCGTCTCGGGCAAGTCACTCGGCGGTGGGCTGCCGCTGGCGGCCGTCACCGGCCGCGCCGAGGTTATGGACGCGCCCGACCCGGGCGGCCTGGGTGGCACGTTCGGCGGCAACCCCGTCGCCTGCGCGGCCGGGATCGCGGTCCTGGACGAGGTCGCGAGCGACGAGTTTCGTGAGCGCTCCGAGGAGCTCGGGCAGCGGCTTCGCGTGCGCTTTGACGAGATCGCGACCCGCGTCGACAACGTCGGGGAGGTGCGCGGGCTCGGGCCGATGCTCGCGCTCGAGCTCGTCACGGACCGGGCGAGCAAGGAGCCCGCTGCCGATCTGACGAAAAAGACGACCGAGGGCGCAAGGGAGCGAGGGCTGATCCTCCTCTCGTGCGGGCTCTACGGAAACGTCGTGCGGATCCTCGTCCCGCTCGTCATCTCCGACGACGACCTCGACCGGGGCCTCGAGATCCTGGAGGAATCCCTTGTCGCAGCCGCAGGCTGACGTCCAGCTCGACTCGGTAACGAAGGCGTACGGCGAGGTTGTCGCGGTCGACGACCTCGCGCTCGAAGTCGCGCCCGGCGAGTTCTTCACGATGCTCGGTCCTTCGGGCTCCGGCAAGACGACCACGCTGCGGCTGATCGCCGGGTTCGAGCTGCCCGACGAGGGCCGCGTGCTGCTCAAAGGCGCTGACGTCACGCGCCAGCCGCCCTTCGCGCGCGACGTCAACACCGTCTTCCAGGATTACGCGCTGTTCCCGCACTTGACCGTCGGGGAGAACGTCGCCTACGGGCTGAAGGTGAAGCGCGTCAAGCGCGCAGAGCGCAACCGCAGGGAAGCGGAGGCGCTTCAGCTCGTCAGGCTCGGCGGGCTCGAGGCGCGCAAACCCTCGCAACTCTCGGGCGGGCAGCGCCAGCGCGTCGCACTGGCCCGCGCGATCGTCAACCGCCCGCAGGTCCTCCTTCTCGACGAGCCCCTGGGAGCACTCGACCTCAAACTCCGGCAGGAGATGCAGATCGAGCTAAAGCGGATCCAGCAGGAGGTCGGGATCACATTCGTCTACGTCACACACGACCAGGAAGAGGCGCTGACGATGAGCGACCGGCTGGCGGTCTTCAACAACGGCCGCATCGAGCAGGTCGGTGCGCCGGCGGAGGTCTACGAGCATCCCGAGACCGAGTTCGTCGCCGGCTTCGTCGGCGTCTCGAACGTGCTCGAGCGCGCCCTGGACGGTCGATCCGGCCGCTTCACCGTCCGTCCTGAGAAGATCCGCATCCTCGAAGAGAGCGATACAGCCGAGGCAGGAGCGCACTCGGAGACCGGCAGGATCCGTGACGTCGTCTACGTCGGGATGGTCACTCGGTACGCGGTCGAGCTCGACGAGGGTGGAGTGTTGATGGTGATCCGGCAGAACCTGGAAACCACGTCCAGCGAGGCACTCGAGACCCGCGGCCGGCGGGTGCGCCTGGCCTGGCGCCCTGAGCACACCTATGCAATCGAAACGGGGGAAGAGGAGGAGCAGCATGAGTAGAGCGTGGAAGCGGCGACTGGGCAGTGCCGCCTTGGCAGTCCTGGTGGTCTTGCTCGCCTTCGCGGCCGCAGGGTGCGGCAGCAAGAAGAAGAGCGGGTCTTCGGCACAGAAGAGCGTCGGAGCGGGAGAGGGGAAGCTCGCCCTGATCGCATGGGCCGGCTACGTCGAGGACGGCTCGACCGACCCGAAGGTCGACTGGGTGACGCCGTTCGAGAAGGCGACGGGCTGTCAGACGAGCGTGAAGGTCGCCGGCTCCTCCGACGAGATGGTGACGCTGATGCGGACGGGCTCCTACGACGGCGTGTCGGCCTCCGGCGATGCTTCGCTCCGGCTCGTCGCCGGCAAGGACGTCGCCCCGGTAAACGTCGATCTCGTCCCGAACTACGCAGACGTCGTCCCGGCGATCAAGGACCAGCCCTACAACACGGTCGACGACGTCCACTACGGCGTACCACACGGGCGCGGAGCCAACCTGCTCATGTGGCGGACGGACAAGGTCAAGCCCGCACCGGATAGCTGGAGTGTCGTCTTCGATCCCAGCTCGCCGTACAAGGGCCACATCACCGCCTACGACAGGCCGATCTACATCGCGGACGCCGCCGTCTACCTGAAGGCGACTCAGCCCGACCTGAAGATCACGAACCCGTACGAGCTGGACGACGACCAGTTCAACGCGGCCGTCGACCTGCTCAAGAAGCAGCGCAGCGTCGCGGGCGAGTACTGGACCGACGCGGCGAAGGAGATCCAGTCCTTCACGAGCGGCGGCACGCTGCTGGGGACGGCTTGGCAGTACCAGGCGAACACCCTCCAGGGGAGCAAGGTCCCGGTCAAGTCGATCCTCCCGAAGGAGGGCTCGACCGGCTGGTCGGACACCTGGATGATCCACTCGAAGGCGAAGCATCCGAACTGCATGTACAAGTGGTTCGACTACGTGCTTTCTCCGAAGGTGCAGGCAGAGATCGCCGAGTGGTTCGGCGAGGCGCCCGCGAATGTCAAGGCGTGCTCGCTCACCACGGTGAAGAACCACTGTGACATCTTCCACGCAACCGACGAGGCGTACTTCGACAGGGTTGCGGAGTGGGAGACGCCGGTCGCGGACTGCGGAGACGACCGCGGGAGCAAGTGCAAGGACTACTCCCAGTGGACACAGGCGTGGACAGAAATCAAGGGGTAATTGTCTGCTAACGAAGTAAGGGCGGCGCCGCCCCGGCCTTCGCTGGGGCGGCGACTCGCCACCTTCCTCTACCGGCGGCCGAGGCTCCAGGTCAGCCTGCTGCTCGCCGCCCCGATGGGATGGCTCGTCCTCGCCTACCTCGGGTCGCTGGCGGTCCTCTTCGTCGCCGCGTTCTGGCGCCTCGACCCGTTCACGGCGCAGGTCGTGCACGAGCTCAGCTTCGCCAACTTCCGGACGCTCTGGGATAGCGACGTCTACCGGACGATCACGATCCGCACGGTCGGGATCGCGGCTGCGGTCACCCTCACTGACGCGATCATCGCTTTCCCGATCGCGTACTACATGGCGCGCATCGCCACGCCGCGCGTCCGCGGCCTCCTGCTCGTGGCGATCCTGATGCCGCTCTGGTCGAGCTACCTCGTAAAGGTGTACGCGTGGCGGACGATGCTCCAGGAGGGCGGCCTCGTGAACTGGGCGCTGAGCCCGCTCGGGATGAAGGGACCTGGATTTGGAGTCTTCGCGACGTGGCTCGTCTTCAGCTACCTCTGGCTGCCGTTCATGATCCTGCCGGTCTACGCGGGGCTGGAACGGATCCCCTCGTCGCTGATCGAAGCGTCGAGCGATCTCGGCGCGAAGGCGGGACGCACATTCCGGGCGGTCGTCCTGCCGCTCGCCTTCCCAGCTGTCGTCGCCGGCTCGATCTTCACGTTCTCACTGACGCTGGGCGACTACATCACGCCCCAGCTCGTATCGAACACCCAGTTCGTCGGCAACGTCGTCTACGACAACGTCGGCGTCGCAAACAACCTCCCCTTCGCGGCCGCTTTCGCGCTCGTGCCGGTCGTGGTGATGATCGGCTACCTCCTCGGCGCAAGGCGCCTGGGCGCCTTCGATTCCCTGTAGTGGTCGAGTCGCCCCTCACCCGGATCGCCCTCCGTATCGCGACGGGGCTGACCCTCGCGTTCATCTACCTGCCGCTGGCCGTGATCACCCTCTACGCGTTCAACGACCGGACGAACCAGGCCTGGCCGATCCAGGGGCTGACCTTGAAATGGTTCGGCAAAGCACTCGACAACCCTGGGGCTCGAGACGCGTTGCTCACGTCGCTCAAGGCGGGCCTGGGCGCGACGGTGCTCGCGCTGCTGCTCGGCTCGCTCGCTGCGTTCGCCGTACAGCGCTACCGCTTCTTCGGCCGTGAGACGGTCTCGTTCCTCGTCATCCTCCCGATCGCGCTTCCCGGAATCGTCACCGGGATGGCGTTGAACGCGACCTTCCGCAGCGTCTTCGAGCCTTTCGGGGTGGGGCTCGGCCTCTTCACGGTGATCGTGGGCCACGCGACGTTCTGCATCGTCGTCGTCTACAACAACGTGGTCGCGCGGCTTCGCCGCCTCTCGCGGTCGATCGAGGAAGCCTCGATGGACCTCGGTGCCGACACGTGGCAGACGTTCCGCTACGTCACGCTGCCGGCCATACGCACCTCGCTTCTCGCCGGAGCGCTGCTCGCGTTCGCGCTCTCCTTCGACGAGATCATCGTGACGACCTTCACCGCCGGCGACCAGCAGACGCTTCCGATCTGGATCTTCACGAACCTGTCGAGGCCCAACCAGCTTCCGATCGTCAACGTCGTCGCCGTCCTCGTCGTGCTTGGCTCGGCGATCCCGGTCTACATTGCCCAGCGCCTGACGACCGAGGCCGGAGTCGCAGCGCCCGCTGCAGCAGCTGCTGGTGCCCGCCAATGAGATAGTTTTGAACGCTGGAAAGAGGAGGTTTCGATGAGCGTGACGATCGCGCAGTACCAGAACTTCGTCGGTGGCACGTGGGTCGACGCAGCCGAAGGCGGGACGGTCGAGATCATCAATCCGGCGACGGGCGAGACGATCGCCGAGGTACCGCAGGGCACCGAGGCGGATGTCGACCGCGCGGTCGAGGCGGCAAAGGCCGCCCTCCCGGACTGGCTCGAGACGACCCCCGGCGAACGCTCGGGGATGCTCCTTAAGCTCGCCGACGCGATCGACGCGAACGCCGAGGAGCTCGCCCAGCTCGAGTCTCAGAACGTGGGCAAGCCGCTGCCCCTCTCGCGCTACGAGCCACCCGTCGCCTCGGACAACCTCCGCTTCTTCGCGGGCGCCGCACGCACGCTCGAAGGGCGCGCGGCCGGCGAGTACATGCGCGGCTACACCTCGATGATCCGGCGCGAGCCTGTCGGCGTCGTCGGCCAGATCGCGCCCTGGAACTACCCGATGATGATGGCGGTCTGGAAGATCGCGCCCGCGCTGGCCGCGGGCAACGTGGTCGTCCTGAAGCCGTCCGAGCAGACACCGCTCACGACGCTCCGCCTCGCACAGCTGGCCGGCGAGATCTTCCCGGCGGGAGTGCTGAACGTGATCACGGGTGACGGCGAGCCGGTGGGCGCAGGGATCGTTCGCCATCCGGACGTGCGCATGGTCTCGCTCACGGGCGACGTGGCGACGGGCAAGGAAATAGCCCGCGCGGCCGCTGACAATCTCAAGCGCGTCCATCTCGAGCTCGGCGGCAAGGCCCCCGTTGTCGTCTTCGACGATGCCGACCCGGCCGCAGTCGCTGAGGGGATCAAGATCGCGGGCTACTGGAACTCGGGCCAGGACTGCACCGCGGCCTCACGCGTGATGGCGGGCCCGAAGGTCTACGACAAGCTCCTCGACGAGCTCGTCCCGGCCGTCGAGTCCCTGCAGGTCGGCGACCCCGCGACGAGCGAGGACATCGAGATGGGCCCGGTGATCTCGAAGGCCCAGCAGGACCGTGTCTTCGGGTTCCTCGAGCGTGCCTCCAAGGCGAAGGTGCTGACCGGCGGCGGCTCGAACGGCGACCGCGGGTTCTTCGTGCAGCCGACCGTCGTCGTCGACGTGGGCCAGGACGATGAGATCGTCCAGAAGGAGGTCTTCGGCCCGGTCGTCACTGTGCAGCGCTTCGCCGACGACGACGAGGCCCTCGCCTGGGCGAACGACGTCGACTACGGGCTCTCGGCCTCGGTCTGGACGCGGGACATCGGCCGTGCGCTGAACGCGGCGCGCAAGCTTCAGTTCGGGACGGTCTGGATCAACGACCACATCCCGCTCGTCTCGGAGATGCCCCACGGCGGCTACAAGCAGTCGGGGTATGGCAAGGACCTGTCGGTCTACGGGCTCGAGGACTACACGCAGATCAAGCACGTAATGGCCAAGATCGACTAGCGCGCATGGGCGTAGCCGAAAGGGTCGAGGTGGCGCCGGATTCCGCCGCCGCGGCCGCCGATATTCGCCTCGAGGGCGTCACGAAGCGCTTCGACGATCTGGTCGCGGTCGACGACCTGTCGCTCGAGATCCCGCGCGGGAGCTTTTTCGCCCTCCTCGGGCCCTCGGGCTGCGGGAAGACCACGACGCTGCGCATGATCGGCGGCTTCGAGGAGCCGAGCGAGGGCCGGATCCTCCTCGGCGAGCAGGACGTCACCGGGCTGCCGCCCTATCGCCGGGACGTGAACACCGTCTTCCAGAGCTACGCGCTGTTCCCGCACCTCACCGTGTTCGAGAACGTCGCGTTCGGTCTCCGCCGCAGGCGCCTCCGCGGCGGCCAGCTCGAGGGCCGTGTCCGGGAGATCCTGGACCTGGTCGACCTGCCGGGAATGGAGCGCCGCAAGCCCAACCAGCTCTCGGGCGGGCAGCAGCAGCGGATCGCACTTGCGCGCGCGCTCGTCAACAAGCCGCAGGTGCTGCTCCTCGACGAGCCGCTCGGCGCCCTCGACCTGAAGTTGCGCAAGCAGATGCAGCTCGAGCTGAAGACGATCCAGCACGACGTCGGCATCACGTTCGTGCACGTCACGCACGACCAGGAGGAAGCGATGACGATGGCCGACACGATCGCCGTCATGCACAGGGGGCGCATCGAGCAGCTCGGCCCTCCGGACGAGCTCTACGAGCGCCCGCAGACCGCTTTCGTGGCCGGCTTCCTCGGCGTGTCGAATCTCCTTCCGGGCACACAGGCCGGGCCGGTTGCGATCAGGCTCGACGGCGGTACCGAGGTGAAGGTGCCGCCCGACGCTCTCACCGGTCGGTCGGGCCGGCTCGCCGTGGGAATCCGGCCCGAAAAGATCAAGATCGGGACCGACCAGGTGAACACGCTTGCTGGAAAGGTCTTCGAGCGCGCGTATGTCGGAGTCTCGACCCAGTACGTCATAGATACTCCCGCCGGTCGAGTGATGGTCTATGTGCAGAACGCAGAGCCGGGTGCGGGCATGGCCGCGCCGGGCGACCCGATCACCGTCGGCTTCGACCCGGAAGCGACCTTCGTCGTCGACCTCAACGAGGAGGAATCTGTATGAACGACGTTCTGACCCGACAGGAACTGCTCCGCCGCGCTGCCCTCGGCGCGGGCCTGCTCTCGGTGCCGGGCCTCCTCGCCGCCTGCGGCGGGAGCAGCGGTGGCGGTGGCAGCAAGAAAGAGCTCGCCGACACGCTCGTTTTCTCCAACTGGACGTATTACATGGACAAAGACAAGAAGACGAAGAAGTGGCGGACGCTCGAGGCCTTCAAGAAGAAGTTCGGCGTCAACGTCAAGTACACCGAGGACATCAACTCGAACTCGCAGTTCTTCGGGAAGATCCAGGGGCCGCTCTCGCGGGGGCAGTCGATCGACCGCGACCTGATCGTGCTCACCGACAACGAGCGGTTCCTCGCCACGATGATCGACAAGGGCTGGGTCGAGAAGCTCGACAAGGATGCGCTCCCGAACATCCAGAACCTCGTCGACGTCCAGAAGAGCCCGCCCTTCGACACGCACCGCGACTACAGCCTCCCCTGGGCATCGGGGATGACCGGGATCGCCTACAACGCGAAGCTGACGAAGCCCGTCACGTCGATGGACCAGCTCCTCGAGGACAAGACTCTCAAGGGGAAGGTGTCGGTGCTCGACAACATCTCGGACACGCTCGGCCTGGTCATGCTCTCCAACGGAAACGACCCGAGCAGGGTCACGGACGACACCTTCAAGAGCGCGCTCGGCCGCGTCAAAACCGCGTCCGACTCGGGACAGCTCCGCCAGATCACCGGCAACGACTACACAGGCCCGCTCGCCAACGGCGACCTCGCGGCCTGTGTCGCGTGGTCGGGCGACATCGACCAGCTCCAGGCCGACAACGCGAATCTGAAGTGGGGGATCCCGAAGGCCGGCGGGATGATCTGGACGGACAACGTGCTCATCCCGAAGGGCGGCGATGCCTACACCGCATCGGTGTTCATGAACTACATCTACGACCCCGAGGTGGCTGCCAAGCTCTACGGCACCATTCACTACATCAGCCCGGTCAAAGGATCGCGGGAGGCGCTGGCCAAGATCGATCCGGAGACGGCGAAGAACGAGCTGTTCTTCCCGACCGAGCAGACGCTCTCGCAGGTGCACCTGATCGATCCAACGTTTCTGAAGAACCAGAGCTACAACGAGCAGTGGCAGGCCGTGCTCGGCGCCTAGCACTACCCACCATTGGGCTTCTTTCACCGTCACCGCGGCCTCACGCCGTATCTCCTACTCGCGCCGGGGCTGGCGTGGCTCGCGGTGTTCTTCCTCGTGCCGCTGGGGTTCCTGGCCTACCAGTCGCTGCAGTCAGGGAGCTTCGACGTGGCCTACGCGTTCGACTGGTCCTGGGGGAACTACTGGGACGCGCTCCAGCGCTACCACGAGCAGCTCACGCGGTCGATCATCTACGCGGGGCTCGCGACGGTGTTCGCGCTCCTCATCAGCTACCCGCTCGCATACTGGATCGCGTTCCGGGGCGGGCGGTGGAAGAACCTCTTGCTGATCATGGTCATCGCCCCGTTCTTCGTCACGTACCTGATCAGGACGCTGGCGTGGCAGACGATCCTCGCGGACCAAGGGCCCGTGGTCGGCATCTTCCGCGACGTCGGGATCCTCGGCGACGGAGGACGGCTGCTCGCGACCTCCACGGCCGTGGTCGCCGGGATCACCTACAACTTCCTGCCGTTCATGGCCCTGCCGCTCTACGTCTCGCTCGAGGCCATTGACCACAGGCTGATCGAGGCGGCCGAGGATCTCTACGCGAGCCGCCTCCAGGCGTTCCTGCGAGTGACGTTGCCGCTGTCGCTGCCGGGGGTCGTCGCGGGCACGCTCCTGACGTTCATCCCTGCTGCAGGAGACTTCATCAACGCCGAATTACTCGGAACCCCGAAGCAGACGATGATCGGGAACGTCATCCAGTCGAAGTTCCTCGAGCTCGGGGACTATCCATCCGCGGCGGCGCTCTCTTTCACGCTGATGGCGGTGATTCTCGTGCTGATCGCTATCTACGCGCGGGCGCTCGGGACGGAGAAGCTGACCGGATGAGGTTCGTTCGGCGCCACCTACTCACGCTCTACGCGATTCTTGCGTTCGCGTACCTGCTCGTCCCGATCGGGCTCGTGATCCTTTTCTCGTTCAACAATCCCACCGGGAGGTACAACTACACCTGGCAGGGCTTCACGCTCGATCACTGGCGGAACTGGGACGGCGTGCCGGGCTTGCGAGAAGCGATGACTCTCTCGCTGGAGATCGCGCTCCTCGCAAGCATCGTCGCCACGGTCCTCGGCACGCTGATCGCGCTCGCTCTCGTCCGTTACGGCTTCCGCGGGAGGGGAGGGACGAACCTTCTGATCTTCCTGCCGATGGCGACGCCCGAGATCGTGCTCGGCGCATCGTTGCTCACGCTGTTCATCAATCTCAATGTCTTCCTCGGTTTCGGCACGATCCTGATCGCGCACATCATGTTCTGCATCAGCTACGTCGTCGTGACGGTCAAAGCGCGTCTCGTCGGCTTCGACCGCAGCCTCGAGGAGGCGGCGATGGACCTGGGAGCGAACGAGTGGGTCACCTTCCGGAAGGTGACCCTGCCGCTCATCGCGCCCGCGATCCTCGCCGGCGCACTGCTCTCTTTCGCGCTCTCGATCGACGACTTCGTGATCACGTACTTCAACTCCGGCTCCGAGATCACGTTCCCGCTCTTCGTGTGGGGTGCAGCCCGCGTCGGCGCTCCTCCGCAGGTTAACGTGATGGGCACGTTGATCTTCGTCGTTGCACTCAGCCTGATGGTCCTG
>Ga0210382_10000803_pt1 | contig 10704 bp, 9 predicted proteins | sample PLMedo_FD_155452 | JGI IMG/M metagenome (GOLD analysis project Ga0210382, IMG submission 155452) | Groundwater sediment microbial communities from an aquifer in East River, Colorado, USA - PLM0_60_coex redo | ecosystem: Environmental > Terrestrial > Soil > Riparian zone | place: USA: East River...
AGATGTTTGGAGATCGCCTCATAACGTTCGGCATGGTCGCTGATCGGGCGCAGGAAGCAGCGAATTGCCCAGGTCTTCTTGAATGTCAAAAGCCCGCCCGGTTCGTTGGCCTTGTAGACCACGGCGTTGCCGCCGGTGGCCGGCTTGGGCATACCGAACCGATCGAGCTCGAGGGTGACCGCTTTTAATCCTGGGTCGGCAAAAGCCTTTGGCGGGTGCTGAACCGCCTCATGGTATTCAGTCAGGTCTGGCCATGCACGCATCGCTACCTCTCCTTCGCTTCAACCCGTGAATCGTGATGAATGACACGGACAAGGGTGAAGTCGTCGTTGCGCAATCCATTTTTGCGGCCGTAGGCGACCATTGCGGCAAAGCTCTCTGGCGTGCTCAGCTTCCGGTAAAGCCACTTCCATAATGGTCGCCCCTCTTCGTGCTGTCTGAGCAGCCAGGCGGCCACCGCATCGGTGGCGAGCAGCAGCATGTCTCCATCGCGAAGGCTGCCCTTGCTGATTTGTATCCGTTCATTCAGTGATTCGCCGTCCGACCTGGAGCCGATCAGATAAGGGCTCATCGTGAATTGCGAAGATCTCTGCAAGGGAAACGTTTCGACCGCACGCATCCCTTTACCGACGTCATCGACCTGCATAAGGCAACAGTCACCAACGGCCAACGCCGTCCAGCGGTTCTTGTGAGCGTCAATTTGGACGCCGAGAAAAGCCGCAAAGGCACCCTGCTCGGCCTTTTCGCTAGCGAACCAGGGGAGAGGTCGGCCCGCCAATCTTCGCCGCCAGAGGCGGCGCGCCGGCTTCAACCGCGCAAAAAACTCTGCCCCGGCAAGCTCGCTTCGCACATAGCTTTCGGCCAAAAGCGCTGCCCATAACTTGGCAAAACTGCTCTCGGTGGCGCCGTCAGCCACCGCCACGCGGATCCCGAGCGGGGTGCGAGTTTGCCGATGCGCCCAGGCGTCCTCGTACTCCTCGAGACTGTTACCCGACTTTGGGCAGCAGAAGACCTTTATGTCGCACTCGTTGGCCGCGGTGGCGTGCTTCACCGCGGGAGGTGCCTGCTGCAGCGGTACTCAGCGCAGATGCACATTAGCCGGCCGCGTGCCGATATCGAGAAAATTGATTACGTGCAACGGTTGCGCGTTGAAGATGAATCCTCGCGAGTTTTCCGCGGCCGGCATACCCAGCTCTGTCGCGCGTGCAACCATGAACGGTGTGAGCGGCGATGAGGCCTCAAAGAGCTGTTTGGCATGTTGGTCCGGGAGTTTGCTGGCGTTGCCCGGTAATTCGATCGATGGTCCGGCCGTCGACGAAAGATGGATGTTGAAGAGCAACACCGACCCGTCCTCGCCACTGACCGCCGTCAATTTGCGCGCCTCGGCAACGAGGTCTCCATCCGTCGCCTCGCCGTCGGTGATGTTGATGACGATCGGCGGAAATCCCGTCGGATGCTCCTGACACCAGGTCTCGACAATCCGGGTTGCCTCCTTGAGCGCGGCGCACATCGGAGTGCCCCCTTTCGAATATGGATCGAACCAGACTGGAAATTTCACGGTTTGGTCCATCACTCCGCCGGCGCCATCATCCGATTTCTTTGTTCGCTCTTCGATGCGCAACGGCTTATTGGCCAATTCACTGATCGGTACTAAAGCGCGCCCGCTCAGTTCACCGCCGAGTGCTGGTTTACAGCTCTCTTCGCTGTAGCCCAGCACACCGACATGAAAGTAGTCGTAAATAGAGTCCGATTTGGCGCAACGGATGCTCAGATTGTGAATGAGCTTGTTGAGTATCGTCGCGAGCTCCTCGGCCTTCCGTCTGCCAGCCTCTCCGCCGCCAAAAGGGTCTTCCATCGACTCTGACTGGTCCACCAAAAACAAGAAACAACCCGGGTTCTTACGACTGATTTCGGCCTGGTATGCCATGGTTTTCCTCCACTTCTTTTGGCATCACGAGAACTACGAGTTTCACACGCCAGAGGTCACAGGTTGGAGTCCCGTCGCGACCATCCCCAGAATGCAGCTCTGCTTGATAGCACCCACAGGGCGGACGCGTTGTGATCCCGATCACCGCGTAACGGATTTACGTCGAGGCGTCGCGGAATCGCCCTCGGCCGACAATGCGCGGGGCTGCGATCACCTAACGATCGCCACAGACTAGCGGCCTACCCATGACCCCCGGGTGGGGTGACAGCGGGACAAACAAAGTCGTTGTACGACAAGTAGCGGCGGTCGGACTCGAACCGACGACCCGCGGATTATGATTCCGCTGCTCTAACCAGCTGAGCTACGCCGCCATGAGGGTGAAATCCTAGCGACCGGACCGCCGGCCGGTCAAGCGGCGGGGCTAGAGCCGGGACAGCAGCGCCTCGACGTTGGCCTTGAGCAGCCAGTAGGCGTTCTCGGTGATGCTTTTGGCGGGCTCCGCACCGCGTTGGGCGTCGAGCTCGCTCAGCAGGGCACGCAGGCGGTTGCGCGCCCGCTCCACGTTGTTCTCCGCAATCGCGGCGGCCGCGTCGTCCAGCTTGACCTCGAGACTGTGACACACGCCGGCCTTGGTGATCCACCCCAACTCGCACGCTTGGCTCCGCAGGCCCCGAACGAGGGCGATGGTCACGGTCGTGGGCTCGTAGGTCGGCCCGATGCTGGCGCCCTCCGATCGAAAATCGAATGCCGACTTGACCTGCACCGTGTCGTTGCGCGGGTCGCCCGCGGGGAACGGGCAGCACAGATGCGGATACTCGGGGAGCAAGCGATACCCGCGGATGCCGGGGAGGTACGTCGACCGAAGGAGGAATTCCGACGACTCGACTCCCGGAACGACCGGTCGCCGGACCGTGAGCCCTTCCCCTCTCCCATACCACTCGACGAAGCCCGTGGGAGCGATGGTGCCTCCCCAATCCGGAGGGACGTCCATGCCGAGCGGCACGTGCCCGCTCGTCGCATCGACCGCCTGAATCGTGCCGTCGCCGAGGAAAAACCCGCGGGTCGTGAGCATCGGCGGTCGCAGGGTCAGGGGGGCGCTGCCGTCGACCGCGACCGAAGCCACGCCGGCGCTGCTCGTCCCCGGATTCAAGACGGTGTAGCGGTACTCGTACAGCCCAGCGACGACGGCCACGACCCGACACTCGAGCTTGCTGCCCGCGATGGATACGTCGGGGAACGAAGGAGACTGCGCCGGTGCCCGCGCCGCGCCAGCCAGGGCGACGGTGGCGACGAGCGAAGCGACCCTCAGTTTGCGGGACATTCTAGAAACCTAACGTGGTAGTGGTTGCCTTCCTGGACGATAAGAGCGCCCTTCATCCGGTTGCGGACGGAGCGCTCCAAGTCGTGGAAGTCCAGGGCCTTGCCGATGTCGTCCGTCCCGGTCGGGCCGTAGTGATCATCGATGTCGGCGTCGAGGCCGCGGTTGTGCGTCTCGTGCGGTGGCACGAAATCCGTGGCGTTGCGCCCGAGATCGAACACACCGCCGCGTTGCAGCGTCATGTCGTTGTACCGCAGGACGAGACTGCCCTGCGCGTTGCCGTCATTCGCGGCGGACCGCATCGCGGTGGCGATCGCGGTGAGATGTCCGGTCATCGCCGCGAAGCCCCAGTGATTCGAGAGGTGGCGGCTTCCCTCCGTCGAGGTCGTCCCGATGAGCTGGTAGTCGGCGCTGGCGCCGAGTGTCTGCATGTCGCCGTAATCGACCTCGATCGTCAACTCATCGTCGGCGGTCGATCCGCCCTCGCTGGCCTGCGCCTTGAGGCGCTCCTGACCGGCGACCGTCCCGGCGGCGAAGAGAACGGTGAACGTCCCGCTCGCGTCGGTCGTCCCGTCGATGGTCGCCTGGCCTGAGGACGGTGCCCCACCCGGCGGGCGAAACCGTCCGAAGCCCTCCCGGTCAGCCGCTTGGTGATCGTGGCCGCCTGACTTTGCCACGAACTGCGTGGAGAGAGAGACCGTCGCACCGGCAACCGGTTCGCCGCCGCGCGTGACGATCGCACGCAGCCGCGTCTCGTCCGCTGTGAGCTCTGGGAACCGACAGCGCAGCTTCTTCGGCGCGTCGGACGGCGTCCTCGGGAATGACGTCATGATGATCCGGGGCTTTAGCGTCCCGCGATCCGCGACGAGCTCCACACGCAACGGAGCGGCATTCACCTCGATCGCGGGACTGACCGCCGTCAGGAACACGGCCCCCTCGGCGACGATGCCGTCCAGCTGCGCGTGCCCGCGCTCATGAATCTCGAGCGTACACGTCCCCTCCTGAAATCCGCAACCCGAAATGAAACGGGTCGCGCTCGGACCTGGGGGATCGGGGATCCACGACCACGACCCGATGATGAAGTAGTTGCTCGTCCAGGGCACCTCGAGCGTGAACGTTACCTGATCCCCGACGTGAATCGATGTTTTGTCGGGATTCAGGACCGCGGGCGGCAGCTCCTCGGCCACGATCGTTTGGCTGCCCGAGACGAAGTAGGCCGGCTGAAACCCCGTGCCCGGCCCCTCGCAAGCGTTCGGGATCACCGTCGGGCGGCCGGCCCAGATGACGCCTGGTCCCTGGGCGAATGCGGTGACGGTCGCCGCCGACGAGGAGAGCGGCCGAATCGCGAATGCGGAGGACGGTGGGTTTGTCGCGTCCCCCAGGCCCATGACGACCGCGTATGGCCGGTTCCCCTGATCGAAGCCAGCGGGGCCCACGGGATTGGCACCGGGCAGGGTCACCGGCGGATTGTGCGCGCACGGCTCGAACCCGGGGTTGACATCGAACCGCAGCTGGCCGGTCACGGTCACCCGCACCGGCACAGTGGGCGGCAGCACGATGCCGGTGTTCTGCGTGGTCGTGGGAACGTTGTTGTTGGGGGGGCCAGGGAGAACGAAGGTCCCGAAGATATCGCCCGGCGCGCGCTGGATGCCGGGCAGGTGCTTACCGGGCGTGGCGGCGGGCTCGGTCGGGGCGGTTGGCTCCTCGAGCACGCACGCCGAAACGAGCACGATCACGGTCAACCAAGCGGCCCGGGCGCGAGTCATGGCCCTACTATCATGCACTGCAGCGGCGCGGCCCGTTAGGGCGAATTTGCGGCATCGAGGGGCGCAATTGCGGCATTCGTGATGCCCGTCACCTCATCCGCTTCGCCGCCCGTCGCACGCCGCCTGCCGGCATCCGCCACGCCCGCGCGTCGAGGATCGCACTCTGCGCCAGCGTGGTCGACGCCGAGACCGCGAGTGTGTACGCGCCGGTCCGGCCGGTCTCTGCCGTGGCGGCAAACACGATATACCTGGCAGACTGCGGCACGGTGGCGACGAGGAAGGCGTCCGGCCCGACCCCCGCACTGTCGTCGTTCGTCGCGATCAAGACCAAGTTCTGGTTCGCGCCCGGGTCGAGGTATAGCTCGAGAAACGCGTCGAACGCCGTCGACCGCTCGGCGATCGTGAGCACACTTCCGGCCGCCGCGACGATCGAAACGGCGTCCGCGTAAAAGGGCCCGGGCGCCGCGCAATCCGTCGTGGTCACACTATCCGCCACGCTGATCCCACGCGTCACCCACACCTCCGCGCAACCCGCCAACGCCGGCGTCCACGATACCGCCGAGAGGGTGTACGGGCCGGTGGTGTCCGGATCAAACGCGCTTGGCGCGATGACGTAGCTCGCCGGGGCAGCGATGATGTGGAGCAGCGAATGCTTGATCACGCCCCTCTCGATATCATCGTTGACCGCCAGAAAGACACCGTCGCCGCGATAGAACTCCAGATAGGCGTCGAACGTCGCTGCGGAATCGAAGATGGTGAGGCCCTGCGGCCCTCCCCCCGACGTCAGGTCGAGGCTGTAGACGTCGGTGTAAAAGCCGTTGGCCTGGCAATCGGTCGTGGCGAGCGCCGCGGTAAGCGTCGCGCCGAGCGTGAAGGCCGAGACCGCGCAGGCGGCGACGTTAAAGACCACCTGCTGCAGGGTCGCCACGGTGGCCCGGACCGCGACCGGCCCCGGGGTCGCACCGAGCGTCACCGTGGTCGCCGCTATTCCCAGGGAATCGGTGGTCGAGGAGGGCGCGCTCACGGTGGCGGAGCCCGCGACGACGACTCCCCACGTCACCGTCGCGCCGGCGAGCGGTTGGTCGTCGGTGCCGATGACCCGGACCCGCAGCGGCGCGGGCAGCGGGGCGCTCACAATCCAGAACTGACCGTCGCCGGCGACCGCCGTGAGCGTCTTGGGCCCGACCGGGGCGCTGGAGTCGCCGCAACCGAGCCCGAGCAGGCCACCGCCGACCAGGGCGGCACACGTGACGCGTATCGAGTAGTTCATCACACCAGTCTCCCTAGCGCGGTACCACCCGGTACAGGACCTCCCCATTCCGGATCATGCCGAACTCCTCCCTCGCGACGCGCTCCTGCACGGCCGGATTCGTCTCGAGGTCCTTCGCCGCCCGCGCGAGTGAATCGAGCTCCACCTGCAGCATCCGCACCGTCGCCCGCTCCCCGTCGAGCTCCCGTCGCATCGTGAGCCAATCCGCCGTGCTGTACTCGCCGCCCCACACCGCCAATACGACGAGCGCCAGTGCCCCCCCGAGCGCGACCAGCCGGGTGCGACTCATAACCCGTACAAGTGCCGGCCCGGATAGTGGGCCACGTCGCCCAGCTCCTCCTGGATGCGGAGCAGCTGGTTGTACTTGGCCACCCGATCGGTGCGGGACGCGCTGCCGGTCTTGATCTGTCCCACACCGGTCCCGACGGCGAGGTCCGCGATGAACGTGTCCTCGGTCTCCCCCGAGCGGTGCGAGATCACGGCGCCGTACCCGTTGCCCCGCGCCAGGTCGATGCACTGCAGCGTCTCGGTGAGCGTGCCGATCTGGTTGACCTTGATGAGAATCGCGTTGCCGACGCTTTCCTCGATGCCGCGCGCCAGCCGCTCCACGTTGGTGCAGAACAGATCGTCGCCCACCAGCTGGACCCGCTCCTGCAGCGCCTCCGTGAGCTTCGCCCACCCGCCCCAATCGTCCTCGGCGAGCCCGTCCTCGATCGACACGATCGGGTAGCGGTCGATCCACCCCTTGTACAGCGCGATCATTTCCTCGGCGCTCTTCGTGCCGCCCTTGCTCTTCTTGAAGACATAGCTGCCGTCCGCGTACAGCTCCGACGCCGCGACGTCGAGCGCGATGGCGACGTCCTTTCCCGCCTCGAACCCCGCCGCGTCGATCGCGGCCATGATCGCCTCGAGCGCGGCCTCGTCGTTCGGCAGGTCGGGGGCGAACCCGCCCTCGTCGCCGACCGCGGTCGAGAGCCCGCGCTTGGCGAGCACTTTCTTCAAGGAGTGAAACACCTCCACGCCGATGCGCAGCCCCTCGGGAAACGTCTCCGCCCCGATCGGGACGACCATGAACTCCTGCGCGTCCACCGTGTTCGCGGCGTGCGCGCCGCCGTTCAGGATGTTCATCATCGGGACCGGCAGCACGTGGGCCAGCGGCCCGCCGAGGTAGCGATACAACGGCAGCCCCGCGTCCTGCGCCGCGGCGCGCGCGATCGCCAGCGACACCGACAGAATGGCGTTCGCTCCCAGATGGCTCTTGTTGGGCGTGCCGTCGAGGTCGAGCATCGCATAGTCCGCCGCGATTTGATCCTCGGCGGGCACTCCCTCGAGCCGCGGGCCGATCACCTCGTTGACGTTCTTGACGGCCTCGAGGACGCCCTTGCCGGCGAAACGCTTGGGGTCGCCGTCGCGCAGCTCGACCGCTTCGTGCTCTCCGGTGGACGCGCCACTCGGCACGGCGGCCCGGCCGGCCGCACCGCTCGCCAGGGTGACGTCGGTCTCGATGGTCGGGTTGCCCCGGCTGTCGAGGATTTCGCGCGCGTGAACCGAAATGATCGTGCTCATCGTGGCCCGAACCCTACCTGGCCCCGACGCCGGCGTCAACGCGCGCCCGCCCGCGCAGTCCCTCGATCGCGGCGCGTACCCGGTCGCGCAACGTCTCCCTGTCCCGCGCCGTCAGCCCGGCCGTTGGGATCGGCTCGCCGATGAAGATGTCGATCGGCCGTGGCCGCAGCAGCCAGGCACCCTTGGGGAGAATCTCGAACGTGTTGTGGACGTACAGCGGGACGATCGGCACCTGGGCGGCGATCGCCAGGGCGAAGGGGGCGTTCTTGAACGGCAACAGGTCGCCGTTCCGGCTTCGCGTCCCCTCGGGAAATACGATGGCGGAGAAGCCGCGCCGGATCTGCTCGGCCGCGCGGTCGTACGCCTCGAACGCCTTCTTCCGGACGTCGCGCTCGATGAGGATGTGACCCGCGCGGACCATCGCCGGCCCGATGAACGGCACCCGGCCGATCTCCGCCTTGGCGACGAACCGCACCGACCCCGGCAGCGACGCGAACAGCGCCCAGATGTCGAACATCGAGGAATGATTCGAGGCGTACACGACAGGGACGCCCGCGGGAACGCGCTCGAGCCCGTGGACCCGCAGCGGGGTCCCCGCCGCCCACAGGACCTGGCGTCCCCAATCGTTCCCCGCCCAATCGTACACACCACCGGGGCGGTGCCGCACGCGGAATAGCCCTGCGATGATCGCGCCGCTGGCGTGAATCACGCTCGACACGAGCAGGACCAGGTAGTACCACAGCGTGCGCAGGATCACGAGGCGAAGTGGTCGTAGCCCGCGGGTAGCGCGACGGGGGTGTTGCCCTCGAGGAGGCGCACTCCACCGCCCGCTAAACAGGAGCCGATCCGCGTCAGCTCGAACCCTCCCCCCGGGTCCGCCGTGAACGTCGGCGGCAGCGTGACGAGCAGCTCGAATTCCTCTCCGCTCGCCGCCGCGGCGAGGGGCGCCACACCCTCCCAGCACGGGAGACGCTCCAGCGCGATCTCAAGCCCGACCCCCGACGCGGCGGCGAGGTGGCCGGCATCGGCCGCGAGGCCGTCGGAAATGTCGAGCATCGCCGTCGCGCCGTGCGCGGCGAGCCAGCGGCCCGCGGCGATGCGGGGCTCAGGGCGGGAATAGCGGCGGCCCAGCTCGCCCCCGAGGGGGGGACGCCTCCCGGCCATGAACGCCGCCAGGGCCAGGCCCGCCCCGCCGAGCCGCCCCGTGACCCACAGCCCGTCGCCCACGCGTGCGCCGGCGCGGCGCACCGGCCGCTCAGCGGTCCCGACAACGCAGACGTCCACGAGGTACTTGTCGGATCGCACGAGGTCGCCGCCGAGCACTTTGCCACCCACGCTCGCCACCGCGGCGCCCACTCCCGCCATGATCTCGGCGGCGGCAGCGCCTGAGTCCGGCATTCCCAGCGAGACGAGCGCCCCGACCGGCGTCGCCCCGTCCGCCGCGAGATCGGACAGCGCGGCCGCCGCCGAGCGCCAGCCGATCTCCTCGAACGTGAGCCAGTCGGTGCGGAAGTGGACGCCCTCGAGCGCGCAATCGATGCTCAACGCCAGCGTCGTGCCGCCCAGCGGCACCAGCGCGCAGTCGTCACCCAGCTCGCCCGCGCGGTCACCGAGGCGCGCGAAGATCTCCCGCAGCCGATCGAATTCTCCCCCCCCCCCCGCCTTGCTCATCGGGCGAGGGCCGCGCGGCGGTCGAACCGGAGCAGCCCGCTGTCGGTGGCCGCCCACACGTAATCGCGGTCCGCCGCGACGTCGCGTACCGCGGCGGGCAGGTCCACCGGGACGGTCAGCACCCTGATGTAGGCACGGCCGAGGTCGGCGCGCGCGAGCCCTTGGGTGCCGCCGATCCACACGCCGCCCTCCGGGTCGGCGGCGAGCGTCGTCGGTACGCCGAGGGCGAGCGGCGTGGGCAGCATCGTCCAGGCGCCGGTCGCGGCGTTGCGCCACGCCAGCTCGCGCTGCGTGGCCAGCACGATCGTGTCCTGCAAGCGGGCGAGCGCGAGGATCGGGACACGTAGCGATGGGCGCTGCGCCAGCTCGGCGGGCTCGGTGATCGTGCCGGTCCCCGGCAGCAGGCGGCCGACGCCGCCCACGGTGCCGACCCATAGCGTCTCGCGCACCGCGAGGAGACTGAGGACGACGAGCTCCGGGGCACCGATCGGCACGACGCGGTCGTCGTCGGTGATGACCGCGAGGCCACGCGCCGTTCCGACCCACACACCGTCGGGTGCCGGAGCGAGGCTCGTCGTCTGCGGCAGGTCGAAGACTCGAGACTGAAGAGACGCGGGGTCAATTCGCAGCACGCCCTGCTCGGTGGCGAGCCACAGCGCGCTCCGCAGCGCGAGCAGCCGGCGTGCCGAGAGGAACGTGAAGCCAAGCGCCGCGCCGCCTCCTTCCTGAGTACGCGTGGCCGAGAGATCGGTGGCGACCCAGGTGAACCCGCGTCGCTCGCCGGGGCGGGCGTTCGCTGCGGCCCACACGCCGCCGGGGCCGGGGGCGATCGCGCCGACGCCCGGTGCGACGAGCCCGAACGAGAGCGCTTGCCACTCCCCGGTCAGGGGATCCACGCGCACCAGGCCCATGCCGTTCGTGCCGAAGTAGAGCTCGGTCCGGTCCGGCGTCGCGGCCGCGGCGGTGAACTGGTAGGTCCTGAGGCGGGGATCGGTGAGGATCAGCGCGCGCAGCGCGTCGGCTGCCGGCGCGCGCGCCAGCGCGGCCTCTACTGTAAGAACCCGGCCCAACGCCTCGGGCGGCGGCGTGCCTCGCGTCCACATGCGCGCGTCCAGGTCGTAGCGCACGTAGCCGTCTCCCCCCCCCCCCCCCCAGGCCACACACCCCCCCGCGGCCGTCCCCACCA
>Ga0210382_10000804_pt1 | contig 10702 bp, 11 predicted proteins | sample PLMedo_FD_155452 | JGI IMG/M metagenome (GOLD analysis project Ga0210382, IMG submission 155452) | Groundwater sediment microbial communities from an aquifer in East River, Colorado, USA - PLM0_60_coex redo | ecosystem: Environmental > Terrestrial > Soil > Riparian zone | place: USA: East...
GTGTCCGGCGGCCGCGGGCTCAAGGGACCTGAGAACTGGCACCTCGTCGAGGAGCTGGCCGACGCGCTCGGCGGCGCGGTCGGTGCGTCGCGCGCGGTGACGGACGCGGGGTGGCGGCCGAATGAGGAGCAGGTCGGACAGACCGGGAAAACCGTGACGCCGGATCTCTACGTTGCTCTGGGCATCTCCGGCGCGATCCAGCACCTCGCCGGCATGACTTCGAGCAAGGTGATCGTCGCGGTGAACAAGGATCCGGACGCCGACATCTTTAAGATCGCCGACTACGGCGTCGTCGCGGACGTATTCGAGTTCGTGCCAGCGTTCACCGAAGCCGTGAAAAAGGCGCGGACGTCGTGAACCCTTTCGTAGGCGAGACAGAGCGCGATCTCGCGCGGGCGGTAGCCGAGTGGTCGGCGACTCTCGCCGAGCGGATCCCCGCCGCGGAAAAGGAAGGAGCGCTCCCGCCTGACCTGATCGCAGAGCTCGGCAGCCTCGGCGTCCTTGGGATGAGGATCCCGGAGCCCGACGGCGGGCTCGGCGCGTCCGCCGTGGTGTTCGCGCTGGTCCTCGAGGAGCTCTCCGCGGCGTGGCCGTCGCTCGCCGTCGGCGTCGCCGTAAACAGCGGCATCGTCGCGGGCTCCATCGTGCGCTACGGGACCGCGGAGCAGCGCAAGCGGTGGTTGCCGAGGCTGATGGACGGCACCGGGCTCGGAGCGTTCGCACTGACCGAGGCGACGTCTGGCAGTGACGCCGCGTCGCTTCGTACGATGGCTCGGCCTAGCGGCGGCGGATGGCGGATCGCGGGGCAGAAGCAGTTCATCACCAATGCGCGCTACGCGCCGTTCGCGATCGTGTTCGCGCGCGTCGGCGAGCTCGATCCGAAGGACTCGAGCGCCGGGATCACGGCCTTCGTCGTGCCTCTTGACGCCTCGGGCGTGTCGATCGGCCCTCCCGAGCGCAAGCACGGTCTTCGCGCGTCGGACACGAGCGCGCTCATCCTCGACGACGCCCGGGTCGGCGAGGACGCCGTGCTCGGGGAGGCCGGCAAAGGGTTCGCCATCGCGATGTCTGGGCTCGACGGCGGTCGCATCAACATCGCCGCGCAGTCCGTCGGGATCGCGCGGCGCGCGCTCGAGCTCGCCCGCGCATACGCGAAGCAGCGCGAGCAGTTTGGCCGTCCAATCGCGGACTTCGAAGGGCTCCGCTTCCGGATCGCCAAAGCCGAGAGCGATCTCGCCGCGGCGCGGCTCCTCGCGCTTCGCGCCGCCTGGCTCCGCGATCGTGGGAGGCCGTTCACGCGCGAGGCCGCGATGGCGAAGCTCTACGCGAGTGAAATGGCCCAGCGCGCCACCCACGCCGCGGTGCAGATACTCGGCGGGAACGGGTACATGCGGGACTACGCTGTCGAGCGGTATGCGCGTGACGGTCGCGCGACGACGATCTACGAAGGAACGAGCGAGATACAGCGCATCGTGATAGCGCGCTCGCTGCTCGCGGCATGACCATCCAGAAAACGGGGACTAAGAAGCAGCGGTGGCTCGACGACGTGTACGGCGCCGCCACGAAGAAAAGGCCGGAGCGCAAGCGCCGCTTCTCGACCCTTTCGGACGAAGTCGTCGAGCCGCTCTACACAGCCGAAGATCTCGTCGGGTTCGATGCCGATCGCGACCTCGGCTTCCCCGGTGAATTCCCGTACACGCGCGGAGTGCAGCCGTCGATGTACCGCGGACGTCTCTGGACGATGCGTCAGTTCGCTGGGTTCGGGTCCGCGGAGGACACGAACGAGCGGTTCCATTACCTCCTCAAGCATGGCGTCGACGGTCTCTCCGTCGCGTTCGACATGCCGACGCTCATGGGTCGCGACTCCGACGATCCGCTCTCGCGCGGCGAGGTCGGACGCGAGGGCGTCGCGGTGGACACCCTGCGCGACATGGAGATCCTCTTCGACCGGATCCCGCTCGACCAGGTCACGACGTCGATGACCATCAACGGGCCCGCTTCGATCGTCTGGGCGATGTACCTCGCGGCCGCCGAGGAGCGAGGCATTCCGCTCGATCGCCTCGGCGGCACGATCCAGAACGACGCGCTCAAGGAGTACATCGCGCAGCGCGAGTGGATCGTTCCGGTGAAACCCGCCATGAACCTCGTGGTCGATACGTTCCGCTACGGCTCCCGCGACGTACCGCGCTGGAACACGATCTCGATCTCCGGCTATCACATCCGCGAAGCCGGCGCGACCGCGCTGCAGGAGCTCGCGTTCACGCTCATCGACGGCCTCGAGTACGTGAAGTGGGGTGTCGACGCCGGGCTCGACGTGAACGACTTCGTGCCGCACCTCTCGTTCTTCTTCGACGTGCACAACGATTTCTTCGAAGAGATTGCGAAGTTCCGCGCCGCCCGGCGCATCTGGGCGCGCGAGATCGAGCGCCGCTACCACCCAACGAACGAGCGCGCCCTGCTCATGCGGACGCACGCGCAGACCGCCGGCGTTTCGCTCACCGCCCAGCAGCCGTACAACAACGTCGTCCGCGTGACGCTGCAGGCGCTCGCCGCGGTGCTCGGAGGGACGCAGTCGCTTCATACGAACTCGCTCGACGAGACCTACGCCCTTCCGACGCAAGAAGCGGTCACCCTCGCGCTCCGGACGCAGCAGGTCATCGCGCACGAATCCGGCGTCGCCGACACGATCGACCCGCTCGCGGGGTCGTACTACCTCGAGTCGCTGACGCAGCGTATGGAGGACGGTTTCGAGCGCTACCTTGGCGAGATCGAGAAGATGGGCGGCATGGTGGAGGCGGTCGAGCGCGGCTACCCCCAGCGCGAGATCACCGAGGCCTCATTCCACTTCCAGCAGCAGGTCGAGGAGGGGGAGAAGGTCGTCGTCGGGGTCAACAAGTACGCGACTGCCGAGGAGGCCCCGATCCCGACCCTCGCGATCGACCCCGACGTCGAGCGCAAGCAGAACGCGCGACTCTCCGAGACGCGGAAGACCCGCGATGCGGGCAGGTGGAATGAATCCATTGACGCACTGCGGCACGCGGCGAAGGCTGGCGACGAGCTCATGCCCAGGTTCCTGGAGTGTGCCCGAGCAAACGCAAGCGTCGGCGAGCAGGTACGTGTCCTGAAGGAGGTGTTCGGTGAGTACCACGATCCGGGCTACTTCTAGGGTCGGGCTCCTCGCGAAGATCTCCGGCGCGCACCGCTCGATGCGGGAAGCGATCGGGGCGCTGCCGGCGCCGCGATGGGATGAGAAGCTCCCGGCGGGTTGGACGCTGAAGGAGATGGTCGGCCACCTGGCGTACTGGGAGAGCACCATCCCGGCGTTCGTCGAGTCGCTTCGGAGCGGCACCGCCCGGGATGGCGATGGCGACGTCGAGGTGCAGAACGCACGCGCGGCGGCCGAGGCGCGCAGCCTCACGCGGGATGAGGTCCTCCGCTGGTGGGACGACGCCCACTCCGAGATGCTCGAGGCCGCCCGCAATCTGAGCGACGCCGAGCTCGCGGACGACGCGTTCATGCAGAAGTTCGAGGGTGAGACATACGCGCACTACCCCGACCACTACGCCGATCTCGGCGCTGCGATCAAGGAAAAGGACGATCTCCTCGCGCTCGTTCAGACCTCATGGACCCCCTTCCGTCTGGCAATCGGAGCGATCGGCCTTCCGAGCCTGGAAGAAAAGACCTCGACCGGCTGGACATACAAGGACCTCGTCGCCCATGCGGCGGCGTGGGAGGACCGGACCGCGAGCCGGCTCGCGACGTTCCGAGAGAGTGCCGCAACGACGTACCCCGGCGTCGACGACACCGACGAGTTCAACGCCGCGGTCGTGGAACGCACGCGTGGCCGTGACGCGCGCGAGGTCGTCGGTGAGCTCGACGCGGCGCACGCCCGGATCGTCGCGGAGATCGGTAAGCTCAGCCGGGAACAGATCCACGCCAATGACGACTGGGTCATCGCGATCGTCGCGGGAAACACCTACGGCCATTACGCCGACCACCTGGACGAGATCTTTGCCAGCGTGCCCAAGCGGCCGGCGGACCTTCTCGGCAAGATGCGGGAAGGTTGGCGGCCGTTCCGGCGCGCCGTGAACCGCCTCGGCCTCTCGACGTTGTCGGAGACGACGCCGTCCGGCTGGACGTACAAGGCGATGCTCAGCCATGTCGCGAACTGGATGGAAAAGCTCGCGGGCGAATTGCCGAACCGGCTTGCGGGCCGCCGCGGTCCCTTCCCGGACGTCGATGCCGAGAACGCGCGCGAGGCCCAGGCAAGCAAATCGCGTTCCGCGCATGAAGCCGTCGAGAGGCTGCACGCGGCATACAAGGGAGTCGTCGATCTCGTGACCGCGTTGCCCGCGGACCGCGACATCGATTTCCTCGCGGTGCGCCTGGTCGTGGGTGAGACGTACGGGCACTTCCTGGAGCACGGCGCCGAGATCGACGCCGCGCTCCCGCGGACGGCAGCCGAATACGTCGACCGGATCGGGAAGGTCTGGAAGCCCTTCCGCGCCGCGATCCGCGAGCGGGGTCGGGCTGGTCTCGGCGAGCGGACGTCGAGCGGTTGGACATACAAGGACCTCGTGGCGCACGCGGTCGGCTGGATGGAGCAGACCGTGCGCGAGATGCAGACGAACGAGTTCAGCACCGGCTGGACGAGCGCGACGATCCAGGAGTTCAACGATCGCTCGGTTCGGACGCACGAGCTTGTGGGACCGGAAGCGATGGTCGACGAGCTCGATACGGTGTATCGGCGCCTGGTCGAGGCCGTCCGTGGACTCGCCGAAGGCGACGTCGACGAAAAGATCGCGGGCTCCATGCCCTACTACACGTACCTCCACTGGGAAGAGCACTTCGCGGAGCTCGGCATCCCGCTTTGAAAAGGCCGATCCGCGTCGTCGTCGCGAAGGCCGGCCTCGACGGGCACGACCGGGGGGCGAAGGTCGTCGCGCGGGCGCTTCGCGACGCGGGCATGGAGGTCATTTACACGGGCGTCCACCAGACACCGGAACAGGTCGTCGAAACGGCCCTGCAGGAGGATGCCGACGCGATCGGACTCTCGCTGCTCTCGGGCGCGCACAACTACATCTTTCCGCGCGTCAGCGAGCTCATGAAGGAAAAGGGCCTGGATGACGTGCTCCTCTTCGGCGGGGGCATCATCCCGGAGGCCGACTGGCCGGCGCTCTCCAAAGTGGGGGTCGAGAAGGTCTTTCCTCCAGGCGCGTCGCTTGAGGAGATCACCAAGTACGTGCGTGAAGCTGTGCCTCGAAAGCGCGGAGCCGCCGCGTGAGCTACGAGGGAATGCGTGAGCCGCGGCAGCCCGTCGAAAGAGAAGTCGGCGAGCGACGAGACAACGAGATCGCGCGCGACGTCAAGAAAGCAAGGGGGATCAAGATGGCCAAGAAGGACGAGAGACCGGTTGATGCGGGACTGGCTGCCTTAGTCGGCAAGAGCGAGCCCGAGCTGATCGATTTTTGGAAGCAGCGGTTCGGGTTGATCTCGGCGATACCCATGGACAGCGCGCGGGTTGGTGCGCTCACGCCGCAGCTGCGCGAGCTCGTGCGCATCGAGAATCGCGAGGAGCGCAAGCGGCTCACCGCGGCACGGATGAAGGCTTTCGTTCAGCTCCCGCGGGACCAGCAGGAGCGAATCACGAAGACGCGCGAGGCGGCCTACAACATCGACCGCGGCGTGCTCGAGGAAGACCAGCGCATGGTCGACGAGCTCCTGCCAACGATCCCGGAGGCCAGGAACTACCCGACGGCGGCGCGCTGAGCACCGTTTGAACTTTTCGTACCGGGACGATCAGCTTCTCGTCCGCGACACCGTCCGCGACTTCGTGCGGTCGCGGATCGTCCCGAACGCGGACGCGTGGAACGAGAAGGGAGAGTTTCCGCTCGAGCTTCTACCGGAGCTCGCCGCGCTCGGGCTGACCGGGCTTGCCGTCCCGCACGAATACGGAGGTGCCGAGCTCGACGCGTTGACCATCGCCCTCGTCATGGAGGAGCTCGGCGCGGGCGATGGATCGGTCGCGCTCACGATCGCGGCACACAACTCGCTTTGCATCGGCCACCTGCTCGTCGCCGCGAACGAGGAGCAAAAGGGCCGGTGGCTGCCGCCGCTCGCCCGCGGCGAGCACCTCGGGTGCTGGGCGCTGACCGAGCCGTCGTCAGGGTCCGATGCGGTGAGCGCGCAAAGCCGCGCGCGCCACGATGGCGACGACTACGTCCTGGTGGGCACGAAGCAATTCATCACCAACGGATCGATCGCCGGGTTCGGCGTGATCGTGGTCGGCACCGGCGAGCGAAAGCTTTCGGCGTTCGGGGTGGGACAGGGCACTCCCGGCCTACGCGTGGGCAAACGCGAGGAGAAGATGGGCCTGCATGCGTCCGACACCGCGCAGCTCGTCCTCGAGGATTGCCGCGTCCCTGCCGCGGACCGGATCGGCCGCGACGGCGAGGCGTTCGATCACGTCAAGCAGGTGCTCGACAGAGGGCGCATTGGCGTCGGCGCCCTCGCGATCGGACTTGGCCGCGCATCGCTCGAGATCGCGATTGGATACGCGAAGCAGCGCAGGCAATTCGGCAGGCCGATCGCCGAGTTCGAGATGATCCAGTGGCGTCTCGCACGCGCGCGCACGGAGCTCGACGCGGCCCGCCTGCTCGTGCACCGCGCCGCCGCCCTGGCCGACGCGGGACTGCGCTTCACCGACGCGGCGTCGAAGGCGAAGCTGTACGCGTCGGAGGCCGCGACCCGCGCGGCCGATTCGTCGCTCCAGGTCCTCGGCGGCTACGGGTACCTGCAGGACTTTCCGATCGAGCGGCACCTGCGTGACGTGCGACTCATGGAGATCGGCGAGGGCACGAGCGAGGTCCAGCGGATCGTGATCGCGCGCCAGCTCCTTCGCGTCGACTGATGGCGGCCACGGCCACCGGCGACCTTCTCGCTCGCGCGCGTTCGGGCGACAAGCGATCGATCGCGCGCCTCGTTTCCGTCGTGGAGAACGACGAGCCAGGGGCGGCCGAGGCGATGCGCGCGCTCTACCCGAAGACCGGCCACGCGCAAACGGTCGGGATCACCGGCCCGCCGGGCGGCGGTAAGTCGACTCTGGTGAATCGCCTCGCCGGCGTGTATCGAGAGCGGGCTGCTCGCGTCGCGATCGTCGCCGTCGATCCCTCGAGCCCGTTCAGCGGTGGCGCGATCCTCGGAGATCGCATCCGGATGCGCGAACGGTTCCTCGACGACGGCATCTTCATTCGCTCGATGGCGAGCCGCGGGCACGCCGGCGGTCTCGCGCGCGCGACGGCGCGGGTCGTCAACGTGCTCGATGCCCTCGGCACCGACATCGTTCTCGTCGAGACCGTCGGCGTGGGTCAGGAGGAGGTTGACGTCATCCGCGTCGTCGATACCGTCTGCCTGGTGACCGTTCCCGGACTCGGCGACGACATCCAGGCGATCAAGGCAGGGATCCTCGAGATCGCCGACGTGCTCGTCGTGAACAAGGCGGACCGTCCCGGAGCGGACGACGCCGCGCGCGATCTCGCGCAGATGCTGTCGCTCGCGAAGGATCGTCCGTGGAAGACACCGATCGTCCGCACGTCGGCACAGTCCGGCGACGGGCTGCCGCAGCTCGTCGAGGCGATCGACAAGCATCGCGCCTGGTCGCGGGAGTCCGGCGATCACCTCGAGCGCAGACGAGCCGCCGCGCGGAGCGAGGTCGAGGCGCTCCTGCAGGAGGCTCTGCTCCGCGAACTCGAGGGGCGCGTCGGCGAGTCGCGCCTTGACGCCGCGGTTACGCGCGTCGCGGATCGCAAGATCGATCCCTATGCCGCCGTTGACGAGCTCCTGCACGGATGAACCACGGCGAGCACGAAACGACGAGCACCTCGCGGCTCGCGCTCCAGGCGACCGTCCACTGCCTGACAGGGTGCGGCATCGGCGAGGTCCTCGGTCTGGCGGGCGGTACGGCGCTCGGCCTGAGTAACGCGGTCACGCTGGTGCTCGGGATCGTGCTCGCGTACGCGTTCGGGTACGGGCTCACGCTCGTGCCGCTCGTGACTGCCGGCATGCCGCTTCTTCGCGCGAGCGGCATCACCTTCGCTGCCGAAACGCTCTCGATCACGACGATGGAGATCGTCGACAACGTCGTGGTGATCGCGATCCCGGGCGCGATGGATGCCGGACTCGCCGACATTGTCTTCTGGGGCAGCTTGGCCGTGTCGCTCGCCCTCGCGTTCGTCGCCGCCTTCCCCGTCAACCGATGGTTGATCGGCCGAGGGCTCGGCCACGCCGTTGTGCACGGCATGCATTCGTGATCGAGCTCACGATCTTCCGCACGGGCGGAGTGGAGATCGGGGCGTCGGCATTCGTCCCGGGGGCGACCGACGAAAAGACCTTCGTCCCCGTGTGGTCCGCGCTGCTACGAACGCCGGAGGGCTACGTGCTGTTCGACACCGGACTTCACCCGGTGCACGTCGAGCGGCCCGACGCGACGTTCGGGCCGGGCAGCCTCAAGGTCGTCATGGCGAAGGAGGACGCGGTCGTCGCGCGACTCGCGTCGCTCGGAGTTCGCCCGGATGAGGTAACCGTCGTCGTGAATAGCCATCTGCATTTCGATCACGCCGGAAACAACGGCGCGTTCCCCAAAGCAACGTTCATCGTCCAGGGCGACCACCTCGCGTTCGCAAAAGGGAAGCCGAACTTCCCCGGCGTGTACTGGGACATACCCGAGCTCACGTACATGCCGGTCGCGGGGCGTGTGCGGGTCGCGTCGGGCCTCGAAGTCGTGCCGACGCCCGGACACGCGCCCGGCCATCAATCGCTCGTCGTTGATCTCGCGGAGACGGGCCGCGTCGTGCTGTGCGGTGACGCCGCGTTCACGCGCGAGAACCTGGAGCGCGGCGAGATCCGCGCGCCCGATGAAGCGGCGGCGAGAGATTCGCTTGCGCTGATCCGATCTCTCGTGAAGGACGACCTCGATCGCGTGTTCACCAGCCACGATGCCGCGAGCTGGCCGCGCTGGAAGCACGCGCCCGCGACCTACCGGTGACGCCTCTGCTCATTGGGGTCCTTGCCCACGTCAAGTGGTTCACCGATCCGCGGCTGCATCCCACGCATTACGACCTTCTGCTAAGCGGGCCGGTCATCGCAGCGTTCGCGATCGCGCTCGCCGCGACCGGCGTCGCGTACCTGATCCAACACCGCGTGCCCGAGCCGAAGGCGGTCCGCTCGCTGGAGCGCTACGCGAAGACCGGACCGCTCGCGCTCCGGATCGCGCTCGGCGTCGCGCTCATCGCGGCTTCCGCCGCGAACTGGCTCTTTGTCCCCTCGCTCGTACTCGAAAACGACTCGGTCGGCCTTGCGTTGCGTGTGGTCGAGGCCGCCTCGGGCCTCTTCCTTCTCGCCGGACTGTTCACGCGATATGTCGCGATCGTCCTCGCGCTCCTCGGGATCGTGGCGATGTTCCCGTTCAGCATCGAGAGCATCCTCGAGCAGGTTCACATCCTCGGTATCGCTCTTTACCTGTTCATCACGGGACCGGGCCCGGTGTCACTTGACGCGCGTCGCGATGCCGGTCAGCTGGTCGTCGATCACCGCAAGGCGCCGGCCGCCGCGATCAACCTGCTGCGGATCGCGATGGGTTTCGGTATCGCATACGGCGCGCTGACCGAGAAGCTGCTCAATCCTCCGCTGGCCCAGGCGCTCCTCGACCAGAGCCCGTTTCTGAACGTGCTTCGTCCCCTGGGGGTGAGCGACCCCGTCTTCATCTGGCTGGCGGGTGTGACCGAGCTCGCGGTCGGGGTCGTGATCCTCTCGGGCCAGATCACTCGCCCGGTCATGGCGATCGGGTTCGCGCTCTTCACGGTGACGCTCATCGTGTTTGGGTTGCCTGAGCTGATCGGCCACCTGCCGTACTACGGGATCATGCTCACGCTCTTCATCGCTCCCGACGCGGACTCCTGGCGCGTGCAGCGGGCGCTACGCCGTGCGGCGTAGCTCAGCCGAAAGCGAGCTTTATGTCGGCGCGATCGTCCTCGACGTCGGGATTGCGCACGAGATCAAGAAGCCGCGGATCGTTCGGAAGAACCATGCCCGCGAAGCCGTCTGCCGCGCGATCCGCGCGCAGCGTCTTCCACTCGGCGCGGCTAGCCGGTAGCGCAGAAAGCGCCCAGCGCTCGGGAGCACCTTCCGCGTCGGGAACGGCGACGGCGTCGCCGGCTCGCTCTCCGATGACGAGGCGTCCGCGGGAGAGCCCGTCGAGGGTCGCGCGCGTCTGCGGACGATCGACCGCGCCGACCACCACGAGTCGTGCGCGCCATGTCGTCGCGGCGAGGGCGGCGGCGAGGATCCAGGGGTCTTGATCGTCGCGTGCGAGCACCCAGAGTGAGTCGACCCCCGCGGCTTCGAGCGCGCGCGCATCCGCGAACAGCTCGCCCACGTCTCCGCCGAGGCGTAGCTCCGCTCCGATCTTCATCGCAAGCCGATGCTAACGACCGCCTAGCATCGAGCCGTGCCGCGTCCGCAGGCTCCTCCCGTCCAGATCGCGCGCTGGCGCGCCGGCGACTGGCGCGACGATCGCGACCAGGTCGCCGCCGAGGAACCGCTCCAGCTCTCGTTGGATGGGAAACCGCTCTCGATCGTCATGCGGACCCCGGGAAACGACCTCGAGCTCGCGCTCGGGCTTCTCCGGGCGGAGCGGGTCATTCGA
>Ga0210382_10000805_pt1 | contig 10684 bp, 5 predicted proteins | sample PLMedo_FD_155452 | JGI IMG/M metagenome (GOLD analysis project Ga0210382, IMG submission 155452) | Groundwater sediment microbial communities from an aquifer in East River, Colorado, USA - PLM0_60_coex redo | ecosystem: Environmental > Terrestrial > Soil > Riparian zone | place: USA: East River...
CGCCGAGGTGACCACCGCGGTGGCGAAGGGCGATCTGTCGAAGAAGATCACGGTGGACGTGAAGGGCGAGATCCTGGAGCTGAAGAGCACCATCAACACCATGGTGGACCAGCTCAACGCGTTTGCCTCGGAAGTGTCGCGGGTGGCGCGCGAGGTGGGCACCGAGGGCAAGCTCGGCGGCCAGGCGCAGGTGCCGGGGGTGGCGGGCACCTGGAAGGACCTCACCGACAACGTGAACGCGATGGCGGCGAACCTCACCAATCAGGTGCGCGGCATTGCGCAGATCGTCACCGCGGTAGCGAACGGCGACCTGAAGCGCAAGGTCGTGTTTGAAGCAAAAGGCGAGATCGCGGCGCTCGCGGACACGATCAACGGGATGATCGACACCCTCGCCACGTTCGGCGATCAGGTCACCAACGTGGCGCGCGAAGTGGGCATTGACGGCAAGCTGGGAGGCCAGGCCAAGGTTCCCGGCGCCGCGGGATTGTGGCGCGACCTCACCAATAACGTGAACCAGCTGGCGGCAAACCTGACCACCCAGGTGCGGGCGATCGCGGAAGTGGCGACCGCGGTGACCAAGGGCGACCTGACGCGCTCGATCATGGTCCAGGCGCAAGGAGAAGTGGCGGCCCTGAAGGACAACATCAACGAGATGATCCGCAACCTTAAGGACACCACGCTCGAGAACACCGAGCAGGACTGGCTCAAGACCAACCTGACGAATTTCACGCGCATGCTGCAGGGCCACCGCGATCTGGTCACCGTGTCCAAGCTGATCCTGTCCGAGCTGGCGCCGCTGGTCGATGCCCAGCAAGGCGTGATTTACGCGCAGCCCACGCGCGGCGATGAGCTGCGGCTCGACCTCATCGCGAGCTATGCGCACAAGCCGAGCAAGAACCTGCCGAAAACCCTGCGCTTCGGCGAAGGCCTCATCGGTCAGTGCGCGTACGAGAAGAAGCGGATCCTGCTCACGGACGTGCCGCGCGACTACCTCCGGGTGGGTTCCGTGCTGGGCTCCACCGCGCCCTTGAGCATCATCATGCTGCCGGTGATGTTCGAAGACGAGGTCAAGGCGGTGATCGAGCTGGCCTCGTTCAAGAAGTTCAGCGAGACACACCTTTCGTTCCTCGACCAGCTCACGCAGAGCATCGGCATCGTGTTCAACACGATCGAGTCCAGCATGAGGACCGAGGACCTGCTGCAGCAATCGCAATCCCTGACCAAGGAGCTGCAAAGCCAGCAGGGTGAGCTGAAGAAGACCAACGACCGGCTGGAACAGCAGGCCGTGAACCTGCAGAACTCGGAAGCCCTGCTCAAGAAGCAGCAGGAAGAGCTGCAGCGCACCAACGAGCAGCTGCAGGAAAAGGCGAGGCAGCTCTCGGAACAGATGGCGCAGGTCGAGTACAAGAACCGGGAGGTCGAGCAGGCCAAGGCCGCGCTCGAAGAGAAGGCCGAGCAGCTCGCGCTCAGCTCGCGCTACAAGTCCGAGTTTCTTGCGAACATGTCCCACGAGTTGCGCACCCCGTTGAACAGCCTGCTGCTCCTGGCGAGATTGCTGGCCGACAACCCGGGCAATAACCTGACCGCGAAGCAGACCGAGCACGCGCAAACCATCCATGCCGCGGGCACGGATCTGCTCTCGCTCATCAACGACATTCTCGATCTTGCCAAGATCGAGTCGGGTACCGTCACGCTCGACATCGAGTTCGAGCGGTTCTCCGAGCTGCCCGACTATGTCGAACGCACGTTCCGCCAGGTGGCGGACGCCAAGGGGCTTGAGTTTGACGTCAGGGTCGCCGCGGAGCTGCCCGCGGGCATCCGAACCGACGCGAAGCGGCTGCAGCAGATCCTCAAGAACCTGCTGTCCAACGCGTTCAAGTTCACCGACCACGGCAAGGTAACGCTGGAGGTCGCGCAGGCGAAATCGGGCTGGACTGCGGGGCATCCTCAACTCGATACCGCGGACGCGGCCGTGGCGTTCTCCGTGATCGACACAGGCGTCGGGATTCCGGCGAACAAGCAGAACAGCATTTTTGAGCCGTTCCAGCAGGCCGATGGGACCACCAGCCGCCAGTATGGAGGCACAGGCCTGGGGCTTTCCATCAGCCGCGAGCTGACTCGCCTGCTCGGCGGTGAAATCCGGGTGAGCAGCGCCCCCGGCAAGGGCAGCACGTTCACGCTTTACCTGCCGCTCACCTACAAGCCGGCGGGCGAAGAGAGAGCGCGTCAGGCGGCAGCCGCGCCGCAGCCCGCCCCCGCCTATGCGGAGCGGAGCTACAAGCTGTTGAAGGCGGGGCCGCCATCAGCTTCACAGCCGGCGGTACGCGATGACCGTGGCAGGATCCGGGAGGGTGATTATGTGGTCGTGATCGTGGAAGACGACCTCAAGTTTGCGTCCGCGCTGCTCGACGTTGCCCGCGAGAGCGGATTCAAGGGCGTGGTCGCTGCGAATGCCGGCACGGCCCTGCCGCTCGTGAAGGAGCTTGCGCCGGACGCGATCACGCTGGACCTGATGCTGCCGGACATGGACGGCTGGGCGATGCTGGATCTGTTGAAGCACGATCCCGTTACCCGGCACATCCCGGTGAACGTGATCTCGGTGAGCGATCAGATGAACCGGTGCATGCACATGGGAGCATTTGGGGTGGTGCAAAAGCCGGCGGCGAAAGAGGCGTTACAGGAAGCCCTGGCCCGGACGCGCAAGTTCGTCGATCGCGAGGTCAAGACGCTGCTCGTCGCCTACGGCGACACGGCGCAGCGGGAAGGCATCAGCGAGGCGCTGCGCACCGACGGCGTCAAGATCACCGGGGTGGGAAGCGGGAAGGAGGCGCTCGAGGCCGCGCAGCGCAGCCCGTTCGACTGCATCGTCGTGGATCGGACGCTGGGCGACATGAGCGCGACAGATTTCCTCAAGAACTTCGCCAAGACCCAGCGTGCGGCCAAGATCCCCATCGTCATGTACGGCACGGACGGTCAAGGCCGCAACGAGCACGACAGCCTGCGCAAGCTGGCGGAGGTCGTCATCCTCAAGAACGTCAGCACGCCCGAAGCGGTGCTCGAGGAAGCTACGCTGTTTCTGCATCAGGCAGTGGAGCGCCTGCCCGGGAAGACACGCGAGCTCCTGGCGCAGCGGCGCAAATCGCCGCAGGAGCTGTCCGGGAAGAAGGCGCTGATCGTCGATGACGACATCCGCAACATCTTCGCCCTGACCAGCGTGCTGGAGCAGCACGGAATGATCGCGATCAACGCGGAGAACGGCAAGGACGGGATCGAGCTGCTCACGAACACTCCCGGCATCGACGTCGTTCTGATGGACATCATGATGCCCGAGCTCGACGGGTATGACACGATACGCATCATGCGCAAGCCGGAGAAGTTCAAGGAACTCCCCATCATTGCCATCACGGCGAAGGCAATGATCGGGGACCGCGAGAAATGCATCGAGGCCGGCGCCTCAGACTACCTCGCCAAGCCCGTCAACACGGAGCAGCTGCTCTCGCTGCTGCGGGTCTGGCTGACCCAGTGAGGACGAGCGACAATATCGGCTTCGCCGGGGGCCAACGGCCGCATCAGGATCAGGCTATGCTTTCCGCGGTAGACGCGTTCCGCGACCAAACGGGCAGTCCGGCCGGAGAGGACACGATGTCGGGTTCATCGGTGGCCAGCATCCTGATCGTGGATGATGACCGGCGAAATCTCATGGCGCTGCAGGAGCTGCTGCAGGGCCTGGGGCAGAACCTGGTGCTGGCGCATTCGGGCGAAGAGGCGCTGCGCTGCGTCTTGAAGCAGGAGTTTGCGGTGATCCTCCTGGACGTGCGCATGCCGGGCGTCGACGGCTTCGAGACGGCGCGGCTGATCCGGGAACGCCAGCGCTCGCGCCACACCCCGGTCATCTTTGTCACGGCCGCGCCTGAAGATGTTGGTTCGATGTTCCGCGGTTACGAAGTGGGAGCCGTGGACTACATCGTCAAGCCGCTGATTCCGGAGGTTCTGAAGTCAAAGGTCTCGGTGTTCATCGAGCTGTATGCCAAGAACGCGGCGCTGGTCAGGGAGATTGCGGAGCACGAGCGGACCGGAGAGCGCTTGCGGGAATCGGAAGAGAATTTGCGCGCGTTGGCGGTTCGCATGCGGTCGGTGCGCGAGGACGAGCAGATCAGGATCGCGCGCGAGATCCACGACGAGCTCGGCCAGGCCCTGACCGGCTTGAAGATGGATCTGACCTGGCTGTCGGGCAAGCTGCCGGCCGATGAGAAACCGCTGCTGAAGAAGATCAAGTCGATGTTCCGCCTGATCGACGAGACGATTCGCTCGGTGCGCAAGATCGCCTCGGGACTGCGGCCCGACCTTTTGGACGAGGTGGGCCTGGCGGCGGCGATCGGCTGGCAGGCCAGGGACTTTCAGCTGCGCACGGGGATCAGGTGCAATGTAAATCTGCCGCCGGACAGCGACGGGCTGGACCAGGAGCGCTCGACCGCGGTGTTCAGGATTTTCCAGGAAGTGCTGACGAACGTGGCGCGCCATGCGAATGCGACCAGGGTCGACGTTTCCATGCGGCAGGACGCGGACACGCTCACGCTGGAAGTCCAGGATAACGGCAGAGGCATCACGGCAGCCGAGATGCGCGGCTCCAAATCGCTGGGACTTCTGGGGATGCGCGAACGGGTGCTGCTTTTTTCCGGCAAGCTTGACATCAATGGAACTCGTGGCATGGGGACACAGGTGACGGTGTCGCTTCCGCTGCGCTCGAAGTAGAATGCGAGGCTTCCCTATGAAGATCCTGATTGCGGACGATCACCCCGTGGTGCGCCACGGCCTGAAGCAGATGCTGACCGGCGAGCCCGATATGCTGGTGGTGGGCGAGGCGAAGAACGGCAATGAAGCTCTGGAGCTCGCGCGCAAGCTCGACTGGGACGTGGCGATCCTGGATTACTCGATGCCGGGCCGCAGCGGGCTGCAGCTGCTGGGCGAGATCAAACGCGAGTTCCCGCAGCGCCCGGTGCTGATCCTGAGCATGCACCCGGAGGAGCTGCACGCGCGGCGGGTGTTGAAGGCGGGCGGTGCCGGCTACATGAACAAGGAGAGCGCCGGGGAGGAGCTGGCTGCCGCCATCCGCAAGGTGGTGGGCGGCGGCAAGTATGTCAGCGCGTCGCTGGCCGAGAGGCTGGCGGTGGAGCTGGCGCCCGACGCCCAGAAGCCGCCGCACGAGACGCTTTCCGACCGCGAGTATCGGGTGATGTGGCTGCTGGCTTCGGGAAAGCCGATCAACCAGATTGCGAAAGATATGTTTCTGAGCCCGAGCACGATCAGCACCTATCGGGTGCGCATCCTGAAGAAGCTCGGTCTGGCCACCAATGCGGAGCTGGTGCACTACACGGTGAAGCATCAGCTCATAGAGTGAGCTGCCGCCGCGCCTCAACATGGCGCTGAAGCGGCCGCGTTGGAAACCCGGGACCGTAGTGACGCTCGAGCACGCCTCGAGCGTGCTCAAGGACAATCCGCTGGGCGATCCGCACGTGCGCAGGCTCGCGCTCTGGCTGCCGCCCCAGTACGACGCAGGTGCCGGGCGCGGCCGCGGACGCCGCTTCCCGGTGCTGTTCGATCTGGTGGGGTTCACGGGCTCGGGCCTGGCGCACGTGGCGTGGAAGAATTTCAGCGACAACGTTCCCGAGCGCGCCGCGCGACTGGTCCACGAGGGCAGGATGGGACCGGCGATCCTCGTTTTCCCCGATTGCTTCACGGCGCTCGGCGGCAACCAGTACGTGAACTCGAGCGCGATCGGCCGCTACGCCGACTATCTGACACGAGAGCTCGTTCCATTTGTCGACCGCGAGTTCCGCACCCTCGCCTCGCGCGATCACCGGGGCTGCTTCGGCAAGTCCTCCGGAGGCTACGGCGCGATGCTTCACGGCATGAAGTACGCGTCGACCTGGGGTGCGATCGCGGACCATTCGGGTGACGCGTATTTCGACTTCGTCTACTGGCACGACTGGCCGAACACCCTGAACGAGCTGGCGAAGTACCGCGCACGAAAGCAAAAGCCGGGACGCTACGACGCGCCGCGTGCCGCGAAGGCCGCCGGGCGCGGCCTGGACGACGGGCGCGTGAGGCGGTTCCTCGCCGCCGTGTGGAAGAAGCCCAAGCTGTCGACGGCCGAGGGGCACTGCATCATGAACTTGTGCATGGCGGCCACCTACGACCCCGATCCTGCGGCGCCCAACGGCTTCCGCCTGCCGTTCAACCTCGAGACCGGCGAAGTGCTTCCGGAGCGCTGGCGGCAGTGGCAGCGGCACGACCCGGTGCGGCTCGTCGAGCGCTACAAGCGCAACCTCAGGTCGCTGCGCGGCATCTACATCGACTGCGGCTGGCGCGACCAGTTCCACATCCACTACGGCACGCGCATCCTCTCGCGGCGCCTGCACGAGGCGGGCATCGCGCACACTTACCAGGAATTCGACGACGATCATTCCGACATCGATTACAGGATGGACGTGTCGCTGCCTTTCCTCTACCGCGCGCTGAAGCCCTGAACCAAGGGGGCACGTTCGTTTCGCGTTGACATCTTCACGATGCCGGCGTAGCGTGAAAAGGCGTTTCCTGGGGAGGAGACCGCCATATCCTGCTTTATCCCGCTCGCGCCGTAGGGCGCCGCGCTCCCATGGCAATGGGATGTGCGCAACGCCGCTTCGGTGCTAGCGTGGAAACTAATAATTTCAGGGGGGAATCATCATGCTGCGAGCTCTGGCGCTTTCTCTGCTGCTCGGCATTAGCGCAGCAGTATTGGCTGAAACGCCGCAACGCCTTGCGGGCCTGCAGGGCGCGGCAAGAATCACGATCGACGATGAAGGCATCTCGCATGTCCGCGCCCGCAACGAGCATGACCTGTATTTCATGCAAGGCTGGGTGCATGCCCGGGACCGGCTTTTCCAAATGGACTACAACCGGCGGCTCGCGAGCGGAACGCTCGCTGAGCTGGTCGGCACCGGGGCGCTCGCGAACGATGTGCAGCTTCGCACCCTAGGGCTGCGCCGGGGCGCGCAGCGCTCCTATGACGCCGCCTCGCCGCACCTGCGCGCGGCGCTCGAGGCCTATGCCGAAGGTGTCAATGCGCGCCTTCAGGCGCAGATTTCCCTGCCGCCCGAATACGGCGCGCTTGCGCTGGGGCAGGTCGCGACGTGGACGCCGGTCGACAGCATCGTGATCGGCAAGCTGCTCGCCTTTTCGCTCGCTTTCGAGCTTGATATCACGCGCACCGTCGCGTTGCAGTCCTACATGGCAGTGTTCGGCCCCGCGCGCGGCGTCACCCTGTATTCGCAGGACCTCTGGCGCTCCGCTGGATTCGAGCCCAACGCGACTGTTCCGGACGCCATGATCGCAACTCCGCACGCCGGTGACCGTCACGATGAGCAGCGCGGCATGGAACGCGCGCACCAAGCCGTGCACGGCGAGGATCACGTCAAGCTGATGCGCGATTACCTCGAGCGCGTGCGCGACAACCCGGTCTTTCGCGGCATTCTCAATGCCGAAGCGCGCGGCAGCTCGAATCTCTGGGCGGTGTCCGGATCGCTTACCGCAGACGGGCGTCCGCTGCTTGCAAACGATCCGCATCTCGCGCTTCCCACGCCTGCGACGTTCTATCCCATGGGTCTCGAGCTCAAAGGCGAGCCGGTGTTCGGCAGCACCGTTGCCGGAACTCCGGGAGTCACCCACGGCTACAACCGCTGGATCGCGTGGGGAACGACGAACAATCTGGTCGATGTGACCGATACCTTCGCCGAGCAGGTCGTGCCGGACTCTGCTGGCCGGCTGTTTACCGTGTACCAGGGCAGGCTCGAGCCGCTTATTCCCATCCCGGAAACATTCCGTGCCAACGTCGGCGGCACGCTCGTCGTCATTACGGCGGGCGTTCCGAGCGCTACGCTCGTCGTGCCGCGGCGCGACGGCGGGCCGATCATTTCGCTCAATCCTGCCACCGGCGCGGCGCTGAGCGTGCAGTACGTCGGCTTTGGCCCGACGCAGGAGCTCGAGGCGTTTCTTCTCATCAACCGCGCCCGCAACCTAGACGAGTTCAAGGACGCGCTGCAGCGCATGGATGTCGCGCAGAACTTCGTCTATGTCGACGTGCACGGCAATATCGCCTACTTCACCTCCGGCGAGATCCCCGTGCGCGAGGATCTGCAGGCGGGCGCGGTGAACGGCGTTCCGCCGTGGTTCGTGCGCAATGGCCAGGGCGGGAACGAGTGGCTGCCCGTGACGCATCGCCAGCCGTACCAGGCGAGCAATTACGAAATTCTGCCCTTCAGCGAGCACCCGCAGATCGAGAACCCGCCGGCCGGGTATTTCGTCAACGGCAACAATGACCCGGCGGGAGTGACGCGCGACAACAATCCTCTCAACCAGCTGCGCCCGGGCGGCGGCCTGTCTTACATGGCGTATTCGTGGAACCGCGCTTTCCGAGCCGCGCGCATCGAGAAGAGGCTGCGCGAGCTGCTCGAAACCGGCGATCGGCGCGTGTCGTTCGAGGAAATGCAGGCGATCCAGGCGGACGTGGTCGTGCGTGACGGCGAGGTGTTTACACCCTACATCGTCGGAGCATTCGACCGCGCGCTGTCAGATCCGGCTGCCGACGCGCAGCTGCGTGCGCTCGCCTCCGACGCCGGTGTGGCGCAAGCCGTCGGACGGCTGCGAAGCTGGAGCGGTTGGACACCGACCGGTCTTGCGCAGGGCTACGACGAGAGCGACGCGCCGGGCGCGCTGCAGACGCCTTCCGCCAGCGAAGTGCAAGCGAGTATTGCGGCGTCCATCTACGCCGCGTGGCGCTCACGGATTCTGTCGAGCGTCATTAACGGCACGCTTGGTGGCCTGCCGGCGCCCGACGATATGGACAGCCTCGCGGCGCTCCGCAATCTGCTCGATAACTTTGCCGCCAATGGGGGAATCGGCGCTTCGGGCGTCGATTTCTTCGCCGTGGCGGGAATCGCATCGGCTGCCGATCGGCGCGACTTGGTGATTCTCAGGAGCTTACGCGCAGGCCTCGAGCTGCTCGCTACGCCCGCCTTCTTCGGTTCGGCAGATCAGAACGACTATCGCTGGGGACGCCTGCATCGCGTCGTATTCGCCCACCCGCTCGATTCCGTGTTCAGCATTCCGCCAGCAGGCGGTGCTTTCCCTGCGCCGCTCGCTGGCGTGCGCGGCATTCCCACGGACGGCGGATTCCAGACCGTCGATGCCTCGACGCATAACGCGCGCGGCCAGACGGCCGACGACTTCATGTTCCGCGACGGTCCGGCGCATCGCACGGTTGTCGAAGCGCGTGCCGGCGCAATGCGCGCCGAGTCGATCTGGCCGGGCGGGACGAGCGGGGTGCTCGGCAGCCCGTACTACTTCCAGTTCCTGGAGCGCTGGCTGACGAACGAAAGTATCAGGCTCAGCCTCGGCAGAGAAGAGGTGGAGCGTAACGCCAGCGTCACCGAGAGGTTTGTCCCGGTGCCGAAATAGGGCGCGCTCTGCTCACCGCCAAGGGTGCTGCGCACTATAATCGCGCCCATGGGAACGATGCAGGAGCTGGGGACGACGGGCGCGGTCGAGCGCGCCGCGCGCATCGACCTCGCCGCCGCATTCCGGCTCGCCGCGCGGATGGACCTGCACGAGGGGGTCTGCAACCACTTCAGCCTGATGCTGGCGGATGGCAAGCGCTTTCTTCTCAACCGCTACGGGCTGCACTGGAGCGAGGTCACGGCCTCCAACCTTCTCGCGCTCGATGCCGAGGGCAATGTTCTCGAAGGCGAAGGCGAGTTCGAGAAGACCGCTTTCTACATTCATTCGCGCATCCATCTCGCCAATCCCAGGGCGGCCTGCGTGCTTCATACCCACATGCCGTACGCCACGACGCTGACTCTCATCGAGAACGGCCGGCTCGAGATGGTCGAGCAGAACGCGCTGCGCTTTCACGACGATATTGCCTACGACGACACCTATAACGGGCTGGTGGTCGACCATGCCGAAGGCGATCGGCTGGCACGCGTCCTGGGCCGCAAGCGCGTCCTGTTCCTCGCCAATCACGGCGTGATCGTCGTCGGTCCGACGGTCGCCGAGGCCTTCGATTCCCTCTACTACCTCGAGCGCGCCTGCCGGCTGCAGGTGCTGGCGCGCTCGATGGGCGCGAAGCCGAGGGCCGTGCGGGCGGAGGTGGTGCGCGAGACCTACCGCATGATCCTCGCCGACGCGCCCAAGTACGCCGGCGCGCATTTCGGCGCGCTCAAGCGCATCCTCGATCGAGAGGAGCCGGGTTATTCTCGCTGAGGCGGTGCAGCTGCGGCCAGCCGCGGCGGCGCACATCCCGGCTGTTCACGCGATCTACGCGCACCACGTGCTGCGTGGCCTGGCGTCCTTCGAGGAAGAGCCGCCCTCGGTCGAGGAGATGCGGCGGCGCTACGAGGACATCACCCGCCGCGGCCTGCCCTACCTCATCGCCGATTTCGCCGGCGTGGTCGCGGGCTACGGCTATTGCGCGCCTTATCGCTCGCGCTCGGCCTATCGCTACGCGCTCGAAGACTCGATTTACGTTCGGGACGACATGCAGGGCCGTGGCGTCGGCGGTGCGATCCTCGGCCAGCTCATCCGCGGCTGCGAAGAGCTCGGCTACCGGCAGCTCATCGCGGTGATCGGCGACAGCGGCCATGCCGCG
>Ga0210382_10000806_pt1 | contig 10675 bp, 7 predicted proteins | sample PLMedo_FD_155452 | JGI IMG/M metagenome (GOLD analysis project Ga0210382, IMG submission 155452) | Groundwater sediment microbial communities from an aquifer in East River, Colorado, USA - PLM0_60_coex redo | ecosystem: Environmental > Terrestrial > Soil > Riparian zone | place: USA: East River...
CGTTGTCCACGGTGAGCCGGCTGCGGTCGTCGATCCGGACGGCGTACCCACCGGCGCCTACGATCGCGTCGTCCGGATCGTCAGCTGGGTCTTCATCCTCGCGACGTCGACGATTGTTGCGATCACTGGCCTCTGGCCCACGACGCAGCCCGCGATCTTCGCCCTCCTGGCGACCGCGGGGCTGTTCGTCCTGCTCGTCCACGACCTGCTGCCGCCGAGCTCGCTCGGCAGTGCGAAGTTCATCGTCGAGGGCAGCGTGGCGATCACATTCGCGACACTCCTGGTCCTCCTCACCGGCGGCAACGCCAGCCCGTTCTTCTTCATCTTCCCCCTCATCGTCGGCGGTGCAGCGCTCGTCGTCTCGCCCCGGGTGACGTTCGCCCTTGCGGCCGTCGGGAGCATCGCCTACGTCATCGCCATTGCGTCGCCGGGTTCGAACCCGCTGACCCCCGACGCGCTCGCCAAGGTCGGGATCAACCTGACGGCGCTCGTCCTGCTGGCCTATGTCGCCACGGTCATCGCCAGCGAACAGCGACGAGCCCGCGACGCCGCGATCCGGCTGTCCACGGTCGACCCGCTGACAGGGCTCTTCAACCGGACGTTCTTCTTCGCCGCCGTCGACCGCGAGATCGCCCGCAGCGCCCGCTCCAACCGCGGGTTCTGCGTCCTCATGATGGACCTCGACGAGCTCAAATCTATCAACGACCGCCACGGTCACTACTTCGGTGACCGGGTCCTCGCCGGCGTCGGCGAGGTGATTCGTTCCGGCGTCAGGAAGATCGACACCGCGGCCCGCTACGGCGGCGACGAGTTCGTTGTCCTCCTGCCCGAGACAGACCCGACGGGCGCGTACGTCCTCGCCGAGAAGGTCCGGATCGGGGTGACGGAGCTGGATGTCGCCGTGTCGGGCGGCGTGCTCGAGGCGTCGATCTCGGTCGGCGTTGTGAGCTATCCCGATGACGGCCGGACGAGCGACGAGCTCTTGATCAGTGCCGACCAGGCGATGTACGCCTCGAAGCGTGGCGGCCGGAACCGGGTCATGGGCTTCCCCATCGGGGTCAGCGGGTCGCCGGACGACTCGGTGTAGCATCCGGCCATGCCGGAGCACGATTCCCAGGAACCGCGCGATGCCGCACCCGGTGCCGCGCGCGACCGCGCCGCCGGCTTCTCGACTCGTGCGATCCGAGCCGCCCACCGCGCGCCCCGCGTCGACCAGCGCCCGACATCGGTGCCGATCTACCAGACCGTCACGTTCTCGAGTGACGACGCCGCCGAGCTGGGGGCGGTCCTGACCGACGAGCAACCGGGCTACGCGTACAGCCGGATCGACAACCCGACGGTGATGGCGCTGGCGGCTGCGGTCGCTGAGCTCGAGGGCGCCGAGGCCGGCTTCGCGCTGGCATCGGGCATGGCCGCGATCCACGCGGCGGTTGTCTCGCTCGTGTCGGCCGGAGATCGTATCGCCGCGACCCGGGCCTCGTACGGGACGACGCGGGCGCTCTTCAGCGACATCCTTGGCCGGCTCGGGGTGACGACGGCCTACGTCGACATGACCGACGCGAACGCGGTCGAGGCAGCCCTCGCGGCGGCTCCGACACGGATTCTCTATGCCGAGACGATCGCGAACCCGACGATCGTCGTCGCCGACCACGCCGCCCTCGCCGAGATCGCCCACCGCCACGGGGCGCTGTACATCGTCGACAACACGTTCGCCTCGCCCTATCTCTGCCGGCCGCTCGAGCTGGGAGCCGACCTGGTCATCGAATCGGCCACGAAGTACCTGTCCGGTCACAGCGACGTCCTGGCCGGCGTGGTCTGCGGTGGGAGCGACCTGATCGACGCGATCCGCACCCTCCAGGTCGACACGGGCGCCTCGCTCGCCCCGAACTCCGCGTTCCTCGTCCTGCGGGGCATCTCGACCCTGGCGATCCGGATGGAACGCCACGCGGCGACGGCGGCGGCACTCGCTGCCTGGCTCGAGCGTCAGGCCGGCGTGTCGCACGTCTACCATCCCTCGCTGCCGAGCCACCCGCAGCACGAGGTCGCGATGCGCCAGCTGGCCCTCGGTGGGGGAATGCTCGCATTCGAGCTCGCCGGCGGCCGGGCGGCCGGCCGGGCGTTCATCGACGCGCTGTCGATCGCGGAATTGACGGCGTCGCTCGGCAGCGTGTTCACGATGGTCGTCCATCCCCCGTCGACGACCCATCGCCAGCTCGACGATGCCGCGCTGGCGAGTGCCGGGATCACGGCGGGCCTCCTGCGCTGCTCCGTCGGGCTCGAGGATCTCGACGACCTCGTCGCCGACTTCGAGCGCGGTCTTGCCGCCGCGTCGGCGGCCACCGAAGCCGAAGCCGGCGCGACATTGGCCGACTCAGCACCGACCGCCGCCACGCCAGCGTCCGTCTAGGAGCCTTCCGATCGCCAGTCCGGTCGTCACCTGGGCCGCCAACGCGCGGTCCGCCCAGCCGGACCCTCTTGCCCGGCTCGGTCGGGCGGTCTGGCGCCTGCTGACCTCGGTCAACTTCGCCGTCACCCAGATCATCATCCTGTCGCTGCTTGCCGTCGTCGGGATGACAATCCGGCAGCTACCGGGCTTCGCCTTTCGCTCCGCCTCCGACTACGCGGGCGCCATGGCCGACATCCACGACCGCTACGACGGCGTCTTCGGGGCAGGCGTCGTCGATGCCCTGGAGCAGCTGCAGGTGTTCCAGATCTTCACCTCCACCTGGTTCACCGTCGGGCTGTTCGTCCTCGTCATCTCGATCGTCGTGTGCACCCTCGACCGGACGCCTCGCCTCTGGCGCCAGTCGGTCGACGTCAGGGTCGTTCAGCCGGACCCGTTCTTCCTGCCGACATTGCCCGATCGGGCCGCGATGACGGGCGTCGGCGCCGATGCCGTGTGCTCGACGCTACGCCGCCATCGATTCAAGCTCCGGGAGGAGGAGGTCGACGGTGTCCGCTACCTCTACGGCGATCGGCATCAGTACACCAAGCTCGCGACGCTGTTCACCCACCTCGGGCTGATCCTGTTCCTCGTTGCCGCCGTCGTGACCTCGGTCTTCGGGGATGAGCAGGGGCTGATCGTGACGGAGGGCGACGCCCTCACGGTCCAGCCGATCGGGACGCCGGGTCTCCTGCTAGTCAAGAACCTCGGGTTCGAGGCGCCGGGATTCTTCGAGACTGGCCAGGCCAAGGACTTCACGACCGAGCTCGCCGTGTTCCAAGACGGCCAGGAGATCGCCCATAAGACGATCCGGGTCAACGACCCGCTGGCCGTCGCCGGCTACACGTTCCACCAGAACGGGTTCGGGGCGGCGATCGACCTGCTCGTCAGCGACTCGAAGGGGCGGCCGCTGTGGGACGGCCCGGTGCCACTCGACGATCAGGCCGCGGGAGCTCCCTACGGAACCCTGTCGGTGCCGGGCCGCGATGTCGGCCTGCGGCTGCTCCTGAAGCGACAGGCCGACGGAACCGGCATCGTCCTCGTGGCTCCCTACCGCATCACCGGCGAGGAGGCGGACGGGACCCCGATCGTCGAGGACCTCTTCCCGCTGGCCCTTGCGGCACATGAGGCCGCCCCCGCCGAGGGCACTGACTTCAGCGTCGGCGTGCTGGGGTTCGGCGAGTACACGCTGCTCATTGCCAAGAAGGATCCGGGCCAGGGCATCATCTGGACCGCCTTCGCGTCGCTCATCACCGGGATCTTCATCACCTTTTACCTGCCCCGCCGCAGGGTCTGGGCCCGGCTGTCGCCGGCCGGCGAGCTGGCGATCGTGGCGCGGTCCGATCGCTACGTCGACGTCGAGCGCGAATTCGGACGACTGCTCGATGACCTCGTCGCGGCGCGCAACCCGGCCTGATCGGAACCACCGAGCACTCGAGCAAGATGCTCAGGATTGGACACGCGACCGGTACTGAACCGCAACCGACCCCAGTGATAGGCTCCTCCAAGGCATCTGAGCGCCGCTCAATCCGCGCGCGCGATGCAGATGGAGGAACCAGATCGCATGACCACAGGCGCCTCATGACCGCCCGCCACAACGCGATCTCCGAGATCGCCAGCCACCGGGTCGCGAAGACCCAGGATTACCTCGAGGACGCCGGCGCCGACATCTTCGGCCAGTACGTCTTCCACGAAGGGGCCCAGAGCCAGTACCTCGCCAAGCCGATCTTCCGGAAGCTACGCCGGACGATCGAGGGCCACGAACCCTTCGACCCGGCGATCATCGACGCGGTCGCTCATGGGGTGAAGGAGTGGGCGCTGGCTCACGGAGCGACCCACTACACCCACTGGTTCATCCCGATGACCGGCTCCACGGCCGAGAAGCATGACTCGTTCCTGACCCCGTCCGGCGACGGCCAGACGATCGCCGAATTCTCCGGCCGGAACCTCGTCCAGGGCGAGCCCGATGCGAGCTCATTCCCGTCGGGCGGTATCCGGGCGACGTTCGAGGCGCGCGGCTACACCGCATGGGACGTCACATCGCCGATCTTCCTGCAGGTCGAGCCGAACGGCGTGACCCTGACGATCCCGACCGCGTACGTCTCGTTCACGGGCGAGGCGCTGGACCACAAGATCCCCCTCCTGCGCTCCCAGGCGGCCCTCGGCAAGCAGGCCCTTCGCATCCTGCGTTGGTTCGGCAACACGAGTGCCAGCCAGGTGTTCACGAACATCGGCCCGGAGCAGGAATATTTCCTCGTCGACCGCCGGCTGGCCGAGCAGCGGCCCGACCTCCTCCTGACCGGGCGGACGCTGTTCGGGGCTGCGTCGCCGAAGGGCCAGGAGCTGGAGGACCAGTATTTCGGGCCGATCCGGGAACGGATCCTGGCCTTCATGATGGACCTCGACCGCGAGCTCTGGCGGCTGGGCATCCCGGCCAAGACCCGTCACAACGAGGTCGCCCCAGGCCAGTTCGAGATGGCGCCGGTCTACGAGCCGACGTCGGTCGGGTCCGACCACAACATGATCGTGATGAGCACGATGCGTCGGATCGCGTCGCAGCACGGCCTGATGCTGCTGATCCACGAGAAGCCGTTCGCCGGCATCAACGGCTCCGGCAAGCACAACAACTGGTCGATGGGCACCGACGACGGTGAGAACCTGCTCGATCCCGGCAACGACCCCCACGCCAACGCCCAGTTCCTGGCGTTCCTCGCCGCGGTGATCCGCGGTGTCAACGTCCATGCCGACCTCCTCCGAGCGAGCATCGCCGACGCCGGCAACGACCATCGCCTGGGCGCCAACGAGGCACCACCGGCGATCGTCTCGATCTTCCTTGGCTCCCAGCTCGACGACGTCATCGAGCAGTTGGAGCACGGGCCCGCGTCGGCGTCGAAGAAGGGCGGCGACCTGGAGCTCGGGGTCACCTCGCTGCCCGTCCTGCCGAAGGACCACACGGACCGCAACCGGACCTCGCCGTTCGCGTTCACCGGCAACAAGTTCGAGTTCCGGGCGGTCGGCTCGTCGGCCCCGATCTACTGGCCGCAGACGGTCCTCAACACCGCCGTTGCCGACTCGCTCGAGCAGCTCGCCGATGGCCTCGACAAGCTGAAGCCCGGCGACTTCGAGGGCCTGACGACGATCCTGTCGGGCATCGTCCGGGAAAACAAGCAGGTCATCTTCGGGGGCAACAACTACTCCGAGGAATGGCACGCCGAGGCGGCCCGCCGCGGTCTGCCCAATAACCGTTCAACGGTCGACGCGCTGCCGGCGCTCACGACGAAGAAGGCCAAGGCGGTCTTCTCCAAGTTCGGTGTCCTGTCGGAACGCGAGCTCGCCTCGCGGGTCGACATCAACTGGGAGCGCTACGTCAAGGTCCAGGACATCGAGGCCAACTGTGCCCGCGACATCGCCTCGACGATGATCCTGCCCGCCACCGCCCAATACCTGGGGCTGCTCAACGGAGCGCCGTCGTCGCGCGGGATCGCATCGGTCTGCGAGCGGGTCTCGCGCCTCGCCGATTCGCTCGTCGACGCAATCGACGTCCTCGAGAAAGCCCAGCACAAGGCCCACGAGGCCGATTCGGTGCCGGACGAGGCCAAGGTGTTCGTAACGAAGGTGATCCCGGCCCAGGAAGCGCTCCGCGGCGTCGTCGACGAGCTCGAAACACTCGTCGCCGACGACTTCTGGCCCCTCCCAAAGTATCGCGAGCTCCTCTTCCAGTACTGATCCGCGGCTGGGCGGAGGCGCCGCGCGTCTCACCGCCGCGCAGCAGAGGCGCCGCGCGGAGGAGGCGCCGCGCCGCGACTGGGGCCCGCAGTTCCTCGCAGCCTCGCGGCGGAGCCCAGCCCAGGCCGGGCTGCGGATATCACCAGAACGCGTACGAAGCCGTAGTTCCCTGCCAACCGGCTCAGGGACCCGGAGGAACTCGCATCGGCAGACGTTCACGTGATATTCGGGCGTCAAGCGATCGCTCGCCGCGGTTGAGCCGCAGATAAGGGCCATTGGTAATCCTTCTGGTGATACGCCCGCCCATATCACGCGATGTGCACCGATGCCAGATCGCCACCGAAGGCGCGCCGGTTCCGCACGTCTCGCCGGCCGTCGACGGACGAGCTACCTGGCGGGACGGGTCGGGGTGGCCCTCAGGGAGAGCCGCCAAGCGTTGCGCATGAGGCAGTCAGACGCAGCCGACCGTGCCGGCGTGTCGCAGGCGTTCTGGAGTCTCCTCGAGCGAGGCGGCGCGGGTACTGCGTCGCTTGAGACGCTCGCGTCTTGCGCGGCAGCGGTGTCGACTCAGCTTGCCGCGTTCATCGAGGCGACGCCGGGTGCGACCCTTCCTCGGGACATCGAACACCTCCGTCGTCAACAGCTTGTCATCGCGTCTGCTGCCGTCGGCGGGTGGTCGGCCAGGCCCGAGCGGCCCATCGACCCGGGCGCCGATCGGTCGCGATCCATCGATGTTCAGTTAGAACGAGCGGTGCGCCGCGAGGTCGCCGTGGTCGAGATCGAGGACTTGTTCGCCGACGGCGGACAGGCCATGCGCGGGCTAGAGGACAAGGTGGCCGCCGTTCGGCGAGGCGTCGGATCGGATTGGTCGGTGCGCGGACTGCTCGTTCTTCGCTCGACAAATAGAAACCGCGGCCTCGTCCGGGAGCTCGGCGACCTGTTCGCAACGCGATTTCCCGCCTCGTCAGAGGTGTGGCTGGCCGCACTTCGGGACCCGTCACGGCCGATGCCGAAGGCGGATGGGCTTGTCTGGTCGAGTGTCGATGGGCGGCGGCTGTTTGGTGCGAGGCTTGGCGGCGTTGCCGCGCGGGGCGCGACGATCCGACGCCGGCCGGCCTGATGCCGCACGATGCGGCGATGCCCACCGACATCCACCGCAACCGGACGCTCTGGCTGCTCTCGATCGCCCACGCGGTGAACCACGCCCAGGCGGTCCTGCTGCCCCTCGTCTACATCCGGATCATCGCCGAGTTCGGGGTCACCGCCGACATCATCGCGCTGCTCGCGGCGGCCGGGAGCGTCGCATCCGGGGTCGTCCAGCTGAGTTACGCAAAGCTGACCCGGATGATCTCGCGACGGAAGCTGCTCGCGGCGGGCGGGATCCTGTTCGGTGGCGGATTCGCGGCGCAGGCCGCCGCTCCCTCGTTTCCGGCCTTCGCCCTTGTCAACGTCCTATCGCGGATCGGTGGGTCGCCCCAGCACCCCGTCGGCAACGGGCTGCTCGCGGAGCAGTTTCCGGAACACCGACGCGGCTTCGCGATCAGCGCCCACATCTCCGGCGGCAACGTCGGAACCGTCGTGGTCGCGCTCCTCGGCGCGCCGTTGATCGCCAGCCTGGGCTGGCGCGAGACCGTCGTCCTGTTCGGCATTCCCGCGGTCGTCATTGCCCTCGGGATCCTGTTGTTCGTCCGCGAAAGCGGGCACGACCAAGCGGCCGCCGTCGCCCACGGCAGCGTCCGCGAAGCATTCGGGACGATCCTCCGCGACCCCGACCACCGCTGGATCTATCTCGCGTCGGTGCTGGGCGGCGGCGGACGCGGCCTCGGGGTCGTGAACCTCTTCGCGCTGCTCTACCTGACGCGCGTTCTCGGGCTCCCCGCCGCGACGACGGACGTGATGTACGGCGGGCTCATCGTCCTGTCGGTGCCGATGCCGTTGCTCGCGGGCTGGCTGTCCGACCGCCTCGGAAGGAAGCCGGTAATTATCGGCGCCTACATCGGTGGGGCGGTCGGCTTCGTGCTGTTCCTGCTCGTCGGCTCGAGCCTCCTGGGCCTCTGGGCCGGCATATTCGTCATGGGCGTGTTCAGCTTCGCCGAGAGCCCCCAGCTCCAGGCGCTCCTCGCAGACATCGCCCCACCGACGATTCGCGACGCGTCGTTCGCCCTCTATTTCACCCTTGCGTTCGGCGTCGGCTCGCTGTGGACGGCCCTCTACGGGCTGATCATCGGGGCGGCGGGCGAGACGCTCGGGCTGCCGATCGTCTTCGGGCTGATGGCGGCCTCATTCATCGCCGCGGCGCTGGCGGTCCTGCCGGTCCGAGCCGGGCGCCGACGCCCGGCCTAACCGATGGCGAGTGCTATCATGCGCGGGCCCTCAACGGGCATCCGGTCGGGGCGTGGCGCAGCTTGGTAGCGCGTATCGTTCGGGACGATAAGGTCGTGGGTTCAAATCCCGCCGCCCCGACCATCCCTTCCTCAGCGGCCCGCCATCCTGCGCTGCGGCCGAGTCGGCGGCACGGGCCGCCCCAGCGACGCCGATCGGGCTGATCCTCCGGCGCCCTGCGGCGCCGCCAGCGGGACATGCCACGCGATCTCGACGTCCTCCTGAACGCCGCGCGGCCAGGGCAGGGTCCTCCGCCAGAAGTCGTCGTGGCCGACTTCGCCGAGTGGCCAGAGCGATGTCGGGTCAACCCCGACGAACCGCGCCGCGAGCAGCGCAAACGCGGTCAGCCCCACCACGATCACCGCGAGCATCAGGATCTCGCCCGTTGTTCGACTCCAGAGACGTGTCCCCGAATCCTACACCCGGCCCTGGCGCCTACTTCTTCGCGGGCATGCTCGCCGCAAGGGCAAGGCCGCGCTCGACCCAGCGGGCAATGGCAGCGTCATCGGTGACGTCGACCGACGGGATGACGACGAACGCCTTCATCGGCCGGCCGGCCGCCGGCTCGAAGGCCTCCGCGCCGGCGGATTTAGCCTCTGCGATCTCGCCCTCTGGCAGGCGGACGACCCATTGCTCCTTGAACAGGCCGGTCGCCATGTTGCCGCCGACGAACGCGGCGGGGTAGCCGAACATCTTCTTGCGCTCGGCGTCGGGGTAGCGATCCATCACCGTCGCGAACCTCTCGACGAGCTCCTGCGGCGATTTCGTGAACGATGGCATCGCGGCCTTCGGCATGGCGCTCCTCCTTCGCGTCGGCTGCGGATCCTCACAAGATTAGTCGTGCACCGGGAACTCAGCGTCGAGGCCGTTGTCGAGCCAGACCAGCGCCTGGTCGGCGTAGTGCGGGCCGGCCTCGGCCATATCCCAGCGGTCGTCTTCGGCAATCCCCGCAACGATCCGCCGGTAGCTCTCGACCTGGTGGAGCGCGCCGAGCGGAAGCGCCAGCACGACGGCCTCCTCGAGCGCGTCGGGCGCCAGCACATCCGCCCACGCCGCACAGTAGGCATCGATGCATGCTCGCCGCGCCGCAACGTCAGCCGTCCGCCCGACGTAGGTAACGAGGTCGAGGAACGGGTGGCCGATGCAACTGTCGGACCAGTCGAAGACGATCGAGCGGCCGTCGATGTCGGCGACATTCCAGGGGTGGAGGTCCCCGTGGACGATCGTTTCCGGCGGACCGATCTCGCCAAGCCGCTCGCACCCTTCCAGGAGCCGCGGGATCGCCGCTTCGAGCTGACGCCTGGATTCTGGCTTCATCGGTGCGAGAAGGGGCAGCTCCATCAGCCCGGGGATCTGCGAGGCAAGCTCGGCCAGGCCACGCTGCTCGAAGCCGGCCTCGGCCAGCTGGTCGGTTCGACCCAGCCAACGGCGCTGAAGGGCGGCCTGCGCGGCGAGCCCATCCGGCCAGCGAGCGAGCGGCGCGTCGCCGACGAAGGACTTGCCGATGTCGCCCATGAGGAGCCAGTTCTCCGCCTCGTCGACGGCGACGACGTTCGGAAGCAGGTTCGGGTCGGATGCGGCGAGGGTTCTTGTGATCGCGGGCTCGGTCGGGAACACCGGCGAACATGCCTTCAGAAAGAACGCACCATCGGCGGTCTCGCCGCGGATGACCGCCGACAGGCCCCAAAGCGCATGCATTTCCGGGGCCGCGACAAGCGGGCGACCGATCTCGGCCAAGCGATCCGCCATCCAGGCCGAGGCACGGTCCAGCCAGCCGGGTCGCGACCAGGGCGGCCGACCTGGGCCGGTCGCAGTCCCGTCGAGTTCGGCCAACCAGCGGCCGAGGTAGGGTCGGACGAGGTCGGGCTCGGCGGACGCGACCACGGACTGGGTCACCGGCCGCCACGTCAGGCCGGCGGGGGCGGGCGCATGCCCGTCGGGAGGCGTCCCGAGGGGCTCGACCTCGACGAGGCTGACGACGGGCTCGCCGCGACCGGTGAGGGGAACGATTCGCAGAAGCGACGGGTGATCGTCGCCGAGAAACCCGGCGATCGCCGTCAGCATCGACGACGTCCGCGCCTCGCCCTCGACGGCGATGCGCGGCAGGGACACCGCCTCATCGGC
>Ga0210382_10000809_pt1 | contig 10665 bp, 8 predicted proteins | sample PLMedo_FD_155452 | JGI IMG/M metagenome (GOLD analysis project Ga0210382, IMG submission 155452) | Groundwater sediment microbial communities from an aquifer in East River, Colorado, USA - PLM0_60_coex redo | ecosystem: Environmental > Terrestrial > Soil > Riparian zone | place: USA: East River...
ACATGACGATTTCGAGTACGTTGCTCCATTGCTCGCGGTCGAGGTCGACGCCGGTCGGGTTGTGGCAGCAGGCGTGCAGGACCACGATCGACCCGGCGGGAAGGGCGCCCAGGGCGCGCTGCATGCCGGCGAAGTCGAGGCCGTGCGTCTTCGCGTCGTAATACGGGTACGAGTTGACGGTGAAGCCCGCGGCCTCGAACAGCTGCCGGTGGTTCTCCCAGCTCGGATCGCTGATCCACAGCTGCGCGCCAGGGCTGATGCGCCTGAGGAAATCGGCGCCGATCCTAAGGCCGCCGGTGCCGCCGAGCGCTTGAACGGTAACAATATTGTTCTGTTGTGAACCAAAAACTAATTCCTGCACCGCGCGGTCGTACGCGGCGAGGCCGTCGATCGGCAGATAGCCGCGCGACGGAGTGTTCTTCAGCCGCTCGCTTTCGGCATGCCGCACGCACTCGAGCAGAGGGATTCTGCCGGCGTCGTCGTAATACACGCCCACGCCCAGGTTCACCTTGCGCGGGTTCGGGTCGGCGACGAATGCCTCGGTGACGCCGAGGATCGGGTCGCTCGGCGCCATCGGCACCGAGGCCAGCAACGACGGTGAGTGCGGTGCGTTCATCTGTTAGGATTTGAGGTTTCTCTCGACGAATTCTACCCGTGCCGGTCACGTTTCCAAACAGTCCTTTTCGCCTGCAGCAGATCTACAAGCCAGCGGGCGACCAGCCCGAGGCGATCGACCAGCTCGTCGAAGGCATCGGCGACGGCCTCGCGTTCCAGACGCTGCTCGGCGTGACCGGGTCCGGCAAGACCTACACCATGGCGAACGCCATCGCGCGGCTCGGTCGCCCGGCGCTGGTGCTCGCGCCGAACAAGACGCTCGCCGCGCAGCTGTACTCCGAGTTCCGCGAGTTCTTCCCCGAGAACGCGGTCGAGTACTTCGTGTCCTATTACGACTACTACCAGCCCGAGGCCTACGTTCCGGCGCGCGACCTGTATATCGAGAAGGACTCCTCGATCAACGAGCACATCGAGCAGATGCGCCTGTCGGCGACGAAGTCGCTGATGGAGCGGCGCGACGTGGTGATCGTGGCGACGGTGTCGGCGATCTACGGCATCGGCGACCCCTCCGAGTACCACGGCATGATCCTGCACCTGCGCCAGGGCGAGAAGATGTCCCAGCGCGACGTCCTGGCGCGGCTGGTGGCGATGCAGTACGAGCGCAACGAGCTCGACTTCCGGCGCGGCAGCTTTCGCGTGCGCGGCGACGTCATCGACGTGTTCCCCGCGGAGCATGCCGAGCATTCGATTCGAATCTCCCTTGAAGATGATTTGGTGGGAAAACTCGAGGTGTTCGACCCGCTGACCGGCCGCGTGCTGCACCCGATGGCGCGCTTCACGGTCTATCCGTCCAGCCACTACGTCACGCCGCGGGAGACCACCTTGCGCGCGGTCGAGGCGATCAAGCTGGAGCTGCGCAGCCGCATCGAGTTTTTCCAGACGGCCGGCCGGCTGGTCGAGGCGCAGCGCATCGAGCAGCGCACGCGCTTCGACCTCGAGATGCTGGCCGAGCTCGGCTTCTGCAAGGGCATCGAGAACTATTCGCGGCACCTGTCGGGCCGGCAGGCGGGGGAGCCCCCGCCGACGCTGATCGACTACCTGCCGCAGGACGCCCTGATGATCATCGACGAGAGCCACGTCACCATCCCGCAGCTCGGCGGCATGTACAAGGGCGACCGCTCGCGCAAGGAAAACCTGGTGGAATACGGCTTCCGCCTGCCTTCGGCGCTCGACAACCGGCCGCTGCGCTTCGACGAGTTCGAGAAGGTGGTGCGCCAGACGGTCTTCGTATCGGCCACGCCGGCCGACTACGAGCGGCAGCACTCGGGACAGGTGGTGGAGCAGGTGGTGCGTCCCACGGGCCTCATCGATCCGCAGGTGGTCGTGCGGCCGGCATCCACCCAGGTCGACGACCTGCTGGCCGAAATAAATTTGCGGGTCAAGAAACAGGAACGGGTGCTGGTCACGACTCTGACCAAGCGCATGGCCGAAGAGCTGACCGACTATCTCGCCGAGCATGGCGTGAAGGTGCGTTACCTGCACTCCGAGGTCGAGACCGTCGAGCGCGTGGAGATCATCCGCGATCTGCGCCTGGGGGAGTTCGACGTGCTGGTGGGCATCAACCTGCTGCGCGAGGGCCTCGATCTGCCCGAAGTCTCCCTGGTCGCCATCCTGGATGCCGACAAGGAGGGGTTCCTGCGCTCCGAGCGTTCCCTGATCCAGACGATGGGGCGGGCGGCGCGGCACATCAACGGCATGGCCATCCTCTATGCCGACCGAGAAACCGATTCGATCAAGCGTGCCATCGCCGAAACCGACCGCCGGCGGCGCAAGCAGGTTACGTACAACGAGCGCCACAGCATTACGCCCAAGGGCGTAATCAAGCGGATCAAGGACCTGATCGACGGCGTCTACGACGCTTCAGAGATGAAAGTTGCGCAGGAAGAGGCGCGTTACGAAGCGATGTCCGAGAAGCAGATCGCGCGCGAGATCCGGGCGCTGGAGAAGAAGATGCTCGAGCACGCGAAGAACCTCGAGTTCGAGGAGGCGGCGAAGGCGCGCGACCAGCTCGGCGAGCTCAAGAAGCGCGTGTTCGGGGTGGCGCTCGCCTCCGAATGAGGCGAGCGCTCGAGCGTGGGTTTTCAGTCGTCGTCCCGGTCACTCGGGGCGAGGATGGCCACGCCATTCGCATTCGGCACGCCGAGGTTGATCGCCGCGCCGCTGAGGGTAAGTTCGCCGAACGCGTTATAGGTCAGCAACGACAAATGAGACTGTCCGGCGCCGTGGTCGATCACGCCCAGGACGCCCTGATCCGCATCGATATCGGTTGGTCCGCCGCCTGGGATTTGCGCGGCTACTGGGGTGTCCGCGAAGACGTTGCTCCCCGTACCCATCAAACGGCTGATGGTCTTGCTCGCCGCGTTCACGCTGAAGACGTATTTTCCGACTCTTGTCGTCCAGCACGGAGCGCTCTGGCCTGCGGCAGTAACCGCCGTGAACGCGCCGTCCCGGAATAGTCCGTTCTGATTGCTATGCGCCAACGTGATGACCGCCGTGCCATCAGGGTAGACGGAAAATCCGAACGGTGTGAGCGTTCCCGCGGGTGCCGACACGGCAGTGGGAGTTGCGCCGGTTACAGCACCGTTCCGAAGCGGCACGATATCGACTGTTCCCGGAAGCGGATCGGTTTTCAACGTCACGAGCAGACTTTGCTTGTTGAGCACACCCACCTGTGCCGTGCTGCCAATGGGAGGCGTAGCGCCTCCCACCAACTCCAGCGCGGCGGACCCGTCTCTTCCCACGACATTGTCGTGCTGCACTTCGAACGAATCGATGGTCGTCGACCCTGCGACATACATGTGATCGTTGCCAAAATCTATGCTCACCGGAGCGCTCGTCGTGGTCACGGTCCTGTCGAAAATCAGCCGGTCTGCATGGCGTTTGAACAACGCTACCGAATTCGATCCGTAATTCACGACGGCAACGAGCTCACCGTTGAGCTGCTTGACGCCTCTCGCATTACCGCCGACGCCGCCCGCCCCTTGGGTGGAGAGGGTCTGGAGCAAGGCCTGGTGCGAGTGTCGTAGACCTTGATCTGGTTCGCCTGCGGATCATTCGTCATCACCACGGCCAACGCGGTGCCGCGCTGATCGGCATGGACGCTCGCCATACTTGCTGCGAGGATCAGTAGGGCCGCCGTATTTCTCGGAATTACCGACCTGAACATGGTTCTTTCCTTTCAAGAGGTGTATCGATTGGAGTGGAAGTGACGCGAGCCTTGGTCGAGGCGCCTCGTTCATCCTTACAGGTGCTTTTCGTCTGCACCGGCAATATCTGCCGGTCCCCCACGGCGGAAGCGGTGCTAAGAGAGCTGGGTCGCAAGGAGGGCGTGCCGCTGCACGTCGAGTCGCGAGGCACGCACGACTACCATGCCGGCGAGCCGCCGGACGAGCGCGCCCAGAACCATGCCAGGCGCCGCGGCTATGACCTCAGCGCGCTGCGCGCGAGGAAGCTCACCGGGCGCGACTTCGAGGAGTTCGATCTGATCCTGGCGATGGACCAGGGACACCTTGGCGTGCTGCGGCGCATGTGTCCCGCCGAACATGTTTCGAAAGTAAGGCTGTTCCTGCCGGGACGCGATGTGCCGGACCCATACTACGGCGGCCCCGAGGGCTTCGAGCAGGTCCTCGATCTGGTGGAGGCCGGGTGCCGCGAGCTCCTGGCCGGGATCAAAAGCTAGCTCAGGCGGGAAGCCGCATCATTTCGAGGTCGGCGGGCGAAAACCGCTCGAGCACGCGGCTCGCGAACTCGAGGTCGCTCGCGCGCCGCGCGAAAATGACGTTGCCGAGGTAGGTGCCGAGTCGCAGCTCCTCCATCACCGGCGCAGCCGGCCGCAGCCCCTCGCGCGACAGCCGCAGCTGGTCCGGATTGACCTGCCAGCCGCTGCTCAGCAGCCACTCGACCGCGTCGCGTGTCCCGGGCAGGCTCGGGTCGCATTCCAGCAGCAGGCTGCGGACCTTGCCGCGTTCGAGCAGCCGCCGCATGCCGCCGATGACCTTGTGCTCGTGGCCATCGACGTCGATCTTCACATGGGCGGGAGCCGGCAGCGCGCCGCTCTCGACCAGGTGATCGATCGAAAACGCCACGCTTCCCTGCCTGAAACGGGTTTCGGCAGCGTAGTTCCTGCTCGGCTCGCCGAAGTCGTGAAACGAGTGGCCGGTGGCGAAATCGCGCAGCAGCAGGCTCGACACCTGGACCGGCTGGTCGCTGATCGCGGCGCAGTAAGCCGTGATGCTGCGCTGAGCCTCGTTGAGGAAGATGTTGCGGTAGAGCTCGGCATAGTTCTGCGATTCGGGCTCGAAAGCGTACACTTCGGCGCCGGCGGCGACCCCGGCGTACAGGCTGTAGATGCCGATGTTCGCCCCGACGTCGACGAACACTTCGCCGGGGGCGAAGGACCCGATCCAGTCGATCGTGCCGGGCTCCTTCGTGAACAGCGTCTGCACTCGCCATTGGCACGCCGGCGTGCCGATGCCGTAGCGCAGCGCGCGTCCATCGAGGTTCAGCTCGGCGAACGTGAAAGGCCGCTCCGCATCGGTGAGCTTTTTCGCCACCGCCACCTTGCCGATGTCGTAGAGCGGCGGGGTGAGCCAGGGTTTCTTTTCTACGGCCAGCGCGCTACTTCCTGGTCTCGATCTGGACGAGCTCGTCATCCTGCTGCTGCGGCTTCGGGCGCTCGCGGCGCGCCCTGCCGAGGTGCTCCGGCTGCTCTTCGGCCTGCGGCTGTACCGGCGCCTTGACGCGGTCGGTCTCGATCATCACCAGCCCGGCGCTTTCGAGATACTCCTTCGGATCGATGCGCGGTGTCTCGACGCGGGGAGCCGGCTTGGATTCCAGCGGCTGGGGCTCTTCCCTTTGCGGTTCCTCGTATCTCGGTTCCTCGCGCACCACTGCCGGAGCGGCTTGAACGGGCTGTTGCGTTTCGACTGGCGCCGCTACCGGCGCATTCTCGTCGTGCCGCTCGCGGTGCCGGTCGCGCCGATGCCTGCGTCCGCCGCGGCGCTGCTCGTCGCCTTCGCGCTCCGGCGCACGCTGCTGCTGCGGCTGCTGGGGCTGCTGGGGTTGCGGCGGACGCGGCGGACGCGGCGGACGTTGCTGCTCCGGCCGGCGTTCGCCGCGCGGCGCTTGCCCGTTGCGACGCTGCTCGAGCCGGCCCTGCTGCTGGCGATCGCCTCCACCGCGGCCCTCGCGGCGCTGCTGCTTGTCCGGTCGCGAATCGCGCCGCTGTTGAAAATCGCGTCGCGGCTCGCGAAGGGGCGTTGGCTGCGAAACGCTCTTGACGGGAGGCGGCGCTGGCGCCACCGGCTCGGCCTTGAACCAGCCGAAGAGGCGATTGATGATTCCGGTGCGCGCTTCGCCCGGAGCAGCCTGCACCGCGGCCGCGGCCGGCTGAGGCTGCGGCGCCCGGACCGTCGGCTGCGGCGCCCGGACCGCCGGCTGCGGGCGTGGTTGCGGCATCGGCGCCGGCTGGTCCGGCGTGATGGTCTTGACGACCGCGACCTGGCGTTCGCGCTTCGGCTCGGCTTCTTCGCCGGGAGCCTTGGGCTCCTCGGGCCGCTCGACCAGCTCGTAGCTCGAAGGCACGTGTTCCATTTCGTTCAGCTCGTCGTGGCGCAGCCGCTGCACCTTGTAGTGCGGCGTCTCGAGGTGCGGGTTCGGCACCAGCACGATGTTGACCTTGAGGCGCGCCTCGAGCTTCTGGATCTCGGCGCGCTTCTCGTTGAGCAGGAACGAGGACACGTCCACCGGCACCTGCGCGTGCACCGCGCCGGTGTTCTCCTTCATCGCCTCTTCCTGCAGGATCCGCAGCACGTGCAGCGCGGTCGACTCGGTGCCGCGGATGAAGCCGGTGCCGCTGCAGCGCGGGCAGCTGATGTGCGCGGTTTCTTCCAGCGAGGGCTGCAGCCGCTGGCGCGACAGCTCCATCAGGCCGAAGCGCGAGATCTTGCCGATCTGCACGCGGGCGCGGTCGAACTTCAGCGCGTCGCGCAGGCGGTTCTCGACGTCGCGCTGGTTGCGCTGCGATTCCATGTCGATGAAATCGATCACGATCAGGCCCCCCAGGTCACGCAGCCTGAGCTGTCGGGCGACTTCTTCGGCCGCCTCCAAATTCGTGCGCAGCGCGGTCTCCTCGATGTCGCCGCCGCGCGTGGCGCGCGCGGAGTTGACGTCGATGGCGACCAGCGCCTCGGTGTGGTCGATGACGATCGCGCCGCCCGAGGGCAGGGCGACCTGGCGCGAATACGCGCTCTCGATCTGGTGCTCGATCTGGAAGCGCGAAAACAGCGGCACATCGTCGCGGTAGAGCTTGACCTTGCTGACGTTGTCCGGCATCACGGTCTGCATGAAGGCGCGGGCCTGCTCGTAGATCTCCTCGGTGTCGATCAGGAGCTCGCCGATGTCGGGCTGGAAGTAGTCGCGGATCGCCCGGATGACGAGGCTCGACTCGAGGTAGATGAGGAACGGCTTCTTCGACGGGTCCGCCGAGGCGCTTTCGACCGCGCGCCACAGCTGCATCAGGTAGTTCAGGTCCCAGTTCAGCTCTTCCGGCGTGCGGCCGATCGCCGCGGTGCGGGCGATGACGCTCATGCCATCGGGCAATTGCAGCTGGTCAAGCGTGTCGCGCAGCTCGTTCCGGTCTTCGCCCTCGACGCGGCGCGAGACGCCGCCGCCGCGCGGGTTGTTCGGCATCAGGACCAGGTAGCGCCCGGCCAGGCTGATGAAGGTGGTCAGCGCCGCTCCCTTCGTGCCGCGCTCGTCCTTCTCGACCTGGACGATCAGCTCCTGGCCTTCGCGCAGCGCATCCTGGATGCGGGCGCGGCCGACGTCGATGTCCGGCTTGAAATAGCTGCGGGAGACTTCCTTGAACGGGAGGAACCCGTGCCGCTCCTCGCCGTAATCGACGAAGGCGGCTTCGAGGCTGGGCTCGATGCGGGTGATGACGCCTTTGTAGATGTTGCTCTTGCGCTGCTCCCTTGAGGCTGATTCGATGTCGAGGTCGACTAGCTTCTGCCCTTCTACGATCGCGACGCGCAGCTCTTCTTGCTGGGTCGCGTTAAACAACATGCGCTTCACTTTTTGTTCTCCTGCGCGCGCAGGAGACTTCTGCTCAGTCGGTCCGGGCTCTCCTGATATGGGAAAGGGTGATTAGAGGAAAAACTGGCTTGCGCGCGCTTCTAGTGGTATCGCTACTTCCGGTGAGCGAAATTAACCAGCGCTTCAGGCCCGGCTGTGGCCGGACAGGAGACGGGTTGCAGGCCCTTGCCTGTGTCTCGCGACTCGAAGCGACCCAGAGATAATAAAGAAAATGAATGACTTAAGCAAGGCGCGGGCGACCTGGCTCGAGGTCGGCGAGGAAAGCGCCGCGCAGCGCATCGACAATTTTCTGTTGCGGCGGCTGAAAGGCGTGCCGAAGAGCCATGTGTACCGGGTGCTGCGCAGCGGCGAGGTGAGGGTGAACAGCGGGCGCGTGAAGCCCGAGTATCGGCTGAAACCCGGCGACCGCATCCGTCTCCCCCCAGTCAGGGTTTCGGAAAAGAAAGCTCCAATCCCGCGGCCGCAGGAGTTCCCGGTCGTCTACGAAGACGCCGCCCTGCTGGTGATCGACAAGCCGGCCGGCGTTGCCGTGCACGGCGGCAGCGGCATCAGCTACGGCGTGATCGAGTCCCTGCGCGCCGCCCGGCCGCAGGCGAAGGTGCTGGAGCTTGCGCACCGGCTCGACCGCGACACCTCGGGCCTGCTGATCGTCGCCAAAAAGCGCAGCGCCCTGGTGGAGCTGCATCGCCTGCTGCGCGAAGCGGCGGTGGAGAAGGTCTATGTCGCGGTGGTAAAGGGTGTTTTGAAGAAGCCGCTGGAGATTCGCGAGCCGCTGCACAAGTACGTCAGCGCGACCGGGGAGCGCAGGGTGAGCGTCGGGGCGGGCGGAAGGGAGGCCGTGACCCGCGTCAAGCCATTGAAAGCGAACGACCATTACAGCGTCCTGGAGGTCCGTCTGCTCACCGGCCGCACGCACCAGATCCGGGTACACCTGGCGCATGCCGGACACCCGATCCTCGGCGACGACAAATATGGAGACTTCCCGCTGAACCATGCAGTGGCAAAACTGGGCGTGCGGCGCCTCTTCCTGCATGCCCGCCGGCTCGGGTTTGCGCATCCACTCACGGGTGAAGGGATGAGCTTGGAATCGAAGCTTCCCAAGGACATGCAGGAATTCATCGACAAGCGCCTTGCATGAGCTACTCGCTCATCATCTTCGACTGGGATGGCACGCTGATCGATTCCGCCGACACCATCGTCGAATGCATCCAGCAGGCGAGCGCCGAGCTCGGGCTCGAAGTGCCGGACCGCGGCCGCGCGAGCCACGTCATCGGGCTCGGGCTGCACGATTCGCTGCGGCTCGCGGTCCCCGGCCTGCCCGCGGAGCGCTACGCCGAGTTCGTAGGGCTGTACCGCAAGCATTTCCTGGCGCGCGAAGATGCGATACGGTTGTTTCCCGGCATCCAAGGTTTGCTGAAAAGTCTGTCGCAAACCCGTCTGCTGGCGATCGCGACCGGCAAGAGCCGGCGCGGGCTGGAGCGCGCGCTGCAGGCGACCGGCCTGAAGGCGTATTTTTCGGCGTCGCGCTGCGCCGACGAGAGCACGCCGAAGCCTCAGCCGACCATGCTGCTTGAAATCATCGACGAGCTGAAAATTCCTGTACCAGAATCATTGATGATCGGCGACACCTCGCACGACATGGAGATGGCGCGCGGCGCGGGCGTCGACGCGCTGGCGGTGACCTACGGGGCGCATCCCGAGCCGGCGCTGCGCGCCTGCGGCCCGCGGGCCTGCGTGTCGAGCGTAACGGCGCTGCGCGAATGGCTGGAACGGAACGCCTGATCTGTGCCTCGAGCGCGCTGATCGACGCGGGACGCGGCGTGCGCTTCGAGGTCGAGTACTTCGGGCAAAACGCGCCCGCGTTCGCGGTACGCTATGGCGGTCGCGTGCACGGTTATCTCAACCGCTGCGCGCACGTCGCGATGGAACTCGACTGGCAGGAAGGAATATTTTTCGATCTGGCAGGGCGCGATTTGCTATGCTCGACGCACGGTGCGACCTACGACGCCCGCAGCGGTCGCTGCCTCGGCGGGCCGTGCGGCGGGACCCCCCTGGTAAAGCTCACGATCGAGGAGCGCGACGGCATGGTTTTCTTCACGGGGCTTGCAGATGACTGAAAACAGCGGTCAGTGGGAACGCGAGCTGGTGACCAAGCTCGCCACTGCGGCGGTGCGCGAGCAGCGGCGCGCGCGCCTGTGGGGCATCTTCTTCAAGCTGCTCACTTTCGCTTACCTCACGCTCGTCTTGCTGCTCGCGGTCGACTGGAAGGGAGGCGCCGACGCCGTGCGCGGCAAGAAGCACACCGCGATGGTCGAGCTGAACGGCATCATCGCGCCCGGCACCGACGCGAGCGCCGACAAGGTGACGACCGCGCTGCAGGCGGCATTCAAGGACAAGAACACGCAAGGGGTCGTGCTGCGCATCAACAGCCCGGGCGGCAGCCCGGTGCAGTCGCAGACGATTTACGACGAGATGCGCAGGCTGCGCAAGAAATACCCCGATGTCCCGCTCTACGCTGTCGTGGAGGACATCTGCGCCTCGGGCGGCTACTTCGTCGCCGCCGGTGCCGACCGCATCTACGTCAGCAAGTCTAGCATCGTCGGCTCGATCGGCGTGCTGATGAACGGCTTCGGCTTCACCGGGCTGATGGACAAGCTCGGCATCGAGCGGCGCCTGATCACCGCCGGCGAGCACAAGGGCATGCTGGATCCCTTTTCACCCCTCGACGAGAAGGACAGGCAATACGCCAAGCAGCTGATGGAGGAAATCCACCGGCAGTTCATCGGCGTGGTGCGCGAGGGACGGGGGAAGCGGCTCAAGGAAACGCCGGACATGTTCAGCGGCCTGATCTGGAGCGGGGAAAAGAGCGTCGAGCTCGGCCTGGCCGACGGCTTCGGCAGCCTTGACTCGGTGGCGCGCGAGGTGATCAAGGCCGAGGACATCGTCGACTACACG
>Ga0210382_10000810_pt1 | contig 10665 bp, 10 predicted proteins | sample PLMedo_FD_155452 | JGI IMG/M metagenome (GOLD analysis project Ga0210382, IMG submission 155452) | Groundwater sediment microbial communities from an aquifer in East River, Colorado, USA - PLM0_60_coex redo | ecosystem: Environmental > Terrestrial > Soil > Riparian zone | place: USA: East...
CGAAGGCAGAATCGCACCGTGAGTTCGCAGAGGGTTACGGGCTGAGCGCCGCCGACATGACGTGGTACGGGACGCATTACGTTCGGACGCCGGCCGACGCGGACGACCCGCACGCATCGGTGCTTCGCGCGGATCTTCACGACCTGCCGCCCGCATTCGTGATCACCGCCGAATGCGACCCCCTAAGAGACGATGGCGAGGCGTTTGCCGAGAAGCTTCGGAAGCTGGGGATTCGCGCCACCTACAAGCGCTACGCCGGGATGTTCCATGGCTTCATGAGCTTTCCGGGCACATTGCCCGAAGCTGCGCAGGCGTTCGAAGATGCAGGATCGGCGTTGCGCGACGCGCTTGGGTAAGACGCGGCGATCAAGGGCGCCGGTCCTGTCCGAGGGGCAGGGGGCCCCTGACCGCGAAGCGGCTACGCGGGTCCTCCCTCAGCGCACCCTCCCCGCCTTGCAGCTCACTGTCGTTCGCTGCGGGCGGGGCTCCGGGGCACCCGCGCTTCGCGAGAGACCCGCTGCGCCGTGCCACCCGCCGTGCTCACTCAAGCGGCGCCTCTTTCTCCAGCGCCTCCCTTACTTCTCTGATGTACGCGGCGATCTCCGCGGGGTCTAGTTCTTTCGCTACTCGCAAACGCTCGGCGGCGATTCCGGCCGTGTACGTGGCGAGCGGCGCGAAGCGCCGTTCCTTTGTATGAGAGACGACTCGAGCCAGCTCTAGAAGCTCTTCCGCCACTTTCGGATCGAGTGCCGGCTCTTCGATCTTCACACCACGCCGCTCGGCCGCCTTCTTCCACCGCCTGCCGAGGGACCCAAAGAACTCGTTCATCAGGCGAGAAATCTAGCGCCCGCCTTGCGGCCTCAAAAATGCGGGAGTAGAACAGTGAAAAGCTCATGAAGGAAATCACTCGTCGTGACTTCCTGAAGCTCGGAGCCGCCGGCACCGCCGGCATGGCGCTCGTTCCCCTTGCCAACCCGCTCGGCTTTGACCTCGCCGCCGCGAAAAAGCGCGCGCTCGACCTGCGCATCGCCGGCGCAAAGGAAGTCCACTCGCTCTGCCCGTATTGCGCTGTGGGCTGCTCGCTCATCGCCTATACGAAGGAAGTCAACGGAACGACGCAGCTCCTTCAGATCGAGGGCGATCCCGATAGCCCCGTCAACGAGGGCCGCCTCTGCCCGAAAGGCGCCACGGCGATGCAGCTCGCCACGAGCGCCCGCCGCGTCGAGCATCCGATGTACCGGGCGCCGGGCAGCACGTCCTGGGAAACCAAGAGCTGGGACTTCATGCTCGACAAGCTCGCTCAGAACATCAAAGCCTCGCGCGACAACACATTCGTCGCGGTGGATGCGAACGGGAACGTCGTCAATCGCACGGAGGGAATCGCGTTCGCCGGGGGCGCCGCGTTCTCGTCGGAGGAGGGGTACTTCGCCACGAAGCTCATGCGGAGCTTGGGCGTCGTACATATCGAGCAGCAAGCGCGGGTCTGACACGGCCCAACGGTGGTCAGTTTGGCCGCCTCATTCGGACGGGGAGCGATGACGAATCACTGGCGTGACATCAAGCACGCCGACCTCATCCTCATCAACGGTGCTAACCCGGCCGAGGCGCATCCCGTTGGGTTCCAATGGTTTGTGAAAGCAAAGCTCGACCCGACGAAGGGACCGGGTGCCGGCGGCGGGGCAAAGATCATCCACGCCGACCCTCGCTACACGCGAACGTCGGCGCTGGCCGATATGTACCTGCGTATCCGGACGGGAACCGACGTTGCGTACTTCGGCGGGCTCATCAACTACGTAATTCAGAACAAGCTGTACCACGAGGAGTACGTCAAGAACTACACGAATGCCTCATTCGTCGTGAAGGAAGGTTTCGACTTTAAGGACGGGTTGTTCTCTGGCTACAACCCGACGACGCGCTCGTATGACATCTCGACATGGGCGTACGAACAGACGACGCCGCCCGCGGTGACCGGGGGATCCGTCGAAGGCCCGCCCACGAGCCAGTCGGGATTCGCCAAGCGCGACATGACGCTGCAAGACCCGAACACGGTCTGGCAGCGCATGGCCAAGCATTACTCGCGCTACACCCCGGAGATGGTCTCCAGCATCACCGGCATTCCGGTCGACCAGTACATGCAGGTCGCCAAGCTCGTCGGCGAGATGGGAAAGCCCGACAAGGTCATGACCATCGTGTACGCCGTTGGGCTCACGCACCACACGACCGGAGGTCAGCTGATCCGTTCCGGCGCGCTTCTGCAGCTCATCCTCGGGAACATGGGTCGCCCGGGCGGTGGCATGAATGCCGAGCGCGGGCACGCGAACATCCAGGGCAACACCGATCACGCCATTAGCTGGGAGATCCTCCCGGGCTACCTGCGGATACCGGGCCCAGGACAGAAGAACCTGACCGACTATGTCAACGTCAACGCGCCGAAAAAGAGCGACCCGAATTCGTGGAACTTTTTCGGGACGAACTACCGCAACTTCATGGTGAGCCTGCTGAAGGCCTGGTACGGCGCCAAAGCCACGAAGGACAACGAGTACGCCTTCGACTTCATCCCGAAACCCGCAGTCAACTCCTCGTGGATGTCGATCTACGACCAGGCCCTCAAGGGAAAGATGGAAGGCGTGATCCTCTCGGGTATGACGGCCACATCCATTGGCCCCGATTCCAACCAGGTGATGACCGCCCTCGGCAAGCTGAAGTGGCTCGTCGTGATGGACCCGCTCCCCACGACGAGCTCGGAGTTCTGGCGCGCGCCGAACGTCGATTCGGCGTCGATCCAGACCGAGGTGTTCATGTTGCCGACGACCCACTGGATCGAGAAGGACGGCTCGTTCGTCAACAGCGGGCGCTGGTCGCAGTGGAAAGACCAGGTCATCCCGCCCGAGGGCGACGCCCGCCACGACCATTGGATCCTCGCTGACCTCTATGAGCGAGTGAAGACGCTCTACACAAACCAGGGCGGCAAGTTCACCGATCCGATCATGGCGATGACGCGTGACTACAAGGACCCGAAGAAGCCCGAGCTCGACGAGATCGCGAAGGAGATCAACGGGAAGAACCTGGCGACCGGCGGGCAGATGGCCAGCTTCGCTCTCTTGAAGGACGACGGGACGACAACCGCGGGTGACTGGATCTACACCGGAAGCTACCCGGACGCGGGCAACCTTTCTAAGCGCCGGAACGGCATTTCCAATCCGCAGCAGAACGACCCCACCGGAATGGGCTACTACCCGAACTGGGCGTGGAGCTGGCCGCTCAACCGCCGGGTTCTCTACAACCGTGCGTCGGCGGATCTCCACGGCAAGCCGTGGGATTCCAAGCGTCCAGGCATCCAGTGGAACGGCTCATCCTGGATTGGCGACGTGCCCGATTACCCGGCCACGATGAATCCGGACGATCCTGCGTCGTGGCTGCCCTTCATCATGAACGGCGAAGGCGTTGGCCGGCTCTTCTCAAACTCGATGCTCGACGGTCCCTTCCCCGAGCATTACGAGCCGTACGAGGCGCCCATCCCGAATCCGCTGCATCCGAACGTGTCGGAGGACCCGGTGGCCTTCCTCTACGACCAGGCGGCGGGCAGGCCGAGCCGCTTCGGCAAGGTCGGAGACTACCCGTACGTCGCGACGAGCTACCGCCTCACCGAGCACGAGCATTACGTGACGCAGCACGTCCCGCTGCTGGTCGGCCTCCAGCCGCAGGCGTTCGTCGAGGTGCCCGCGGAGCTCGCGGACCAGAAGGGCATCAAGAGCGGCGATCGGGTCCGCGTCTCGAGTGCCAGGGGCAAGCTCGAGGTCGTTGCCCTCGTGACCAAGCGTCTTGGACCTGTGACCCTCGCCGGAAACAAGACGGTCTACCAAATCGGCATCCCGATCCACTGGGGCTTCGTCGGCGTGTCCGCGGAGGCGAACCCCGATCGCTCGAAGTACTGGTTGGCGAACGCGCTCACCCCGATGGTGGGCGACGTCGGAGCGAGGACGCCGGAATTCAAGGCGTTCCTCGTGAACATCGAGAAGCTCTGATGACGCTCGTCGCCACATCGGTCTACGCCGAACGACGCGCACGGGCGCGCGATCTCGGCGCGCGCTACGAGTTCGCGCAGGAGCCACTCGGTTTGTATCTCGCCCTCGTCGACGCGCAGGAGCGCGCCTTCGAGCGGGCGGTCGCCGATCGCCCGAGCTCCGACGACCTTGCGGATTACGTGGTGCGCATCACTCTTCCCGGGGTCATGGAGGCCACGGTCGCCGCGGGACCGGAACGGCTCCGCGAAGCGGTGCTGGTGCGATTCCACGAGGGCGATCTCGAGGGCATCGTCCAATCCTGGCTCGACGGGGACGACGGAAACGGCACGGACACGTTCCTCGCGCGCGCGAGCGCCTCACCCGTGCTCGAGGCGCTCCCCGACCTCGCCGCGAGCCTTGCCACTGAGACCGACGACCGGCATTGCCCGCGCTGCGGCGGCCTGCCGCAGCTGGCGGTGTTCGGTGAAACCGGCGAAGCGCTTCTGACGAGTGCGCGAAAACTCGTGTGCTCCCGCTGCGCCAACGAGTGGGTGCTGAGCCGCATGACCTGCGCGTCGTGCGGCGAGACGTCGGGCGCGAAGATGCCGATCCTCTCCGATGTCGATCTCTTTCCGCACTTGCGGATCGATGCGTGTGAGATCTGCCGTCGCTACCTGATCACCGTCGATCAGCGGAAGGACCCGCGCGCCGTTCCGGTCGTTGACGAGCTCGCCGCGCTGCCGCTCGATCTGGTCGCCGCGGAGCGCGGCTACACCAAGATCGCGCGCAACTTGATGGGGTTCTGACCGATGGCTGCATTCCAGGAACGCCCGATGGGATTCTTCACGGACACGTCGATCTGCATCGGCTGCAAGGCGTGCGAGGTCGCGTGCAAAGAGTGGAACCAGCTTCAAGGCGACCCTGCGAAGTTCACCGCCGACTCCTACGACAACACGGGCCAGCTCGACGCGCAGAACTGGCGCCACGTCCAGTTCATCGAGCAGGTGCCGGACAACAACGGGGTGGTCTTCACGCCGACCCCGATCGCGGGAGGACAGGCGTGGCTGATGATGAGCGACGTCTGTAAGCACTGTAAGAACGCGAGCTGCATGGAAGTCTGCCCCACGAACGCGCTCATGCGGACCGAGTACGACACGGTCTACATCCAGAACGACGTCTGCAACGGGTGCCGCAACTGCATCTCGGCGTGCCCGTACGGGGTCATCGGGTTCAACGAGGAGAAGGGGATCGCGCAGAAGTGCACCCTCTGCTACGACCGCCTGCAGGGCGGTCTGCAGCCGGCGTGCGCCAAGGCCTGCCCGACGGAATCGATCAAGTTCGGCTACATCGATGACCTGCACACAGCCGCCGACGCCCGGCTCGCGAATTTGCAGAAGCAGGGGTACGCGAAGGCTCAGCTGTACGGCCGCGACGAGAAGGTCTATGGAGGACTCAACGCGTTCTTCCTGCTGATGGACAAGCCCGAGGTCTACAAGCTGCCGAACGAAGCCAACGCCACGCTGCCGAGCCGCAACAACCTGCCGGGGTACGTCGGCGGGGTCGCTACGGCGGTCGTCGCGCTCATCGGGGGCCTGCTCGCGTTCCGGAACGGTCGGATGAACGGGAACAACAACAACACGACGACGCCTCACTGATGCCGCCAGCCGAACATTTCGCGTCGCCGCCGCAATGGGAGTGGTGGATCGTCGGCTACCTCTTTTTCGGGGGCATCGCCGGCGGCAGCTATGCGCTCGGCACGCTGCTCCGATTCGGGGGCGACGCGCGCGACGTACGTGCGGCGAACCTGGCGTTCATCACGAGCTTCCTTGCGCTGGTCCCTTGCCCGATCTTCCTGACCCTCGACCTCGGCCAGCCGCTCCTCCTCTGGCACATGCTTGTCGACACGAGCCCCGGCGGCGGGCTTGCCTTCAAGCCGGACTCCCCGATGAGCCTCGGCTCGTGGGCGCTCCTCGCGTTCGGACTCTTCTCGTTCGTGTCGTTCCTCGGCGCGATTGCCGAAGTGGGTTCTTTCCGCGCGAGGAGCGCGATCGCCCGCATCCTGGGCGGCGGGATTGGACTCGTCTGGAACGCGATCGGGACGGTCTTCGGTCTGTTCATCTGCGGGTACACGGGCGTGCTGCTCGCGGTGTCGAACCAGCCGGTGTGGAGCGACGCGGGATGGGCGCTCGGCGGCATGTTCCTGGCGTCGGCGCTCGCCGGCTCTACGGCCTTGCTCCTGCTTCTCGCACGCTCGCGTCGTGACGTCGATTCCGATACCGGCGTCCGGCTCGAAACAGCCGACCGCTACTTCGTGATCCTCGAGACGATCCTCATCGTCGTGTTCCTGGTCACGCTCGCGATCGCCGGCACGATAGGTAAGGTCCTCGGCGTGTGGATCGTCCTCTGGCTCGTCGTGATCATCGGCCTCGCCGCGCCGATCGCGATGGTGAGCAGAGGCGCCGCGCGACGATGGCCGCCGGTCGCGGCCCCGCTCCTCGCGCTCCTCGGTGTGCTCGCGCTACGCGCGCTCGTCATTTTCAGCGCGCAGATCTAGCGAGCGGTCTGTCTGTGAGGTGGATCACCCGCGAACACCCGCGCGTGGACCGCGTCGCGTGCCCGTGGCTCATCGAGAGGTTCGTCGACAAGGCCGCAGAGTTCATCTACGTCCCCGCTGACCAGGTGATGACGGAGGCCCGCGTCCGCAACGCGACGCCCTACGACGTCAAGGATGTCGAGCTCGGCCATCGCGGTGCGGAGTGCAGCTTCGACGCGTTCGTGCGGAAGTACGGCCTCGGGAAGGACCCCGCGATGGCCTACATGGCGAAGGTGATCCGAGGCGCCGACACGGCGGACAAGACCATCACACCGGAATCGGTGGGGGTCGAAGCGTTGCTCGACGGGATACGGCTCGTGCATCAGCCGAACGACCAGACACAGCGCGAGGCGTCGCGGCCGATTCTCGATGCCCTCTACGCGTACTGCCAGACGAAGGTGGCGGCGGTCTAAGGAAAACAGGCAAGATGGTCGAGCGCGAGTTCAGGAGTTGACATGGCCGACAAGACCAAGAAGACCGTGAAGACGAAGAAGACCACCATGAAGAAGATCACTCCGAAGAAAACCGCTCCACAGCGGGCGACAACGCCGAAGGCCAAGGGTCCGACACCGAAGAACCTCGATATCTACGGCGCCGCGCCGATCCCGTGGTCGCGCGCGCTCAAGCACCTCGAGGCGGGTCCCAGCGGGACCTTCTGGTTGGCGACGACGAATCCCGACGGCCGCCCTCACGTTGCCGGCATCGGCGCGCTCTGGGTCGACGGGAAAATCTACTTGGTGAGCGGGAGCCGCACCCGCAAAGGTCGGAACCTGGCCGCAAATCCCAACTGCGTGCTCTCCGTCTCGCTCACCGGGATAGACCTCGTCATCGAGGGCAGAGCGATCCGCATCACCGATCGGCCGACACTCCTGCGTCTTGCGAAGCGGTACGCGGCCCAGGGCTGGCCCGCGAGCGTCAGTGGCGAGGCCCTCACCGCCGAGTACAGCGCGCCGAGCGCCGGTCCGCCGCCGTGGAATCTCTATGTGGTCAGGCCGACCACCGCTTTCGGCGTCGCCTCGGCCGACCCATCGGGGGCGACCCGGTGGCAGTTCGACAACACGCGGTAGTGAGCGGACTTAGCTAGGCGATCTCCCTGATGCGAAGGACCGCCGCTTCTAAGTACCGAAGTTAGGCACCGAGTCCGGTACTTTCCCGGCTGACGCGGCGCGCCTCTCTGCCTAGCGTCCCCGGCAATGAGCGATGGACCCGCCGGGCCTCCTGAGCCATCGGCCTACCGCCGCCGCCTCGTCATCCTACTGACGACGATCGTTGTGGTCGTCGTAGTGGTCGCGGTCGCTTCGGCCGACCGCAGGATCGATGTCAGCGCGGATGAGCTGCTGAATCCGCTGGCGGAGGTGTCGCCGGCGGGATTTATCCCGCTGCCACTCGAGCGGGTCTACAACGAGGATGGCTATGTGTGGCGCCGGTCCTTCCAACCCCGCCGCCCGGCCGACTACGGCTTCCTGGCGGTCGACGTAATAGTCGCGTCAGGCCGCTCCTACGACCTCGATGACCACTGCGAGTGGCACGGCAACCAGCTGCCCATCACGAGCGAGACGCTGACGGCCCCACCCTATGGCGGTGTCTCGGAAATCTGCCGCTACACGTTCCCCGGCGACTGGCGGGTCCTCAGGTACCAGGTCGTGACGCGCAACGCGCTGATCCACGTGCAAACATCGGTGACGCCGAGCATCGAGGACGCCACCGCCATCGCACTGATCGTGTCACTCGCGCGTACGCAGCTGGACATCATCGAGCGCCTCGCGCCGCGGCGGTGGTGGTAGCGGGGCGCACCGCCAGACGAAGGTGGCGGTGGGTCTAACTAGCTCGCGTTGAGGGCGTGCGTCAGGTCGTCGGCGTCGACGTACTCGCGATCCGGGAGTTTCTCAAGAGCCTCCTGAATCGTCGAGCCGAGACTCGCCTCGCGCGCCGAGTTCACGACGTCGGCCTTTCCGACGGGATAGTCGAGCCCCTTGACGAACTGATCAGCGACTTCGCTCGCCTGCATTTCTTGCATGGGCTTTCGATCAGCGAGTTGCGTGCCACCGCTGTTTGGCGCCGGTCGGCTGACCGAGGGCCCCCAGGGGAGGCGGCCCCTGGGCGCGTAGCGACCGACGGGGAGCCGGCCGAGGCGTCCGACGCCGGGGGACCCCGGCGCGAACAGAGGGTTTTGGGCAGCCGGCCAGTGCCAGATGGCGCGCCACCTATCCTGCGCGGCATGAAGACCACCGACCGGCTTGCCGAAATGCGCGCCAAAGCCTCTCTCGGAGGCGGAGAACAGCGGATGGCGCAGCAGCACGCCAAAGGCAAGCTCACCGCCCGTGAGCGCATCGATCTTGTGCTCGACGAGGGGTCGTTCACAGAGCTCGACGCGTTCGTGCTGGCGCGTCCGACGGAGCTGATCGCCGACGATGAGCGGGTCATGGGCGACGGCGTTGTGACAGGGTTCGGTCGGATCGACGGGCGCGTTGTCTACATCTTCTCGCAGGACTTCACCGTATTCGGCGGCTCGCTCGCCGAGGCCCATGCCGAGAAGATCTGCAAGGTGATGGACCTGGCCGTCAAGACCGGCGCGCCGATCATCGGCCTGAACGATTCGGGCGGCGCACGGATCCAGGAGGGCGTCGTCTCTCTCGGCGGATACGCCGACATCTTTCTCCGGAACGTCCTGTCATCAGGAGTCGTCCCGCAGATCTCGGCGATCATGGGCCCCTGCGCGGGCGGCGCCGTCTATTCGCCCGCGATCACCGACTTCGTCGTCATGGTCCGCGACACGAGCTACATGTTCGTGACCGGGCCGAACGTGGTGAAGACGGTCACGCACGAGGACGTCACCTTCGACGAGCTCGGCGGCGCGGACGTCCATGCGCACCGTTCCGGCGTCGCGCACTTCGAGGCGGACGACGAAGTGAGCTGTGCCGCCCTGCTCCGTCGGCTCGTCGGGTTCCTGCCGTCAAACAATCTCGACCCCGCGCCGATCGTCGCGACCGAGGATCCGCCGGATCGCGAGGATCCGGCGCTCGACGACATCGTTCCCGATGCGTCGAACAAGGCATACGACATGAAGGATGTCATCCGTCGCGTCGTCGATGACGAGGATGTGCTTGAGGTCCACGAAGGCTGGGCGCAGAACATCATCTGCGCGTTCGCGCGGCTCGACGGCAGACCCGTCGGCGTCGTGGCGCAGCAGCCGATGATCCTCGCCGGCGTCCTCGACATCGATGCGTCGGTGAAGGCTGCGCGTTTCGTGCGCTTTTGCGATGCCTTCAACATCCCGCTCGTCACGTTCGTCGACGTGCCTGGCTTCCTTCCCGGAACCGCCCAGGAGCACGCCGGGATCATCCGCAACGGCGCGAAGCTCCTCTACGCGTACGCCGAGGCGACGGTGCCCAAGCTCACCGTCATCACGCGAAAGGCCTACGGCGGCGCGTACGACGTCATGTCGAGCAAGCATCTCCGAGGTGACTACAACGTCGCCTGGCCGAGCGCGGAGATCGCGGTCATGGGTCCGGAAGGCGCCGTGAACGTCATCTATCGCGACGAGATCGCCAAAGCGAAGGACCCCGACGAGCGGCGTACGCAGCTTGTCGCCGAGTACGTCGAGCGGTTCGCGAACCCCTACGTTGCCGCGGCGCGCGGCTACCTGGACGACGTGATCGAGCCGCGGGAGACGCGGCGGCGTCTCGTCGCGGCGCTACGCTCTCTCGCAACCAAGCGGGACGCGAACCCGCGTCGCAAGCACGGCAACATCCCGCTTTAAGAGGGGGGAACGGCGCTCACCTCCGTCCTCGTTGCCAATCGTGGCGAGATCGCCCTTCGCATCATCCGCGCGTGCCACGACCTCGGCATCCGCGCGACCGCGGTCTACAGCGATGTCGACCGCGACGCGCTGCACGTGCGCGCCGCGGACGCCGCCTATCCGATCGGTCCCGCCGCGCCGCGCGAGAGCTACCTCAACGCCAAGCGGATCGTCGAAGTCGCGAAGCGCTCGGGATGCGACGCGATTCATCCCGGGTACGGGTTCCTCTCAGAGAACGCGGACTTCGCGCAGGCTGTTGCCGACGCGGG
>Ga0210382_10000811_pt1 | contig 10656 bp, 9 predicted proteins | sample PLMedo_FD_155452 | JGI IMG/M metagenome (GOLD analysis project Ga0210382, IMG submission 155452) | Groundwater sediment microbial communities from an aquifer in East River, Colorado, USA - PLM0_60_coex redo | ecosystem: Environmental > Terrestrial > Soil > Riparian zone | place: USA: East River...
GGCCCGACGGATCGATGAGCCGGGCGCGGGCATAGAAGCGCGGGCTCGCGTCGGCGGGCGTCGCGGGCAGCGAGGCGGCGAGCGCCGAAGCGGCGCAGGCGAACACGAAATCGCGTCGTTGCATGGCAAAGTGTGTTGCAACGCTAAGGGTGCCGGTTGTGCGTGTCAAGCGAGTTACTTCGGCGGCAGTATTTCGCCCGCGTGAAAACCGAACGCGCCCGCCTTGCGGTCGGCGTAGAAGTGGTGCAGCGTCGTCGAGATCGTGCGGAAGGCGATTTCCTTCCAGGGAATCTCGCCTTCGCGGAACAGCCCGACTTCCAGGGTTTCCTCGCCCGGGGCGAAATCGCGATCGAGCAGCCGGGCGCGGTAGAAGACGTGCACCTGGTCCACGTGCGGCACCGACAGAAGCGCAAACACCTCGCCCAGCTCGACGCGCGCCTTTGCCTCCTCCAGGGTTTCCCGCTGCGCTGCCTGCGCCGTGGTCTCGCCGAGCTCCATGAATCCCGCGGGGAGCGTCCACAGTCCGTGACGGGGCTCGATCGCGCGCTTGCACAGCAGGATCCGGTCTTCCCATTCGGGGATCGTGCCGACGACGACGAGCGGGTTTCGATAGTGAATGGTCCCGCAGTTGTCGCATATGTGGCGAGGGAGCGAATCGCCGGACGGGACGCGCAGCGCCAGCTTGGCGCCGCACTTGGAGCAAAAATTCAGCGGAGGGAAAGGCATGCTTTGCGTCTATGGCACCGGGCGGCGGCGCATGGGGAGACGACCCGAGTATACTCGCGCCGGTGCAAGCGCCCCACGCCGTGACGATGACAGCGGGCCCTCCTCCGTCGGAGATCACGCCTGTCTCGCGAATCAGCCTGGCGCTGTTGGGGCTGATGGTTTCGCTTCCGTTCCTGAATTTCTTCCACAGTCTTCCCCTGCCCACGTTCTACACCGAGTGGGCGGCCTTTGCCCTCGGGACCGCGGCGCTGCTTGCGCTCGCTCTCGCCCCAACAGGACAGGAAACACGAGTCCCTGTTCTGTCGCTCGGCTTGATTGGCTTGACGCTGGTGTTGCTGATCCAGGTCGCGGCCGGGGGAGTCGCCTATTCCGAACGGAGTTTTCTGGGCATGCTCTATGTGCTTTGGGCGGCGCTGCTCGTCTGGCTTGGAGCGCATCTGCGCGAACACTGCGGGCTCGAGCGCGTCGCACTCGTTTTGCAGGTGTTCACCGCATTCGGTGGATTCCTGGTGGCGATCACGGGTTTCATCCTTTACTACCAGATTGATTGGGCCGGCTTCCGGCTGATCTCCGGAGCCGGAATGGATGGGATGTACGGAGCCATCGGGCAACGAAATAACTTTGCCAATTACCTGGGCTGCGCACTGGCGTCGGTAGTATTCCTTTTCGGACGCCGCCGGTTGAGCCTGCCGCTTGCGACGCTGCTTGCCGTTCCGCTCGTTCTGGCCCTGGTACTTTCGATCTCGCGCAGCGCCTGGGTCTACGTGTTGCTCATATCGATTTCAGTCTGCTGGACATTCTGGCTGGGCGACCGCGAGCGACTCAAACCCTTCGTTGCCTTCTCGCTGTTCGTGGTGGTCGTGTTCGCAAGTCTGACCTTCGTCGTCGCATACTCCCCCTGGTTTTCCCTGGGCGGTGCGCAAACGCAGACCCTCGGCGAGCGCTGGGTACAGACTGTCTCGTCCGATCAAGCTCAGCTTGGCGTGCAAATCCGGGTCTACCTGCTCAAGGAAGCGTGGGCCATGTTCGCAGCACGCCCCGTTCTCGGAGTCGGATTCGGCGAGTTCGCATGGAATCTGCTCGAGCACGGCGCTAGCTTCGACGGACGCAATCCGGCGATGGCAATCCACGCCCACAACGCGCTGCTGGGGCTGCTCGCCGAGACGGGACTGCTGGGCGCACTCTGCGTGGCGGTGCCGCTCGCGCTGTGGTTGCGGGTGTTTCCCTGGTCCAAACCGGACCTGAGCACCGGTTGGATATCTACGCTCATAGCGATTGAAGCGGCGCACAGCATGGTCGAATTTCCGCTCTGGCACGCCAACTTTCTTGGGCTCGCCGCCGTCCTGCTGGGCGCTGCCGCGCAGCCCGCCTTCGAATTGCGCTTCAACCGTTTTCGGCAAGCCGCATTGACAGCGGTGCTGGCAGCCGGCATTGCAACGCTCGGCAGCGTGCTTTCCGATTACCGGAATTTCGAGCACTGGTTCCGGCAGGCCGACGCCTCGCAGCGCAAAAGTGTGCCGCTTTCAGCAGCGCAGCTGAAGGACCTCGCTGACCAGCGCGCTACGTCGTTGTTCGCCGGCTATTACGACCTCCTCGCCTCCGAGCTGCTTGCCCTGGACCGAGAGAATCTGGATGGGAAACTGGAGCTCAACGGCTATGCGCTGCGATTCATCCCGATTTCCACTGTCGTGTTCCGCCAGGCTGTCGTGTTGAGCCTGAAAGGCGACCGCGACGGAGCGGCGAGGATGTTTTCCCGGCTTGCGGTGATATACCCGGATGCTTTCCCCGGCAGCCTGAAACGTCTCGAACAGATGGCTCTAGACGATCCTGCGGCGTTTGCCGCGCTTGCCGCAGAGGCAAGGCGCAAATATCGACCCTAGGCGCGATGCCATGAACGGTATGCGCGTTCCGTCCTCTCTTCGCCTCAGCCTTGTTTTGTGCGGGCTGCTGGTTTCGGCCCCCTTTCTGAACCCCTACCACGCCTATCCCCTGCTCACTTTCCATACGGAGTGGCTGGCCTTCGCGGTCGGACTCGCTGCGCTTGCAACGATCGCAATCGCTCCCTCGGGCGCCGCGGTTCCGATACCGGCAATCTGCGTCGGGCTTTTCTTCCTGACGGCTTTGCTCGTCCTGCAAGCAGCCCTCGGACAGGTGGCGTATCCATTGCGCAGCGCGACCGGCGCGCTCTATGCGATCTGGGCGGGCCTGCTCGCGATGCTCGGTGCCTGGCTGCGCAGCGAGCTCGGAGAAGGGGCGGTTTCGCGCGCGCTGCAGGCGTGGGTCGCAGCAGCCGGCCTGCTCGCCGCTGCAAGCGGATTCGTTCAGTACTATCACGTTCCGCTGCCGGCCGCCGGCGCATACGTGGCCGTGCAACCGATCAACGCGATGTTCGGCACGGTGAACCAACCCAACAATTTCGCGGATTATCTCGGCTGCGCGGTGATTTCGGTCGCTTTCCTCCATGCGCGGAATGCGCTGAGCCTCGTTCCCGCGCTGTTGATCGCGCTCCCCCTGGCGGCGGGCATGGCGCTGTCCGGATCGCGCGGCTCCTGGGGTTACTTCGCCATCGCGCTTGCCCTCGTTCCCCTCCTTCGCCTCGGCGGTCATTCACGAGAGGCGAGACGAATTCTCCGGCTGGCGTGCCTTGCCCTGGCGGTGTTTCTGCTGGTTCAGATTCTGAATCTGTACACGGGGATCTTTGTCGGACCCGAAGGCAGACCGAGTTCTTCCGGGGAGCGTTTTATCCGCTACCTGGAGATCGGAGGCACGGGAGAACGACCGATACGGTTCCAGCTTTTCTTGTACGCGTGGCTGATGTTCCTTTCGAACCCTCTTCTCGGTGTCGGGTTCGGCGAGTATGCCTGGCGCGCGTTCGAATTGTCGGCTGAGTTTACGGGCAGTTCTCCTCCGGGTCTGGACCGTCACAGCCACAACCTGTTCCTGCAGCTGCTCGCCGAGACCGGGATCGTGGGCCTGCTGTGCGTCGCAATTCCACTGGTCTACTGGTTCCGGCGGATGCCGTGGCGCAGTCTGACCCCGGAGCGGTGCTGGATGATCGGCGTCCTCGCCGTCATCGGATTGCACAGCATGGTGGAATTTCCGCTCTGGCATGCCAATTTTCTGGGGATGTTCGCGTTGCTCTTCGGCGCGGCGTCCCCCGGCGGCGCAGTCGTCGCACCGACCCGCCTGCGCCGGGGGCTGGTCCTCGTCGTCGTTTTGGCCGGGAGTTTTGCCGCGTGCGGAGTGTGGTCCGACTACCGTTCCTTCGAGCGTTGGTATGAAGGCCTCGAGACGAAGCTTGCCCGCGGCGGGACTCCCGGCAGCGGCGATTTGGACGATCTCATGAAGCTGCGCGAGGGCTCGCTCTTCGGTCCGTATTTCGAGCGGATCGCGAGCGAGGCGATCGCCATCGACGAGGAGGGCCTGGGCGATAAACTCGCGCTCAATACGCAGGTGATGCGCGCCTATCCGATGCCCTCGGTGGTTTTGCGGCAAGTCGCGCTGCTCGCGCTCTCCGGGCGCGACGCCGATGCCGTCCGCACGCTGCGGGCGGCGACGACGGTGTACCCGCAGTGGACACGGGAATGGCTCCCGACGCTGGAGAAGTTGGCGAGCGACCGGCCCGCCCGATTTTCAGGATTGCTTGACCTGGCGCGCGCCCAACTCCGCGACGGCCGGCCCTGAGAAACGTTTGCGCAGTTGCCGGGAACGGGGTAACGTTGCCCGCGACGACAACCTGAAGTCGCCCTCCAGCGGTGACGGGAGCGAGGGAACGTGGCCGAGGTAATCAGACACAAGCGTCCCGAGCGGATACGGCTCGGCGATCTGCTCCTGCAACAGAAGCTCATCTCGCAAGAACAGCTCAAGGCGGCTCTGGAGGATCAGGGCCGCTCGGGCCGGAAGCTGGGAAAGGTGCTGATCGAAAGCGGGTACCTTTCGGAAGACCAGATCGGCGAGGCACTCGCCCGCCAGCTCAGTGTTCCGTTCATCAACCTGAAATACTACAACTTCAATTCCGCGGTGACCCGCAAACTTCCGGAAGCGCAGGCACGGCGCTTCCGCGCGCTCTTGCTCGAAGAGCAGGACGACATGGTGCTGGTTGCGATGGTCGATCCCACCGACTTGTTCGCCTTCGATGAGATCTCGCGGCTTACCCGCAAGGAAGTCAACATCGCGGTGGTGTCCGAAACGATGCTGCTGCAGACCATCGATCGAATCTACCGGCGCACCGACCAGATCAGTTCGCTCGCCAGGGAGCTGGGCGAGGATCTGGGCGACATCGTGGACTTCGGAACGCTCACCCTCGGAGCCGAGGATGCGCCGGTCGTCAAGCTGCTTCAGACGATGTTCGAGGACGCGGTCCAGGCACGGGCATCCGATATTCACATCGAACCGCACGAGAAGGGACTGCACATCCGCTTCCGAATCGACGGCCTTTTGCAGCCGCAGACCGAGACCGACGCCAAGATATCCTCGGCGGTGGCTCAGCGGCTCAAGCTGATGTCGGGGCTCGATATCTCCGAGCGGCGCTTGCCTCAGGACGGCCGCTTCAACGTCAGGGTCAGAGATCAACCGATAGACGTACGTATTTCCTCCATGCCGACGCAGTACGGCGAGACGATCGTCATGCGCCTGCTTCATCGCGCCGGGGGCCTGCATCAGCTCGACGATCTCGGCATGTCGCCGGAAATGCTCGAACGTTTCAGCAAGGCGATTCATCGCTATACCGGGATGGTGCTCGTGACCGGTCCCACGGGCAGCGGCAAGACGACCACCCTTTACGCTGCGCTGAACGAACTGAACAAGCCGGACTGCAAGATCATTACGGTGGAAGACCCGGTCGAATACCGTCTCGACGGTCTGAACCAGGTCCAGGTCAACGAGAAGATCGAGCTCACATTCGGCCGTGTGCTGCGTTCGTCCCTGCGCCAGGACCCGGACGTTATCCTGATCGGGGAGATGCGCGACCTCGAAACGGCGGAGATCGGGCTGCGCGCCGCCATCACCGGCCACATGGTGCTGTCGACGCTGCACACCCGCGACGCGGCGAGCTCGCCGCTGCGGCTGATCGACATGGGTGTGCCGCGTTACATGGTCGCCTATTCGCTCCAGGCCGTCGTGGCGCAGCGCTTGCTGCGCGTCAACTGCGAATCCTGCCGCAAGCCGCACCAGCCCGAGCCGCAGGAAGTGCAGTGGCTGCGCACCGTCGGCTGCAACCCGGCTGCCGGGCAGATCATGGCCGGCAGCGGCTGCCAGCACTGCAACGGCAGCGGCTACGCGGGGCGAATCGGGATCTACGAAATGCTCGAAATGGACAGCGAGCTCGCGGCGCTCGCCAACTCCGACGACCCCGGCCGCTTCATCGCGGCGGCCGAGAAGCGGATGGCCGGTCAGATGTTGAGGGATCGTGCGGCCCAGCTTGCGCTCACCGGCAAGACCACGGTGTCCGAAGCCATGCGCGTCACCGCACAGCTCGAAGACTAGCGCCGCTCGCGTGCCGTTCTTTGCCTACACCGGTCGCAACGCGAGAGGAGAACTGGTGCGCGGCGTGCTCGAGAACTCCGATTCGGGCGCGGTCGCGGATCAACTCCTCACAAGCGGCGTATCCCCGATCGACATCAGTGCTACGTCCGGCCCGAAGGCGCTCTCCGGAGAGGGATGGCTGCGTTGGCTGAGCACGGAGAAGGTGACGCTCGAGGACATGGTGCTTTTCAGCCGGCAGATGTACACGCTTCTCAAGGCCGGGGTTCCCATACTCAAATCCCTGGCGGCGCTGCAGGAGTCCGCGACCCGGGTCGGATTTGCGAACATGCTGCAGGACCTGCGCACGAGCCTGGACAGCGGCAGGGACCTCTCGACCGCGATGCGCAGACACCCGAAGGTGTTCGGGCCGTTCTACATCAGCATGGTGCGCGTGGGCGAGCTGACCGGTGCGCTGGAGGAAGTCTTCCTGAGGCTCTTCAACCACCTCGAGTTCGAAAGGGAGATCAAGAACCAGGTCGCCCAGGCTCTGCGCTATCCGATTTTCGTCATCGCCGTGATGGGCGCTGCCGTCGTCATCGTCAATATTTTCGTCATTCCCGCTTTTGCCCGGATTTTTGCGGGTTTCAGGGCCGAGTTGCCGCTGATGACGCGGGTGCTGCTCGGCTTTTCGGACTTCATGGTGAATTACTGGCCGGCGCTGCTGGGTGTCGTCGCCGGCGCCTATGTAATGTTCCGCGTCTGGGTCGGCACTCCCGCGGGGCGCTACAGTTGGGACCGGATGAAGCTTCGCATCCCGATCGCGGGCAAAATCGTCCTCAAGGCGACGCTGGCCCGGTTTGCGCGCTCGCTGTCGATCGCCTTGAAAAGCGGCGTGCCCATCGTGCAGGCGCTGTCGGTGGTGGAGCAGGTCGTGGACAACGCGTATGTGGGGCAGCGAATCCAGCAGATCCGCGACGGGGTCGAACGCGGGGAAAGCCTGCTGCGGACGGCGGTGACCACCGGAGTGTTCACCCCCGTCGTGCTGCAGATGATCTCGGTGGGCGAGGAAGCGGGAGAGCTGGATGATCTGCTGCGCGAAGTGGCAGAAATGTATCAGCGAGAAGTCGAATACGAGCTGAAAACGCTCTCGTCGCAGATCGAGCCCATCCTGATCGTGCTGCTCGGCGTGCTGGTGCTGATACTCGCGCTTGGCGTATTCCTCCCCATGTGGGACCTGGGGCAAGCTGCTTTTGCGGGCGGGAAACGTTAAAGGTCCGGTACTCGAATCAGGGTCTCGCGCGCGCCTGCGTGCCGCCTCGGGACTCACGCTGATCGAGCTGATCATTGTCGTATGCATCATCGCGCTGAGCGCCGTACTCGTATTCGAGCGGCTGCGCTTTTACCAGGAAGCCGCCGAAAAGGCGGCCATGGAATATACCGTCGCCGTGGTGAAAAGCGCGCTGCAGTTGCGCGTCGCGGCAATGCTCCTGCGCGGCGAAGGAGGAAATATCGGATCGCTTGCGCGTGCCAATCCGGTCGAGTGGTTGATGGACCCGCCGCCGGGCTACCAAGGCGAGTTCCGCGCGCCGCAGCCCGACGTGCCGCGAGGGACCTGGTATTTTGATGCGACCAGGAAGGAGCTGGTGTACGTTCCCGTTCTCGACGGGCACCTTGAGCGCCTGGCGGACGGAAGCAAGAGGCTCCGATTTCGGGTGCGGGCTGACGAGCCGATGGAATCGGATTCCGAGCGCAAGCGGATGCTCGGAATGCGAGTCGAGCCGGTGATGCCCTATACTTGGTTTTACAGGCAATAGAATAGGCGCGGGAATTGCGTTTGATCGGGCAAGAGTGTCCAGGCACGAGGGGACCGGACGACTGCGAACGGGATGGAGTTTGAAATTGAAATCACAAGTTCTCAAATTCTTGGAGGAAACAAAGTGACGAAACAATCCAACGGCTTCACTTTAATCGAGCTGATCGTGGTGATCCTGATTCTCGGCATTCTGGCGGCCATCGCCGCGCCCAGGTTCATCGACGTCACATCGTCCGCGCGCGCGGCGTCCTTGAACGGATTGCGCGCCGCGGTGAGCTCTGCTGCGACCTTGACGAATGCCCTGCAGCTCGCCTCAAAGTTGGCCTCGAACGCGTCGGTTACCGTGGAAGGCGTTGCCGTCACGATGACGAACCGGTATCCCACGGGTGATGCGGCAGGGATTATAGCCACCCTTCGAACCGATCCCGGTGTATACACTTCGGCGGCCGCCGCTGGCGTGGTGACCTTTCAAGTCACCTCGGCATCCAATCTGGCGACCTGCCAGTTCACCTACACCGCTGCGGTGTCGCCCAACCCGCCGGCGATCCCCGCCTCGACGACGACTGGCTGCTGATCGCCGCGGCGACCTGACAGAGCCCTGACAGGGATTCTGCGCGCGTGTTGGTACTTCATGTGGAAAGCCCGTGCAAAGGTTGTATAATGGATTGAGCCTTAAGTTGAGTCTGTAAGTTATTAAATTTGTGAGGGAAACCAAAATGAAGAAGCAAACGCGTGGCTTTACGCTGATCGAGCTGATCGTGGTGATCCTGATTCTCGGCATCTTGGCGGCGATCGCCGCGCCCAAGTTCATCGACGTCACATCCCAGGCCCGCGCGGCATCCTTGAACGGATTGCGCGCCGCGGTGAGCTCTTCCGGGACCTTGACGAATGCCCTGCAGCTCGCTTCAAACTTGGCTTCGAACGCGTCGGTTACCGTGGAGGGCGTTGCCATCACGATGACGAACCGGTATCCCACGGCTGACGCGGCAGGGATTATAGCCACCCTTCGAACCGATCCCGGTGTATACACTTCCGTGGCCGCAGCTGGCGTGGTGACCTTTCAAGTCACCTCGGCATCCAATCTGGCGACCTGCCAGTTCACCTACACCGCAGCGGTGTCGCCCAACCCGCCGGCGATCCCCGCCTCGACGACGACAGGCTGCTAGTCGGCGCGGCGGCCAGCAAGGTCCTGATAGAGAACAGGGGCGGGCGCCGCAAGGCTCCCGCCCTTTTTGTTTGGGAGCCGGCAGAACTCACGAGGCCACGTCGATGCGTCGCTTTGACCGGCTGATTTCCGACGGCGGATTCACGCTCGTCGAGCTGATCGTGATGCTGATCGTGATCGCCGTGATCGCCGTAATCGCGGCGCCCAAGATGAGCAGCGACCCGATGCTGGTTGCAACCGAGGCCGAGCAGTTGGGCGGCGACATCCGGTATGTGCAGACGCTCGCCATGACGCAGGCGCAGCGCTATCGCATCAACCTCACTGCGACCGGATACACATTCACCCTTGCCGACGCCGGCGGCACTGCAGTGATTCACCCCCTCACCGGATCGACCGCACAGATCAACTGGAAGTCCGGGACCGCCGTCGCCCTGCCTCCGACGGGACTTCCCAACAACCTCGTCGCCTTCGACGGCCGCGGGGTTCCATACACGGATAACTTGGCGACCACCGCGCTCGCGGCCACGGCGACGATCGTCCTGAGCCGGGGCACCAGCAACCAGCCGATCAGCATTTCTCCGGAGACCGGGAAAGTGACGCCGCCATGACGGCGCGGCACGCGATGGGTCGCGGACGGGGATTCACGCTGCTGGAGATGATCGTTTTCATCGTGATCGTCGGCGTTGCGGCGGTCGCGCTGTTCCAGATGTTCAGGCAGACGCTCCCGCGCAGCCCGACGCCGGGGCAACTGGTCCAGGCGACTCAACTCGCGCAGGAGCGCATGGAGCTGATCCTCGGACGCCGCGGCGTGGTCAGCTACGCCGCGCTGAACGATCCCTGCGTGGGCGGCACGCCGCCTGCGATCTGCACGAATACTTTCGGCTACACGGTCGGAGTCAGCGGCATCAGTGCAGTCGTGCCCTGGAACGGGAATCCGGTGGCTGACTTCAAACTCATAACCGTTACGGTCAGCCTGGGCGGCACACAGCTCGCGCAAAGCGACGCAGTCGTGGCGAACTATTGAACATGACGCAACGCGCTCACGTCGCTTTGCGCGCCTGCGGCTTCACGCTGATCGAGGCGATCATTTCCATCGTGATCGCCGGAGTGCTGGCGACCCTCGGCGCGAGGCTCATGAGCAGCGGCTTTCGCACCTACTTCCTGGGGCGCGAATTGGCACAGGATGCGGCACAGGGAACGCTCGCGGTGGAGCGAATGACGCGCGATCTGCGCGCCGTACGGTCCGCCGCGGACCTCACCACGATCGGCGCATCGACCATCACTTTTGTCGATGTCGACGGGAATACGATCAGCTACGCACTTTCGGCCGGTTCGGTGACCCGCAGCCAGAACGGCGGCACGGCGCAGCCCCTGGCCGCCAACGTCAGCAGCCTGGCGTTCACCTACCTGCAGAACGACGGCCAGACCACGGCGGCATCCGCCGCGACGGTCTGGTATATCGCCGCCGCGGTGACCGTGGCCTCGCAAA
>Ga0210382_10000812_pt1 | contig 10652 bp, 9 predicted proteins | sample PLMedo_FD_155452 | JGI IMG/M metagenome (GOLD analysis project Ga0210382, IMG submission 155452) | Groundwater sediment microbial communities from an aquifer in East River, Colorado, USA - PLM0_60_coex redo | ecosystem: Environmental > Terrestrial > Soil > Riparian zone | place: USA: East River...
AGACAGTGACCGCAGACGATGTGGCCTTCGGCGGTGACGAGGTGACCCGCTCGGAGCCCCGTCACGCCGTCACCGACCGACTCGATCTCTCCGGCGAATTCGTGACCGATCACGATGGGTGGGCGGATGCGGCCCTGGGCCCACGGGTTCCAATCGGCAATGTGCAGATCGGTGCCGCAGACGCCGGCGTGGCGGACCGCGATCAACACCTCGCCGGGGCCCGGGGTTGGCTTCGGAACGGTCATAACCTTCAGCCCAGGGGCGCGGCTCGGCTTAACAATGGCTTGCATGTGGGTCTTCGATTCGGGCGATGGGCGGCAGGGAATCTAAACGGCGCGGGGCGGCAGCGTGAGCCCGGCGCGATATCTTAGGGCGTGGCTCCCACCACGATTCGCGAAGCAACGACGGCGAACACGCATGCAACGGTGGCCGCGCTTCTCGCGCAAGAGCCCGGCTGCCGCCGCTTGCTCGACATCCCCTGCGGCGAGGGGGCGTTCGTAAACCGCATCCGCGCCGCCGGGTACCAGGTGCACGCCGCCGACATTCAGTTCCTGCTCAAGATTGCGGGCGTCCCGTTCTCGCGTGCAGACATGAACGCGCCATTGCCGTTCGCGAACAACAGCTTCGACGCGGTGGTGTGCATCGATGGGATCGAGCACTTGGAACGCCCCTTCGACTTTGTCCGCGAGTCCCGGCGGATCCTACGGCCGGGGGGGGTGCTACTCCTCTCGACGCCCAACATCACCGCGCTCCGCTCACGCTGGCGCTGGTTGCTCACGGGTTTCCACAACAAGGGCAAGACGCCGCTCGATGAGACGGCGCCGAACCCCTGGCATCACATCGGCCTCATGTCGTTTCCGGAGATCCGCTACTTGCTCCACAGCAATGGTTTCCGAATCACGGCCATCGCGGCCAACCGCGTGAAGTTGGTGAGTTGGCTATACGCACCGCTGTTGCCGCTCGCGTGGCTCGTAACGGGCTTGGTGTTTCGCCGCTGGGAGAAGGATCCCGCACAACGCGGGCGCGACGCCGAGGTGCGCCGGCAGATCTACTCGACACCCGTGGCGTTCGGCGAGACCCTGATCGTGAAGGCGGTCTGCACGAAGCCCGCGTGACCGGTCAGAAGATCGAGCGCGTGAACCCGCCGTCGACCTCGAGTACGGCGCCGGTAATATAGCTGGCCCGTTCGGACGCCAGAAAGACGACGGCAACGGCGAGCTCCTCCGGCGTGCCGATTCGCCCCATGGGTATTTCGGCCACTCGCTGCTTGATCATCTCGGGACGGGCTTTCGACAGCTCCTCGATCCGCTCGGTCGCGATGAAGCCGGGGCAGATGCTGTTCACCGTGATGCCGTCCTTCGCGACCTCGTCCGACAGCGCCTTGGCAAAGCCCAGGACGCCGGCGCGCGCCGTCGAGGAAAGAATGAGACCGGGAAGCGGCTGCAGCGCAGCGACGGAGGCGAGACAGATAATCCGGCCCCATTTCGCCTTGGTCATGATCGGTACGGCGGCACGGCTCAAATGGACCGTCGACAGGAGGTTCAGGTCGATCGCCTTTTGCCAGGCGTCTCCCGGCAGATCTTTGAACGATGCGGCGGGGGGACCGCCCGCGTTGCAAAACAGGATATCGAGGCGGCCAAATTTGTCGGCGACGCGCTGCACCAGCGCAGTGGCCTGCTGGGGGTCCGATACATCGGCAGGGAACGGTGCATTGCTGCGTCCGTTGATCGCGACCTGCGCGCCGTCTTCCGCCAGCATATTCGCGACCGCGCGGCCGATGCCGCGGGTCCCCCCGCACACGAGCGCGACCCGCCCCTTGAGCCCGAGGTTCAAGCGCGCTCCACACGCACAGCGCAGACCTTCAGCTCGGCCATCTTCGCGTAGGGATCGAGCACGGGGTTGGTGAGCAGATTGGCCGCCGCTTCGCGGAAATGGAACGGCACGAACACCTGCCCGCGTGCGACACGATCGCTGATGCGCGCGGCTGTGACCATCGAGTTGCGGCGTGACGTGAGCCGCACCAGCTCGCCCTCCCGCACACCCAGCATTTTCGCGTCGTCGGGATGGATCTCGACGATCGCCGTCGGCTCGCGGGCGTCGAGCCCGCTCGCGCGCCGCGTCATCGTGCCGGTATGCCAGTGGTAGAGCTGGCGGCCGGTGTTCATGACGAACGGATACTGATCGTCCGGGAGCTCGACTGGATCGGTGTACTCGACGGCTACGAATGTGGCACGGCCATCGACAGTGGGAAACGCCTTGTCGAACAGGAACGACGTGCCGGGATGCGTGTCGTCCGGAATCGGATACTGCAGGCCCGCGCCTTCCAGCCGTTCGTACGTGACCCCGGCCCAGCTCGGCGTCACCCGCGCGATCTCCTGCATCACATCCTCGGCACTTTGAAAACGCGTCGCGAGTCCTAACCGATTCGAGAGATCAATGAGGATCTCGAGATCACCCCGGGCTTCCCCGGGTGGGCTACACGCTTTGTGGCTCAGCTGGATGCGGCGCTCGGTATTCACAAACGTGCCGGTCTTCTCGGCGAAGCTCGCGCCCGGCAATACGACGTCGGCGTACCGCGCCGTCTCAGTGAGAAAGAGATCCTGCACCGCCAGAAACTCGAGCTCCTGGAACCAGTGCTCGGCGTGCGCAATGTCGGGGTCGGAGATGACCGGGTTCTCACCCATGATGTACATCCCACGCACGCCGCTCTCGGGCTTCACGACCTCGGTGACCATGAGGCCACTCTTGAGCGACAGCGACTCCGCTGGGACGCGCCACGTCGCGGCGAAGCGCTCACGCACCTTGAGATCGCCCACCGGCTGATAGTCGGTATAAACGAAGGGAATGGCGCCGACGTCGGACGCGCCCTGGACGTTGTTCTGGCCGCGAATCGGCAGCATCGCCGCTCCCCAGCGGCCGATCATGCCGCAGGCGAACATCATATTGAGGAAGGACGTCACGATGTCGGTGCCGTTGGCGTGCTGCGTCAGCCCCATCGCCCACAGCGAGCTGGTGTTCGGCCCGCGCGCATACATCTCGGCGGCGCGCCCGATCCTCTCGGCCGGGATCCCGGTGATCTTCGCCGCCTTGTCGAGCGTGTAGGGCTTTACGGCTTCGCGGACCTTCTCAAAATCGTGCGTGCGCTTGGCGATGAAATCCCTATTCTCCAGCCCTAGTCCCAAAATGTGATTCAGCATCGCCGAGTAGAGGGCGACGTCGGTACCGGGCTGCATCTGCAGGTGAATGTCGGCGCGGCCGGCCAGCTCGGTGCGCCGCGGATCCGCGACGATCAGTTTGGCTCGGCTTTCGTGCGCGCGTTTCAGCGCGGCGCCGAATACGGGATGCGACTCGGTCGTATTGGCGCCGGCGATGAAGATCACGTCGCAGGCCTGCTCGATTTCCCGCATCGAGCCCGAGGCCGCCGCGGTGTTGATCGCGCGCTGCATCGCCGCCACCGACGTCGAATGGCAGAGCCGCGTGCAGTGGTCGACGTTGTTCGTGCCCAGTGCGCCGCGGAACATCCGCATCATCAGGTAGTTTTCTTCGTTCGAGCATTTGGCTGATGAGAAGCAGGCGAGCGCATCCGGACCGCGAGCGGCTTTGATCCGCAGCAGCTCCTGCGACGTCAGCTCGAGTGCTTCTTCCCACGTGGCCTCGCGGAACGGCGAGTACCAGTCCTCCGGTGTGGCAACCCGATCGCGAATGTCCAGGTCGAGCCGTTCGAGCAGCGGCAGCTCGCGCACGCTCTTCCCCGTCGCGCGCGGCGGGGTGCCCGGCTTGGAGCGCCTGCCTTCGCCTTCGATCGTGCGCCACGGCCCGGCGCGCCGCTCGGAGCCTTTCGGACCGTTCCAAACCCAGCCCCCAGCCCCTTTCACCCAGCCCCGTCTCATCAGAGGTCGAGTCAGACGGTCCCGGTGCTGGGGGAAATCGTAGCCGAAGCGGCCCTTCACGCAGGTGGAGCCCTGGTTGGGGGTGTTCAACTCGATGTCGGGGGAGGTGACGCGCATGACTTGGTTGGCGGCAATGTGCAGGTCGACCTGGCAGCCGACGCCGCAGTACGGACAGACCGAGCGTACGACCCTTTCCGGATGCCGGATCTGCTCGGGGGCGAACCGCTGCCGCGGCATCACCTCGAAGATCGCGCCGGTGGGACAGACGCGAACGCACTCGCCGCACCAGGTGCATCCCGCCTTGTCGGGATCGCCGTCCGCGCCGACGATGATTTCGGCGTGCTCGCCGCGGAATCCGACGTCGAGCACGCCGACGACTTGAATGTCCTCGCACGCGCGCACGCAGCGGGTGCACAGGATGCAGGTGGACATGTCGTGGCGGATCATCGGATCGCCGGGCCGCTCGTCGCCCGAGCGCAGCGGCAGATCGCGGCCTGCGACGGCGGTCGGGACGACGTCGTATTGCACCAGATACCGCTCGAACTCGTTGCGCGGATTGGCCCCCCCCGCCCCCCGGCCACCATTGCGGAGATGGTCCGCGGGATAGCGCTCCGCGAGGAGTCGCAGCACGCCCTTGCGATTCTCGACGGCGGCGTGCGACTGCGTGGTGACCACCATGCCGTCGGCGACTTTGGCCGCGCAGGCCGGTATGAGCTTGGGCTGGCCTTCGACCGAAACGAGACAGATGCGGCAATTGCCAACGATGGAGAGCTTCGGATACCAGCACAGAGTCGGGATCTCGACGCCAGCACCCCGGGCGGCATCGAGAATCGTCTGGCCTTCGTCCGCGCTCAGCCTACGGCCGTCAACCGTGATCGTGGCCACGCTGAATAGATAGGCCGACCAGACCGGCTCGCAAGGCTTACGGCTCAGTTACAGTTCCGTTAGTCACGCGTAACAATCGCCCGTACCGCGCGCCCCAAACGTCATAACGCCTCCATGCAAGCAATCGGCGTAGTTCTTGCGCCTTGCCCGCTCGCTCCGCAGTCCCCATCAACGCCTAGATCTGGAGTGTGGTATGGACAAGCGTTGGAATTGCCGAGCGGTCATGGCCGCGGCGGCGCTCGCACTCACCAGTTGTGAGCGACCCCTCAGTCCGCCTTCTCCCGGCCCACTCGCCTTGCAGGTTGTCTCTGGAGATCAGCAACAGGGCGAAGCGGGTCAGGAACTCCCGCAGCCGCTGGTCGTCAAGGTCACTCGTGCGAATGGTAGCCCGGTGCGCGACCAGATTCTGAACTTCCGCGTGGTGTCCGGCGGCGGCACCATGTTCGGCGGAACCGAGCTGACCAACGCGCGGGGGATCGCGCAGGAGCGCTGGACCCTCGGCACGAGCGGCGAGCAGAAGATAGAAGTGCGCGCGGTGGACACGGAGACCGGCGCTCCGCTGGTCTTCGCGACGTTCACGGCGACTGTTATCTGCCACGACTGCTGGATGACGAAAGCGCCGCTGCCAACTGCCCGGGATGTTTCTGGAGTGTTCGCATTGAACGGGATGTTATACGCGATCGGCGGCGATACTGCTGGGAGTGTCGCGGTCGCGGCATATGATCCGCAGACGGATACCTGGTCGAGTAGGGCGCCGATGCCGCCAAAGCCCGGATCCTTTGGTGCCGCCGCCATTAATGGGATCCTATATGCCGTCGCGGGTGGCGCCGTCACCGGGACCCCACCTGCGACCCTGCTAGCCTACGATCCGGCAACCAACACCTGGACGGAAAAGGCCCCAATGCCGAGCGCCCGGTTGGGCTTCGCGGTCGCCGCCGTTAACGGCATCCTCTATGCGATAGGTGGTTATCGCCGCGTCCTCCCGGCCCCGTTTGAGCTCACTTACGCGGTGGAAGCCTATGATCCCGTGACGGACTCATGGACCACAAAGGCTGACGTACCCTTCGCGGAATTCAGCTCGGCAGCTGTTGGCGCCGGTGGTTTCATCTACGTGATTGGCGGAGCGAATTTTAACGGGGAAACAGCCGCGGTTCAAAGGTATGATCCGTTCACAAATACATGGACACGCGTGAAGGATCTCGAGCTCCCGGTGGGTGGAAAGGCGGCCGCTGCGTTCAACGGGCGCATCTTTGCGATGGGGGGCACCGGCTACCACGTCAATGCCTTGAGCAGAAACGATGAATACGATCCCATCGCCGATACCTGGACGCCGAGATCACCAGTGCCGTCGCCGAGATTGGGGATGCAGGCCGCTGGACTCAACGGATTGATCTATACGGTAGGGGGTCGCATTCAAGATGTCCCTACAAGCATTGTAGAGGCGTATAGACCGTAGGCAACAAACGGGGCTGGCTCAGCGCCGGCCCCGCTCTGGTTTTGTAGCCGATCTCTTCAGACTTTCGGATCAACTGGGAGATGCCGGTGGGTGTGATCCCCATTCTCCCCCTCATCGAGGAACCAGCAGTACGCCCAGATCTTGGCGGGTCTCAGGACCTGTTGGCCGGCCCGCAGGATGATGCCCATCGGTTCGTCGTCGAGTACCATAGGAAGGCTTGTCATGCCCGGCGCATGTGCAAGCCCCTTGCCAGATGTCGTCGCACGTAACGCAATATCCTGCAGTGTGTTACGATTGCCGCCGAGGGCGAGTGCGTTATTCCGACGCGCGTAGCGCCGTGTCAGCTTGACGCGGCGGCTTGATGGCGGTGAACCCGGACCGCTTCGAGCGATCTCCGCGTTGGACCTGCCAGCCTCGATACAGCGTCTGGAGCGCGTCGGGAGCCAGGGGAATGACTTCGCGGTTCTCGGTGGCTGGCGGCAGAATCACATGCACCCCCCCCGATGGCGTCCGCACCTGCAGATCGCTGATCAACGACGTGCGTTGTTTCGCGCGCAGTGGCGCGAGACACCCTGGCGCGATGGCCACGAGGGACGGCGACAAGTCGGGGAACCAGCTGCCGAAGTTGATGACGAGAGCCTGGAACCCGCCGGCGAGCTGCTCGGCGACGGCGCGGCCCTCGGCCGCCTCGACTGAACCCAAGTCTTGATCCAGCAGGAAGACCTCAGCGTCGTGGGCCGCCAGGAACAGCGCTTCGCCCAGCGCGGCTGCGCCGAGCACGACGACGACGTCGCCCGGCTCGAGCCGCGCGGCCCAGGCGACGATGGGGTGCGCGCGGTCCAGCCCCCAGTGCGTCGGCGCGCGCTGCGCTTCGCGCAGTGCGCGATGGTTCTGCCGCCACCGCGGAAACGACGGCAGGCGCAGGCGGCGGGCGATGATCCGGTCGACATGCTCGAGCAGCAGCACTTCCGTGAGCAGATACTGGTCCTGGGCGCTCGCCTGCAGCTCGCGCACCGCTTCGTCGCCGATTTTCAGGAGCTCCGCCCGCGGCACCGTGTTCTTGTACTCCTCCAGCCGCTGCAGAATGAACTCCTGATACTCCTGCTTGAGGGACCGCGGCGCGCGGCGCACGGCTGTCATCCCCGTGCGGCTCGCGCGCTCGAAGGGCAGGGAGGTCAGCATGGTTCGATGTGCACCGTCACTTCTTCCAACTCGAGATCTTTCTTCAGCCGCTCTTCGACCGCGTCCGCGATCGCGTGCGCGTCGGCCACATTGGCTGTTGGATCCACGGCGATCGTCACTTCTGCGTAGCGGACCCCGGCGTGGCCGCCGCGCGAGCGAATGCCATAGGCGCTCTTCACGCCCTCGACCGTCTGCGCGGTCTGCCGAATGGTGGGCGCCGGAATCGCCCGCTCGTCCACCAGCACCGGTACGGTGCGCGTGAGGATCTGATAGCCGACGCGCACCATGAGGATCGCCACCACGATGGCGACCACCGGATCCACCCACAGGTAGCCCTGTCGCGCAAAGAGTACGCCGATCAGCACGCCGATGGTGATGAAGATGTCGGTGCGGGTGGCTGCCGCGTCGGCGATGAGCAGCTCGCTCGACAGCTCGTGTCCGCGGCGGTTCTCAAACCAGGCGACCAAGACGTTCGTCGCCAGCGTCGCGAGCAGGAGGACGAGGCCCAAGTCGGTCATCTGCACGACGTGGCCTCCGGTGACGAGGCGTCCGATTGCGCTCCGGACCAGCTCAAAGCAGGTGATCGACAGAAAGACCACGATCGCGAGGGCTCCCAGCGTCTCGAACTTGCCATGCCCGTACGGATGGTCCTCGTCGGGCTCCTTGGCGGCCACGCGCACGACCACGAGACCCAACACGTTGTAGACCGCATCCACCGAGGAGTGCAGGGCGTCGCCGAGTACGGCGAGTGAGCCTGTCAGCGTGCCGATCGTGGCCTTGGTGATGAGCACAGCGACGTTCGCCACGAGCAGGCCCGCGAGCACGCGCCGTACGGCGAGAGAGCGTTCCTGAGGGTTACTCGCGGCGAACATGCTGTGCAAGTTTATGATAGGGGCCGCTTTAGTCAACGTCCTTGACATATTTAGACACTTGTATAAATGTCTATATCCATGGACGACTCGCTATTCCGAGCCCTCGCTGACCCGACGCGGCGCAAGATCCTGGAGCTGCTGACCGAGAAGGATCGCACGGCCGGCGAAATCGCCGAGCAGTTCCCCATCGCGTTCGCGTCAGTGTCGCACCACCTCGGCGTGCTCAAGGCGGCTGAGCTGGTCGCCACCGAGCGCGAAGGGCAGTTCATCCGCTACCGCCTCAATTCGACCGTCTTTCAAGAGGTCGTGCGTTACTTCATGACCCGCTTCGGCGGGGGGGGAGAACCCAATGCGTAGCCGCTGGTTTGGTCTCGTCGTCGCCGCGCTCGCGGTGGCGGTCTCCATCTGGGCCTATCCGCAGCTGCCCCCCACCGTCGCGACGCACTGGAGCCTGCGCGGTCAGGCGGATGGGTTTTCCAGCCGCACCGTGGCGGTCGCCATCATTCCGGCCGTCATGCTCCTGATGACGGGGTTGTTCAATGTGCTGCCCAGGCTGGACCCACGCCGCGAGAACTACGCCAAGTTCATCGGTACCTACCGGCTGATCGCGAACGCCGTGATCGCCTTCATGCTCGTCGCGCACGGGATGATCATCGCGAGCGGCCTTGGCTACTCTGTGAAGATCGATCGCCTCATGCCGATTGGCATAGGCCTCCTCTTCATCGTCCTTGGCAACTACCTCACGCGCGTCGAGCCCAACTGGTTCGTCGGCATTCGCACGCCGTGGACCCTCTCCAGTGACACCGTCTGGCGGAAGACGCATCGCACCGGCGGATGGTTGATGGTCGTCGGGGGATTCGTCGTCGCCGCGTGCGCCTTTCTACCGCATGGCGCGTTCCTGCCGCTCTTCGTCGGGGCGATCGTCATCATCGCCGTGATCCCCATCGTGCAGTCGTACGTGTTGTGGCGGAGAGAGCAGGGGAGATCGTAGGTACCCGGGCTAAGAGCCCGGGCTCGGCGTGTTGTGCGCCCTGTAAGGGCGCACTCTCGGAGCCGAGCGCGCCCTCTCAGGGCGCGGAATACGGAATTAACCTACCGCGCGCAGCAGCACTCCTTTCAGGTAGCCCGTCTCGGGCACGTTGAGCAGCTCGGGGTGATCTGCGGCGGCGCCGGTGGCCGCGATAAACTGCATGCGGCGGCCCGAGTCGCGCGCCGCATCGGCCAGCATCGCGTTGAAGACATCTCTACTCACGTGATACGAGCATGACGAGGTGAAGAGCACCCCATCAGGTGCCAGGATCTTCATCGCCCGGAGATTGATCTCTTTGTAACCGGCGACGGCGCGCTCGAGGTTGGCTTTCGTTTTGGCGAACGCGGGCGGATCGAGCGCGATCGTGTCGAACTGTTCCCGCCGTCGCTCCAGCTCACGCAGGAAGTCGAACACATTCGCTTCGCGCCACTCGATGTTGCCGATCCCATTGAGACGGGCGTTCTCGGCCCCGCGTGCCAGCGCCTCGGTGCTCTGGTCCACCGCGAGCACCTCCTTGGCATTACGAGCGAGGTGCAGCGCGAAAGAGCCGTGGTAGGTGAAGAGATCGAGCGCTCGACCGCCCGCGCGCGTCTGTCGTCCGACGAGAATCCGATTCTCGCGCTGGTCCAGGAAGGCCCCCGTTTTTTGGCCGGACCACGGCGCGGCCAGATACTTCACACCATCCTCCATAACCTCGACAACCTCGGGAACCTCCCCGGCGGCCAACACAACCTCCGCCGCCAGGCGTTCATGGCGGCGCACCGCGGCGTCGTTGCGGAGCAGGATGCCCTCGGGACCAAGCGCCGCGGTGATTCCTGCGAGGACGTCGGCGCGCGCGGTCTCGAGCCCCGCCGAGAGTAGCTGGGCGACGATCCACAGTCCGTACCTATCGACGATGAGCGACGGGAGGCCGTCAGCTTCGGCGTGCACGACGCGCCAGGCGCTGGCCTCGATCCCATGGCGGCGAGCGGCCGCTGCCGCAATGCGCGCGGCCCACCACTGCGCATCGATGGTTTCATTGCCGCGGGTGAGGAGCCGCAGCCGGATCTCAGAGGTGGGTGAGTAGAGCGCCTGGCCGAGGAACTTGCCTTTTCGATCCGTGACGGGAACGATGCCTGGTTTCTTGTCAGGCTCGTCAGCAACGTCGCTGCGGTAGATCCAGGGGTGGCCTTGCTTCCAGCGCTCGGCGCCGCGTGCGGTAACCTTGACCGTCATCGGTCCGGACGCAGCTTCGCCGCCTCGCGCAGGTAGATATGTTTCAGCGCCTGCTGCGGTTTGGCTGTGTAGAAATGCAGCAACACCCGGATGCAGAGCCGCAAACCGGTGGGAACGGCTAC
>Ga0210382_10000814_pt1 | contig 10648 bp, 11 predicted proteins | sample PLMedo_FD_155452 | JGI IMG/M metagenome (GOLD analysis project Ga0210382, IMG submission 155452) | Groundwater sediment microbial communities from an aquifer in East River, Colorado, USA - PLM0_60_coex redo | ecosystem: Environmental > Terrestrial > Soil > Riparian zone | place: USA: East...
TCACCAGCTCCGGCTTCTCTTCCAATGCCGCGTTCCGCTCGACGATGGTCCCCGAGACGGGTGCGTACACATCCGACACCGACTTCGTGGATTCGACTTCGCCGAACGCCTGACCGGCCGTGACCTGCGTGCCCGGCTCGGGCAGATCCACGTAGACGACGTCACCGAGGGCATCTTGCGCGAAGTCGGTGATGCCCACTCGGATGCGTCCGTTCTCCGACCTCGCCCATTCGTGCTCTCGCGAATACCGCAGATCCTCCGGGTACTCCACTCGTTCCCCCTCGCTGTTCGAACTTCCCTGGTTTCGCCCGATGCCCGTTCGGCTGTCCTATTCCTCCAGCACGCCGCGAGACGCGAGTGTGTCGCGGACGTCGATCACATAGAGGCCGGCCGCGACGTAGTACTCGACGATCCCGACCACGTACGCGAGCCAACCCCCCACCAAGAGCACCTCTCCGAGCGGACCTCCTGCGTTGCCCCAGGCGATCCACGTGATGGCCGCCATGAGCGAGGCGGTGGCGATCTTCCCGATCCACCGCACCTCGACGCGGATATCTCTCCCCCACAGGAGTGCAGCGCCCCCGAGCAACAGCGTGACGTCGCGAACGAGGATCAGGAGAGCAGCCCAGAACGGGAAGATGCCGGAGATCGCGAACGTCAGGAGCCCCGCACCGATCGCGAGCCGGTCGGCGACCGGATCGAGGATCCGACCCAGCTCGCTCACCTGACCGGTCCTCCTCGCCACGTAGCCGTCGACCCAGTCGGTGCTGACAACGACGGCGAACAGGAGGATGCCCCACAGACGCGTTCGCTCGTTCGCCGAGAGCCAACAGAAGACCGGGATCAGGGCGATGCGCGCGAACGACAGGATGTTGGGGACGGTGACTACGGCGGAGGATGCCGGCATGGTCTCCGTCGTCCCTCTCATCCGTCGGGCCGGCGGGATTCGAACCCGCGACCTTCTGACCCCCAGTCAGACGCGCTCACCAAGCTGCGCCACGGCCCGTCCGCGGAAGTGTAGCCGGGGGTGGTTTCCGTGCCACCCACGCTCACCGCGATCGGCCGGGCGTACGCGGCCGGAACCTCATCCGGATCGGCACTCCGTCGAGATGGAACACCTCACGGAACCGGTTCTCGAGGTACCGACGGTAACCGGGGCCTGGGGCACGGCCTCCGCCGAAGAAGACGAACGACGGGGGGCGCGTCCCTACCTGCGCCGCGTAGTGGAGCGTCCCCGAAGCCCGGGGAGACGGGTTGGCGCCCTGCGCCTCTTGGAGCAGTTCGTTCACTCGCGACGTCGATGCGCGCCCGGACCACCGCTGACGGAGGTCCAGGAGCATGGTCGGGATGCGAGCGACCCCTTGGCCGTGCACAGCCGACGTGCGGATCACCGTCGCGCGCCCGAGCATCGCCGCTTCCTCGGTGAGCTGCTTGAAGCGGCGGTCCTTGTCTTCGACGAGATCCCACTTGTTGGCGACGAGGAGCAACGCTCTCCCGGCCTCGAGCACCCGGAACGCGATCTTCTCGTCCTCGGCCGTGAGCCCTTCGGAGGCGTCGAAGATCAAGGCGACGGCGTCCGCCCGGTCGATCGCCGCCGCCGCCCGCACGAAGCTGTAGTACTCGACACCCTGGACGCGGATCTCGCGGCGCATCCCCGCGGTGTCGACGAACCGGATCTGACCCGCGCCCGGCCACTCGACCAGCGCGTCGACGCTGTCGCGGGTCGTGCCCGCCTCCTGGAAGACGACGGCTCGCTCCTCTCCCACGAGCCGGTTGAACAGACTGGACTTGCCGACGTTCGGCCTGCCGACCAGCGCGAACCTGGGTTCTTCCAGCCTTCCTCCATCCGGCCCGCCCCCGGCGGCCTCGCTACCGGAGGGCTCTGGCGCGTCGGGCAAGAGATCGACCATGCGGTCCAAGAGCTCCCCCACCCCGCGGCCGTGCTGCGCCGAGACGGCGATCGGATCCCCCAAGCCGAGGGAATGGAACGTGGGGACGTCCGCCTCTTCGAGCCGCGAATCGGCCTTGTTCACCACCAACAACACCGGAGCCGTCACACGCCGAAGCCGGCGAGCGAGCTGCGCGTCCTCCTCGGTGATCCCCGATGCCACGTCCACGACCAGCAGGACGAGTTGCGCCTCCTCGATCGCTCGAAGCGACTGCTCGCCGGCGAGCGCCTCGACACCTTTCGCCCGATGCCGATACCCCGCGGTGTCGACGAGGCCGAACCGTTTCCCGTTCCACGTCGCCTCGAGCTCCACCCGGTCCCGGGTCACTCCGGGATCGTCGTGGGCGATCGTCTCGCGTTTGCCGAAGAGCCTATTGACGAGCGTCGACTTGCCGACGTTCTGGCGCCCGACGACGGCGATGCGAGGGACGGTCATTGCAGCGAACGTCCCGAGAGGAGCTCCGGCGCTCGCTCGGCGACGAGCGCCAGCGCGGCTCGGACGGTGTCGTCCACGTCGAGATCGCTCGTATCGATCACGACCGCATCTTCTGGTGGCACGAGGGGGTTCACACGGGCGTCCCGCCGATCCCGCTCGTGGAGCGCGCCGGCCACCTCCTCGGACCCCCGTTCCTCGACGCGCCGGCCGGCGCGCTCCTGCGGCTCGGCGATCAGGAACACCTTCACGGGCGCATCGGGGAACACAGCCGTCCCGATGTCCCGGCCTTCCATCACGGAACCCTCTTCCCCGAGAGCTCGCTGCGCGGCCCGCATCGCGGCTCGGACGGCGGGATGCTTCGCGACGGCGCTCACGTTCGCCTCGACTTCGGCGGACTCCAGCTCGTCCGAAGGCGGGGCGCCGTCGATCCAGAGCTGCCTCGGCTCTCGTTGAGGTTCAGCGATAGGGGCTTTGGGACTCAACGTAAAGTCCAGGGTCTCCATGAGACGGACCAGTGCCTCCTCATCCTCGACGTCCACCTCCTCGCGACGTGCCGCCCGGGTGAGCGCGCGATACATCGCGCCCGTGTTGACGTACGGGAGTCCGAGCTCCGCGGCCAGGCGCCGGGCGAGCGTGCTCTTCCCACTCCCCGCAGCCCCGTCGATGGCGACCACGCGGGGCGTCAATCGGACACCTCGACGTCGGCACCGAGCGAGTGAAGGAGCCGGAAGAACGCCGGGAACGAGACCGCCGTCGACTCGATCCCGTCGATGTCGGAAGGTGTGCGGGCTGCCAGCGCTGTCACGGCGAGCGCCATCGCCATCCGATGATCGCCGGCCGTCCGCGCGGATCCGCCGCCCAGCCCCCCTCCCGCCACCACGAGGTCGTCGCCTTCCTCGACGGCTTCTCCCCCGAGCGAACGGATCCCCTCCGCGAGGACCGAGAGGCGGTCACTCTCCTTCACGCGGAGCTCCGCGCCCCCTTCGAACCGTGAGGGACCGTTGGCGTGGACGGCTAGCGCTGCGAGGACGGGCACCTCGTCGAGGATCAGGGGCATCTCGTTCGCGTCGATCTGTACGGGTCGGAGCGTCCCACTGGGACCCAGATGCATCCGTCCGACCGGCTCCCCCAACTCATCCCCTTCGATGTCGACCTCAACCTCGAGACCCATCCTCCCAAGCACGTCCACGAAACCGAGCCGTGTCGGGTTCAAACCCACGCCCAGGATCGTGAGGTTCCCGCCCGTCAGTGCGGCCGCGCCCAGGAGGAACGCGGCCGAGGACGGATCCCCGGGGACCGCTCCCCGGAATCCTTCCTGCTGGAACGGCCCCTCGAGCACGAGGTCGGTCCCGTCCGATCGGATCGGGGCTCCCAGGGCGAGGAACAGCCGCTCCGTGTGATCCCGGGTCGGGATGGGTTCGGCGACGGTGGTTGTCCCTTCGGCCGCGAGGGCCGCAAGGAGCACAGCGCCCTTCACCTGTGCGCTCGGAACATCGGGCTCGAATCGGATCCCGCGGAGCTCCGACCCGAGGATCCTCAGCGGCGGATGGCCATCCTCCGTGGTGACGTCCGCACCCATGGCGCGCAGCGGCTTCGCGACCCGCTCCATGGGCCTCGCCGACAGGCTCGGGTCGCCCGTGAGCACGGTCTCGAACGACGAGGACGACGCGAGGCCGGCGACGAGCCGCATCGTCGTCCCGGAGTTCGCGCAGTCGAGTTCGCGAGGCGGCGGCCGCAGCGATCCGCGTCCTTCACCTTGAAGGTCGAGGGTGTCGAGGTCGAGGGTCGATGCTTCGCGGTTCCACGTGGAACCGTGCCGCTCACCGGCGACCGTAGGGCTCGCGGTCCAAGCTTCGAGTGCAGGTCGAACCACAGGAGCGATCATCGCGAGGCAGTCGGCGGTCGCCGAGGTGTCGAGGGATCGAGGCAAGCCTTCCAGCCGACTCGATCCGATCGCGGTGGCAGCCATGAGGAGCCACCGGTGGGAGATCGACTTGTCGCCCGGCACGCGGACCTCGCCTCCGACCGTGGCGCCCGGCGTCACACGAGCCCGCATCGATGCCTCAGGCCAACCGGATGGGATCGAGATCGCCGGCGACGAGGACCTCCATGGCGTGCCCCGCGGCGGGTGCGGCGACCGTGAGGTGCACCGTCCCCCGCCCGCCCTCGGGCGAGTGGACGATCTGCAGGTCTTCGATGTTCACCCGGCCGTCTGCGAGGATCGACGTCAGCTCGGCGAGGGCGCCGGGCCGGTCGGGCACCTCGACCTGGAGCACGGCCACGCCGGCCTTCACCTGCGGCTTGGTGGCGAGGCGGAGACGAGCCTCCTTCGCCTGCGCGAACGTCGATCGGACCGCGTCGCCTCGGCTTCCGACCACGTCCTCCCGCAGGCTCCGGAGGCGGTCGACGTACAGGTCGATCGCCTGGGCGATCTGCTCGCGGTTCGCGAGCAGGATCGAGGACCACAATCCGGCGTCGGAGGCGGCGAGCCGCGTGAGGTCTCGGAACCCTCCGGCCGCCAGCAGGAGGATCTCCGGCTCGTCCGCCTCCTCCGTCGCGGCCAGGCTCATCAGCGCGGTGGACGCCACCTGTGGGAGATGGCTGACGAAGGCCACGAGCCGGTCGTGACGATCCGCGGGCATGCGGACGGGCCTCGCGCCCAGGCCCTCGATCCAGGTCTCGAGGGCCTGGGCGGCGCCGGGGTCGGAGGCCTCCGTCGGCGAGAGCACCCACACGATCCCGTCGAGGACCGACGGCGAGGCGTGCTCGGGGCCGGATCGCTCGCTGCCGCCCATCGGGTGGCCGGGCACGTACCGGGGGAGATCACCTTCGGCGGCCTCTACGGCCACCTGCCGGGACACCGAACCCATGATGCTCCCGACCTCGGTGACGATCGCGGTGGTCGTTGCGGCCAGGGCGGCCGCGACGACCACCGCGATCGTCGAGATCGGGGTGCAGACGACGACCAGGTCTGCGCCCTCGACCGCCTCGTCCAACGACGCCGCCTGCGTGAAGGTCGCAAGCGCGCCGGCGCGGGCCGTCGTCGCGGGGTCGCTGTCCCATCCCGTCACCGAGGCGCCGGCCCGCGCCGCCGCAAGCGCGACCGAGGTGCCCATGAGCCCGGTGCCCAGGACGGCCACCCGCTCGATCGGCCTGTATGAGTGAGCCATCATCGGGCGACGCCCTCAGCGGACGTCATCTCGGAGGGACTCCGCGCCGTCGAGGTACACATGCACGACCTCGTCGAGGGTCCGGTCTGAGTGGAAGTGCAGCAGGATCCGGATCACGGACGGCATCGACCCCTGTACCGGGATCTCCCGGGCGCACATCAGCGGCACGCGTCCGAGGCCCATCCGTCGCGCCGCCTCCGCCGGGAAGGCGGAGCGGAGGTCCTCCGTCGCGGTGAACATGATGCTCACGAGGTCTTCCGGATCGATCGCATTGCGATGCAGGACGGCCGACAGGAGCCGCTCGGTCGATCCGAGCAGCGCATCACCGTCGTCCGATGGCACGCGGATGGCCCCGCGCGCCGCACGAAGCCTCATGGGACACCTCCCCCGGGCGCGGCGCCCCGAGCCCCCAAGGCTACCCGTCGACGACGTGCCTGAGCGCGATCACCTCGTCATGGGTGAGCTCGCGGAGCTCTCCCGGCGGGAGTCCGCCCAGCCGGACGGCACCCACCCGGACCCGGACGAGACGCGTCACCGGCAACCCGACGGCGGCGAGCAGGCGGCGCACCTCTCGCTTGCGGCCTTCGGTCATCACGAGGCGCACGGCGCCACGGTCGCCCGACCGGCCAGCCACCCGCGCGCTCTTCGCGCGCGCGTGGCCGTCCTCGAGCTCCACCCCCCGCCGGAGTTGCCCCACGTGTTTCGGCGTCGGCACGCCCTCGACCTCCGCCAGGTACTCCTTCTCGACGCCGAAGCGGGGATGCGTCAGTGCGTTGGCGAGATCGCCGTCGTTCGTGAGGAGCAGGAGCCCCTCCGTGTCGAGGTCCAGCCTCCCCACGGGGAAGATCCTCGGCCCTTCCTCCGGCACGAAGGCGCGTATGTCGGGCCGGCCCTGGGGGTCGCGCATCGTCGTGACGACACCGGCGGGCTTGTGGAACGCGTAGTACCTCACGTTGGGGTCGAGGTTCACCCCGAGACCGTCGACCCGAACCTCATCCTCGAGGGGATCCGCACGGTCGCCGAGCGTCGCGACGGTGCCGTTGAGGGTGACGCGACCCTGCACGATGAGCTCCTCGCAACTGCGACGGGATCCGTAGCCCGCGCGCGCGAGGAGACGCTGGAGGCGCTCGACCGGCACGCGCTACTCGGAGGACTCGGCCGGCTCGGATGCCGTGGCTTCCTCCACCGGGCGCTCATCCGGCTCCTCCACATCGACGCCGAGGAGAGGAGCCAGCGAGGGCAGCGCGGCGAGGGAAGGGAGGCCGAGTCGTTCCAGGAACGTCGGCGTCGTCGCGAGCAGGGTCGGCCGGCCCGGCGTCTCCTCCCGTCCCGCTTCCTCGACGAGCCCCTTGTCCTGGAGAGCGCGGATGACGCCGTCGGAGTTGACACCCCGGATCGAGGTGATCTGGTGCCGGGTCACCGGCTGCTTGTACGCGACGATCGCGAGCGTCTCGAGCGCCGCCTTGGTGAGCCGAGCCTGGCGCGACGAGAGCACGAAACGCTCGACCTCGGGCGCGGTGTCGGGGTGCGTGAAGAGCCGCCATCCACCTGCGACGTTCCGGAGCAGCACGCCCGCGCCCCGATCCTCGAGCTCCTTCGCCAAGCGGTCACAGAGGGCGTCGGCGGTCTTCCGGTCGACCTCGAGCGACTGCGCGATGACCGAGGGCGTGAGCGGTTCGTCCGACACGAACAGAAGCGCCTCGAGGGCCCGCGTGTCAGTGCCGTTCGCCTCCGTCTCCGTTCTAGGCATCGTCATCCCTGCCATTCGACGCGGATCTCTCCGAACGTCTCCCCCTGATGCAGCTCGACCCGGCCGTCACGGTACAGCTCGAGCAAGGCGAGGAAACGGACCACGACCTGGATCCGCTCGTCGCAGTCGGCCACCAGGTCGCGGAAGGACGCGGCCCGACCGAAGTCCTCGATCCGCCTCTCGACGGCCGACATCGCCTCGGCCATCGTGTAGCGGACGGGCGTCACGTGGGTGAGGTCGAGCGTGGGCGGTGGTCGGAGCAGCTGCGCTGCGAGTCGTGCCAGCCCCGCCGCGTCGACCTTGGTCATCGGGTCGGGGTACAGATGCGAGAACTCGGGGCCGGGGCCTACGTCTCTCGTGAAGTACCCCGCCTCGTCTTCGAGCCGTCGGGCGAGCTCGACCGCGACCTTCCGGAAGGCCGTCAGCTCCAGCGATCGCGCGTACGCGAGGTCCGGGGAAGGACCGAGCAGGTCGTCCTCGTCGGTCTCGGTGTGCCGCGGCATCAGGCGACCGACCTTCAGCTCCAACAGCACCGCGCACATCGCGAGGAACCACGTGACCTCCTCCAGGTTCCAGCGTTCGGCGTCCTTCGCGTACGCGAGGAACCCGTCGGTCACCGTCGACACCTGGATATCGCACACATCGACCTTCTGCTCGAGGATCAGCTCCGACAGCAGACGGAACGGGCCGGTGAACGCGGGCAGCTCGACCGCGAATGCGCCGGCGCCGTCGCCGCTCATGGCCGGGAGAATCCCATCGCATCGCGGACGTCATCGAGCGTCTCGCGCACCACGGGCCGAACTCGCTCACGTCCCTCATCCAGGACCTTGGACACCAGCCCCGGCTCCTTCGCCAGCTCGCCTCGCCGCTCCCGGATCGGCCGGAGCTCCTCGATCAGGCGGTCCGCGAGGTTCGTCTTGCAGTCGACGCACCCGAGCTCGCCGGTCCGGCAGTGGTCGCGGGTCCAATCGACGATGTCGAGCGAGAAACGTGTATGGAGTGCGAAGACCGGACAGATCTCCGGACGGCCAGGGTCGCCGAGCCGCACCTTCTGGGGGTCGGTGATGAACGAGCGCACCTTCGCTCTGATCGTGTCGGGGTCGTCGGCGAGGCCGATCCCGTTATCCAGCGACTTCGACATCTTGCGACCGTCCGAACCGGGGACGAGCGGGAAGTCCGAGAGCAGCGGCTGGGGCTCAACCAAGACGTCACCGAAGAGCCGATTGAACCGCCGGACGATCTCTCGGGAGATCTCGAGATGCGACACCTGGTCCTCCCCCACCGGGACCAACTCGCCTCGAACGATCGAGATGTCCACGGTCTGCAGGACGGGGTACCCGAGCAGGCCGAAGTTCGCCACGTCTCGCTCGGCCATGTCACGGAGGCGCTCCTTGTACGTCGGCACGCGCTCGAGCCATCCGAGAGGCGTGATCATCCCGAGGAGCAGGGCCATCTCCGCGACTTCGGGCAGGTCGGACTGGAGGTAGAAGACCGATCGCGCGGGATCGATACCGCACGCGAGGAGATCCAGCACGATGTCCTCGACGAGTGCCGGCAGTTCCGCGGTGCGGTCGTAGTGCGTCGTGAGCATGTGCCAATCCGCGATGAAGTAGAAGCAGTCGTATCCCTCATCCTGGAGCCGGACCGCGTTGCTCACGTTGCCGGCCCAGTGGCCCACGTGGAGCGCTCCGGTCGGCCGGAACCCCGTGAGGACGCGCCCGCGTCGAGTCGCGGGCTCCGGAGCGCGCGTATCGGCGGCGGTGGCAGTCACGTCGTCGGCGATGATAGCGGCCTCCCCTGCTCGTTCCGGGAGGACGGGACCTAGCCGAAATGGAGCAGACCCAGGCAGTCTGCCCCGCTCGCCGCCTCGCAGATCGCTCCGGTGAGCAGCAGCGCGATCTGGAGCAGGAAGGTGAATAGGAACAGGACGACGAGCACGATCAGGGCGAGGTATCGATCCGCGTTCCGGAACACCTCTCGGGCGTGCGGAGGGAGCACCAGGGCGAGCAGGCGCCCGCCGTCGAGACCGGGGATCGGCAACAGGTGGAATACGAGCAGGGACGCGTTCGTGAACGCGAACGTGGTCAGCACGAGGAGCGCCTCGCCGCTCACCCCGGTGCGGACCGTGAGACCGCCGGCGACCGCCAGCGCGAGAGACGCCGCCGGCCCCGCCAACGAGGCGAGCACGACGTCCCTCGGATGGCGCTTGAGATAGCTCGTATCGATCGGGGCGGGCTTGGCGTAGGCCGCGGGGAGGATGAACGCCTGGACGGACCAGAGCAGCGCGACGAGCGCCGGCAGGAAGCCGCTCCCGAACGGGTCGAACCAGGCCTTCGGTCGCACCGTCACCCGTCCCCACAAGCGCGGTGTGGGATCACCGAGCGTCGCGGCCACCCGCGCCCTCACGTACTCGCGGAGCGCGAGACCGATGAACAGGGACGCGGCCATGTAGAGCGCCAATCGCAGCCCGAGCATCGTGAAGTTCCCCAACGCGATCACATCCAGCTGTGAACGAGCGGTGGAGGCTGGACGGGACCGTCCACGAGGTTCATCGCCGCGAGGACGCGACGGGCGGCCTCGGCCGCACCGTCGTGATCTCGCGCGTGCACCTCCCCGACGGGCTCACCGGCCTCCAGCCGGTCACCGATCTTCGGATGCACCACGATACCGACGGAAGGGTCGACCGGATCGCCCTTCCTGATCCGGCCGGCGCCCAGCCCGACGCTCGCGAGTCCGATCTCCTCCGCGTCTACGGCGGCGAGGACACCGCTCCCGTCCGCGAGCATGTGCTCGCGGACCGGAGCTCGCGGGAGGACACCTTCCGGATCGTCCACCACGCGAGGATCCCCGCCCTGCGCCTGGACCATCGATCGGAACCGTTCGAGAGCCGCTCCCCCGTCGATCGCCTCGGCCGCCTGCGCGAGCGCCTCCTCGTGACCGGCATCGTTCGTCTGCTCGAGCGCACGCGCCGCGAACAGGAGCGAGAGCTCGCGCAGGCGGCCACCGGTCTCTCCTCGGAGCACGGCGATCGCCTCTGCCACGTCCAGCGCGTTGCCGACGGCATCGCCCAGAGGTTGGGACATGTCGGTGACGGCGGCACTCGCCTTCCGGCCACAGCCGGAGGCGAGCGCCAGACAGGCCTCCGCCAGCTCGCGGGCGTCCTCCGGGGTCTTCATGAAGGCCCCGGAGCCCGCCTTCACGTCGAGCAAGATCAGGTCGGTCCCAACCGCCAACTTCTTGGACATCACGCTCGCGGCGATCAAGGGGACCGACGGAACCGTGGCCGTCGCGTCCCGAAGGGCGTAGAGCGCGCCGTCTGCGGGCACCAGGTTCGGCGACTGCGC
>Ga0210382_10000816_pt1 | contig 10636 bp, 9 predicted proteins | sample PLMedo_FD_155452 | JGI IMG/M metagenome (GOLD analysis project Ga0210382, IMG submission 155452) | Groundwater sediment microbial communities from an aquifer in East River, Colorado, USA - PLM0_60_coex redo | ecosystem: Environmental > Terrestrial > Soil > Riparian zone | place: USA: East River...
AGCCCATCGGCGATCCCGGGGTGGCGCTATGGAGCGACGCCATGGCGCGCAATCTCCGCCCCGGGCCGATCACGGCCCGCCCCGACGATCTCTGCGTCATGCCCTACACCTCCGGCACCACCGGCCGTCCCAAGGGATGCATGCACACGCATCGCACCGTGATGTACACGCTGGTTGCGGGAGTGCATTGGTTCGGCCCCGACCCCAGCCAGTCGACGCTCGCGGTGCTGCCGTTTTTCCACGTGACCGGCATGCAGGGCAGCATGAACGGGACGATCTACTCGGGCAGCACCATCGTCCTGCTGCCGCGCTGGGATCGCGAGGTGGCGGCGCAATTGATCCAGCGCTACGGGATCACCTCATGGCAATGCATACCGACGATGGTGGTGGATTTTCTCGCCAATCCCAAAGTCTTCGACTACGACCTCAAGAGCCTCGAACGCTTGAGCGGCGGGGGCGCGGCCATGCCCGAGGCCGTCGCCAAGCGGCTGCAAGACAAGTTCAACATCGAGTTCGTCGAGGGCTACGGGCTCACGGAAACGATGGCGCCCAGCCACATCAATCCGCCGGAGCGGCCGAAGAAGCAGTGCCTCGGCATACCGATTTTCGACGTCGACGCGCGCGTGGTCGATCCGGAAACCTTCCGCGAGCTGCCCCCCGGAGAAGTCGGCGAAATCATCGTGAACGGGCCGCAAGTGCTGGTCGGCTACTGGAACAATCCGAAAGCGACGGCGGAAGCCTTTGTCGAGATCGACGGCAAGCGTTTCTTCCGCACCGGCGATCTCGCGCGCACCGACGAGGACGGCTACTTCTTCCTGGTCGATCGGCTGAAGCGCATGATCAACGCCTCCGGCTTCAAGGTCTGGCCGGCGGAAGTGGAGAGCTTGCTGTATCAGCACCCGGCCGTGCAGGAGGCGTGCGTCATCGCGGCGCGCGATCCGCACCGCGGCGAAACGGTGAAAGCGGTGGTCGTGCTGAAGCCCGATGCGCGCGGCAAGGTATCGGGACAGGACATCATCGGCTGGGCGTCAAAGCAGATGGCCGCGTACAAGTATCCGCGCATCGTCGAGTTCGTCGATGCGCTGCCGAAATCGGCCACCGGCAAAGTACAGTGGCGCCTGCTGCAGGAGCAAGAGAACAGCAGGCAGGCGAGCGCGTAGCGGCCCGCCCGCCCGGCAGAACTAATTACCCATCACCTCGCCGAACCGCTCCCAGCGCTTGCCGTTGAAGCGCTGCATCTGCACCGACTCGATGGGCGCGTAGTCGTTGTCGCTGGTCGTGATGGTGATTCCCGGCAGCAGCGTATCGATGTACTGGCCTTTCATCGAAGCGGCCTGCTTCATCACGTTTTCGCGCGTCAGGTTGTCGCCGCACTGCTTCAGCACCTGCTCCAGGGTGCGCGCAACGGTGTAGCCGTAAAGATTCGAGACGTCGTTCAGGTCGCCCGCGGGGTAGTACTTCTTCATGAAGCCTTCCCACTTCTTCACCGCCGGGTCGTTCGCCCACTGCGCGTCGCTGTAGTCCTTGAGATAGGCGGTGGTGATGATGCCCACCGACTTCTCCAGTCCCGCAGGCGTGAGCACTGCGCCGATCGACGTAGACACGTTGTTGAGATACTGGACCGGCTTCCAGCCGATGTCGTAGGCCTTGCGGATCGCTTGCGCCGCGAACTTCGGAGTGCCGACATTGAAGAAAACGTTGGCGCCGGAAGCCTGCAGCTGCACGATCTGCGAGTCCACGGTCGGATCGCTCACCTCGTACGAGACCTCTGCGACGATCATCTTGGCGGCCTTGTCGCCGAGCCCGTCCTTCAGGCCCTTCAGGTAGTCCTTGCCGTAGTCGTCGTTCTGGTAGAGGACGCCGATCTTGACGTCGGGCTTGGTCTGCAGGATGTGCTTGGCGTAGATGCGCGCCTCGGTCTGGTAGTTCGGCTGCCAGCCCATCGTCCACGGGAAGTTCTTCGGGTCGTTCCACTTCGAGGCGCCGGTCGCGACGTGGAGCTGCGGCACCTTCTTCATGTTCATGTACTTGTGGATCGCCGTGTTCGACGGTGTACCGAGCGTCTGGAACACGAACAGCACGTTGTCCTGCTCGACCAGCTTCCTCACCATTTCCACCGTCTTCGGCGGGCTGTAGGCGTCGTCGTACGAAATGAAGTTGATCTTGCGGCCGTTGATGCCGCCCTGGTCGTCGACCATCTTGAAGTAGGCGGTGATGGTCTTGCCGATCGTGCCATAGGCCGAGGCCGGGCCGCTGTAGGGATTGGTGTTGCCGATGCGGATCTCGGCGTCGGACGCGCCCGGATCGTATTTCTTCTGCGCGAGGGCCGTCGGGGAGGCGAGCGCGGCGGCAAGCAGTGCTGCGATCGGAACGAGCTTGCGTTTCATGGTGACTTCGTCCTTTGAGTTACGCCGGCCGTTTGGTCCGGCCGGGCTGGGACCGCTATTTTGCCCCTTTTTGCTTGAGTCGCACCAGCAGCATGCGGACGGCACCCGCGACCCCCGCCGGCATCAGGTACACGAAGGCGATCAGGAACAGGCCGAAGATCGCCCACGGGGCGGCCTTCGAGATCTCGTCGGCAACGTTCGGCACGAACTGGATGAAGAGCGCGCCGTAGAGCGCGCCCGAAATGGACGCGAGCCCGCCGACCACGATCCCGACCAGGAAAACCAGGGAAAGGAAGATGGTAAAGCTGTCGGGCGCGACGTACTGCACCGCGATCGCGCCCAGCGCCCCGGCGATGCCGGTGTACATGGCCGACACGCCGAAGGCGAGCGACTTGTAGAGCGCGCTGTTGATGCCCATCGCCTCGGCCGCGATGTGCTGGTCGCGGATCGCGATGAGCGCGCGCCCGACGCGCCCACGCAGCAGGTTCCATCCGAGCACGAACATCACCACGGCCACCGCGAGGGCGAAGAAGTAGAGCCACTGGTCGGAATTCATCTGCAGACCGGCCTCGCGCAGGAAGGCGGGCGGCTCGGGCTTGGCGATCACGATGCCCTGCACCCCGCCGGTCCATTTCTCGAGGTGGTGGTACTTGAGGAGCTGCGGCATGGAAACGCCGAGCGCGAAGGTGGCGAGCGCGAGGTACAGGCCTTCCAGGCGCAGCGCCGGCAGCCCAAAGAGGAACCCGGCCACCAGGCACACCGCGCCCGCCGCGGGAAGGGTCGCCCAGTAAGGCGCGCCGAGCCGGTCCATCAGGACGGCGGCGGAATACGCGCCGATCGCGTAGAAGGCGCCGTGCCCGAGCGAGATCTGGCCGTTGTAGCCCGTGAGGATGTTGAGCCCGAGAAGCGCAATCGCGTAGACCAACACGAGCGTGAGCTGGAACGTGCGGTAGTTGCTGACCACGAAAGGCAGCACGCACGCGATCGCGAGGAGCACCGCAACGCCGATGTACGCGCGTCGCGTCATACGCGGGTCACGTGCACCTTGCCGAAGAGTCCCGAAGGCCTCACCAGCAGCACGCCGATGATGAGCCCCAGCGCCACCGAGAGCTTGAGGTCGTTGCCGATCACGTAGGCGCCGAGCACGTTCTCGAGCACGCCGACCGCAAAGCCGCCGATCACCGCGCCGCCGGGGCTGTCGATGCCGCCGAGCAGCGCCGCGGCGAACGCGTAGAGCAGGATGCCGCCCATCATGTTCGGATCGAGGTACACGATCGGCGCGATCATCATGCCGGCGACCGCGCCGACGGCCGCCGCGAGCCCCCAGCCGAGGGCGAGCATCCAGCCCACGCGAATGCCCACCAGCCGGCTCGATTCCGGATTCTGCGCCACGGCGCGCATTGCGAGTCCCAGCGGCGTGAAGCGGAAGAAGACATAGAGAAGGACCAGTACCACCAAAGTGACGCCGATTGCGCCGAGCTCGTGCGAGGACATGTATTTGTTGCCGAACAAAGGCTCCTTGGGGAACGGGCTCGGAAAGGTCTTGATGGTGTAGCTGTAGATCCAGCCGGTCGCGCTGTTGAGGATCACAAGCAGCGCGATGAAAATGACCACGATCGCGAGCACCGGCGCGTTCTCGACCGGTCGGATAACCACCCGCTCGATCACCGCGCCGAGCACGAACGCTAGCAGGACGGTGAGCAGGAAGGCCGGCCAGTAGCCCATTCCGGCGTTGATCAGACTCCAGGCGATGTAGGTCGAGAACATCGCCATCTCGCCTTGCGCGAAGTTCACCAGGTGCGTCACCCGATAGATCATCACCAGTGCGAGCGCGAGACTGGCATAGATGCCGCCGGTGGCGAGCCCCGAGAGAACCTGATGGATGAAGGCGTCCACGGTCTTTCCTTCTAGTATCCGAGATACGAACGCCGCACGGCGTCGTCGCGCTTGATCTCGTCGGCGGGCCCGGAAAGCACGACCCGTCCGGTCTCGATGAGGTAGGCACGGTCGGCGAGGTCGAGCGCCATCGCGGCGTTCTGCTCGACCAGAAGGATGCTCACCTGCTCGCGCTGGTTGACGGTCCGCATGATCTCGAAAAGCTCGCGCACGAGGAGCGGCGCCAGCCCGAACGACGGCTCGTCGAACAGCAGCAGCTTCGGCCTGAGCATCAGCGCGCGCGATACCGCGAGCATCTGCTGCTCGCCGCCCGAGAGCGTGCCGGCCTGCTGGCGCCTGCGCTCCTTGAGGCGCGGGAAGTAGGTGAAGATGCGCTCGAGGTCCGATTCGACCGCGGCCCGGTCCTTGCGCGTGTAAGCGCCCAGCCTCAGATTCTCCTCGGTCGTCAGGTTGACGAAGGTGCCGCGCCCGTCGGGCACGTGGGCGATGCCCAGCCGCACGATGTCCTCGGTGAGGCGGCCGTCGATGCGCGCGCCGCCGAACCGCACATCGCCCTCGGTCTTCACCATGCCGCACAGGGCGCGCAAGGTGGTCGTCTTGCCGGCGCCGTTCGCGCCGAGTACCGCGGTGATCGAGCCCTCTTCGAGCGCGAAGTCCATGCCGTGCAGCACCCGGGTCGGGCCGTACGAGGCGCGCAGGCCTTTCACTTCGAGCAGGGCCATCAGCGAGCGCTCCCGAGGTAGGCCTGAACCAATTCCGGGCAGGCACGCACCTCGTCGGGCGTGCCCTCGGCGATCTTGCGCCCGAAGTCGAGCGCTACCACCAGATCGGAGATGCTCATCACCAGGCTCATGTGGTGCTCGACCAGCAGGATGGTCACTCCGAGCCGGTCGCGGATGTCGCGGATCACCGCGCCCAGAACGCCGACTTCCTCGTGGTTGAGACCGCTCGCCGGCTCGTCGAGCAGCAGCAGCGTCGGGTCGCTCGCGAGGGCCCGCGCGAGCTCGACCCGCTTCTGCGTGCCGATGGGCAGATCCGATACTCTTCTCTCGGCAACCGCCTTGAGGCCGAGGAATTCGATGAGCGCTCGAGCCTTGTCGGTCGCCGCGCACTCGCCGCGCCCTACGCCCGGCAGCCGCAGAGCGTTGGACAGGAAGCCGCTGCGCATGCAGCAGTGGTGGCCGACCATCACGTTGTCGAGCACCGTCATGGTGCCGAACAGCGCCAGGTTCTGGAACGTCCGGCCGATACCGAGCGCGGCGATGCGGTGCCGCGGAACGCGAAGCAGAGACTTTCCGTCGAATACGATGTCGCCGTTGTCGCATCGGTAAAGGCGCGACAGGCAGTTGAAGAGAGTGGTCTTGCCGGCGCCGTTGGGACCGATCAGTCCGACGATGCGATTGGGCGCGACGTCAAACGAAACGTCGTCGAGCGCGACGATCCCGCCGAAGCGCACCCCGAGGTTGCGTACCCGCAACAATGCCGGTGCAGTGGATTCGGTCATTTCCCTCCCGGGTTCGTCGCGCCCCTGCAGCGCGGGCGATACAAATAGAAACGGCCTCGGACAGTTTGTCGAGCCGTCGATTAGTCATTATTGCCTCCCTAGTGCCTAGGGGATTGTGACGTTTAAATGGCTCCTCAGGAATTCGAGTGGGTGATTTCAGTTACAGAACCCCAGGATTCGCTCCTCCGCCGAGCATTTCCTTGTAAGTGTTTTCTGCTTAGTCTTGGCGAGACAGGCGCGGATCTCTCTCGTCGTCGGCGGATAATAGGTCCAGCCCGGACCGAGAGTCGGCAGACTCAGGCTGACTTCGCGCCACTTGGGATGGCCCTGCCCCTGCAGGGTGGAAAAATTCTGGCACAACGATCGCGCAAACCGGACAAGGTGACCCACGGTGAACTCCAGGTTGTAGTCGTAGGTGACCAGAAACGCTCCCACCGAGACCGTCGTGAAGTCTTCCTGCAACAGATTGGGATAGCTGCTCGCCTTGACTATAGAGTGGGAATAGACGGTCAGCGGAAGCCTGCTCGAGGGATGTGCGGTATCGAACTTCAGCAGCTTGATGAACTTCTGCGCCTCGGGCCTCATGTTGGCGATCAGCGGGGCCGGTTGCCCCGCGGCGACAACGACGACATCGACCGTCTTGTCGCCGATCAGCTTGACCAGCGCGTCCTGGTTCTCGAGGAAGCTGTCGTTCGCTTCCGGAATGGGCCCATTGAACATCATCCGGTACAGGGTATGCGTGATCAGGGCTGCCCCGCTACCCAGGACGCCTCCGTTGATCTTCGCGTTCTTGATGTCGTGGATGTAGTTCAAGGGCGAGTCGGCCCTGACGATGTAGTGAATCTCGGTGTTGTAAAGCGGCAGGATCACGCGGAGCGGACGGATGATGACGCTTGCCTCCTTGCTGCCTCCAGCCGCCCTGTCGATGAAGGCCTGGTAAACGTCGGCCTGAACGATCGCGAATTTCACGCCCAGGTCGTAGCGAAGATGCTTGATGTTCGCAGCCGAACCCAACGTGGGCAGAACCTCCAGCGTGATCGTGGCCTCGGGAGCCACGTACTTGGCGAGATCGGCGCCGATCGCAAAATAAGTGCCCTTTTCATTGGCTGTCACAATCTTGTAGTCGGCCGCTGCGACGGCGGCGCCGCCGTGAAGGCAAAGCGCTGCCGCCATGAAAGTGCTGCTGAGTTTCCTGGTCATGTCATTCCCTCCTCTGTGTGGGTTTTGGCGCGCATAGCCCAAGGGCTGCGAGCCCTTCTGTGCATGTCTGGGGGTGAGGGGGCTCTTGCCCGCCTGCGTCGCCGGCGCCGGTCGTTTGGGGACGTTTGATAGCCGCCTCAACGGCGGCAGCCGTTTCTGGTTCCTTTTTCTGTACGGATTTCGTTGCACACAATCCAAGCGCCGCAGCCGCCTCTGTGCACGCTTCCGGGCGAAGCGGCCCCGGCTCGCTTGCTTTCGCTTCCTGTGATTTTACCGGCTGACGGTCTGCGCGCGGCTGGTTTGCCGCGGCACGCACGGGGAGAGCAAGCGGGGTCCCGGGTGGCGAGGTCGCAAGGCTGGTGAGCCCGGCGCTGTTGTCGGCACCGGCTGATCTCGGTTCGTCGGCCAACGCATCCCGGCCGATGAAGCCGGCGCCGGCAGGAGCGCCGCGCCCGCTCGCTTCGCTGCTCGCGGCCGGCGGCTGAGGCGCCTCGGCGAGCGAACGTTGGCGGTAGGTGTAGTAGCCACCGACGACAAGCGCCGAGCCAACGACGACAAGCGCCGCGAGAACCGCTGTTTCGGCGATCACTCGAGAGCGCCGGCGAGGCAAAGACGTGGAGACTTCGGCGGCGGGCCGGACGGGAACGAGCGCGCTTTTGCGCCCCGGCAACTGGGCGCGGCACCAGCAACAGACGGTCGCTGCTACCGGATTCACCGTCCCGCAGCGCGGGCACGATGCAAGGTGCGGTGGAAGATGCAATGCTCCGCCGCAGGCATTGCAGAACCTCGCCTCCGCGGGGTTGCCTTGCTCGCAGTATGGGCATCGAATAAGGGCCATGTACGAGCATTGTAGGGCGGTTCAGTCACGGGCGAAACGGGAGCTCAATGACTCTCTCCCCGGCAAGATCCAGGACCCCCAAATACCGCCTGCTATAATCAACGTCTCGTTTCGCGCCCGTAGCTCAGTTGGATAGAGTACCTGGCTACGAACCAGGGGGTCGTGGGTTCAATTCCTGCCGGGCGCGCCAGTTACTTCAAGCGGTTAAGTGCAAAAGCGCTTATCCGCTTTTTATTTGGCGACTGGTCGCGCCGGGTTTCGCGCCCGCCGTTAGGCGAAGACCACAGTAACCTTGCCTCCGGCCCGAGCTGCATCACGCGCAGCTGCTTGCGCCGCCGCTGTGGATCGCCGTCGGATCATCGCTTCCGCTTCCCCGGTTCAAGGCCTGCAAGTTGATTCCACAGTTCCCGCGGCGAAACGACGGCGAGGTCTTCAATTTTCCGAAGGTCGAGCAATTCCTTGTCGCCGGTCACGAACACATCGGCTTTCCCGGCAATGGCGCACGCGAGGACAGGGATATCATCGGCGTCTTTGATCGGGATGGGGGGAATCTTGCGTGATTCGACTACCGTGCCTTCCGCTTTCAACAGGGCAAGGAAGCCGGCGACAACTGTTTCAGGCAGGCGGAGCTTTTCGCTGAGGACCCGTTCAAGGTCCTGGAGGACCGGCTTGCAGGTCAGCAGCTCGTGGTCGTGAATGACGCTTTCCAGCAGTTCGCAGCACAGGCCGCGCGTGGCGATGCCGCTCGCGAGGACGTTCGTGTCAAGAAAGACCTTCAAGAAACGTTGCGGAACACGTCCTCATCGGTCAGATAGCCCGCGGCCGCCGCGTAGGGCATCGCCTCGCGGCGCAGCGCGCGGAATCGCTGGATGGAGAGCTGCCGGCGTAAGGCCTCGCGCGCGACCTCGCTCTTGCTGCGGCCTGTCCGCTTCGCTAGGCGCGCCAGCTCGCGCTCAAGCTTCTCGTCCAGGCGTATAGTGAGAGTACCCATTGATGCATCCCCGTAGAAGGCGTAAGACATTGTAACACACGTGTCGGCGCACAGTAATCCGAGAAGAGGCATGCCCCGGCAAATCATGCCGATAACCCGCCTCTGATGCACGATGGTAAAGTCGGGTGTTCGCTTTTGGCTTGCGGACATCTGACTTTGGTGGGAGCATTGCACGCTTGCTTTGGTCCGCCGACCGAACGCGCTCCCCGCGCTGCACGGCGCACTCAGGCCCTGCGTCGAGGCATGGCAGCAGCATTGACTTACCTATTGCAGCACGTTTCCACATGACCTCGGAGGCATTTATGTTCAGTTTCCCCCTCATGAAGCGCTGGCAGGGTTTCGCCCTGCTGCTGTTGACGATACAAGCTCCGGCGTTCGCGGAAGGAATTGATTTGCAGAACACCCGGAGTTTCCACGGGGGGCCGATCAACGACGAGACCGTGAGTCAGCTCAGGGTCAAGTGGGTCTACCAGACAGTACCCGACACGGGAACGGCGAGTAATGCCCAGGGCAGCATCTCGTCCACTCCGGCCGTCGACGGTGCGTATCTCTACTTCAATGACATGTCCGGCTACCTGACCAAATTGAACCGCTTCACCGGGAAGCCGATCTGGAGAAAGAATTATGTGAACGATCTCTCGGTCCCGGGTTTTGTCGCGAAGGGCTCCCGCAACACACCGTATGTCAAGGGAGACCTGATCATTGTCGGAAGCAATATGGGGTTGGTTGACCGCCTTTGCCGGCTCACCCCGGGGGCCACGCCGAGTGCTCTGGGTTGCGCTTCGGGAGATGGCGCCATCGTTCTCGCGATCAACAAGCGAACCGGTCAGGTCGTCTGGAGAACGAAAGCCGACACGCATCCTTCATCGAAGATCACGGGATCGATCAGCGGGCACGACAACATGATCTTCGTGCCGGTCGGAAACTGGGAAGAAGATTGGGCCAGGGCCTACCCGAACATCTATGTCGAGCCGGTCGACCCGGCCTCGCACTATCCGTGCTGCTCGGCGCGGGGAAGCCTGGTGGCCATGGATGTCAATACAGGGGAGATCCGCTGGAAGCGACATACCAACATCGGGGATGACCCCGATCATGAACTCACGCCAGCGCTGAGAGCACTGCTGCAGCCCAAGGGATCCTTTGGCACTTCGACCTACGGGCATAACCCGACGGTCGACGCGGCCCGGCGCCAGGTCTATATCGCCACCGCCCAGACGACCACCGCGCCTCAAGTGACCCAGGACTGCGAAATGGCCAGGCGAAGAACCGGCGATCCCAATGCGAACATTCCAGGCTTGCCGGCGGGCGTGAGCTGCAACAACCTCAACGAGAAGCTGAAGATCTACGCGAATGCGATGCTCGCGGTCGACATGGACACGGGGCGCGTCAACTGGGTTCACTACGCTCGCAAGTACGACGCCTGGAATCACGCGTGCGGCGCGCCGGACTTATACGGCTGGGCGACCGTGGTTCCCGCGCTCTTTCCCGTGCCGATCGCGAATACAAACAATTGCGGTCAGACTCCCATCGGGCCGGACATGGGATTCGGCCAGCAACCCAAGCTCGTGCGCAACGCCAACCTCGGCCGGGGCAAACGGGGCGACATCGTGGTCGGCGGCAACAAGGACGGCAGGTTATTCGGGCTCGATCCCGCTACGGGGAGAAAGATCTGGGAGACCAACGTGGAGCCCGGGGGAGTTTACGGAGGATTGCAGTTCGGGAATGCCGCCGACGATGGCAAGGTGTTCTTTGGAACGACCAATTCGAGGAACATGGGCAGGGACGTCAAAACGCGCTACGTCCCGGTCGTGAGCTTCCTC
>Ga0210382_10000817_pt1 | contig 10632 bp, 10 predicted proteins | sample PLMedo_FD_155452 | JGI IMG/M metagenome (GOLD analysis project Ga0210382, IMG submission 155452) | Groundwater sediment microbial communities from an aquifer in East River, Colorado, USA - PLM0_60_coex redo | ecosystem: Environmental > Terrestrial > Soil > Riparian zone | place: USA: East...
AACAACGTCAAGATCCAGAACAACGTTTCGATTTACGAAGGCGTCGAGCTGGAAGACGATGTCTTCTGCGGGCCCTCCTGCGTGTTCACCAACGTCATGAACCCGCGCAGCCACGTGCCGCGCAAGAACGAATACCGGCGCACGCTCGTGAAGCGCGGCGGCTCGATCGGAGCGAACGCGACGATCGTCTGCGGCGTCACGTTGGGTGAGTACGCGTTCATCGGGGCGGGGGCGGTCGTCACGTCCGACGTGCCCGCGTACGGTTTGATGGTGGGCGTGCCGGCCCGCCGCGTGGGGTGGATGTGCCAATGCGGCGAGCGGCTCCATCCCGCGGGCGGTACTGCGAGCTGCGCCGTCTGCGGCGCCAGCTATCAGGAATCGGGAGGCGCGCTGCGCCAGACCAAGCCTGCGACAGTGCGCGCATCATGAACGTCCCGATGTTGGACCTGGTCGCGCAGTACACCACGATCAAGGACGACGTGCTGGCCGCGATGATGCAGGTCGTCGAGACGCAGCAATTCATCATGGGTCCGGCGGTGCCGGAGCTCGAGACGGCAGTCGCCCGGCTGTCGCATGCCAAGTACGGCATCGGCTGCGCGAGCGGTACCGACGCGCTGCTGTTGCCCCTCAAGGCGCTGAATCTGAAGCCGGGCGATGAAGTCATCACGACGCCGTTCACCTTCTTCGCGACGGCCGGCACGATTCACAACGCGGGCGGGACGCCAGTCTTCGTGGACATTCAGCCCGATACGTTCAACATCGATCCCGCCGCGGTAAAACGTGGCATCACGCCGCGCACCCGCGCGATCATGCCCGTGCATCTGTACGGGCAGATGGCCGACATGCTCGAGCTGATGGCAATCGGGCGGCCCTTGGGGGTGAAGGTTATCGAGGATGCGGCACAGGCCATAGGTGCCCGTCGCAAGATCGACGGCGAGTGGCGCGTGGCGGGCGAGCTGGGATGGGTGACGGGCTATTCCTTTTTCCCCAGCAAGAATCTCGGCGCGTGGGGCGACGGCGGGATGATGGTCACGTCGGACGACGCGGCGGCCGATCGGCTCCGCAAGTTGCGACTGCATGGCGGTGCCAGGCAGTACCATCACGACGAAGTCGGCACCAACTCGCGGCTCGACACGCTCCAGGCTGCGGTCCTGCTCGCCAAGCTGCCGCACCTGGCGCAGTGGTCCGCCAAGCGGCGCGAGCACGCCGCCTACTATTCCCAGGCGTTGGCGGACGTGCCGCAGGTCAAGCCGCCCGTCGTGGATCCGGCCAACGAGCACATCTTTCATCAATACACGCTGCGTGCCGAGCGGCGGGACGCGCTGCAGGCGCATCTAAAGAAGGAAGGGATCGGCCACGCGGTGTACTATCCGGTCTCGCTGCACCGCCAGCCCTGTTTTGCGCACCTCGGCTACAAGGATGGTAGCCTGCCTCAGGCGGAGCGGGCGTCGCGCGAGGCGATTTCGCTGCCGATCTACCCGGAGCTCACCCGCACCCAGCTGGATCGGGTGATCGATGCGATCCGCGGATTCTATCGGTGACGCGGCTCAAAATTGGGGTTGTCGGCGCCGGGGCGTGGGGGCGCAACCACGTCCGGACCGTTGCCGGGCTGGCAGAAGGCGAGCTGACAGCAGTTTGCGACACAGATGCCAAGGTTCGCGAACGGGTAGCGCGCCAGTATCCTGGGGCGCTGGTGACGGCAGACGTGGCGGAGCTGCTCGCGGTGGTGGATGCCGTGATTGTAGCGTCTCCCGCCGCCACCCATGCTACCGTGGCTCGACAGGTGGTCGAGGCGGGCAAGCCGGTCCTGGTCGAAAAGCCGTTCGCGCTGAGCGTGCGGGATGCCGAGGCGGTAGCCAAGTTGGCGGCTCAGCGCGGTGTGCCGGTGCTGGCCGGCCACCTCCTGGTCTACCACCCCGCGGTAGAACGGCTGCGCGAGATGGTGCAGAAAGGCGAGCTGGGGAAGGTATTCTATCTATATGGCCTGCGGGTGAACCTTGGGCAGGTTCGGAAGGACGAAAACGCCCTGTGGAGCTTCGGACCGCATGATGTGTCGGTGGCCCTTTATTTGCTTGGTGAGCAGCCTGTACGAGTCGCTGCACACGGTAAGAGCTATTTGCAGCCCGCGATCGAGGACGTCGTGTTTCTGACGATGGAGTTCGCGAGCGGGGTGTTGGCGCACATCCAGATGTCGTGGCTCGATCCCCACAAAGAACGGAAGCTTACGGTGGTAGGCGCCAAGAAAATGGTGGTATTTGACGATATGGAACCGCGCGAAAAGCTGCGGATCTACGACAAGGGCGTGGATCGCCCGCCCGAGTACGGCTCGTTCGGCGAGAGCCTGGCGATTCGGGAAGGCGACATTTTCATTCCTCGAATTCCGACCGTCGAACCGCTGGCGGCCGAGTTGGCGCATTTCGTTCGCGCCGCGCAAGGCCGTGAAGCGCCGCGCGCGAGCGCCGAGGACGGCGTCCGCGTCGTCCGCGTATTAGAGGCCGCATCCCGCTCGCTCGCGCGGGGCGGTGCTCCGGAGACACCATGACTGCGACTTTCGCTGCACCCACTATGGTCGATACGCTCCTCGCCAAGGCGAAGGATCGCACCGCCGTTTTCGGCGTCGTCGGCCTGGGCTATGTCGGACTTCCGCTCGCGATGGAGCTGGTGCGCGCGGGCTACCGCGTGCTCGGCGTGGACGTCAACCAACGCGTCGTTGATTCCCTGAACGCGGGCCGGTCCCACATTCAGGACGTCCCGGCCGCGACGGTCACCGACGCGGTGCAGGCCAAGAAGTTCTCCGCGACTGCCGACCTCACGCGCCTGAAAGAGCCGGACGTCATCTCCATCAGCGTGCCCACGCCGCTGTCGAAGACCAAAGATCCCGACGTGAGCTACGTACTGGCCGCGACCGAGTCGGTGAAGCGATCGCTGCGCAAGGGACAGTTGGTGGTGCTGGAGTCGACGACCTATCCCGGGACGACGCGCGAGCTGATGCTTCCCGCGCTCGAGTCCACGGGCCTCAAGGTCGGGGAGGACTTCTTCCTGGCGTTCTCTCCGGAGCGCGTCGATCCCGGCAACGCGCGCTTCAACACCCGCAACACGCCCAAGGTGATCGGCGGTATCACGCCCGCCTGCCTGAAGGTCGCCATCGCGTTGTACCAGGGAGCCATCGACACGCTCGTGCCGGTGTCGTCGCCCGAAGCGGCCGAGCTGGTGAAGATCCTCGAGAACACCTTCCGCAGCGTCAACATCGGGCTCGTCAACGAAATGGCGATCGTGTGCGACAAGCTCGGCGTGGATGTGTGGGAAGTGATCGAAGCCGCGGCGACGAAGCCGTTCGGGTTCATGAAGTTCACCCCCGGTCCCGGCGTGGGTGGGCACTGCATTCCGCTCGATCCGCACTATCTCGCGTGGAAAATGCGGACGCTGAACTACAAGACCCGCTTCATCGAGCTCGCCGGCGAGCTGAATGCCGAAATGCCGGAGTTCTGGGTCGGGAAGGTCGTCGACGCGCTCAACGAGCAAAGCAAAGCCGTGCGGGGGAGTCGCGTCATGCTCGTGGGCGTCGCCTACAAGAAGAACATCGACGACATCCGCGAGAGCCCGGCGCTGGACGTGATCCGCTTGCTGCATCAGCGCGGCGCCGACGTCTCCTACCACGATCCGCACGTGCCGGTGCTGAAGGAAGAGGGCATCGCCCTCAATTCCGTGCCGCTCACCGCGGAAGCGGTCCAGCAGGCCGACTGCGTGATCATCGTGACCGATCACGCGGCGATTGATTACAAATTGATCGCGCGGCAGGCGCGCGTGGTGGTGGATACGCGGCATGTGTTGCCTAAGGCGGGTCCCCGCGCGTGAAGGTCGCCGTCGTCGGTACCGGATATGTCGGTCTGGTCGTGGGTGCCTGTCTCGCCGAGACGGGAAATGACGTCGTCTGCGCCGACGTCGACGCGGCCAAGATCAAGAACCTCAAGGCGAACAAACTCCCGATTTACGAGCCCGGACTCGAGCCGATCGTCGTCCGCAATCAGCGTGAGGGCCGGCTCACGTTTACGACCGATGTCGGGAATGCGGTCGAGCGCTCCGAGGTCGTGATCATCGCGGTCGGCACGCCGCCCGATGAGGACGGCTCCGCCGACCTGCAGCACGTCCTGGGCGTCGCCCGCACGATCGGCCAGCACATGAACCAGCCGAAGACGATCATCACCAAGAGTACCGTCCCGGTGGGGACGGCCGAGAAGGTTCGCGCCGAAGTCGCCAAGCATACCACGACGCCGTTCAACGTCTGCTCGAATCCCGAATTCCTTAAGGAAGGCGCGGCGGTCGAAGACTTCATGAAGCCGGACCGCGTGATCCTGGGCGTCGACTCGGCCGAGTCGGCGAAGGCTTTGGAGGAGCTGTACGCGCCGTTCGTCCGCACCGGCAATCCGCTCATCTTCATGGACCTGCCGTCGGCGGAAATGACCAAGTACGCGGCGAACGCGATGCTGGCGACGCGCATTTCGTTCATGAACCAGGTCGCCCGCCTGTGCGAGGCCGTCGGCGCCGACGTCACCCTCGTGCGCAAGGGCATCGGCACCGACCGGCGTATCGGCCCGGCGTTTCTCTTCCCCGGGCCGGGCTACGGTGGCTCGTGCTTCCCCAAAGACGTGAAGGCGCTGCTTCGCATGGGACAGGAGCGACATGTCTCGCTCGACATTCTCGCCGCGGTCGAGGCAGCGAACGAGCGGCAAAAACGCCTCTTGTTCGAGAAGCTCGAGCGGCATTTCGAGGGCACGCTGAAAGGCCGCGCGGTCGGCGTGTGGGGCCTCGCGTTCAAAGCGGAGACGGACGACGTACGCGAGAGCCCCGCGCTGGTGCTGGTCGAGGCGCTGCTCGCCGCCGGTGCCACCGTGCGAGTGCACGACCCCGCTGCGCTCGAGACGGCGCGGCAGCAGCTCGGCGACCGCGTGACCTATGCTGGGCGCGCCGTCGATGTGCTCGCGGGCGCCGACGCCTTGGCCATCGTTACCGAATGGCTCGAGTACCGCAATCCCGACTTCTCCAGGATGCGGCAGCTGATGCGGCGGCCCCTCATCGTCGACGGCCGCAACCTCTACGACCCCGACCGCCTCGCCCAACTCGGGTTCACCTACGACAGCATCGGCCGCCGTTTGGCATGCGCCTCCTCGTAACGGGCGCGGCCGGGTTTCTCGGCTCCCACCTGTGTGACCGGCTGCTCGCCCTCGATCACACGGTGGTGGGGATGGACAACCTCATCACCGGGGCGCCGGCGAACCTGGCCCACCTCGGGCATCACCGCAGCTTTCAGTTCGTCCGCCACGACGTCAGCACCTTCATCGATGTCCCCGGTCCCGTGGACGGCATCCTGCACTTCGCCAGTCCCGCGAGCCCGATCGATTACCTGGAGTACCCGATCCCGACGCTCAAAGTGGGCGCGCTCGGCACCCACAACGCGCTGGGGCTCGCGAAGACGAAGAGCGCGCGCTTCCTGCTCGCCTCGACGTCCGAGGTCTACGGCGACCCGCTGGTCCATCCCCAGCCCGAGACGTACTGGGGCAACGTGAACCCGGTCGGGCCGCGGGGCGTGTACGACGAGGCCAAGCGCTTCGCGGAAGCGATGACGATGGCCTATCATCGCTATCACGCCCTCGACACGCGCATCGTTCGCATCTTCAACACCTATGGTCCTCGCATGCGTCCGCACGACGGGCGCGTCGTATCGAACTTCATCGTGCAAGCGCTGCGGGGCGAGCCGCTCACCGTCTACGGCGACGGCTCGCAGACGCGCTCCTTCTGCTATGTCGATGATCTCATCGAGGGCATCATCCGCCTGTTCGAGCACGGCGGCGCCGATCCGACCAACATTGGGAACCCGCACGAGTTCACGGTCCGTCAGCTCGCCGAGCGGGTGCTCGGGCTGACCGGCAGCAAGAGCGACATCGTCGAACGACCCCTGCCGGTGGACGATCCGCAGGTGCGCCAGCCCGACATTGCGCTCGCCCGCGAGACGCTCGGGTGGGAGCCCAAGGTCAGTCTGGACGAAGGGCTGCGCCGGACGATCGAATATTTCCGGGGAGTGGTGGCGGGCGCGGGAGCGCGAGGAGCGTGACGCACAGCGTCCTCGTCACTGGAGCCGCCGGGTTCATCGGATCGCACTTGAGCGAGGCACTGATCGCGCGCGGCCACGCGGTGACCGGTGTCGACAACTTCGATCCGTTCTACGCGCGTGACGTGAAAGAGCGCAACCTCGCGGGCCTGCGCAAACTTCCCGGATTTCGGTTCGTCGAAGCCGATGTTGCCCGCGATCCCATGCCCCTCGACGGCGTCGAGGCCGTCATCCATCTGGCGGCAAAACCCGGCGTCCGTCCCTCGCTCGAGGATCCCGGCGCCTACATGGAAGCGAACGTCACCGCGACCGCGCGGTTGATCGATGCGGCCCGCCGGGTGGGGTTGACGCGGATCGTGTTCGGCTCGTCGTCGTCCGTGTACGGCAACGCGACCCCCGCGCCGTTTGCCGAGGACAAGCCCGCCGTCCTGCCGATCTCGCCGTACGCGGCCAGCAAGCGGGCGGGAGAGCTGCTCGCGCATGCCTTCGCGCACCTCTATCCGCTCAAGATCATCTGCCTGCGGTTCTTCACGGTCTACGGGCCGCGGCAGCGCCCCGATCTGGCGATCCACAAGTTCACCGATCTGATCGCCCGCGGACGCCCGGTGCGGATGCATGGGGATGGGTCGAGTGAACGCGACTACACCTATATTACCGACTGCCTGGACGGCATCCTCGCCGCACTCGAGTGGACCGCCGGCGCGGCTCCCGGCACGGTCGAGACGGTCAATCTGGGCGGCGGCGAACGCGTACGCCTCGATCGCCTGATCGCGCTCATCGCCAAGGCGCTGGGCCGGGAAGCGCGCATCGAGCGCCATCCCGATCAGCCGGGAGACGTGCGGCTGACGGATGCCGACCTGGTCCATGCCGGACGCGTGCTGGGCTTCAAGCCGCGCGTCGGCATCGAGGAAGGCATCCGCAAATTCGTTGACTGGTACGAGGAGGTTCATGGACGTCAGTCCCGAGCGTCTGGTCGCGCAAGCTAACGAGCGATTTCAGCTGCAGGACTACTACGGCGCGATTCACCTCCTCGAGGAGGTCGTCGCGACGGGCCGCGCGTTTGCGGACGCGCATCATCTGCTCGGCCTCTCCTACTCGCTCGCCGGACAGGCCGACAAAGCACTGGAGCAGCTCGATCGTGCCCTGGCGCTCAATCCTAACTACATCGAGGCGTTGATTCATCGCGCGCTCGTGCTGAACGAGCTGGGTCGCGAAGCAGAGGCGAACACCGTGCTGCGGCGCGCCCGCCAGGTGAGCTCGCAGCGGCGTGCGGGCTTCCACGGCCACGTCGCGGCGAAACTCGCAAACCAGCACGCCGCGTTGGGCCAGGCGTATCTCGAGGCGGGTGGGCTCAACGAAGCGATCGCGCAATACGAAGCGGCGCTGACGCTCGGACCGGCCTTCCATGATCTGCGATACAAGCTGGGTCGGCTGCTGCTCGAGGCTGGTCGCGCGTTGGACGCGCACGAGCACTTCCTGACCATCGTGCGCGAGCGGCCGTCTTTCCTCGATGCCGCGGCCATGCTGGGACTGGCCTGCTACCTCGCGGGTGACGGGTTGGCGGCGCGCGCGGTATGGGAAGAGCTGCGAGCGCGGCGGCCGGAAGATCCGAGGGTGGAGGCCTACCTGGCCCTGCTGTCCCGCGCGGACGTCACCCCGGAGCGAAAGAAGAAAAAGAAGTGAAACGCTTCTCGGTGGTGGCGCTGATCCTCCTGCTGGCCTGCACCCGTTCTGCTGCCAATCACGAGGAGCTCGGCGATCGAGCGTATGCCGCGGGCTCCTATGCCGACGCGCTGGCGGAATACCAGCTGGGCCGCAAAGCGGACGCCGGCAGCGCCGCTCTGCTCGCGAAGCTGGCCGCCGCGGCGATGCATGCCGAGGACTATGAGCTGGCGGCTGAGTCCTACCGCTCGCTCGCCAAGCGGGACCGCTCGCGCGCCGATGAGGCCGCCGACGGACTGGAGCGGGTGGCGCGGGCTGCGCTCGCGGCCAACGTCCGCACTGCACTGGCGAGCGCCCTGACGGGACTGCGGGACGTCGCGCCGCGGCGGCCGCTCGGACGGTACGTCGTGCTGGCCGCGCTCGACGCGGTCGACCGGGGCGATACGGCCGAGGCGAGGGCCCTGTTACCGGTTGCCGCGGCCACGGCGGTCGACGCCGCCCGCGCCGACTCGCTACTGTTTGTCTACGGGATGACGCTGGTCCGGGTCCGCGACTGCAGCACGGCGGTGCGCGTCTTTGAAGGGGTCGTGCGGAGACAGCGGGCGCCCGCGGTGGTCGAACCGGCGCGCGAAGGCCTGGGGCTCTGCGCACTGGTGGAGGGTCAAATCGCGCTCGAGCAGCGTCGTCCAGCCGACGCCGAAGGGTGGTTTCGGCGGGCGACGGCACCGGGGGCGTCGCCCGACGTCGTGCGGGGCGCGTTCCTGGGTCTCGGCGACGTGCGCCTGGCGCAGGGCGACGTGGCCGGGGCCATGGAGAGTTATCAGCAGGCACTGACCGGGGGGACGCCGGGAGATACGATTTCGCAGCGCGCACAGGAAAAGCTCAACGCGTTAGGAAAGGCTGAACCGGAATGACGATGCAACGGACGATCGGGATGGTGGTATTCGCCGTGACCGTGGGTACCGTGGCCGCGTGTCACCCGCGTGGGCGCGTCCCGAAAGTCCCGCCGGCGGTGCAGCCCGACGTCGATCTTCGCCGTGCCATGAATCTCTTCCACCACGGCGATTTTCGCCGCGCGCAAGTGACTCTGCAGCGCATCAGCTTCGAGCTCCCGCCGGGCACCCCCGAGCTGGCGCAGGTGCGGTACTACATGGCGGAGTGCTGGTACCAGGTTGGCGACTACGTTCAGGCGGCGAGCGATTTCCGGAAGGTCGCCGACGAATTCTCTACCACGGAGTACGCGCCGCTGGCACTGCTGAGAGCGGGAGACGCGAACCTGCGTCTCTGGCACCGGCCCGAGCTCGATCCTTCCTACGGTGAGACCGCCTTGGCGATCTACCAGGAGCTGGCGGGCCGTTTCCCCGACAGCGATGCGGCCGCGCGGGCGCGGCTACACGTGCGTCGCCTCGAGAACCAGTTTGCCGAGAAGACGTACAAGACGGGTATGTTCTATCTGCGCCGCAAAGCCTGGGACTCTGCGATCATCTATTTCAAGGACGTGATCGCGAATTACCCCACCACGGAGCAGGCGCCCGACGCGCTCCTGCGATTGGTGGACAGCTATCGCGCGATCGGATACAAGCAGGAGCTGCAGGAGACCTGCGAGCACCTGCGGCGCTTCTATCCCAAGGCGGCGGGGCTCGACCGCGCCTGCCCCGCGACGGCCGATTCCAGCGCGACCCCGTCGACCCCCTCGACACCCTGAACGGCGTGGACGCGCTGTTCGGGGGCTCGTTCGACCCCGTGCATGTCGCACATTTGATCGTGGCAGAAGCAGCGGCGGACGCGTTGAAATGCAACGTGCGCTTTCTACCCGCGCGCGAGCAGCCATTCAAGCGTGCGGCGCATCAAGCGACGCCGGAGCAGCGGGCTGAGATGCTGGACCTGGCGGTCGGAGACAATCCGCGCCTGCGCGTGGAGCGCGTCGAGTTGGGATTGCCGACGCCCTCCTACACCGTCCGGACCCTGCGGGCGTTGGGCGACCGCGAGCCGGGGAACCGGTTCACGTTATTGCTAGGAGCGGACGCCGCAGTGGATCTCGCGGCGTGGTGGGAAGTCGAAGCCCTTCCTGGACTTGCCGATGTCGTCGTTTTCGCACGGCCGGGTGCGGGCGTGCCGCGTCACCCCTTGATCAAGCGGGTGATCCCGGTGCCCGTGATCGACCTCTCCGCTACGAAGGTGCGGGAGCGCGTCAAACAGGGGCTTTCCATTCGATATTTAGTGCCCGATCCGGTGCGCGAATACATCGGAGCACACGGGCTGTACCGCTAGGAGAGCAATGGCCAATCGTTGGTTCACCAAGATCTTCGGGACGCGGTTCAACCGCGAGTTGAAGCGCATCCAGCCGATCGTGGACGCGATTCACGAGCACGAAGTGCGCCTCAAAGAGATCGGCGATAGCGACTTGCAGGCCCAGACCGCCAAGTTCCGCGCGGTGATCGCGCAGCGCACCGGCGCTCAGCACGCCGAGGTGGAGCGCCTCAAGCAGGCGAAGCACGAGTGCCCCGATCCCGAGGAGCGCGCCAATCTCAGCGAGCAGCTGAGAAAAGCGGAGCAAGAGTTCGTGTCCGAGCTGCAGCGCACGCTCGACGATCTGCTGCCGGAGGCCTTCGCGACGGTGCGCGAAGCGGCGCGCCGCCTGCTGGGCAGCGACGTCGTCGTCACCGGTCACACGATGAAGTGGGACATGGTGCCCTACGACGTGCAGCTCATCGGCGGCATCGTGTTGCATCAGGGCAAGATTGCCGAAATGGCGACCGGCGAGGGCAAGACGCTCGTCGCGACGCTCCCGCTGTACCTCAACGCGCTGGCCGGCCGGGGGACGCATCTCGTCACGGTGAACAACTACCTGGCGCGGCGCGACT
>Ga0210382_10000819_pt1 | contig 10621 bp, 6 predicted proteins | sample PLMedo_FD_155452 | JGI IMG/M metagenome (GOLD analysis project Ga0210382, IMG submission 155452) | Groundwater sediment microbial communities from an aquifer in East River, Colorado, USA - PLM0_60_coex redo | ecosystem: Environmental > Terrestrial > Soil > Riparian zone | place: USA: East River...
TGCCGGGCGACGGCATCGGTCCCGAGGTGACGGCTGAGGCGCTCCGGGTGCTGCAGGCGGCCGCCGAGCTCTTCGGCTTCGGCCTGGACGCGGCGGAGTACGCCGTCGGCGCGGCGGGGGTGGCCGAGGCCGGCGACTCCCTGCCGCCGCGCACCGCGGAGGCCGTGGTCCAGGCCGACGCGGTGCTCCTCGGGGCGGTCGGGCATCCATCTCTGGCCGCGGCCGAAGGCCGCCGGCGCCCCGAGGCAGGGCTGCTGGCCCTCCGGAAGGTCCTTGGCGCGTACGCCAACCTGCGGCCCGCCACCGTGCATCCCGCCCTGCGCCATGCCTCCCCGCTCCGGCCCGAGCGGCTGGAGGGGGTGGACCTCCTGATCGTGCGGGAGCTGCTGGGCGGGCTGTACTACGGCCAGCCCCGGGCGCTCGAGCGCGACACCGCCGTCAACACCATGCGCTACTCGGTGGCCGAGATCGAGCGGGTGGCGCGGGTGGCGTTCGAGGCGGCACGGGGCCGGCGACGGCTGGTCACCTCGGTGGACAAGGCCAACGTCCTGGAGGTCTCCCAGCTTTGGCGGGAGACGGTGACCCGGGTGGCGCTCGACTATCCCGATGTGCGGCTCGAGCACCTCTACGTCGATTACGCCGCCATGCGCCTGGTGTCCCACCCCGCCGCCATCGACGTACTCCTCACCGAAAACCTCTTCGGCGACATCCTGAGCGACGAGGCGGCGGTGCTCACCGGCTCGCTCGGGCTCCTCCCCTCGGCCTCGATCGGCGACGGGCCGGGCCTGTTCGAGCCGGTGCACGGCTCGGCGCCGGACATCGCCGGACAGGGTATCGCCAACCCGCTCGGGGCCATCGCGTCGGCGGCCATGCTTCTTCGCTACGGTCTCGACCAGCGCGAGGCGGCCGACCGGGTCGACCAGGCGGTCGCCGAGGTCCTGACGGCCGGGGCGAGGACTCCCGACATCGCCGGCCCGGGTGAGGCTACCGTGGGCACGCGGGAGATGGGTGAGCGGGTGGCGGCCCTGGTACTCGGAGCCGGCGTGAGCTAGGCGGGGCGGCTCGGCGACGAGGGCTCCTGCTGCCCTGCCCGCTCCCACCACCAGACCCACAGCGCCGCCCACCCGGTCCCGACCAGCAACCCGCCGATCACGTCCGTAGGCCAGTGCACACCGAGGTACACCCTCGAGAAGGCGATCAGGAGCGAGAGCAGCGCCGCGGCACCCAGCAACGCCAACCGCGTGGCGCGCGGCCAGGGCGCGGACCAGATGAGCGCCCCGAGCCCGAACACCAGGGGCGCCAGCATGGCGTGTCCTGACGGAAAGGCGTACCAGCCGCCACCGCCGCGCATGAGGCGGGGGATCACATGGGGGCGGGCGCGCTGGAAGAGGTACTTGAGCAGGCCATAGAGGGCCCAGCCGCTCAGCGCGGCGCTGGCGTACCCGGCGGCCTCGGAGCGGCGCCGGATCATCGCGAGCCGCAGGCTGAGCAGGAGGCTGAGCGGAATCTCGACGCCGCCCGCGCCCAGGACGCTCGCGGTGCGCATGATGTTGGTGGACCAGGTCGGCCGATGCGGGGCCAGGGCCAGCATCAGCCGGACGTCCAGCGCTTGCGTCCACCCCATCTGGACCGCCACCGCGAGCGCGGCGAACAGGACCAGGCACACGAGAGCAAGCACCGCCGCCCACGTGGCGCGTGCCGACGAGCGCGGCCGGTCGAGGCCCGCCGCGGCCTCCGGGGCGCCCTGCTCCGTGGCGCTAGAGATCGGTCACCGCGCCCAGACTCGCGCTCGAGACCTGGCGCGCGTACTTGTACAGCACGCCTGCCGTGTAGCGCGGGGCGGGCGGGCGCCACGCCGTGCGGCGTCGGGCCAGCTCGTCCTCGCTCACGGCCAGGGAGAGGACCCGCTGGTCCGCGTCGATGGTGATCGGGTCGCCCTCCTCAACCAGCGCGATCGGCCCGCCGACCGCCGCCTCGGGGGCCACGTGCCCCACCACCAGCCCGTAGGTTCCCCCGGAGAAGCGCCCGTCGGTGATCAGCGCGACCGAGTCGCCCAACCCGGCGCCGATGATGGCCGACGTCGGGGCCAGCATCTCACGCATGCCAGGCCCCCCGCGCGGGCCTTCGTAGCGGATGACGAGCACGTCGCCCGGCCGGATCCCACCGGCGAGAATGACGTCCAGGCACGCCTCTTCCGACTCGAAGATCCGGGCGGGGCCGGTGATCCGCGGCTTCTTCACCCCGGTGATCTTCGCGACCGATCCCTCGGGCGCCAGGTTTCCCCGCAGCACCGCCAGATGCCCCTGGGCGTAGAGCGGCCTTCCCCAGGGCCGGATCACGTCCTGATCGCCTCGCGGCTCGTCGGGCAGGTGCGCCAGGGTCTCGGCGATGGTCTCCCCGCTGATGGTCAGCGCTCCGCCGTGGAGCAGCCCGTGGGCGAGGAGCATCTTCATCACCTGCGGCACGCCGCCGGCCGCGTGCAGGTCGGTGGCCACGTAGCGGCCCGACGGCTTGAGGTCGCACAGCACCGGGACCCGGGCACGGATGGCCTCGAAATCGTCGAGCTGGAGTGGCACGCCGGCCGAGTGGGCGATGGCGAGCAGGTGGAGCACGGCGTTGGTGCTGCCGCCGATGGCCATCGCCACCGCGATGCCGTTCTCGAAGGCCTCGCGGGTGAGGATCTGACGGGGCAGGAGCTGCCGGCGCACGGCGTCCACCAGGACCTCGCCCGACCGCGCCGCGCTCTCGGCCTTCTCCGCGTCCTCCGCGGCCATGGTGGAGGATCCGGGCAGGCTCATGCCCATGGCCTCGAACACCGACGACATCGTGTTGGCGGTAAACATCCCGCCACAGGACCCCTTGCCGGGACAGGCGTGGCGCTCCACCTCGAGCAGCTCGCGCTCGTCGATGCGGCCGGCGCTGAACTGGCCGACGGCCTCGAAGGCGCTGACCACGGTCAGGTCCCGGCCGTGCAGATGACCCGGCCGGATGGTGCCGCCGTAGACGAAAATCGCGGGGATGTTCATGCGGGCGATCGCGATCATCGCCCCCGGCATGTTCTTGTCGCAGCCGCCGACGGCCACGACCCCGTCCATGCTCTCCGCACCGCAGGCCGTCTCGATCGAGTCCGCGATGACCTCGCGGGAGACGAGCGAGTATTTCATTCCCTCGGTCCCCATCGAGATCCCGTCGCTCACGGTGATCGTGCCGAAGGTCTGCGGCATGGCGCCGGCGGCGCGCACCGCCGCCTCGGCCCGGTGCGCGAGGACGTCGAGGCCGGCATTGCACGGCGTGATCGTGCTGTAGCCGTTGGCGATCCCGATGATCGGCTTGCCGAAGTCCCCGTCGCCGAAGCCGACGGCGCGGAGCATGGCCCGGTTGGGGGCGCGCTGGACGCCGGCGGTGATCGCGTCGCTGCGGAGGGGATTGGGCATGGGCGGGAAATCTAATGGAGGCGCAAGCGCGGCTGGCCCCCGTCATCCCGAGCGCAGCGAGGGACCTCCTCCGCGGATATCGAACTCCGCGGGAGCAGGTCCCTCGCTCCGCTCGGGATGACGGCTGTGCGCGGCGACGCCGTCGCCTTCAGGCGGCGCCGTCGCGCTCAGGCATCGTAGTACAGGAAGAACTCGTACGGATGCGGCCGCAGGTCGATCGGCGCGATGTCCTTCGTCCGCTTGAGCGAGATCCACGTGTCCAGGACGTCCGGCGTGAAGACCTCGCCCGCCAGCAGGAAGTCCTGATCGGCTTCCAGGGCGGCCACGGCTTCGGCCAGGGACCCCGGCACCGTCTTGATGCTCTTCTTCCGCTCGTCGTGCAGCTCGTACAGGTCCTCGTCGATCGGCGCCGGCGGCTCGAGCTTGCGCTTGATGCCGTCGAGGCCCGCCATCAGGAGCGCGGAGAACGCAAGGTACGGGTTGGCGGTGGGATCCGGTGCACGGAACTCCACCCGCCGGGCCTTCGGGCTGCTGGAATAGGTCGGGATCCGGCAGATGGCCGACCGGTTCCGGGCGGAGTACATGAGGTTCACGGGCGCCTCGAAGCCGGGCACCAGGCGACGGTAGCTGTTCGTCGTGGGCGCGCAGAGCGCCAGGAGCGCGGGCGCGTGCGCGATGAGGCCGCCGATGTAGTGGCGCGCGGTGTCGGAGAGCAGCGCATACCCGTTCTCGTCGTAGAACAGCGGCTGGTCGCCCTTCCAGAGCGACTGGTGCACGTGCATGCCCGAGCCGTTGTCGCCGAAGAGCGGCTTCGGCATGAACGTGGCCGTGTAGCCCAGGTTATGGCAGACGTTCTTGATGACGTACTTGTAGACCATCAGGCGGTCGGCGGTCTGCACCAGGGTACCGAACTTGAAGTCGATCTCGGCCTGGCCCGCGGTGGCCACCTCGTGGTGCTGCACCTCGACCGGAATGCCGGCCTCGATCAGCGCGAGCATGATCTTCGAGCGGACGTCCTGGAGCCGGTCGACCGGCGGGACCGGGAAGTAGCCCTCCTTGTGGCGCGGACGGTGACCCAGGTTGGGGGTGCCGTTCCGCCCCGAGTTCCACACGCCCTCCTCGGCGTCGATATGGTAGTACGCCTCGTGGGCGTTCTGGTCGAACCGCACGGAGTTGAAGATGAAGAACTCCGCCTCGGGCCCCCAGTACGACGTCGTGGCGATGCCCGTCGTGCGCAGGTACTCCTCGGCCTTGAACGCGATGAAGCGGGGGTCGCGCGAGTAGGGCTCGAGCGTCAGCGGGTCGTAGATGTCGCACGTCAGGGAGAGCGTGGGCACCTCCAGCACTGGATCCACGAACGCCGTCGAGACGTCCGGGAGCAGCAGCATGTCGCTCTCGTTGATGGCCTGGAAGCCGCGGATGGACGAGCCGTCGAAGCCGAGGCCCTCCCGGATCATCTCCTCATCGAGCGTGGCTGCCGGAATCGAGAAATGCTGCCACGTCCCGGGCAGATCGCAGAACTTCACGTCCACGACCTTCACGTTCCTCTGCTTGATCAGGTCCAGGAGCTTGCCGACTTCACTGGTCTGGGCGACACGGCCGGGGGCTTTGGCGCGTGCGGTAGTGGCCATGGCGGTCTCTCGCGCGGTCGAAGGGTGGATGATTCAGGGGCGGCCTGGACTCGCTCCCGGGCGCTCCGGGGCGCCTGAGCGGGAGTATAGAGACCGGGGCTTGTAGTGTCAAGTGAATTGTGCAGAAGATGCACGGAATCATCATCGGGGCTGAACATATCAAGTGCTTAAGTCCTTACCTGCGGCCAAGCGGTGCACATTATGCACGTTCTGGAGGGCGTCACGGCATCGGTGGAACCGCGATGCCAAGGCCGGCCTCGGCAGCCGACGCCCGCCGCCGGCGGCGGAGGCTCCACTTGAGGAGCGGCGGGGTGACCAGCGTCGTGGCCATGACCATGATGACGATGGTGGCGTAGGTCGTCGCGTCGAGGATCGACGTCCCGTGGAGGGTCAGGCCGCGGCCCAGGTTCGCGAAGATGAGGCCGACCTCTCCCCGCGGAATCATCCCGATGCCGATCGTGAGGCGGTCCAACGGGGCACCGAGGCCGCCGAGCGCGCAGGCCTGCTTGCCCACGATCGCGGCCAGGGTGAGCATGGCCGCGAGCCCGAGGATCTGCGGGTGGGCGAGCGCTCGGAGGTCGACCCGCATACCCATCACCACGAAGAACACCGGCACCAGCAGGCTCGTGAGCGGCTGGAGCAGCTCCACGAGCGGGCGATGTCCCCGAGCGGCCATCGGCTCGTAGTGGGCGTGCTCGAACACCAGCCCGGCCGCGTAGGCACCCACGATCGGGGCCAGGCCTACCGCGGAGGCGAGCGCGGCCAGGCCGAAGCAGAGGACCAGGGCGGCTGCCAGTGCCGTGCCGTTCCCGCGGAGGCGCGCCGCGCCGGCGAAGAGGCGCGGGGAGAGACGGGAGCCGATCCAGAGCGCGGCCGCCAGGAAGGCGACGGCCTTCGCGAGCACCCAGCCGACGGCGGCCACCGAGGGCTCAACTCCAGCATCCGCGGCCTGGATGAGGCTCCCGACGACCGCCAGGATGACGAGCCCCAGGACGTCGTCGATGACCGCGGCACCGAGGATGATCCGCGCCTCGATCGACCGGCTCTGCCCCAGGTCCCGGAGGACACGGGCGGTGATCCCGACGCTCGTAGCCGTCAGCGTGGCGCCGAGGAAGAGGTACACGTACGGGCTCTGGCCAGGGAGCGCGGTGGCGCCGACTCCCCAGCCGAGGATCCACGGAGCGATGACACCAAGCACGGCGACCGTGCAGGCGCGCGCGCCGACCCGGCGCATCTCCGACACCGTCGACTCGAGTCCCACCTCGAACAGGAGGAGAATGACCCCCAGACGCGCGAGGCCGTCCACCAGCGGGCTCTGAGCGAGCTCCCCCGGCCAGCTCCAGCCGGCGAGCGCCAGATTGCCCAGGAGCATCCCCGCCACGAGCTCGCCGAGCACGGCCGGCTGTCCGAGCGCTTCGGCGAGGTGGCCGCCGATCGCCGCGGTCGCGAGCACCACGGCGAGCGCGAGCGCCAGCGCCGCGCCCGCGTCCAGCTGAGGACCGCTCAGCTGTGCGTCGCTTCCAGCGCGTGGCGCTGCACCGAATCGGCGGTGACGGGCGTGAGCGCCGCGTTGTCGCGCTCACCGGTGCGGATGCGGATCACGCTCTCGATCGGCTGCACGAAGATCTTGCCGTCGCCCACCACGCCGGTGCGGGCGGACTTGAGGATGGCCTCGATGGTCGGCTGCACGAACGGCTCCGAGCAGACCATCTCGATTTTCATCTTCTCGCGGAACTCCAGCACCACGCTGGTGGCGCGATACTGCTCGACGATCTCTTTCTCCCCGCCGTGGCCGCTCACGCGGGTGATGGTGATGCCGGTGACGCCGGCGCGGAAGAGCGCGCTCTTCACTTCGGCGAGCCGTTCGGGGCGAATAACGCAGGTGATGAGCTTCATCGCCAGACCTCTCGAGGGGGTAACGCCACACGGCGCGAACCGGGACTGCCCGATCCGCGCCGCAGGCACGGGTGGCGCGGCCGCTCAGGCCGCGATGCTGGTCGTCGACTTCGCCGTGGGACCGCTCTGCATCACGACGCCTATGGCCAGGTCCGACGAATCGGGATAGGCAAGTGCTCCCATCTCCGGAATGTCGAGGCCCAGCTCTTCGACCTCGGCGGAGACACGGTGGCCCTTGGTCACCAGTGAGGTGATCTGCCACGCCACGACGGTGAGCACGCCGACGCCGACGATGTTCGCCACGCCGCCGACCACCTGCGCGAGGAACTGCGAGGCGTCACCATAGAAGAGCCCGGTGACGGCACCCTTCACGCCGTTGAATCCGTCGCCGTACGTCCCGTCGGCCAGGAGGCCGAGCGAGAGAATGCCCCACAGGCCGTTGACGCCGTGGACCGAGATGGCGCCGACCGGATCGTCGAGCTTGAGCGTGCGCTCGATGAAGAACACCGACCAGCAGACCAGCACGCCCGCGATGCCGCCGATCAGCACCGCCGACGGCGCCGTGACGAAGGCGCAAGGCGCGGTGATGGCGACGAGGCCGGCAAGCGCCCCGTTGGCGATCATCGAGGGATCGGGCTTGCCGTACTTGAGCCACATGTAGATCATCGCGGTGGCGCTGCCGGCCGCGCCTGCCAGCATCGTGTTGACCGCGATGACGCCGATGCGGAGATCGCTGCCCGCCAGCGTCGAGCCGGCGTTGAAGCCGAACCACCCGAACATGAGGATGAACGTACCTACCAGGGCCATCGGGATGTTGTGTCCCGGGATGGCGTTGGGCGAGCCGTCGGCGTTGTACTTGCCGCGCCGCGGACCCAGCAGCTTGCAGGTGACGAGCGCCATCACCCCTCCGGTCATGTGCACCACGGAGCTGCCCGCGAAGTCCACGTGGCCGTGCCCGAGGCCGAAGTTGTTGCCCAGCTGGGACAGCCAACCGCCGCCCCAGACCCAGTTGCCGTAGATGGGGTAGATGATGGCGCCGACGAACACGCTGAAGAGGCAGAACGCGGAGAACTTCCAGCGCTCCGCCAGCGCGCCCGTGGGGATCGTCGCCGCCGTGTCCATGAACACCATCTGGAACAGGAAGTAGGCGAAGACCGGGGCCGTGTAGGCGACGCCCGTGAGGAAGAAGCCCTCGGTGCCGAAGAGACCGAACGACTTCCCGAACAAGGTCACGATGAACTCCTTGTTCAGCTGGTCGTAGCCGCCGAGCGTGCCGAGCGCACCGACCCCGCCGGCCTGTAGCGCGAAACCCACCGCCCAGTAGGCCAGCATGCCGATCCCGTAGACCATGAAGTTCATGGTGAAGGTGTGGCCGGCGTTCTTGGCCCGGGTGAAGCCGGTCTCGACCATGGCGAAGCCGGCCTGCATGAACATCACCAGGAATCCGGCAATCAAGGTCCAGACGAAATTGATGGCGACCGTATTATCGGCGGCCGTTTTGGCCACGTCCGCGAGGCTAGGGGTGGTCGGTGTTCCCTGCGCCAGCAGCGCCTGCGGCGCCACGGTACAGAGGGCGACAAGTGCCGCGCCCCATCGGGCATGTCCTCGCATAACACACTTCCCGGGTTGAGAGTGAGTGGCCAATCGGCCGAGTGCGTCCGCCCGGACGTGAGGCGGCGCTCAGGTGAGTATGGAGACCTGAACTAGTACTGTCAAGGATTTCTTGCATAATATGCCAAACTTAGGCTACGGAATTGCAAAAACCTCTCAATAACCAGGCTGAATTAGGAAATTCAATGCACAATATGCGTTTCCAATGCGACGCTTGTGATGGAGGAGGCTGCGGCAAACGGCGCCCGCGGCCTGGCGCCGATCGTGGGCGACTTCCCGCCGCCGGGGTTAGCCTATACTCTCTGAATTGACGGTCTGAATTGCCCTGTCGCCGCCTGGAGGCCTGCTGCCCCTGCTCGTCTGTTCGTCCTGCCGTGGCCCGCTGCCCGACGGCAGCGCCCATTGTCCGCGCTGCGGACCGGGCAGCCTGGCGCTGCTCGGCCCCGACCACCCGCCGGCCGAGGGCTGGCCGCTCCCGGAGCCCGACCGGAGCCACACGCTTGCCCGCGCCCTCGGCCGCCAGTACCGCGTCATCCGACTGCTCGGCCGCGGCGGGTTCGCCGAGGTGTACGAGGTCCGGGACGAGGATCTCCAGCGGCGGCTCGCGGTCAAGGTGCTCCGGGCGGACATCCCCTGGAGCGCGGCGACCCTCGCGCGGTTCAAGCAGGAGGGGCGGGCCATCGCGCGGTTGAGCCATCCCAACACCCTCGCGATCCATTTCGTCGGAGAGGCCGAGGGGCTCGTCTTCTACGTCATGCCGTTCTGCGAGGGACGGACGCTGGCCGAGATGCTGCGGGCCGATGGGGCGCTCTCGGTGCGCCGGGCGCTGGCGATCGCCGAGCCCATTCTCGAAACGCTCCAGCACGCGCACGAGAATGGGCTGGTGCACCGGGATGTGAAGCCCGACAACATTCTCATTGAGGCCGGGACCGGCCGGCCGCTGCTGCTCGACTTCGGCATCGTCAAGTCGCTGGATGGCGGACCCGGCAACACCCAGACCGGCTTCATCGTGGGCACGCCGCTCTACATGAGTCCCGAGCAGGCCCTCGGCCGGCCCGACGTGGACGCCCGCGCCGACATCTACGGCATGGGCGTCGTCCTCTTCCAGATGCTCACCGGGGCACCGCCGTTCGAAGGCGACGACTCGCAGGAGATCGTCACCCGCCACCTGCACGAGCCGGTGCCGGTGGACACGCTCTCCCGCGACCGCGTCCCCCAATGGCTCTCGACGGCGATCCTTCGCTGCCTCGCCAAGCATCCCGACGACCGCTACGCCAGCGCCCGCGCGGTGCTCGACGCGCTGCGCGAGGGCCGGGCCTCGGGCGGCGCGCTCCCGGACGAGGTACGGCCGAGCGGTGAAGCCTCGGAGGCGCCCCGTTCGGAGGATGCGACGCCCACCGCGGCGATGCCCCGGGCCCGGCCCCGCGGGCCGGCCGGGCGTCGCCGCACACTGGTGGCCCTCGGACTGGTGGCGGCGGCAACCGCCCTCTGGGCCTCGGTGCGGCCGCGCGCATCGCTCGTCGTGCACAACCGGCTCACCGAGCCGATCGCGGTGACGTTGGAGGACACCGGGTTCACCGTCGCCGCAGGTGACAGCCTGCGGGTGCCGCTCCGCGCGCGGGCGCCGCTCGACGCGCAGTGGGCGATGGTCCGGCCGACGGGAGCCGACGGACGGATGCTGGGCAGCGAGGTCGAGGGGAGCATCGTCAGCGACGACGTGCGCGGCGAGGTGCGCGAGATTGTCGGGGCGGGCACCGACGGCCGCCGGCGTTTTTCGCCGCTCGTGGTGAACGCCACCGGGCGCCGTTTGCACGTGGCCGTCGTGAGCGGGCGCGATACGTCGGACTGCGGCTGCTCGATCGCTCCAGGCGACTCGCTCCAGCTGGGCTACTACCCGCTCGTGCCCGGCAGCGGCGTGCGGGTGCGCGACACCACCCGCGCCGTGGGGCGGTTCGACGCCCTGTTGACGGGCGTAGACTCCGTCAGCGGCGCGGTGGTCTTCCGGGTGGCGCCCAGCTCTCTGATCGCGCCGCTGCCGGTGCCGCATTC
>Ga0210382_10000820_pt1 | contig 10597 bp, 13 predicted proteins | sample PLMedo_FD_155452 | JGI IMG/M metagenome (GOLD analysis project Ga0210382, IMG submission 155452) | Groundwater sediment microbial communities from an aquifer in East River, Colorado, USA - PLM0_60_coex redo | ecosystem: Environmental > Terrestrial > Soil > Riparian zone | place: USA: East...
GTCCGGCCTTGTGTCGCGGCTCGCGACGGCGACGCTCGAGACGTGGATCGCGACCGTTCTCGTGTGGACGATCGCGGCGCTCACCGTCTGGACGGTCACGCGTCTTCTCCGGACATTCTTCGACACGCTCTTGCGGCGACCGAAGCGCTGGTTCGCGCTGTACGTGATGGCTGCCGGTGCGGGCGTGGTCGCGGGCGCGGGGATCCTCTACATGATGTCGGTGACCCTTTCGATGCTCGACAACGCGCCGGACCGGCCAACGAACGGCGTCCTACTGCTCTCCGCGATAACTGGTGCGATCCTGTCGCTCGCGCTCGGCATCATCCTCGGAGCGACCGAGAAGCCGGAACCCGAGGAGCACGAGTCGGTCTCGCTCGCCGCGCGGAGAATGCCGGTCCGCTAGCGCGCCTTCTTCGCGGGCAGCGTCTTCGCATACGCGTGCGCGTGATCGATCCAGGCGCGTAGCTTCGCCGGACTCTTGATCACGGCATCCGGGACGACGACGTATTCCTTCATGGCGCGTCCCGGCATCGGCTCGAAGGCCTTCGCGGTTTTCGCTCCCGCGATCGTGCGATCGTCGCCGAAGCGCACGACGATCTTGTCCTGGTAGGTGCCGGCGAACATGTTTCCCTTCAGGAAGAGGGCGGGGTACCCAAACATCGGCCGCGACGTGATGCTCGGATCGGCGGGCTTCGCCCTTTCGAATACGGCGATGAGCTCCGGCGGCGATTTCTTCCAAGCCATCGCCGACGATTATTCGCGCGCGGGGCTTGATTGTTCGGCCTAAGTATGATAGAACAAGCGTTCTAGAGGCTCGTCAGGCGGAGCGAAGGGCCGACCCCGACCTCTGAGGTCCGTTCGTGGCGGTCGCCCTCGCGTTGCCCTCGACGCCCGCGACAAAGTGGTGCTACGACTGTCGGCGGTTCAAGCCTGTCGACGCATTTGCGTTCCACAACAAGTCGAAGGGCACACGGCAGGGACGATGTCGTGAGTGTCACGCGAAGTATCGCCGTGAGCACTACATCCGCAACCGCGGGACCTACATAGGGCAAGAGGTCGCACGGATCAAGCGATATCGCGACGAGAACCGCCCGTTGATCCGCGAATACCTTCGGGCTCATCCGTGCGTTGATTGTGGTGAGACCGATATCGTCGTACTCGACTTCGACCATCGCGATCCGTCGCGGAAGAGCCACAACGTGATCCTCCTCGCAATGCACAAACCATGGAATCGAGTCCTCCTAGAGATCGCGAAGTGCGATATCCGTTGCGCCAATTGCCATCGGAAGCGGACGGCGCAGCAGTTCCGCTGGCGGAAGGCTCGCGGCTGGACCGATGAGGATCGAAGATTGATAGCCGCGGAGATGGCCTCGTGACGCACCTCACGCAGGACCTGGGAGAAGACCGCCTGCGGCACTGCTCGCGGTGCGATCTCTGGAAACCGGTCGATGACTTTCCGTATAAGGATCAGCGTCGCGGCACGCGGCGGAGTTACTGCCGCGATTGTTGTCGTGTCTACGGGCGCGAGCACTATCAACTAAACCGGTCTGCATATTTGAAGAAGGCCCGCAACAGGCGCGTGCGGTATCGAAAGGCCTGCCAACTCCTCGCGTACGACTACCTCACGGCTCATCCCTGCGTCGATTGCGGCGAGACCAACCCGATCGTCCTCGATTTCGATCACATCGACCCAGCTACGAAATTGGGGGAGGTTGCCTGGTTCATTCGGAGACAGGACCTGGTCGGGCTTGCAACCGAGATCGCAAAGTGCGAGGTCAGATGCGCTAACGATCACCGTCGAAAGACCGCTCGAGACCTCGGCTACGCGCGCTGGCTGGCAAAGGATGAATAGAATCTGACTACAACGCGGGAGTAGCTCAGTTGGTAGAGCGTCTGCTTCCCAAGCAGAAGGTTCGCGAGTTCGAGACTCGTCTCCCGCTCAGTATTGCGAAGCGATCAACCCAAAGATTTGCCCCGGCTGGCAGACTCATGAACCGTGGACCGCGCCCTCATCCAATTCATCTGCGTCCGCCGGACTCATCGACGCGCGCCGCCCGTCGATCCATCGAGCCCATTCAACGTCGCGGAGGAAGGTGGATGGGCGTACTGCCCGGGCGGTGAGGCCGACGGGCACAAGTGGTTTAAGACCGGCGGGATCACTCGAGCCGCCCTCGACAAGTTCGAGTGGCCCGATGAGGAAGAAGCCGAACCGTCGTAGTGGGCCGTAACGGTGGGCCTCGTCAAAAGGTTCTTCAACTGATGCGCATCCTCGCCGCGATCGTTCTGGTCGCCGCATCGATCTTCGTACCCGCAGTGAACGCACCCGAAGGGGCCACCTGCTCAGCCGACATCGGTCCGGGCATCGCGCCGCCGAGTGCAACACCGACCAAGCTGCCGGGGTTTCACGCGGCTTGGTACGGGCAGAGCGGGTACATGCGTCTCTGCCCTGGAGGAACCGCGCTGGCGACACTCGCTTACTACAACTCAGGATCGCGTGGATGGGTCGCGGGAACGATGGGTGAGGTGGCATACCTCGGGACGTGGCAGAGCGAACCGGGCCAGGATCAGCCGAGCATCCTCGGTGGCGACGGTCAGCTCGGTTCGCCCGCGACGGGATGGCCACGCTTCAATCGCATCGCGCAGCAGCCCGCGCCCTACGTCGGGCCGGGCCAGATCGCATGGTTCCAGTTCGGACTAAAGGCACCGTCACTTCCGGGCACGTACCGGCTCTACGTGCGGCCACTCATCGAGGGCGCGCAGTGGCTCGAGGACATCGGGGTGTTCTGGCAGGTTCTCGTCCTCAATCCCGACGGGACGATGCCCACACCTACGCCGCCGGATCCTGCCAGCGTCACGTTTCGCATCGACGCCGGCGTAAACGCCAAGGACATCGCTCTCGTGCACCAGGGCGTGCAGCACGCGAGCGCCTATCTCGAGGCCTTCGCCGGCGGGACGCGCCGCTCGCCTGCGACCGTTCACGTGTATGTGGGCGATGGGACGCAGCAGTACTGCTGCCTCACGGTCGGCGACAGCTTCGAGATCGTCACCTCGAATCCCGCATGGGCCACGCCACCTGCGGCCGCACCGGACACCTGGACCGCCGACACGGAACGGACCGAACTGGCGGCGCACGAGTACATCCACCTGTGGCAGTACGCGATCGGCGGGGACAGGTGCATGGTCGGCGTCCGATGGATCGCGGAAGGCATGGCCGAGTCGTTCGCGTACCGGTCGCTCGTCGCCGATGGGCTGATCCCATCAGGGAACCTCGACACGTTCACGAAGCGGCAGCTCACGACCGCGTCGACCCACGCAACGTTGCAGTCGCTCGAGTCGAGCTTTCCCAGCACCGCCAAGCCATTCGCCGTGAGTTATCTGGCCGTCGACCGCCTCCTCGCACCGAAAGGCCTCGCGACGATCCGAGACTGGTGCCGGCGCGTCGGGACCGGCCAGGAGTGGCACGACGCGTTCTCGGCCGCGTTCGGAGAGACGACCGGCGCTTTCTATGCGCGCTTCGAAGCCTTCCGAGCCGAGTACGTGCGCTAGCGCGCTACGCCGTACCCTTTTCCTGATGGAGCTCAAGACCGGCGACCAGGCCCCCGCGTTTTCCCTCCCTGACGAAGAGGGAAAGGTCGTTTCAAACAAGGACCTCAAGGGAAAGCGCTACGTCGTGTACTTCTATCCAAAAGACGACACGCCGGGGTGCACCACCGAAGCGTGCCAGTTCACGGACAACTTCCCCCAATTCGAGATGCTCGGCGTTCCTGTGCTCGGGGTGTCACGGGACGATGCCGCGGCGCATCAAGCGTTCCGAAAGAAGTACGGGCTTCGCGTCCGTCTGCTGAGCGACCCTGAGCGCAAGGCGCACGATGCGTACGGCGCGTGGGGCGAGCGACCGGGGCGCGGCGAGGGTGTGATCCGCTCGACGTTCCTTATCGGCTCCGACGGGCGGGTCGAGAAGGCCTGGTACTCGGTGAAGCCCGACGGCCACGCGCTTGAGGTGCTTTCCGCCCTTCGCGCCTAGCGTCCCGGCGCGGGGCGCCGTCCTCCTCGAAGCGCATCACTTTGAAGCCCTCCGCGTACGCGTAGCGCTTCTTCTTCCCCGCCTCCTTCATCCACCCCTTGATGAAGTCGACGCTGTCTTCGTCGATCTGCGAGCCGTGCGCGAGAAGAGCCTTGATCTTTATGTCGATCACGTCGCTGACGTCGACGATCGTGTCCGGTGCACCGAACGCCATGAGGAAGAGCGCCTTCGGCTTGTGCGGCTCCAGCCTTTCCTTCTGCCAGAGCTCGGGGAGCATCTGCCGCGTCGACGCGTCCGGGTTGATCGACCGCAGAACGACCTCAGCCGCCGCGATGTGGTCGGGGTGATTCACGTAGCCGCCGCCGTATCTCATCGTCGGGTCCATCGTGAAGATGACGTCGGGCCTGTGGATGCGGATCTGCCGCGCGACCGCGCGCCGTACGTCGATCGTTGGCTCGAGATAGCCATCCTCGAACTCCAGGAAGACGACGTTCTTCACACCGAGGATTCTTGCCGCCTCGCTCTGCTCGGCCGCGCGGATATCCCGCAGCCGTTCGCGCGTCATGTCTGGGTCCTGCGATCCCGACGCGCCGTTCGTGACCATGCAGTACGTGAACTCGACGCCGGCCTTCGCCCATTTCGCGACCGTGCCAGCCATGCCGAACTCCGCGTCATCGGGATGCGCGTAGATGGCCATCGCTCGCTCCACGTCGAGGGACTTGTCGAAGCGCATCCTCCTAAGTGTGCGGGAACGTGCGACGGTCACGCTTCGCCGACCATGCGGTGTTGTGACGTTCTTGGGACCGGCACCCGGTCTGCAACCACCGACGCGGGAGGTGCGTCCCCATGCCCGAACAACCAGGACTTGACGAAGAGGCGATCGAGCAAGAGACCGCGGTGGCGCTCCCGGAGCGTGACGCGATGAGCCTCGTCGACGGGGGAATCCGCCTCGTCCCGATCGCGACGATTGCACCCGAGCCGCAAATCAACCCCGACGCGAACGCGACACCGGAGCCACAGCCGCCCGTAACCGACTAATGGAGGCGCGGCCGCCCGGCTGGGCGGCCGCGTATCCTCCGCCGGCGAATGGCTCGTCGAGCGACCGGGCATGCTCCTGGCCGGATCAACCTCATCGGCGAACACACCGACTACAACGACGGGCTGGTGTTACCGGTCGCGCTCCGCCTGAGCGTCACGGTTGAGGCGCGATCGCGCCAGGACCGAATCGCTCAATTGAGGACCGACGCGGCCGTCGCGCCACGAACCGTGTCCTATGAGCTCGGCACCGAGAGCAAGGACGGTACGTGGGTGGACCGCGCGCGGGGCGTCACGGCGATCCTCGCCCGCGAGGGCTACGAAATCGGCGGGTTCGACGCGGAGATCACCTCGAACGTTCCCCTCGGGGCCGGACTGGGATCGAGCGCCGCGTTCGCGATCGCCTTGCTGCGCTCGGTCTCCGGTCTGTTCGAGCTCGCGCTCGACGACGCGGCGTGTGTCCGTATCGCCCATGCCGCCGAGACCGATTTCGCGGGAGCGCGCGCCGGTTTGCTCGATCAGCTCGCATCGGTCTACGGCCACCCCAGCGAAGCTTTGCTCATCGACATGCGCAACCAGGCGATGCGGACGATCCCTCTCCCCCCAACGGCCGAGCTCGCCGTCATCGATTCCGGTACCCGCCACGAGCACGCGACGGGTGGGTACAACCGACGGCGAGAGGAGTGCGAGGACGCCTGCCGACACCTGGGGATCGCGTCGCTCCGCGAGCTCGATGAACGACCACTGGACACGATCCTCGACCGGCTGCCGTCGCCGCTTGACCGGCGTGTTCGCCACGTCATGACTGAGAACACTCGCGTACGTGACGCGGTTGCTGCGCTCAACGCAAAGGACGATGCGACACTCGGCGCGCTCTTGAGTGCATCGCACCGCTCGCTTCGCGACGATTACGAGGTGTCGACGCCGGAGCTCGACCGGCTTGTGGAGCTCGCGGCCGCGGCCGGTGCACTTGGGGCACGCCTGGTGGGCGGCGGCTTCGGCGGCAGCATCATCGCGCTCGCTCAACGCGGCCGCGCGAAAGACCTCGCCGCCCGCGTCCTCCACACCTATAAGGGCGGACACCTCGTCGCGGTCGTCCCGTAGTGGGGATCGGGCGTCTCTCCGACGGCATCGCCCCAACACCGCCGATGGGGTGGAACAGCTGGAATCGATTCGGAGTGAAGATCGACGAGCGCCTCGTGCTCGAGACCGCCGAGGCGATGGTCTCTTCGGGGATGCGCGACGCCGGATACCGCTACGTCGTGATCGACGATGGTTGGATGGCGCCGGAGCGCGATCGCAACGGCGACTTCGTTGCCGACCCCGACAAGTTCCCGAGTGGGATGAAGACGCTGGCCGATCGCATCCACGCGCTTGGCCTGCGTTTTGGCATATACACGGATGCCGGCACGAAGACCTGTCAGGACCTGCCGGCGAGTCTGGGCTATGAGTTCCGCGACGCTCGGCGCTTCGCCGAGTGGGGCGTCGACTACGTGAAGGTGGACTGGTGCCACACGGAAGGCATGGGACCACGTGCCCTCTACGCGAAGTGGGCCATGGCGCTCCACGCCGCGCGACGGCCGATCGTTCTTTCGATCTGTGAGTGGGGACGCGCTCGGCCATGGGAATGGGCTGGCGAGCTCGGCCACCTCTGGCGTACGTGCTGGGACATTCAGCCTGAGTGGTCGAGCATCCTGACGATCCTCGACCGGCAGACCGAGCTCCACCGATACGCGGGACCCGATCACTGGAACGATCCAGACATGCTCGAGGTCGGGAACGGCGATCTGACGGGCGAACAGAGCCGCGCTCACTTCGCGTTGTGGTCGGTGCTCGCCGCGCCGCTCATGGCGGGAAACGATCTCCGAACGATGAGCGACGAGGTGCGCGAGATCCTCACGGCGCCGGAAATCGTCGCGATCGACCAGGATGCGGCCGGCAAACAGGGTCGGCGCATCCGTCGCGACGGCGACGTCGACGTGTGGATTCGAACCATCGGGGCGAGCGGCGATCGGGCGATAGCGGTCCTCAATCGCGGCTCCCTCGCTCGAGAGGTTCGCGTCGCTCTCGACGACGTTGGAGTTGCGCCGAGCACACATGTCCGTGTTCGCGACCTTTGGAAGCGAACCGATGTGGGCGAAGCACGACGCGAGATCGTGATCGCGACATCGGCGAACAGTGCGACTGTCCTCGGCATCACCCCGGGGTAGCCGCGCGGTGACGATGAACCGGCATCCCCCGATTGGGGGACGGGCGGGCGCTTGTCTGATCGCACGCTCGTTGCGCCATGGGCGTGGTGGGGCGCGTCTGCGTGTGCATTGGGGTGGGTGGGGCGTTGGTGCTCTCGCTCGTCCTGACGAGCTCGTCTGCCTCCGCTCAATCCGCTCTCCTCGACGCCCTCTCTACGCGCGTCACCCTCGCACACCCGAACGGCGTTTCGACTCTGGTCGCGGTCGACCAGATCATTCGCAGCGGCGACACGGTCGCGACCGACGAGACCGGGCGCGCTGTGGTGACGTATCCGGACGGTTCGACGGCGCTCCTCGAAGAGAACAGCTCGCTCACGATCGAGTTCGTGCAGACAAGCGCGGGCGACTACGTGGTTCGGATGCGGCAAACCCTGGGTCGTGTCTGGTACGCCGTGACGAGAGCGGTCACGCTCGGTAGCCGCTACGAAGTTCGGAGCGCGGGGATGGCGTCGGTGATCCGCGCAGGCTCGGACTCATACGTCACGGTCTCGCCGACCGGCGAGACGACCGTTGTGACGATCTCGGGCACGGTGGACACGAGCGCAAACGGTGTCGACGTCTCGGTCCCAGCCGGCTCCTCGACGACGGTGAGCGCAGCTGGAGCAGCGCCCCGCCCAAACATCCCGGCCCCGAGCACGCCGACCCCGATGACGGCGCCAACGCGCGCGCCGATTCCAACTCGCACGCCCGCGCCGTCACCGACGAGCGCCGTTGTGCCGCCGGTCTCAACGCTCCCGCCGCTTCCGACCTCCGCGCCGGTCAAACCGAAGACGCCGTCGCCGACATTGCCTCTCGCAACTCCAAGACCGACCGCTGCGCCTGCGCCGGCCCCGCTGCCGCTCAAAGACAAGTTCGGTCCTAGAAAAGACGCTCCGGGGCAACCGCCTCCCAAGACGAGCGCAGCGCGCTAGCGATCTGACGCGCGGAGCGGGTGGCACGGCGATAGGGCCTGCTCGCGACGTGCGGGTGCCCCGGGGCCCCGTGCGACCGCGCTAGCGCGGTCGCCTACGGGGAGGGTGCGCGGAGCGAGCGGGCCCAGAGCCGAGACAGGACCCGCGTCGCCAACTCGTTGGAAGGCGAAACGCAGCTACGGGAGGCGGTTGAACCAGAGCAGCGAGAATGCACCGGCGAACACGGCAAGTATCGCGGCGGCGAGGGTGGCGTAGGCGGTCAGCTCGGTCTTTTCGTTGCGCACCACGAGCTGCGTCGTCAGGTTCTCGTAGACGGTGCGGAGGTCGGCTTCGGTGTTCGCGTTGAAGTACTGAGCGTCGGTGACTTCGGCGATCTTCTTCAGCGTCGTCTCGTCGAGGGCGGTGCGCACGGCGCGCCCCTGCAGTCGAACGATGGCGCCAGCCGCGCTACCCAGACCGATCGTGTAGACGCGCACCCCGCGGCTGACCGCCTGATCGACGACGTCGAGAGGCGGCGGAAACTGGTTGTTCTGACCGTCGGACATGAGGACGATCGACGCGGACGAGTGCTGACCAACGAGGTAGGCGGGCAACGGGGTGGCGCTCGGGCGAGCCGTCGCGCCGGGCTGCTGACCCTGTTGAAGGATCGAGCTTGGGAGGTCTTCCTCGCTGCCCTGGTTCTCCGCGATCGCGTCGAGTGACACGAGGATGGCGCGGCCGATCGCCGTCGCGCGCTGCGGGCGAAGCCTGTTGATTGCCGCGATGACGAGGGTCTTGTCGGTCGTAGGCGACTGCACGATCGAAGCGTCGCCCGAGAAGGACACAACGCCGATCTTCACGCTTTCGCTCTGCCTCTCCACGAACGCCCGCGCCGCGGACTTCGCCGCTTCCATGCGGTTCGGCTTCATGTCCTCCGCGAGCATCGAGCCGGACACGTCGATCGCGAGGATGACCGTGCCCTCCTGGCTCGGAACCGCGACCACCGCCTGTGGGCGCGCCACCGCGATGGCCATGAAGGCGAGGGCGAGTATGAAAAGGACGGGCGGGACGTGGCGGCGCCAGCCCGGGCCCTTGCCGATGGCTTCGCGCACGAGCGAGAGGTTCGCGTAGCGGAGCGCGTAGCGATTCCGCCTGCGCTGCGCGAGCACGTAGAGCACCGCGAGTCCGACAACGACCACGAGCAGCAACAGAGCGGTAGGCCAGATGAAGGTCATGCGGATGCTCCCATCGCGGCGCGCCGTCCGGCGCGGCGCTTACGCGCGTACGCAAACTTGACGATAGCGCGGACCATGTCTTCGTCCGTTCGCAGGACGAGCACGTCCACGCCGGCGCGCGTGAACGTCGCGTTCAGCTGCTCCTCGCGGCGTCGCGCGGCCGCCGCGAAGCGCTCGCGGAAGCGCGGATCGCCGGTGTCCACGCGGAGCTGCTCGCCGGTCTCGCTGTCGGTGAGGATCACTGTCCCGATGTCCGGCAGCTCGTCCTCGCGCGGGTCGGCAAGTCGAATGGCGAGCGTCTCGTGCCGGCGTGCGATGCGCTCGAGGCCTTTTTCCCAACCCGCCGCGCTGAAGAAATCAGAGACCACGAAGACGAGCGATCTGCGCTTGAGTCCACGCATCCCGGAGTCGAGGAGGTCGCTCAGCGATGTGAGCGGCGCGCTCTCGAGGCGCGGACGTTTCTCGAGCTCGTTCAGGATCCGAAGTACCTGCACGCGGCCGCCGCGCGCCGGGATCGAGCGCTCGACGCGAGATCCGTACAGCGTGGCGCCGACGCGGTTGCCGTGGCGCGTCAGGAGACGCGCGAGGAGCGTGGTGAAGTCGATGAGGAGATCTCGTTTCCTGCGATCGACGGTACCGAAATCGACGGATGGCGAGAGATCGAGGAGAAAGTGGGCGTTGATCTCGCGGTCCTCGAGGTACTCGCGAACGTACGGCGTGTCGAGCCGTGCCGTGACGTTCCAGTCGATGTGCCGGACGTCGTCACCGAACACGTACTCGCGGATATCGGCGAGGTCCAACCCCTCGCCCCTGAAGATCGTCCGGTAGTCGCCCTGAAGCAGTCCGTCCAGCCGGCGCATGACGGTCCACTCGAGCCGCTGCAGGCGCCGCTCAGGCGCGGAGGGCGACATGTCCCTGCAGTGGTTCGGTCGGCACGGGTATGCGCGCGAGCACGCGCTTGACGATGTCGTCCGCGCTGACGTCCTCGGAGAGCGCTTCGAAAGAGAGGACGATCCGGTGACGCAGGACGTCGAGCGTCAGGTCCTGGATGTCTTGTCCCGTGACGTAGCGCCGGCCGCGGAGATACGCGAGCGCACGACCCGCGAGAACGAGGTTGATCGATGCGCGGGGGCTCGCGCCATAGCTGATGTACTTCGCCACGTC
>Ga0210382_10000822_pt1 | contig 10582 bp, 11 predicted proteins | sample PLMedo_FD_155452 | JGI IMG/M metagenome (GOLD analysis project Ga0210382, IMG submission 155452) | Groundwater sediment microbial communities from an aquifer in East River, Colorado, USA - PLM0_60_coex redo | ecosystem: Environmental > Terrestrial > Soil > Riparian zone | place: USA: East...
GCCGCTGATTGCAATGCAGGGCCACGCAGTCAAGTGCGCGCAAGCGGCCTAACCAGTCTGCGGGCACCTCATCCACGAGGAGACCGCGCGGCAGATCCGCAGCCGCTGCGCGGGCGGCTTCGAGCGCGACGCTCGAGAAAGACGACAGCACCGGCTGCAGCGGCGCGCCGCGCCAGAGCTCGCTCGCCATGCCTGCGACGGCTTCGCCCGTGGCACGCTGGTGCCCCTGCGCCGGTTTGATCTCGACGTTCGCCCAGACCCCGAGCTCGCGGCAGAGCCGGGCCGCATCCTGAAAGCGCGGGATATCGAGCTTCTCGAGCTCCCGGTACGGCGTAATCGCAACCTCGCCTTTAACTCCGGTCGTGCGCTCGAGCGTCTCGTCGTGGATCAGGACCGGCGTGCCGTCGCCGGCCAGCATGACGTCGAACTCGACGCCGCGGAAGCCGAGCGACGCCGCGAGCCGAATGGCGGCGAGCGTGTTCTCGGGGGCGAGCGACCCGCCGCCGCGGTGGGCGACGATTCTGGGATAGGGCCAGCGCACTAGGGAGACCGCCAGCAACGCAACTCAGGCATCAGGAAGTTTGCGCCCTTCACCGCCGCCGCCCGCCGCGGCGACCCGGCGCGGCACAGCGCATAAGCCGCGAGCGCGCCCGCCTGCCGAGGGTTGCGCTCGGCGGCCTCGGTGAACAGCGCCGCGGCCTGCGCATAGTCGCGTTCCGCGAGGGCCCGAACGCCAAGCGGGTAGGCGTACTCCGGGCGCCGCGCAGCGCCATCGCTCGCCAGGCGACGATTCACGATTTCCTGCTCGGTCACGTCGCTATCCAGCAACCACAGGACCGGTATGCGCAAGTCCGTATGGCGCAGCAAGCTATCGACATCGCGCAGGCTCTTCACCGGGTCGGCTGGAATCTGCCCATTGAGCACCGGCTGCATGGCGAAATACTGCAGGCTCTGCCGGATCAGCTCGGCAGGCCAGTGCGCTGCAACCCAGGTCGAGGCTTCAAAACTTCGCAGCGCGCGCTCAGGTTGCAGCCATTGCCGGTATTCTTCAACCGGCCGATCCAACACCAGTTCCGCGGCCAGGCGTTTGGGATGATCATCGGTCAGCTCAGGCGTCGCGCCATACCAGCGGCGCAGCTCGGCGGCATCGGCGAGGAACGCCGCGCCCAGCTGGGCCGGCTGCTCGAAACCGTTGGCCGCGAGACGAGGCGCCGCGACCGGGTCCTGCCATAGCCGCGCAAAGTGCTGCGTGGTGGGACGGTGTTTGAACTCCCGGCCCCCCATCAGGATCCAGTCGTAGCTAACGCCGGCCCACAGCGTGCAGTCGGGGAACGCGTGGCAGAAAGCGGCAATGACCGCGCGGGTGCCCGAGGGGTCGAGCTGGGTTACCGGCAACCAGTAGGTCGCTAGCCCGCCCGGCGCAAGGCGCTCGGCGAGCGCCATGAAGTATTCGCGGGTGTAGAGATTGACCACGCCCGCGATCACGGGCGGTGGAGGCTCCGCGGTGATGATGTCGAACTGCTCGCGCCGCGTGCGCAGGTAGTGACGGCCGTCTTCCCTCACGAGGCGCACGCGCGGATCCTGGAGCGGGTCGCGGTCCCCGTGGATGACGCTGCTGGCGGCGAGGATCTCCGGAGAAACGTCGACAACAGTGAGTTGCGTCAGCCGTGGCTCGCTCAATAGCGCCTGCGCGGTATTGCCGGCTCCGTAGCTGATGAGCAGCGCGCGCCTCGGTTCCGGGTGCAAGCTAAGAGGCAGCCAGGCGAAAAGCTGCATGTAACGCAGCACGTAATGGTCTGTGGCGGTCATCGAATAGCTGTCGGTCAGCAGCCGCCACGCAGCGGCTTCGCCGAAGCGTTCGTAGCGCAGAATCTGCAGCGTCGTCGTCGGGCCCTCGGTGACCTTCACGACTTTCGCGGCCTTCCCCAGTCGATAGGAAAATGCCGCCTCGGCGAGATGCATTTCCATGCGTCCGAACGGAAAGAACAGCAGTCCGGCCACAGCTGGGACGACCGGCCACAGGCTCCGCCACACGGCGCGGGTGTCGATCAGCAGTACTGGCAGCAGCGCGTACCCTGCGGCCAGGAGGAACAGGCTCCCTTCGATGCCCAGCTGGGGCAAGAGAACCAGGCCGGCCGACGCAGCCCCCAAGGCCGCGCCGAGCGTATTAGCGGTCGTAAGCCGGCCGATCGCAGGTTGGGGATTTTCCGACCCGGCGCGCAGCTCCGCGCCGAGCAGGGTAAATAGGGAGCCCGACAGCAGAGCTGCCGGCAGCATCAGGGGAATGGCGTAGTGGATGAGCTCGGGCGGTCCGGGGATATGCAGCGGCCCCGCGACCAGGTAACCGGTGACCACGGCCAGGCTGCTCGCGGCGGCGACCCAGGCGAAGGACGCTCGGGCAAGCAGCGGTGCGAGCGCGCCGCCCAGCGCGATTCCGAGCAAAACGATCGTGAGCATGAGGGCGAAGGCGGTATCGCTGCCCGGCGCATACAGGATCAGCAGACGAAACCAGATGACCTCCAACCCCAGCGCCAAGGCACCGGCGACAGCGGCTGCGACAAGCAGCCGGGCTGGCGAACGAAAGCTCGTCGCCACGCCCGGTTCAGCGGCACGGGAAAGCTGTGGATGCTGCAAGGCAAGCACCGCCGCTAGCAGATTGAGGCACGCGGCGACCAACGCCGTCCCGCGCAGTCCCAACTCGCCAATCAAGTAGTACTCGGCAAGCAGCGGGGCCACGCAGGCCCCGAAGGTATTGGCCGCATACAGGATGCCCAATGCCCGGGTCGTGTCCTTGTGCGCGAGGATGCGCACCCCGAACGCCAGAGTCATGCCCATGGCGGTCGTCGGCACCAGCATCGCCGCAAGCGCCAGCAGCAGGCGCACCCCTGCAAGCGCCGTGGAGTGTTCCACCAGAGGCGAGAGCCACTGGCCGATCAAGGCCTCCAATTCAGGCAAGGTCCAGACGAGCAGGGAACCCGTCACCGCGACTGTGATCTCGGCCGCTGCAAAGGCGCGCGTGGGACGCCGGATCCACCGCGCCGAGCGCGCGGCCAGCACGCCGCCGAGCGCCATCCCGAGCATGAAAGCCGTGAGCACCAGCGCCCCCGCCCACACGGTATTGCCGACCACACGGCCAAGCGCGCGAAACCAGAGCACTTCGAACAGCAGCGCCGCCGCGCCCGAGGCGAAAAAGGCGAACGGCAACCTGAGCGGCTCTCTGATTAACGCCAATCGATCCCTTTCGAGGGGGATACTCGCATGAACCGCAGCATCCTTGCTCGGGTGCTACCCGCTTTCGGCGCCGCGTAAACTAGCGGGCATGGATCGTCTTGACGCAGCCGCGATCGTGGTACCCGGCGTCCAGGTGCGCGTGCTCGGGCGTTGCACCTCGACGAATTCCGTTTTATTGAAGGGTCCCCGTACCGGCCCGGTCCTGCTCGCGGCCGAGGAGCAGACCGCCGGCCGCGGCCGGCGCGGCCGGCGCTGGCACAGCGCGCCGGGCGCGGGCATCACGTTTTCGCTCTCGCGCAGCCTGCAGCGCCCGGCGCGCGAGGCGGCGGGCCTGTCGCTCGTCGCCGGCGTCGCCTTGGCGCGCGCGCTGCGCGCGCTCGGCGTCGCGCAAGCGGCGCTCAAATGGCCCAACGACCTGCTGGTGAACGGCGCGAAGCTGGGCGGCATTCTGGTCGAGACGCGCAGCCAAGCGCGCGCGACGCACGCCGTGATCGGCATCGGCCTCAACTGCCGGCATGACGCAAGGCTTGAACTTCGCCTGCGCCGCAGGGTGGGGGCGCTGGATCAGTTCATCGGGGAAATAGACCGCAACGAAATCATCGCTCGCATCGCGCGCTCGCTCCTCGATGCGCTCGACGAATTCGAGACCCAGGGACTGGACAGCGCGCGGCGCGACTGGGAGGCGATGGACGCGCACGCCGGACAGCGCCTGCGCGTGCGGCTCGCCGATGGCCGCGTGATCAGCGGCGTGGCGAGCGGCCTTGCCGACGATGGCGGGCTGCGCCTGCTAACGCGGGACGGGCTGCGCGCCGTGCGCAACGGCCACGTGCTTTCCGCGAGACCCGCATGATCCTCGCCATCGACGCCGGCAATTCGCGCGTCAAGTGGGGCTGGCATGACGGCGCAGCCTGGACCAGCATCGCCACGGTGCCGCTGATCGAGTTCGCCGCCTCGGGCGACCACATCAACCCGTTTTCGATCACGCACGGGGACCCCGAGGGCATCGTGATCTCCAACGTCGCCGGCGAGGGCGCGCACCAGCTGCTCGTGAACTGGACCAGCATCTTCGACGCCGAGCCGCTGTGGCTGCACGGCGAAGCCGAGCGCTGCGGCGTGCGCAGCCGCTATGACCGCCCGGAGCAGCTCGGACCCGATCGCTGGGCGGCGCTGGTGGCCGCGCGCGCCGTGCATGCGGGGCCGTGCCTGATCGTCAACGCCGGCACCGCCACCACCATCGACATGCTGTCGGGCGACGGCGTGTTCCTCGGCGGCGCGATCTCCCCGGGCATCGACCTGATGCGCTTCGTGCTGCACGAGCACACCGGCCGCCTGCCGCTCCAGGAAGGCAGCTTCCGCGACGCGCCGCGCAATACCCTCGACGCGATCGAGACCGGCTGCCGGCACGCGCAGGCCGGGGCCGTCGAGCGCATGCACCGCGCGATGGGCGGCAATCCGCTGTGCATCGTATCGGGGGGCGCCGGGCGCCAGCTGCTCGAGCTGCTGCGGCTGCCGTCGCGCTACGTCGAGAACCTGGTGCTCGACGGCCTGGCGCGCATCGCTCTGAGCGAGCGCGCCGTGACGCGATGAGGACGCTGTTCTTCCTGCTGGTTCTCGCCAACGTGGCGTTTCTCGCCTGGTGGCGTTTCGCCGCGGCGCCCGACGCCGGGGGCGACCCGCTGCCGACAGGTCGCCAGATCGATCCGGAAAAGCTGAAGATCATCTCCCCGGCCGACCTGCCGGCCGCGCCGGTGGCGCAAAAGCCCGCTCCTCCTCCTCCTCTTTCTCCTCCCCCTGCGCCTCCGCCGGTCGCCTGCCTCGAATGGGGCAGCTTCACCATGGCCGACGCAGCGCGCGTTGAGAAGGCGCTCGAGCCGCTCGCGCTCGGCTCCCGCCTGACTCAGCGGCGCAGCGAGGAAACGGCGAGCTGGTGGGTGTTCATTCCGCCGCAAGGCAGCCGGCAGGGCGCGCTGAAAAAGGCCGCCGAGCTGAAGGCGCTCGGCATCGATGACTTTTTCATCGTGCCGGATGACAGCGATCACCGCTGGGCGGTATCGCTCGGCGTGTTTCGCAGCGCGGAAGCGGCGCAGGCGCGGCTCGCCGCGCTGCGCGGCCAGGGCGTTCGCAGCGCCCGGGCCGGCCCGCGCGAGACCGTCGTGGCGAGGGTCTGGTACCAGGTGACGAGCGTCGATGCGGCGCTCCAGGCGCGGCTGAAGGACCTCGCGCGGCCGCTCGAGGGCAGCGAGCTGAAGGAATGCCCTTAGCCCTTTTGCAGCGCGCTCTTATCCGATGGGATGCGTGCCGCCGGGCACATGCTTCGCGACGAGTGACAGCAGCCGGTCGGCGCGCACCGGCTTGGTGACATAGCCGACCGCGCCGAGCTCCTTGCCGCGCTGGTCGCCCTCCTCCATCGAAGTGAGAAAGATCACCGGGATGTAAGGCAGCGACTTGTCCGCTTTCAGGGCGGCGATGAACTCGAAGCCGTCCATGTGCGGCATGTTGACGTCCGAGATGATCAGGTCCGGCGGGCTGCGCAGCACCATGTAGCCCGCGCTGATCGCGTTCTGCGCGACGTGCACGTCGTAGCCTGCGGCGCTGAGATGCAGCCGGAGCAGCTCACGGATATTTTCGTCGTCGTCGACGACGAGAATGCTGGCAGCCATCGAAGCGCGATGGCTCCTTAACGTCTAATTTCCCACTCGCCCTCGCCGCGCCTGCAAGCGACGCCTTTCACCGTATCCTGTCGCGACGCTGCCGAAACGAGCGTCGAGAATTCGCGGCACGGCAGCTTGCCTTCCTGGAAATTGCGCGTCGGAGTGAGGCGATAGTTGACGCCGGTCGCCTTGTTGGTCCACACCACCGTTTTCTTCTCGCCGGCGAGCTCGAGCGCGTGGCCCCAGCAGCCGCGGTCGCCTTCGTCGATCTTCTGCCCGATCTTGGCGCCGATCACCGCGCCGAGCACGGTGCCGACGACGATCGCGACCGGGCGGTCTTCCTTGCTGGCGGCGCGCGAACCGACTACGCCGCCGACCGCGCCGCCCAGCACCGCGCCGACTGCAGCGCTGTTGCAGCGGCCTTCGACCACGCCGTAGTCCTTATCCCATTTCTTGCCGGTGTAGCCGACATAGTTCGGGTCGTTTTTCTTGCGCCAACCGTGGGCAGGTGCCCAGGGCGGTGGGTCAGCGGGCGAAGGCACCGGAAGAAGGCCGAGCGACAAGAGGACAACGAATGCGAGGCGAGTTGAATTTTTCATTGATCCGTCCCACGAATTAAGTCAGATGGTGCTGGTGGCCCGACTCGAACGGGCGACCTACTGATTACGAATCAGTTGCTCTACCAACTGAGCTACACCAGCGGTCCCATGTCCCGCGAGCGGCGCATTATACGGCACCGCTTCCGCGGCGCCCCCGGAGTGTGAAGTACTTCACGCAATGTTGCGCCGCGTCGCGCCGCTGGGTCCGCGATTACCGCCGCCGGTCGCGCGCTCTTGCTGCCTGCGTCGACGGTTCCGTAGCATGCACGCTAGATAAAGGGAGGCATCATGCGCAGCGCAACGGGCTTCACTCTCATCGAGGTGATGATCACGGTCGCGATCATCGCGATTCTCGCCGCCGTTGCGATCCCTTCGTACACCGACTACATCACGCGCAGCAAGATCCAGGAGGCAACCACCAGCTTGCTTGCAATGCGGACCAAGATGGAACAGTACTTCCAGGATCAACGCACCTACTCGGGCGCATGCCTGCCCAACACGGTTGCTCCGCTGCCTGCCGGGCTCAAGTATTTCACCATCGCCTGCAGCAACCAGACCACGACGACCTACTTGATCACCGCGACCGGCATCGCCGGCAGCGATATGGACCAGTTCTCCTTCACGATAGATCAGGCAAACACCCGGCAGACCGCGAATGTCCCAACTGCCCGTGGCTGGACCGCTCCCGCCACCAACTGCTGGGTCACGAGAAAAGGCGGCATATGCTGAATCGCCGCAGACCGCAGCGCGGCTTCACCCTGATCGAGATCATGATCTCGCTCACCGTGCTCGGCATCCTGCTGATGGTCGCCCTGCCGAGCTTCGGCACCTGGCTGCAGAACCAGCAATTGCGCGCCGCCAGCGAGGCGACCCTCAACGGCCTGCAGGTCGCGCGGGCGGCGGCGATCCAACGCAACCTGCTGGTGCAGTTCCAGTCCGGCCCCGGCACGGGCTGGAGCGTGACGGAAGCGGCAACCGCTAACCCCGTCCAGAGCCGGTCGCCGGACGAGGGCTCGCCCAATGCAGTGCTCACGGTAACACCGGCCGTCGCGACCACCGTGACGTTCGCGCCGCTGGGGAACGTGGTCGCAAACATAGATGCCACCCCTACCGTGACGCAGTTCGACGTCAGCAACCCCGCCGGCGGCAGCTGCCAGCCGGGCGGGCCGATGCGCTGCCTGCGGGTGACGATCTCCGGCGGCGGCAGCCTGCGAATGTGCGACCCGATCGTCGGCGTGACGGACCCGCGGGCATGCTGAGGACACAAAGCGCCATGCGAACTCACTCTCAAGCACCGAAGCGCGAGGGCGGCGTCATGCTGCTCGAGGCGCTGATCGCGATCCTCATTTTCTCGATCGGCATCCTGGCCGTCGTCGGGCTGCAGGCGGTCAGCATCAAGAACGTCACCGACGCGAAGCATCGCACCGAGGCCGCGTTCCTCGCCAACAAGCTGCTGTCGCAGATGTGGACCGACGCGGGCAACATCGCGTCGTACGCCTACCCGGGAAGCGGGGGCGTTCCGACCCGGCTGACGGGTTGGGTGGGCCAGGTCAATGCCCGCCTGCCCGCCGCGGCCGCCGTGCCGCCGATCGTGACCATCACCGGCGCGAGCGCGGCAGGCGCCACGGTGAGCATCCAGGTGCGCTGGCAGCTTCCGGAGGAGCAGTCGCAAGGGCTGCCGCCGCACAACTACACCGTCGTCGCCTCGGTCTATACAAGCTGACCATGCGCACCCTCCGCGCCCGACATCTGTCCCGCGGCTTCAGCATGGTAGAGCTGATGGTCGCCATGGTGATCAGCCTGATCGGCGTGATCATCATCTTCCAGGTTTTCGAGATCTCCGAAGGGGTGCGGCGCACCGCGACCAGCGGCGGCGACGCGCAGCAGAACGGCGCGGTCGCGCTCTATTTCATGGAACGCGACCTGCGCAATGCCGGCATGGGCATCAACGACACCATCTATGCGGGCTGCAACATGATCGGCTCCGACTCCTCCCGCACGCCGCCCAATTTTCCGCCCCTCGGCAACCCCATGATCCTGGCGCCGGCGTTCGTCACGGCTGGCGCAAACGCCCAGACGCCCGACCAGCTCGCCGTTTTCTACGGCTCGCAGATCCAGATCGGGAATTCCACCACTCTGGTGGCCAACATGATCCTGCCCACCTCGCCGCTGACCGTGCAGTCACGCTTCGCTTTCCGCCCCGGCGATCTTCTGCTGCTGCTCGAGCCGGGGAGCGGGAAGAACTGCGTGTTCATGGAAGTGACCTCGCTTCCCGCGACACCGAGCAACCAGGTGAATCACGATCCCGGCGCCTACGGCGCTTCGTTCTCCGCCCGGTTCAATCCTGCGGCGGGAATGGGCGTCACCTATGGCGGCGCGAATACGGCCAGTGTCGCGCGCGTGTTCAATCTCGGCAACCTGCACGACGACGTCACCTTCCCCGCGTCGCAGAACGTGACGCTGCCGGTCTACAACCTGTATTCCGTGGCGGCGAACAACACGCTCACCGTATCGAATGCGTTCGTCATCTCGGGCGGCGTACCGGCCGTGAACGCGGTCGCCGACAACATCGTGCACATGCGCGCCGACTACGGCGTCGACGACGGCGTCAACGACGGCTCTGTCACCTATAACACGGTCTACGCCCCAAACGACGGCGTCGTCGATCGCTACATCTCCACGGCGCCGAACTGGACGCAGGTCATCGCGGTGCGGGTCGCCGTGGTGGCGCGCAGCGCGCAGCCGGAAAAACCGGCTGCCGGCCTCGGAGCGCCCTGCGACACGACGACTGCGGCTCCGACATGGTCAGGCAATACCGGGGGCGCCCGGTCGTTCGACCTGTCGGCCATTCCTTTGCCGGCGGGCGTGACCTGGCAGTGCTACCGCTACCGCGTGTTCGAAACCACGGTGCCGCTGCGCAACTGGATCTGGAAGTCGAGCTGACATGAAACGCTACGCCCAAAGCAGCCTGCCGATGCGCCGCCGCCAGCGCGGAGTGACGCTGTTCATCGCGCTGATCGTGCTGGTCGCCATGACCATGGCCGCCGTGGCCATGATGCGCTCCGTCGATACCGCGACCGTGGTCGCCGGCAACATCGGCTTCCGGCAGTCCGCGGTCAACGCCGCCGACCAGGGCATCCAGACTGCCTTTGCCTGGCTCGGTACGACCGTCACCACCGCGGCAATCACCAGCGACGACGCGGCGAAAGGCTATTTTTCGAGCGTCACCGCAGGCGAGGCGCCGGACTGGTACACCAGCTCCGCCAGCTGGGCAAACGCCTTTACGCTGCCGCTGAGCTGTCCCGCGAAGGGTTTGGTTGGGGTGGACTGCGCGGGAAATTCGGTGTCCTACGTCATTCAGCGCATGTGCCCGGTCGCCAGTTGCGCGCCGAACGCGACCTGCACCGGCGGCACCAACATCTGCGGCCAGACGCTGTCGAGCACCGCGGTCAGCGGCGAGGGCGTCGAGCAGAGCGCGCCGAACTTCTTCACCACGCCTCCGCAAACGCATTACCGCGTTACGGTGCGGTCAGTCGGCCCGCGCGCCTCGATCGCCTACGTCCAAACAATGCTGCGCGCCCAATGACAGCGCTTAGGGAGAATTCCATGAGCTCCAAGAAATCGCTCGCAAAACGCCTGGTCCTTTACGGCGTGCTCGGCTGCATGGTGAGCCAGACGGCGCTCGCCGCCGTCACCGACATTTCCAGCATTCCGCTCGCGACCAGCGGCGGCTCGAACATCCTGCCGAACCTGCTGTTCGACCTCGACGACTCGGGCAGCATGCAGTGGGATTTCATGCCCGATTACGTCAGCCCCAACACGATCGCCTCGGCGCTGAGCCAGTCCAAGCCTTGCATGGCCGACAGCAGCGGCCAGACGTCTTGCTCCAGCGGCTGCACGTTCGGCGGCAGCGGCTTTGTGTGCACCGCCGCCGGCGGTCCGCCCTACCAGGCGGGGGGCGCGAACGGCTTCAATGGCGTTGCCTACGATCCCAATTTCTATTATCGCCCCGGCCTCGGCTCCAACGGCCAGCCGCTGATCAATCCGCCCTCCGGCCTGCCGCTCGGCAACCCGGTGACGACCACCAGCGTCGCCGACGAC
>Ga0210382_10000823_pt1 | contig 10579 bp, 9 predicted proteins | sample PLMedo_FD_155452 | JGI IMG/M metagenome (GOLD analysis project Ga0210382, IMG submission 155452) | Groundwater sediment microbial communities from an aquifer in East River, Colorado, USA - PLM0_60_coex redo | ecosystem: Environmental > Terrestrial > Soil > Riparian zone | place: USA: East River...
CGTTCACCGCGCGCTTCCTTCAGAACCCCACCCCGGACGACCCCGGCACCGTCGCGTTCGGCCGCGCGCTGTACCAGGCGAACTGCGCCGTATGCCACGGGCCAAAAGGTCTCGGCGATGGCGCAGCCGCGCAAACGCTGAACCCGAAGCCATTCAATCTTCAAATACACGTTCCGCAGCACGCGCCGGGCGAGCTCTTCTACTGGGTCAGTGAAGGAATCCCCTTCACGCAGATGCCGGCGTGGAAAGACAAGCTGAGCGAAACCGAGCGCTGGGAGATCATCCGCTACCTGCAGGCGCTCGCCGCCGGACAGTCTTGAGCGCATCTCTCGGCAAAGCCGAGAGATTGAACAGGTACGCCGGTTGCATTCGCGGAACCCATGGCCGTCATGGCGGGCGACTTCGCCCGCGTCACCAAACGCTTCGCGCATGTCTGGGAAGGCGTCACCTGGCACGCGCTCGCGGTCAACGTCCTCCTTCGCCTTCTCATCGTCGCGTTCACGATGGACGCGCTGATCAACGCGGGCGATGACCGGTTCGCGGGCAAGGCGCTCGGGCCGCGGAACGTCGGCATCCTGCTCGGGCTTTCGATGCTCTTCCCTCTGCTGCAGGCCGTGCGCGGGCAGTGGAAGCGTTACCCGATGTGGTTCGACAACCTCTACCTATCGATCTTCGCGCTCGACATGGCCGGGAACAGCCTGAATCTCTACAACGCCGTCGAGTGGTGGGATCACGTCCCCCACTTCCACGGACCCGGCGCGCTCACCGTGGTGATGATGGGCGCCTTCGGGATGCGCGCGATCGCGGCCATGGGCCTGACGACGATCCTGCACACCGCGCTCGAGACCCAGGAGTACTACGGCGACGTCTTCTTGCATACGCACAACGTCAAGGGCATCGCCGACACCGTGAACGACGAGCTCTTCGCGCTCTTCGGCGTCCTCATCTACGCCTTCATCTTCACGCAGTCGATGTATCTCCGCCGCCGCAGAGCGCCGCGCCAGCGTTCGCGCTCGTCCTAGCTACGGCACGACCAGGTGGACGGGGTTTCCCCGAATGTTCACTTCCCATGTCGTGATGTCCTGTCCCGTCGTTCCGACCGTGTACTCGATCTTCCACCAACCGGGCTGCGTCTCCCCCGGCGGAGTCGGCGCACGGTAGCTCGCGGGGAGCGCGACCTGGATCGTGACCCACTGGTTGTTGTAGAAGTTCGTCGTGCTGTTCGAGGTCTGGAGCGAGGTCTGTGGCCCGCCGCTCGTCGGCGCTCCGCCGGAGCTCCCGGTCGCCGTGAATTTGAAGCTGGCGTCGGCGTACCCGCTGGCCGTGGGTTGCTTGATGCGCAGCGTCGTATTCGTGATGTCACCTGGGTCGAAGAGCCTGAGCTCGAGGGTCTTCCCGGCGTGCACGGCGTCGACCTGAGCGATATAGAAGAGGGCTGTCGACGATGCGATATTCACCTCCGCGCACATCCGGCTCTGTCCATATATGCGTGCGCCGGTGCCGAACGTCGTCGTGATCTGGATCCCGAAGTCGTTCAGAGCGTTCTGTCCGGTGGTCCCGCCGCTTGTGACGACCTGAAGGCGGTACTGGCCCTCGCTCAGGCCAGAAGCGAGGCGCCACCACGCATTGTGGTACGGACTCGCGGCGCAGTCGGCCGAGCTCGCTCCGCCGTACCCACCGTAGTCGCGGTTGCCGCTGTAGTTCGGTCCTTTGTCTACAAAGTCCATGTTCGTGAAGAGACCGCCGTCGGTCGCGACGAGCGTGTCATCGGCGCTCGAGTACGGCGTTCCGTTCATGTCCCAGATCTTGAATGCGGTCGTCACGTTGCGTGTCAAGGCCGTGCTGAACCAGTAATCGCCCATCCCGAGAGCCTGGAACGGCGCCGTGGTTCGCAGCCCGGTCGCGCAGAAGATCGGATCGAAGATCCAGACCGCGCCGCCGGCGGTGCCGGCCGGGAGCTCGACGATGTACGAGTAGCCGTTCGGATCGTAGCCGGCGTTAACGGTGGGCGAGGGGTTGTAGTAGGTGGAGTAGGCGTCGCCGTTACTGCGATTCGCTCCCCTCGTTTCCACCGCTCCCCAGAAGCCCTGCGAAACGAGCGTGCCGCTCCCGGTCGCCGACGTGACGGCCGGGCACGAGCTCGGCGCGTCGGAGTTTCGGCAGAGGGTCGCGACGCCGAAATAGTCCTGGGGGCTTCCCATCGGAACGGGAAGAACGAACTCCGCTCGCGCGATGCGGGAGCCCTGGACGCTCGATGTGCCCAGCAGCCGCGCGAAGTATGTTTGGACGGGGCCCTGGATCGTCACCTCGAGCATGCGATTGTTGATCGAGTCCTGCCGCGGCACGACCGTCACCCCGCCGGCGCCGTTCGTGAAGCCGTTCTTCGTCGCTTCCGCATACGCGGCACTGAAGGCGCCGGCCTGATTCCCCGGCAGATAGACGACACCCGCGAGCGCCGCGGCGTCCGCCGCGCGCTGCATGCGGATGAGGTTGAACTGGAACCAGCTGATGTCGACGCCAATCCCCACGACCGCAAGGAGCAACGTCATGAGCAACGCGGCTACGACGATCACCTGACCGCGATCGTCGCTAGCGACTTGCATTGAGCGGCATCACGGCCGAGTCGCTCATGTTGAGCGACCCGAGCCCCGGGATGAAATAGCGGAGCGGCGTACGGCCTCGGTAGACGTAGCGGATCGTGATGCCGGCGGAATCCGCCGGGCTGACGTTGTTTCGGGTACACGCGGACCACGCGTTGCTCTGTTCAACGAAGTCGAGGCGTTGCCCGGCGATGAGCGGCCCGGCGTTCGCGGCGTAGGTCCACTGGTTCGCGAAGCCCGCTGCCTCCGCCCCGCTCGGCGTCGACTTGTAGATGCGGATGGCGCTCACGTCCGCGAGCGAGATCTGGGCGCCCGACCCCGTGAGCACTCTCTCGACGGCGGCTATGACGAGAGGATCGACGGTCGACGCGTTCGGGGATTCGTCGGATGCACATCCAAGCGTTCCACCGCCATTCACGAGCGCGCCCGCGACACGGGCCCCTTCTCGAGTGGCGGCCGCGATCGTCGTGGCCTCGTGCATCGCCGTGGTGAACTCGATGACTCCGAGTACGAGCACGAGCAGGAGCGGGAGAAGGAGGGCCATCTCGGTGACGGCTTGGCCGCGTTCATCGCGGAGGCTCACAGCGTCGGCTCCATGCGCACGCCGGTGCTCCGCTCGAAGATGATCGAAGGGGCGATGCGCTGCCCGAACGATGTGACCCACTGGTGTGAGTAGGTGATCCGCACGCCGATGTCGTCGACTGTCGTGTGCAGCCCACCGCAGCCGGCCAGGACGTCGCAGCGCCCCGACTCGGGATAGTTGTCGGTCGTTCGTGTGTACGGGACCGTGATGGTGCTCCCGTCGCCATAGGCGCAGGTCAGCGTGCCAAAGCGGCCGTACTCGTTCACGTTCGAGGCGATCTGATCGCCGTTCGCGTCGGACCAATAGATCTCGACGCGCGAGACTCGATTCGGGGTCGTCGGTGAAGTCAGCGCGCGGTCAATCGCCCGGAGCACCATGCAATCCGTCCCTGCCGTTGCTCCACCCTCGGCCGCGAGCAACGCTGCGACGCGGCTCGCGTAGTTCACGGTGCTCGACGCGTTGAGTACGAAGCCGAACTCGACCAGACCGAAAAGCAGGAGAAGGAAGACGGGGAGCACGATGGCGAACTCGACGAGGGCCTGCCCACGCTCCGATGAGCCAGTCTTTCTTGACCCCCGCGCCATGAGCGAGAGGATGGCCGACGTTAGCCCACGGGATACCGGTACTTCCGACTAATCGTTGGTCGGCTGACTAAACGCCGAGCGGATATGTGGTTGTTCTGTCGCCCGGCGCGCCGAATGTCGGTTCGGCTGCGAAAGATTCCGTCAAGGACATGACTTCGCATCGAGAAGCGCCTGAGAAGCGTCCCCACGACTGCTCGCAGGCCGGACGGTCGTGCCGACGCTTAACGACAGCACGGTCGGTCTGGCACTTCGGCTGCACGTCTGTCCCCGGACGCGGACGCGCGCCCACGACGCACCGTCTTCGTGCGTGCGCCGAACAAGGCGGGAGGAAATCGACATGCGACGGGCGATCATCGCGCTGCTCACTGCAACCTCGCTCATGCTCACCGGGTTGATACCCGGGCCCCTGCGGGTGACCGCCCTTGGCGAAACATCGGTGACGCTCAACTGCACCGACGGGACGAGCCTCACGCTCCTCGCGGATGCCGATGCTCTCGCCGGCCTTACCGCGGCAGTCCAGGCGATGATCGATTACCCGGCGGGTCTCGGCTGCACCCTTGTCCAGAATCCGCTTCCGTTGACGATGTCGTTAGGCAACGTTGCTCTGGCCGCGAATCCAAACACGATGGTGGTGGCCGGCGGGCGTTGGCAGGTGGGCTGCTCGAGCATCTTCAGCTACCGCGGGGAGACGAGCGTCCCTGGCGCAATCGTCGCCACCGGCACGAACCGACCGGCGCTCGCTTCGCTTATCAGCGCAGCTCCAGCGACGGACTGCCTCGACACCCATGGATGCGTGTGGATCAACATCGGAGTCAACGTGCACATGAACGGGAAGGGAGTCCTCGAGGGGACGCTGAACGAGACAATGCCTGAGAATCAGTCTTGCCCGGACCCGGCTCCTGCCTCAACAGGAACTATCGCGGTCGGCCCGAGCCACTTCACCTCGAAGCCGAAGCCCGACGATTGTCTCGCGGTGGTCGGCAACGCGGCGACGACGAGAACCTACGTCACGCATATCTCGGGGCTGCCCTTTCCGCCTGGGTTCCCGCAATTTCCCGACGCATTCACGGGGCTGCAAGAAGGCGACGCCGTGAACTTCTCGTTCCTCGACAACGGCAACCCGTCGCAATGGACGGCCACCAGCAGGGACATGCTGGAGGGCCCGCCCGTGTCGAACATTCCGAACTGCCCGACGGCGGCCATACCGACACCAAGCAACAGGCTGGAAAACGGAAACATCAACGTGCATCCCTGAACGAAGGAGTCGCTAGGCAGGAAGGGCGGCCGTGACCGGCCGCCCTTTTCCATTTAGTTCAGGTTGATGCGGTCCGACTCGCTGCGCCGCGTCTCGAGCGCGCGGCCGAAGGAGCGGGTCATGACTACGAGAAGAGCGAGCGTGGTCGCGGTGAGGACGATTGCGAGATCCAACATCTGTGCTCTTACCTCCTTCAGAGACCGTGGCGTGATGTCTAACTGGATCTCGCGCCGGAACCCTCGCCCGAACGGAGGAGGAAGGACGTACGGGAGCCGCGTGGTGGAGCAGCGCATACGTCATTTGGCTAAGACGGTGGCTCCCGCCGCGCTGACTAGAGCGGGCTGGACCCCGTGATCGTCGCGCGGCTCACCTTGATGGGGGGGACCAGGCAGATGACCGAGCCCATCCCGTTCGAGCTCCACCAGTCGCGCGCGAGGCGCTGCGGTCCGATGAGGTCGATCCCGGCGAAGAGCTCGAGCGCGCTCATCGTGTAGCGAACGTTCGCGAGCGCGCGCGCGATCTTGCCGTCCTCGATGAGGAAGGTGCCGTCGCGGGTCGTTCCGGTCATCGTCGCGGCACGCGGGTCGGGCGTGTTCGTGTAATGGAATCGCGTGATGAGGATCCCGCGCTGCACCGCACCGATGAGCTGCTCGCGCGTTGCTGGTCCGCCGGCCATCGCGAGGTGCCCGGCGTGGCCGCCCGCCGCGTAGCGCGCGGGGTCCGCCGCATGACCTGTCGACCGAGCACCCATGGCTTTCGCCGAAGTGCGGTCGTACACCGGGCCGCGCGCGACGCCGCGCTCGACGAGCGTGACCTTCTGCTTCGGCGTCCCCTCGACGTCGAAGGGCACCGCGATGGTGCGCGCGTCCAGGGCATGGTCGAGGAGCGTGAAGTTCTCACCGGTGACCCGCTCGCCGACGCGACCGCTCATGAACGAGCGCCCTTCTCGCACCGTCTGCCCGCCGAGACCCGTAAGCGACATGATGCGAAGCACTTCCGCGACGGCGAGCTCCTCGAACACGGCCTCGTAGTCGCCGGGCTCGAGCTGGGTACGGTCGCGGTCGAGCGAGCATTTCTCGGCGGCGCGCGCGGCGATCGCCTTCGGATGCAGCGCGTCGGCGCGCATCGACAGCTCCTCGGCGTAGCCCGAGCCGACGTACGTGTCGCTCAGGACGAGAGCGCGGAGGTAAGCCATCGTCGCCGGCGCGTACGCCGCGACGCCGCGCGTGTTCGCCACGGCATCCTCGGTCAGTTCGATCTGCGACGTGCCGGCGGCGCGCATACCGTTCGGCACCGCGGCGCATATCGCGCCGATCCACTCCGCCTGTGCCGCCGCCGATGTGCCGGCGGTCTCCTCGTGGAACGAGGAGGTCGCGGCGATGGGCTCCGGATCGGCGACGCCGGGCCAATCGTCGTCGGGCCGGCTGGCGCGGGCGAGCGACGCGGCGTCGGCGAGCGCGCGGCGCAGATCGGAAGGCGCGAGCGAGTTCGTCGTCACGATCCCCACGGCCTTCCCGACGATCGCCCGGACCGTCGCGTGCGTTTCGTCGGAGACAGCGTTTTGGTGGATCGAGCTTCGCGAATAGCGGGTGATCGCCGCGCGGCGGCGATGCACGCGGACGTCGGCCTCGTCGGCCGGAACGTCGCGCAGCCCCTCGCGGATAGGCGCAAGGAGGCGGTCCGGGCCGAGGAGCGTCACTCGCGGACCTCGATCGGCACGTCGCGGAAGCGTGCGTGCGCCGCGCCGTGACCGACCCGCATGAGCTGGAGCGGCTCGCCCTTCGCACATGAGAGGAAGCCGTGCAGCTCCCAATCGTCCGCGACGAGATCGCATCGACCCCAGAAGTCCGGAGTGAGCGATTGGAACGCGACGCCGCGCACGTAGCCGGAGAGCTGGCCGTTGCGGATCACGCGCGCGGACTGCGTCGAGAAGTGGAAGTTCTGTCGTTTGTCGTCGAGCGAGTACGAGGCCGGGGCCTCCATGAGAAGGCCGGACTCGACGCCGCGCAGAAGATCGGGGTATGGAGTGGTCCCCGGATCGAGGCTCACGTTGACCATGCGAACGATCGGAAAGTGCTGCCAGCCTTCCGCGCGGGCCGAGCCGATCGCGATCGGCACCCCGAGCGCTCCCGCCGTCTCACGCGATGTGAGGTAGCCGACGAAGATGCCTTTGTCGACGAGCTTCGTGCGCATTGCCGGAACGCCGTCGTCGTCCCATCCGAACGTGCCCATGCCCCCCGGCACGGTCGCGTCGCCGGTCATCGAGACGTGAGGCGATCCGTAGCGGAGCTTCCCGCGGTCCTCCGGCCACATGAACGTCGTCCCGGCAAAGGCGACCTCGTGCTCCAGCAACCGATCCGCTTCCGTCGGGTGCCCGCACGATTCATGGACGAGCAGCGCGAGAAACTCCGGCGCGAACACGAGCGTCGTCGGCCGCTCCTCGGCGAGCGGCGCGTCGAGGGTCGCCTCGGCATCGTCGCGATAACGGCGTGCTCGGGCGACGAGATCGAGGTGCTCGACGTATTCCCAGCCACCTTGCCGCACGAGGCGCGAGTCATATCGGCTGGCAGGCTTCCGTCCTGCTTTCACCGCGAGCACCGACAACCCGGCGCCCGCCTCCACGATCTCCTGCGAGACGTCGGTCCCTTCGCTTGTCACCAGATGTTTGCGGGTGCGATACGCCGCGATGGAGGATCGCCGCGTCTTGATATTCGGGCCGACTGATGCCGCATCGACAGCACGCAGGTGATCGATGCGTTCGGCGAGCGGGACCGCGAACGGGTCGCGCTGGAGGCTCGTTCGGTATTCGCCGCGCTGCGCCGCGATCGGCGCGAGCATCACCTTGCCTCGCTGGACCGAGGCCGCTGCCTCGGCGCGGCGGAACGCTTCGTCCGCAAGGCCACGGATCGCGGGCTCGTCGGTGCGGTCGGTAGCCGCGAATCCCCACGCGCCCTTGTGGATCACGCGGAATGCGAGACCGCGATCGGCCGTGCGCGTCACGGACTCGACTGCTCCGTCTTTGACGCTGACCGCCTCGTGCTCCCGCTCTACGGTCCGCGCGTCCGCGTATGTCGCGCCGCGCGACGCCGCAACGGAGACAAGGTCGGCGATAAGGGAATCGGGTGCGGGCACGCGGGAAAGCCTACGTGAGGAGCACGATTGGTGAAGACCAGCGTGGCAGCCACCGCGCAATCGCGACTTTCACCCGCGGAGCTCTTTGATTTGCTCGCCGATCCGCGCGGCTGCGTGACGTGGCACGACCATCCAACGAAGGACCGACCGCAGTCGACGGATGCCCCTCCTGGCCTCGCTCTCGCCGGCGCCGAATATTGGTCACGGGGGCTTTGCGGAACGATCGCATGGAGAGCGCGGACCTCGGTGACCGCGGCCGAGCGGTCGCGGCACTACGCGACAGAGACCGAGATCATCTACGAGCATCCCCGGGTGCCGAGAGCCAGATCCAGCGAGCGCTTCGTCCTGGAGCCCAACGGAGTCGGCTGTTTCGTTCGATACGAGACCGAGGTCTCGCAGGACACCGCCCTCTACGGCTGGCTGGCGCGGACATATGTCGCCGTGGCCAACCGACTCCTCGTCGCGCGAAGTCTTCGCAAGAACTTTCATCACGTCCTCCGAGCCGCGGAGGCGGAGGCTGCCCGATCGGCCACCACCAGGGCCTGATCCGGATCGCATATACGCGCGGCGTCTTAGACGCTAGAGTGATTCAAAACGGCGCGCGCGACGACTGAAGTGTTCGTGAAGAACGCGCTCACGGCCGAGCCTCGAGTTTCGGGGTAGCGGACGAGGGAGAGCAAAAAGCGCGAGACCGCGGTGGAACTCCGCGATCCGCGGACGAGTCAGGCGGCGTGCGAAGCCCATACGGAGAAAGCCATTGCCTGACGTTGCTCTCCTAATCGACTGGGAGAACGTCTACTACACCCTTCGCCAGCACACGACGGGCCCGCTGCCGTCAACACTTTCGATCCTGCAGGCGATCCTGCAAAAAGCCGCCGAGTTCGGACCGGTGCGCGTAAAGCTCGCGATCTTCGGTCAGGAGGTCGCGACCCAGGACGACACGCTCCTCATGTCCCTCGAGTTCACGGGCATGGAGCCCATCGCCGTAGCGCAGCGCATGAGCGGCCGACTGCTCAAGGGCCGTTCCGACGCGGTCCTGATCACGAGGGCGCTGAAGCTCCTCTACAAGGACCGCCAGGACATCGACTACTGGTTCATCGTCTCGGGCGACCGCGACCTGAACGCGCTCTGCAAGGCGATCAAGGACGAGGACAAACACGTCTACCTCATCGCCGGCGACAAGTCGCTCGCCAACGAGCTGCGCGACTCGCCCTACCTTCGCGACGACGTCTTCCTCCTCGAAGACCTCATCCCGCCAGCGCGCTGGACTCGCGCGGCCCTCCGCGCGGATGACACGCAGGTCGACAAGCCGCAACCTGCCGCGGAGGCTATTCGGCGCACGCCGCAGCGGCGAGGTCGCCTTCCGGTGCGCGCGAGGACCGAGCCGCATGTTCCGGCCGTCGTTCCAACGGCGTCGCCGGAGTCCGACAAGGAGCAGCGACGTCTCGCCGTGCTCCTCCTCGATCAGCTCGTCGCCTTGCATGCCCGCGCGATGTCGCGCGGCGACTTTGTCACGAGCGTCGTCCCGCTCTCGGAGAAGGAAGCATCGAGCGTGCTCGAGCAGCGCATCGACGCCGGCATCGAGCAGGGCACCGTCCTCGCGAAGCTCGAAGGACGCGCCCGAGCGAAGGCGAAACAGATGCTCGCGCCGAACATGTCGGCGCCCCTCGTCGCCGAGACCATCTTCCATCTGGTCAGAGTCCTCCGCCGCATCGACACGGTGACGAGCAAGGACACCCGGCGCATCCCGGCGGTCGAGGCCGTCCTCGATCCGCTCTCGCGCGCCGATCAGCCCGGCGGTCTCGCCCGCGGCCGATCGCAGCGCCGTCTTCTTCTCGAGACGCTCTTCAGCATCGCGGAGGAGCGCGGCGCGATACAGACGGAGCAGGTCGAGCGCGACGGCCGGCAGATCACGATGTGCTGGCTCGCCGAAGGCCACCCGCTCGTCGTCTACGCGCGCCAGCCCGCGGCATCGATCGTCCACCTCTTCAACTTCGTTGCATCGACACGCCCAAAGGGAGAGCGGATCGACTGGGTGAACCAGGCGCTCTTCGCGGAGCTGCTGTCGCGCGTCGAGGGCGACGCCCTCGAGTCCACGATGCGCCGCGCCGTGGAACGCGGCGTCATGCGCGCCGAGGAACATGGAAAGAAGTCGGGCTTCGTGGTCGACCAGACCCACGAGGAGGCCCGAACGATCCTCGGCGAGTTCGACAGGCTCAACGGCGAGGTACGGCCGGTGCTGGCCCTACCAGCGGGAGACCTTGCGGCTCTACCAGCACCGGGCGAGACTGCCATCGCCACCGCGGCGACGACATCGGAGGCAGCCGCGCCCACCGATCCGGCCGCCCTGGTCCCCCGCAAACGGACCCGCCGAGGACGGCGTGGCGGCCGTGGCCGGCGAGGCGGCGGGCAGGGTCCGAAGAAA
>Ga0210382_10000826_pt1 | contig 10536 bp, 8 predicted proteins | sample PLMedo_FD_155452 | JGI IMG/M metagenome (GOLD analysis project Ga0210382, IMG submission 155452) | Groundwater sediment microbial communities from an aquifer in East River, Colorado, USA - PLM0_60_coex redo | ecosystem: Environmental > Terrestrial > Soil > Riparian zone | place: USA: East River...
TTTTGCGTCGCTGAACCAGATGCCCCAGTTGATGTTCGAGTCGATCGTGTTGTCGGTCACACGATTTCGCGAGCTCGCGTAGAGGTAGAGGCCGTACCCACCGGGACTGTTGTACGTCTGGCGGGCCAGCAGGTTGTTCACGAGGACGCAGTCGTCCGAGTTCTGAAGGTGCAGGCCGTAGATGTTGAACTCGACGTCCGAGTCCTTGACCGTGATCTTTTGCGACGCGTGGATGTAGAAGCCGAAGCGATTCCGTAGCGTGGTCACACTTTCGATCGAGCTCGACACCATGTCGATGAAGTAGATGCCGGTCGAGAACGCCGTTGTCTTTCCATTGCGGATCGTCACGCCGGTGTGACCGCCGACACGGACGCCGACGCTGTCGAGCTGCGGAAGCGGCCACGTCTGCGGGCCCATTCCGGGACCGGTGAGCGTGTGGCCGCCGAGGTCGACGGTGATGTTGTCGGCCACGACGACCATTCCGTCGCCGGCGCAGTTCATGTCGTTCCCGAGGGCGAAGCTCTCGCTCACCCGCATCGCGCACGTTCCCTCACGGGTCGGGTAGCTCTGCGTCGGCGAGGCGACAGGGGTGGCCGAGGCGCTCGCCGCGACGGAGCTCGCACCTGGGCTCTGCGACGGCTGGGGGCCGGGGGTTTGAGCGGCCTGGCAAGCGACCGCGGCGGTCAGAGCGAGCACGCCGAGGCGCGCGACGAGCGGCCGCATGTCAGAAGCCTATACAGCGCGGTCGTGGCGAGGGTTCCCGCAGACTTCGGTCGTGCGCGAAGAAGCGCGGCGCATCGACGAACGGCTCGAGGCGACGCTGCGCATACCCGACGTGGAGCCCACCGCGATCGTGGTCATCGCCCACGCCTTGCCGACCCACGGCGGCACGATGCGGACGCCGATCATGGCCGCGATCGCGCGCGCCTGCGCCGATCGCGGGTGGTACGCGCTCCGCTTCAACTTCCGTGGCGTTGGGGCGAGCGCCGGCGAGTGGAGCGGTGGGCGGCACGAGACCGACGACGTCGCCGCGGCGGTCGACTACGCCCGCACCGTCGCGCCGGGTCTTCCGCTCGGCCTCGTCGGCTACAGCTTCGGGGCGTTCCAGATCCTCGCGTACCTCGAGCGCGGCGGCGGCGCCGACGCCGTCGCCCTCGTCGGCGTCGGCACGAAGGACGTGAGCTTCGCGCCGCGCGCAGTGCCGACGATCCCGGAAGGCACGTTCATCGTCGCGGCGGAGGACGATCAGTTCGGCACAGCGACGGAGCTTCGGGCGGCGGTGCCGCACGCGCGGATCGCGACGGTGAGCGGTGTCGACCACTTCTTCGTCGGGAAGCGAGACGAAGTCGGCGCGCTCGTCGCGGATGATCTCGCGCGCGTGCTGCCTGTACCATCGCATCTCCCATGAGCGCTCAGGCGACTGCTTTGCCATCGACTCCCGCGAAGAAGACGCGGAAGCGCATCCTCACGGGCGATCGCCCGACCGCGAAGAGCTTCCACATCGGCAACTACTACGGAACCCTCGCCAATCGGGTGAAGCTCCAGGACGAGTACGAGAGCTTCTTCCTGATCGCCGATTACCACATGCTCACGACCCGCGTCGCGGATCTCGAAGAGATCGGCCCCAACATCCGTGAGCTGGTGACCGACTACCTCGCCGTCGGGATCGACCCGAAGAAGACCACGATCTACCTGCAATCGCTCATACCGGAAGTCACGGAGCTCTTCCTCTATTTCGCGATGCTCGTGAGCGTGCCGCGGGCACAGCGGATCCCCACGCTGAAGGACCAGATGCGCGACCACAACCTGGCCGTCCCCTCTTATGGGCTCCTCGGCTATCCCATCCTTCAAGCCGCCGACATCCTCATGGTCAAGGGAGACCTCGTACCGGTCGGCCGCGATCAGGAGTCGCACGTCGAGCTCACGCGCGAGATCGCGCGACGCTTCAATGAGCTCTTCGGTCCGGTCTTCCCGGTGCCCGACGCTCTGATCCCCGAAGGCGGAATGCTGCCGGGCACCGACGGGACCGGAAAGATGGGGAAGAGCCTCGGCAACGCGATCTTCCTGACCGACGATTCGAAGGCCGTCGAGAAGAAGGTGCGCGGGATGTACACCGATCCAAACCGCGTGACCGCCACGACACCCGGCCGGGTTGAGGGGAATCCGGTCTTCGCCTACCACGACACCTTCAACCCCAACAAGGCTGAGGTCGAGGATCTGAAGCGCCGCTACCGGGAAGGTTCGGTCCGCGACGTCGAGGTGAAGGAGAAGCTCATCGTCGCACTCGAAGAGTTCCTCCGGCCGATCCGCGAGCGCAGGGCGCGTTATGCGGCCGACCCGAAAGCGGTGGACCGCATCATCGAGGAAGGCAGCGAGCGAGCACGCGAGGAAGCCCGAAAGACACTCCGCGACGTGCGTTCGGCGATGCACCTCAACTACTTCGGCCTCTAACCTCCGGAGAACATGCCCAGGCTGTACGTCCTCGTCCTCTCCGGCGGCGCCGGAACGCGGCTCTGGCCACTGTCGCGTCGCGACCGACCGAAGCAGTTCCTCGAACTCCTCGGCGAGCGCAGCCTCCTCCAGGACACCGTGGATCGTGTCTCCGAGTTCGTGCCGAGCGAGCGCATCTTCGTCGTCGCGCCACCGGAGCACCGTGCGCTGATCCACGAGCAGGTGCCCGACCTCCCCGTCGACCACCTCGTCGTCGAGCCCTACCCGCGCGGCAACGCCGCGGCGGTCGGGCTCGCGATGGCGGCGCTCGCGGCTTTCGACCCGGACGCCGTCGTGGCCGTGCTCCCGTCGGATCACGTCGTCGCCGACCGGGGCCAATTCCGGAAGGTGCTCATCGCCGCGACGGCCGCGGCAGAGCGCGGTCACCTCGTGACGCTCGGGATCACGCCCGAGCGCCCGGACACCGGGTTCGGGTACATCGAGGCCGCGGACAAGCTCGACATCGATGCCCCCGTCGAGGTGCGCGCCGTCAAGCGCTTCGTCGAGAAGCCCAAACGCGATGCCGCGGAGCGCATGGTCGCGGCGGGCGGGCACTACTGGAACGCCGGGATGTTCGTCTGGCGGGTCGAGGAGATCCTGCGCGCCTACGAAAAGCACTTGCCGCGCACCGCGAAGGCGCTCGACGCTCTTCGCGAGGCCATCGGCTCGCCCCGCTACGAATCGGTGCTCGCCGAGGTCTGGGAGGAGACGGATCGCACCACCGTCGACTACGGCATCGCGGAGAAGGCCGACAACGTCGCGGTCGTCCCGGCGGATATAGGGTGGCAGGACGTCGGCTCCTGGGCGCGCCTGGCGGAGATCGTGTCGAAGGCGGACAACTGGGCGCCCGGCGACGTTCTCGCCGAGGACGCGCACGACAACTACGTCTGGTCGCCCGGAAAACTGGTCGCACTAATAGGAGTCGAGGGCCTCGTTGTCGTCGATACCGAGGATGCCCTCCTCATAACCACAAAGGAGCGCTCCGAAGACGTGAAGACGATCGTCGACCGCCTCAAGCGCGAAGATCGGGAAGACCTCCTCTAGATCGCGCCGGCGCCGACACGCCCGAAACCCTCTCTTCGCGCCGGGGTCCCCCCGGCCTCGGACGCCTCGGCCGGCTCCCCGGCGCGCGGGGGCCCTCGGTCGTGTCGGCGCCGGCTATTCCAGGCAGTTTCTTGCGTGCCTGAGGCGGTCGGCGACGCCTGTCTGCCTGCTCCTTGGTGGACGACGCCGTTAGAGTGGAGTGGGGAGGGCGCCCGAGGGGTGCCCTCTTTTTGTGAAGTGAAAGGTACGAAGTGGCGGTAGCGGCAAGAAATCTGGTCGTCGTGGAGAGCCCGACGAAGGCGCGAACTCTAGAACGGATGCTCGGTCCGGACTACAAGGTCGAGGCCTCGTTCGGTCATATCCGCGATCTCCCCAAATCGAAGATGGGCGTGAACCTCAAGACGTTCGTCCCGGAGTACATCGTCCCGGACGATTCGGAGAAGCACGCCCGGACGCTCCGCCGCGAGGCCAAGGCCGCGGAACACGTCTGGCTGGCCACGGACCTCGACCGCGAGGGCGAGGCGATCGCCTGGCACCTGGCCGACATCATCAAGGTCCCGAAGTCGAAGCTCCGCCGGGTCACCTTCCACGAGATCACGCCTGCCGCGATCGAGGAAGCCTTCAAGCACCCGCGCGAGATCGACCAGGACCTCGTGAACGCGCAGCAGGCTCGGCGGGTCGTCGACCGGCTCGTCGGCTACACGATGTCGCCGCTCCTCTGGAAGAAGATCCGGTACGGACTCTCCGCCGGCCGCGTGCAATCGGTCGCGCTCCGACTCATCGTCGACCGCGAGCGCGAGATCCAGGCATTCAAACCGCAGGAGTACTGGACCCTCGAGGCGGCGCTCGCGAACCTCGCAGGCGAGACATTCTCGGCCGAGGTCATACAGCAGAAGGGCCATAAGCTCGAGATCCACGACGGTGAGGCTGCGGACAAACACCGGGCCGCGCTCGCCGAGGCCGCATATGCCGTCAAGAGCGTGGAAAAGCGTGAGAGCGGCCGCAACGCCGCGCCGCCGTACACGACCTCCACCTTGCAGCAGGAGGCGTCGCGCAAGCTCGGCTACTCCGTGAAGAAGACGATGGTGCTTGCGCAACAGCTCTACGAAGGCATCGCGGTCGGCGACGGCGCGCCGGTGGGTCTCATCACCTATATGCGTACCGACTCGCTGCACGTCGCGGAGGGCGCGCTCCATCAGGCCCGCGACGTCATCACCAAAGAATTCGGCGCACCGTACGCGATCGAAAAGCCGCGCCATTACAAGACACGGTCGAAGGGCGCGCAGGAAGCCCATGAGGCCATCCGGCCCACGGATCTTTCGCGCACGCCGGATCGCGTGAAGCGGTTCCTCAAGCCCGATCAGCTCAAGCTGTACACGATCATCTGGCAGCGGACGATCGCCTCGCAGATGGCGCCGGCGCGTTTCGAGAACACCCGTCTCGACGTCGAGGCTGGCCAATATCTCCTGCGCGCGAACGGACGCCGCGTTCTCTTCGATGGGTTCCTGCGCGTGTACTTCGAGTCGAGTGACGAGCCTGAAAAGGAGATCTCGCCGCTCCCCGAAGTGCAGGAGGGCGAGGCTCTCAAGCTGCTCGGCCTCGATGCGGCGCAGCACTTCACACAGCCGCCCCCGCGGTTCACCGAAGCGTCGCTCGTCAAGACGCTCGAGGAGTTCGGCATCGGCCGGCCGTCGACGTACGCGCCGACGATCTCAACGCTCGTCGACCGCAGGTACGTCCGCAAGGAAGGCCGCGCCCTCATGCCCGAGGACGTCGGCTTCGTGGTGACCGATTTTCTGAGCGAGCACTTCCCCGAGATCGTCGACACGGGCTTCACCGTCCGGATGGAAGAGGACCTCGACCGCATCGCCGCAGGTGAGGTCGAGTGGGTCCCGGTGGTCCGCGACTTCTTCGAGCCCTTCGCCAAGCTGGTCGAAGAGAAGACCAAGAGCGTGAAGAAGTCGGACGTGACCGAGGAGGCTACCGACCGCATCTGCCCGAAGTGCGGGCGGCCGGTGATGATCAAGCTTGGGCGGTACGGCCGGTTCTACTCCTGCACCGGCTTCAAGAAGGGCAAGAAGGGCGACCCGCTGGCGCCTGGCGCCTGCGACTACTCCGAGCCCCTGGAGGGACAGAAAGAGCCGCAGCTCGAGCTTCTCGAGGGCGAGATGTGCCCCGAGTGCGGCAAACAGCTGGCGAGGCGGCGCGGGCGGTTCGGTCCGTTCGTCGGCTGCACCGGCTACCCGGACTGCAAGTACATCAAGAAGACACAGCAGAAGACCGGCGTGACCTGCCCGGAGTGCGGCAAGGGCGAATTGGTCCGTCGCCGCGGGAGAGGCCGCTCCATGTTCTTCGGTTGCGAGCGCTACCCCGAGTGCACCTTCACGGCACGCGAGCTTCCAGGAGCCGCCGCGACCCCAGGCAAAGACGCCGCATAGGCTTTGCCCTTAGTGAGGGCACGGCCGGCAACTGCGGACGAGACGCGCGACTGGGATCGGCTGATGCACGACACGGCACGTCCGCATCTACTCCAATCGACCGGGTGGGCCGATGTGAAGGCCGCCACGGGCTGGCGCGCGGAGCGCTATGTCTTCGAAGAGGGGGACGCACGCGTCGGCTGCGTTCAGGTGCTCCGCAAGCGACTCGTGCGCGGACTCGATGTCGCGTACGCGCCGCGCGGTCCGCTCGTCAACGACGAGAAGCTCCCAGACGCGATCGTCGCGCTTCGTAAGGCGCTGGGTCGAGGCTTGACGGTGAGCCTCCTCTGCGATCCGGAAGCCGCGGAGAGCGACATGCTCGCGAAGGCACTTGAAGCGCAGGGCGTCCGTCGTTCGCCTGTGTACGTGCAGCCGCGCCGGACACTGCTCATGGATCTCACGCAGGACGCCGACACGATGCTCGGCGCGATGCGCAAGAAGACCCGGCAGTACATCCACAAGGCCGAGCGCGAGGGCGTCGTCACGGAGAAGACCACGGACCTGGCCCGGTTTCATCGCGTGCTGCGAACTGTGGCTGAGCGCGACCAGTTCGGGATCCACTCTCTCGAATACTTTGCGTCGCTCGTCGAGGCGTTCGGCGACGCGCTGCATCTGCGAATGGCGCGCGTCGACAAAGAGGATGTCGGCGCGCTCCTCGTGATCCGCATCGGCGATCGGGCCTGGGAGCTGTTCGGCGGATGGAGCGGCGCCCATTCCGAGCGGCGCCCTTTCTATCTGCTCAAGTGGCACTCACTCATGCAGATGAAGGAGCTCGGCGTTCGCCGTTACGACATGTGGGGCCTCGCCGAAGGCAATGAGCTCGCGGGGGTCGAGAACTTCAAGCTTGGATTCGGCGGCGAGATCACGCCGTGGATCGGCGCCCTCGAGACGCCGGTGACCGCGTTCCTTTTCCCGCTCTGGAGGTTCGGCGCGCGCCGGCGGCTCGCCGCCGCGAGCGCGTGACCGAGGCAAGGGAAGGGGCCGGGGATGGGGCAGGGGCCCCACCAGGCTGGGACGACGCCGCGGTTCGCTCGCAAACCGGGCACGTGCTGCAGTCGGCGGCGTGGGCGAAGATTCGCGAGGAGCAAGGTTGGCGCGCCGAGTTCCACCAGCTCGGCGGGGCCCCTGCCCCGTCGGGGGCCCCTACCCCCGCACTGCCGGTCGCGCTCGTGCTGTGGCGTTCGCTTCCGGCGGGCCAAAGCCTCGCGTACGTTCCGCGCGGCCCTATCGCGGGGAACGAATCCGAGCTCGAGCAGGCGCTCGCAAAGCTCGCCACGCTTGCCCGCGAGCGGCGCGCGATCTTTCTGAAGGTCGATCCCGAGATCGACGCCGACTCCGGAGCCGGACCGCTTCATGCCGCGGGCTTTCGGCGCGCGCCCGACATCCAACCGGTCATCGCGACGCTCGAGCTCGACCTCGGTCCGGAGGACGACGCGCTCTTCGCGGCGCTCGAGAAGGACACGCGCTGGAGCGTGCGCCAGGCAGAGAAGCGCGGCGTGAGCGTCCGCGACGCGAGTGGCGACGACGATCTGCGTGCTCTCTATGACCTCTACGCGGAAACGGGGCAGCGTGCGGGTTTTATCACGCGCACGTGGGATTACTACCGCCGGATGTGGGGAACGTTGGTCGCGGCGGGACACGCGAAGGTCCGCATCGCCGAAAAGGACGGCAAGGCCGTCGCCGGAGCGCTCACCTGGCGCTGCGGCGAGCGCGACGTCTATCAAAGCGCGGCGACCAACGACGCCGGGCGTTCCGCCTACGCGGCATACGCGCTCCTCTGGCGGTGCATCATCGAAGCACGCAAGGGGGGAGCGCGCCGGTTCGACTTCGGCGGCATTCCCGCGGACGTCACACGAAAGGACGACCCCATGTACGGCCCCTACATGTTCAAGAAGGGATTCGGCGGAAAGCCGCGGCAATTCGTCGGCGCGCACGATACCGTTCCGAACGAGCTCGCGTACCGCGCGTACGCGGTCGCCGAGCCGATGTACACGGCCGCCCTCCGCCTCGTGGGCCGGGTCCGGCGGTGAAGCTCGGGGCCCTTCTCGAAGCGACGAAGATCGCGGCGCCGGAAGGCGCCGCCGCGATCGACATTCGCCAGATCGCGTACGACTCGCGGAACGCGAAGGATGGAGCGCTGTTCATCGCGATCCCGGGCTTCCACCGCGACGGGCACGTCTTCGCCACTGACGCGATCGGTCGAGGGGCGGTCGCCGTCGTCGCCGAGCACTCCATCGACGTTCGCGTCCCGGTCGCGATCGTGCCCGACGCGCGCGCGGCGCTCGCCGATATCGCCGCCGAGTTCTTCGACCATCCGACCCGCAAGCTGAAGCTCGCGGCCGTGACCGGGACCGACGGGAAGACGACGACCGTCCACCTGGTCTCCGACGTCCTCGAGGCATCGGGCGCGAAGACCGGCTTCGCCACGACGGTCGACTTCAAGGTCGCCGACCACGAGTGGAAGAACGCGACGCGTCAGAGCACGCAGGAAGCCGTCGAGGTGCAGGAGTTCTTCGCCGAGCTTCTCGTCGCCGGCGGGACCTGGGGCGTGCTCGAGGCCACGAGCCACGCGCTCGCGCTGCGCAAGCTGCGCGGCACGGAGGTGGACATCGCGGTCTTCACCAATCTCACGCCGGAGCACCTCGACTTCCACGGAACGCTCCAGAAGTACCTCGAGGCAAAGGGCGAGCTCTTCGCGATGCTCGCGACGTCCGCCGACAAGGGCATTCCCAAGACCGCGGTGCTGAACGGCGACGACAAGCATTGGCGCTATCTGGCGGATCGCGCGGAGGGCGCGAAGGTCGTCACGTACGGGATCGAGGCGCTCTGCGACGTGCAGGGCGCCGTCCTCGCGTCCGACGCGGCGGGCTCGCGCATGCGGATCACGGCGTCGGGCCAGTCGGTCGAGCTCACGCTTCCGCTCGTCGGCAGGTTCAACGTCCACAACGCGCTCGCTGCCGCGGCCGCCGGCCTCGCCGCCGGCGCCACGCTGCAACAGGCGCGAGACGCCCTGTCGCGGGCGCGCGCTGTGCGCGGGCGCATGGAGCGCGTCGAGAGTGGGCAGCCGTTCAGCGTGATCGTCGACTACGCGCACACGTCCGAGTCGCTCGACAAGGTGCTCGGCCTCCTTCGTCCTCTGACCAAGGGAAAGCTCATCGCCGTCTTCGGAAGCGCCGGAGAGCGCGACCGCGCGAAGCGGCCTGCGCTCGCGGCGGTCGCCGCCAAATACGCCGACCTGTTCGTGATCACCCAGGAGGATCCGCGTCTCGAGGATCCGTCGAAGATCCTCGATGAGATCGAGCAGGGCGCCATCGACGCGGGCAAACAGAAAGGCACCGACTACCTCGTGATCGAGGACCGCCGCGAAGCGGTGGGGGAGGCCATCCGCCGCGCGGGACCGGACGACACGGTCCTCCTCGCCGGCAAGGGCCACGAGGAGTCGATCATCGTCGGCGAGGAGAAGCGTCCATACGACGAGGCCACGGCGGCGCGCGAGGCCCTCAAGACGCTCGGGTTCGGCACATGAAGCGCCGCTCGGGACCGACCGCGGCGCAGACTCGCGCCTACGCGGCTCGACCCGATCTGCTCGCGCCACAGCTCCGTGCGGAGATCGCGACCGTTCCCACGACCCCGCACGGGAAGCCCGCGCTCATCGTGGTGATGGGTCTCCCGGGCGTCGGCAAGTCGCACTGCGCGCGACTTCTCTGCCGTCGGCTCGGCGCGGCACACGTGGCGAGCGACGAGCTCCGGAGCCGGCTCTTCATCGCGGCCTCCTACGCGGACGCGGAGAACCGGGCCGTCTTCGCGGCCGCCACCGCGCTCGTCGACGCTCTGCTCGGCGAAGGCCACCGCGTCGTCGTCGACGCCACGAACCTCGTTGCGAGAAACCGCGCGGGCACGGTCGAGGCGGCGCGGCGGCGCGGTATTCCGATCACCAACGTGCGGATCACGGCATCGGACGAAGACGCCCGCGTGCGGCTCGCGTCACGCCGCGACGCTCGCGCACCGGGTGACCACTCGGAAGCGGACGAGGCCATCTACGAGCGCATGCGCGCGCAACCGTTCGAGCCGCCCACGGATGGCTTCCTCGAGCTCGTCAATGGACCCGAGCTCGAGAGCGGGATCGATCGCATCGTCGCCGCCGTCGAGGCGGCATCCTGATGCTCCGCTCGCGCGAGCTCGTCTTTGCCGGCGTCGCCGCCGTTCTGCTCGTCCTGTATCTCGGGATCGGCCTGCGTGTTGGTCCCGCGTTCGTTCCACCGTCGAGTCCTACGCCGACCCCGAGCAAGCCGGTGTCGCTCGTTCCGCTGCCGACCGGGGCGAACGGCAACGTCAGCGGGACGATTGCGTTCGCCCTGCGCGGCGACGTCTACGTCCTTTCTGGAAAGGGCTACGTGCCGCTCACCTCCGATGGCCGTTCGCATCAGCCGAGCATCTCGTCCGACGGCCGGACCGTGTTCTTCGCGCGGATCGAGGAGATCGACGGAAAGCGGACCGTCGACGGACAGGTCGTTCCGGCGCATCT
>Ga0210382_10000827_pt1 | contig 10535 bp, 6 predicted proteins | sample PLMedo_FD_155452 | JGI IMG/M metagenome (GOLD analysis project Ga0210382, IMG submission 155452) | Groundwater sediment microbial communities from an aquifer in East River, Colorado, USA - PLM0_60_coex redo | ecosystem: Environmental > Terrestrial > Soil > Riparian zone | place: USA: East River...
CGAACGCAGCCACCGGCGGCTGGTTCGCCGCCGTCACCGTCACGCTGTGCGAAACCGCGTTCGTCGCGTTCTGGTTGTCCGTGACCGTAAGGGTGACGTTGTAGGTGCCCGCCGCCGCGTAGGTGTGCGACGGGTTCTGCAGCGTCGACGTGCCGCCGTCACCGAAGGTCCAGCTGTAGCTCGCGACCGACCCGTCCGGATCGCTACTCGTGCTCGTGAAGTTGCACGTGAGGGCACTGCAGCTCGACCCGAACGCAGCCACCGGCGGCTGGTTCGCCGCCGTCACCGTCACGCTGTGCGAAACCGCGTTCGTCGCGTTCTGGTTGTCCGTGACCGTAAGGGTGACGTTGTAGGTGCCCGCCGCCGCGTAGGTGTGTGATGGGTTCTGCAAGGTCGATACCCCGCCGTCGCCGAACGTCCAGCTGTATGCCGCGATCGAGCCGTCGGGGTCGCCGCTCGTGCTTGTGAAGCTGCAGGTGAGGCCGTTACAGCTCTGGGTAAACTCGGCGGCGGGCGGCTGGTTCGCCGAGCCCGGCGCCGGACTCAGCGCGAGCACGGTGGCCAGCCACGTGCTGGGCGCGTTGAAGAACCAGCGCCACTGCGGATCGACCGTGCCCGCACTGGCCTGGACCGCCGTGTCGCTCTCGGTGACCATATACGCGTCACTCATCGCGATCATAGCGCCGAAGCCCGTGGGCGGGAAACGGCCGACCCGACCGTTCGACACCGTGACGGCATAGGCGAGCCCGCCCGCGCCGACCGGGATCGCCCCGGGACCGGCGAGGGTTTCCGACGAGGCGGCGCCCGAGGCCGACCGGTGTGCGGGCACCGCTTGGGCGAACACCGGCTCGACGCCGCTCCACGCGGAGACTTCGATCGCGCCGTCCGGAATCGATTGCGACAGGTTCGCCCGCACGGCGTAGACATTGTCCTGCTGGGCATTCGCCACAGGGATGTTCTGCACGTTCGTGGCGATATACGTGGCCATCGAAATACCGCCGGCGGTGACGTACTCGACCAGCGTGTACGTATTCCCGACCGGCGTGAACACGCTGTTGGTCAGGTGGTCGGTCACCGAGGTGATGATGTTGGTCGAGCCGACCCAGAAGAACGTCGCAATGACCGCGTCGCCGTTGAGCGGGTTCCGGGGGTTGAACCCTTTGATGAGACAGTTACAGGGCGTCCCGTTCTGGCCCGACGTGCTGCTCTGCGCGTCGAAGGCGACTCGGCCCCCCGTACCAGCGGGAGCCGGGGGGGGGGGGGAGGGGGCTGCGGTGATGGCGAATGGCGCGCTCGTGGCACTGGTCGGGCCCGACGCCGTAGCGATGAGCGTGTACCCGCTCCCGGCCCTGTCGATGCTGAGGTTCGAGAAGGTGGCGACTCCGTTCACGGCGTTGACGGTGCGCGTGCCGGACAGGGTGCCGCCGCTCGGGTTCGTGCCCAAGGCCATCGTGATCCCGCCCGTGAAACTCGGGACCGTGTTTCCCATGTCATCCTGCGCGGTCACCTGCACCGGCGGCGAGATCGTGCTTCCGGCGGCGGCGCCGCTCGGCTGGACCGTGAACGCGAGCCGCGTGGCGGTCGGCGGCGGAGCCCCCCCCCCCCCCCCCCCCCCGCCGCGGGGCCGGGGGGGGGGGCCGGCGGCGGGGGGGGGGCGCGGGGGGGGGGGGGGGGGGGGGGGGGGGGGGCCCCCCCCCCCCCCCCGGCCGAGTTGAGCGCGACTACGGTGGCCAGCCAGGTGCGGGGCGAGCCCGGTGAGTCGAAGTACCACGTCCACTGCGGATCAGCCGAGCCCGCGGTGGCCTGTGCGGCGTACTCCCCACCGGCTTTCAGCGCCGCGTCGGACATGGTGGCGATGTTGGTATAGCCCGTGGGCCGCCCCAGGCCCGCCAACCCGTTCGACATCGTGACAGCATAGGTGAGTGCACCCGCGCCGACCGCGATCGCTCCGGGAGCCGCGGTCGTGGTCGTCGAGCTCGAGCCCGAAGCCGACCGGTGCGCGCCGAGCGCGTCCGCCGACGCCGCGCTGACACCCGCGTACGCGGAGATCATGACCCCACCGTCGGAAACCGTCGAGGACAGGGCCGCTTGCACGAGCAGACGCGTGCTCGCGTCCGGGTTCGGGTCGGGGAAGTTCTGCACGTTCGTAGCGACATACGTGGCCATTGAGATGCCGCCGCCCGTCACGTACTCGACGAGCGTGTACGTGTTGCCGACCGGCGCCCCGTTGGCGAGGTGGTCGGTCACCGCAGTGATGATATTGGTCGAACCAAGCCAGAAGAACGAGACAATCACCGCGTCGCCGCGGTGCGGGTTCGTGGGGGAAAACGCTATCGTCAATGTGGTGCCGCTCTGCCCGAGCGAACCGCTCCCGCTTTCGCTCGCTGCGACGTCGAGCAGGGGGGCTCCGACACCGCCGCGCCGCTCCGGTGCTACGGCGTCGCTGCACGCCGCGGCAAGGAGCGCCGCGGCCAGGATCCTTGGAAGGCCCACCGCGGCCCGTTTGTGCATCAGTATGCGCCCCCCCCTTCCCGTCGGCCCGTCTCAGTCCCGCTACACGCACACCCCGAGGATGCACACGAGCGCGCGGACATTGAATGAGGCACTCTCGCCGGTCACGCCCGCGGCCGTGGCCCGCAGCGTGTATCCGTCCCCGCTCTTGTCGATCTTCAGATCCGAGAACGTGGCGACGCCGCTGGTCGGCGTGACCGTCTTCGTCCCGGAGAGCACGCCGGCCACGAGCAGGCTGCCGTTGCGGCCGATCGCGATCGTCACGGGGCCGGTGAAGCTGGTGACCGTGGTGCCTTGAGCGTCCACCGCCTTGACCTTGACCGCGGGCGAGATGGTCGTGTTCGGCGCCGAGTTACTCGGCTGGACCATGAACACGAGCCCCGTCACCGGGCCGGGCACGCAGGTCACCGCGAAGCTGGTCGAGGCCGTGCCGCCTGAGGGCACGCTGACCGTCCGTGTGTCGCCGCCACTCACCGTGCAGTTCACTGCCACCCCGGAGAGCACAACCGTGTGATCGCCCGCGTCGAGCCCGGTGAACGTGACGCTGCCGTTCGTGCCGACCGCTTTGCTCTGGCTCCAGTCCACGGTGACCGTATAGCCGTTCAGGTCGAGGCTCAAACCCGAGGTGCTCGTTGACACCGTCAGATTGCCGGTCGGCGCCACGCAGCTCACGGAGAACGCCGCCGTCACCGTTCCGCCGGAGGGCACAGAGACCGTTCGGGAGTTCCCGCCGCTCACGCTGCAGTTCGTCGCCACCCCCGAGAGCGCGACCGTGTGACTGCCCGCCGCGAGCCCGGTGAACGTCACGCTGCCGTTGATTGCGATCGCCTGGCTCGTGGTCCCGTCAACAGTCGCCGTGTAGCCGTCGGGATCGAGGCTCGATCCCGCGGTGCTGGTCGTCACCGCCAAGTCCCCAGGGGTAGCAGCCGCCGGCGGATTGAGCGCGATCACTGTGGCCAGCCACGTGCTGGGCGCGCTGAAGAACCAGCGCCATTGCGGATCGACCGAGCCCGCATTGGACTGCACTGCTGTATCGCTCTCGGTCACTATGAGCCCGTCACCCATTTGGACCATGGCGCTGAAACCCGTGGGTGGGAACCGGCCCGCCTGACCGTTCGACATCGTGACCGCATAGGCAAGCGTGCCCGCGCCGACCGGGATCGCCCCGGGACCGGCGAGGGTTTCCGACGAGGCGGCGCCCGAGCCCGACCGGTGTGCGCCCACCGCCTGCGTGAATACGCCCTCAACACCGCTCCACGCGGACAGCTCGACCCCGCCATCCGGGATCGATGCCGACAGGTTCGCCCGCACCGCGTAGACGTTGTCCTGCTGCTGGTTGGCCACCGGGATGTTTTGCACGTTCGTGGCGATATACGTGGCCATCGAAATGCCGCCGGCCGTGACGTACTCGACCAGCGTGTAGGTGTTGCCGACCGGCGTGAAACTGGAGTTGGTCAGGTGGTCGGTGACCGAGCTGATGATGTTGGTGGAGCCGAGCCAGAAGAAGGTGGCAATGACCGCGTCGCCGTTGAGCGGGTTCGTGGGGTTGAACCCCTTGATCAGACAGCTACACGGCTGCCCGGTCTGGCCCGACGTGCTGGTCTGCCTATCAAACGTGATGCCCGACCCGGCCGTCACCGCAAATTGAGGGGCGCCGAGGCCGCGGGAACTGCGGGAGTCGGGGCCGACGCCTTCACGGCATCCCGCCGCGAGCAGCGTGCCCACCAGGAGGCCCGGAAGGCCGATGGTCGTTATCCGCGTGTTCATAGATTCCCCCTCAGCAACCGTTGAGCGCGAGCCCTATAGCGAACGTGCTCTGTGTTGGGCGAATGCCACACACCAGCTCGGCGATAGTGGGACACGAAGCGCCGTCAGGTTGTCGGCAAGGTCCGGGCCAGGGCCGTGCCCGCCGGCCACAGGGTGCGCCGATATGTGGCCGGGTCTCTATCTCCGAGGGGACAGCAGCACTCGCACCAGGGCCGCCACGCAGCACTCGATGCGCGCGTAACTCGCCTCGAACACGTCGGGCCCTTGCTCGATGGGGTCCCGGATCGTCCGCTCCTCGATCGGGGCGGGATCCAAGTCGCCCAGTACGAGTACGTCACGCGGCCAGCGCCCGAACCGCTCACACACGCGACGCTGCTGCCCCGGCTCCATAACCACGAGGAGATCAGCCGCGCTCACCACGTCGGCGGTGAGCAAACGCGACCGGTGGTCGGAGAGATCGACCCCGCGCCGCGCCGCCGCCGCCACGGCGTCGCGTGGCGCGAGCCGGTTGGGGCCGATGAACCCGGCGGACTCGACGCGGATCCCCACCGGCTCGAGCGCGCGGCGCAGCAACGCCGCCGCCAGGGGGCTGCGGCAGATGTTGCCGTGACACACAACGACGATGGTGCGGGGCGCGCGGCCCTGCAGCGCCGCGTAAGCCGCGCGCCTTCGCAGCGGATGCAGCAGCTTCCCGGGTGACCTGAGCAGCGCACCGACCATTCCCCCTCCGGTCAAGAAAACCTCGCCCTGGCGACACACCTGTTGCCGCACCGCTGCATCGAGGCGGTGGCGCCTGCGAAACGTCGTGCATACGCATCGGGAGACCCCCGATGGGCGCCGCCTCGGGGCGCAAGAAGCGCGCCGAGCCTCGTGGTCCGGTTCCTGCTTTCGGGACGGGCATGCGATACCTCGTGACCGGCGGCGCCGGATTCATCGGGTCCCACCTCGTGGAACGACTCGTGGCGGATGACCACGACGTCGTCGTGCTCGACGATCTCTCGGCCGGCCATCGTGAATACCTGGCCCCGGTGCGGAACCGCATCCGCTTCATCCGTGGCACCGTGCTGAGCGGCGAGGTGTGCCGCCGCGCCGTGGAGGGGTGCGACTACGTGCTGCATCACGCCGCGATCACGTCCGTGCCCCGCTCGACCAGCGACCCGGTCGCGGCGCACGCCGTCAACACGACTGGGACGCTCAACATCCTGCACGCGGCGCACCGTGCCGACGTGCGGCGCGTGGTGTTCGCGGGATCGACGTCCGCGTACGGCGACACCGCGGACCTGCCCAACCACGAAGAGCAGATCCCGCGTCCGCTCTCACCCTACGCCGCGTCGAAGCTGGCTGCTGAGGCGTACGCCCGCGTGTTCTACCACACGTACGGCCTCGAGACGGTGACGCTCCGCTACTTCAACATCTTCGGCCCGCGCCAGGACCCGGCTTCGCAGTACGGGGCCGTCATCCCGCGGTTCATCTCGGCAGCGCTCGCCGGCGACGCGCCCGTCATCTTTGGCGACGGCGCGCAAACGCGCGACTTCACCTACGTGGCGAACGTCGTGCACGCCAACATGCTGGCGTGCCAGGCTCAGAGCGACCGGGTCGCGGGAGGCGTGTTCAACATCGGCTCCGGGAAAGCGCTCTCTGTGCGAGAGCTCTGGACGCGCATCTGCGCGGTTGCGGACCTGGAGTTGGCGCCGACGTATGCGGCTCCCCGCGCCGGCGACGTGCGCGACTCCCTGGCCTGCATCGACCGGGCTCGCGACGCGCTGGGGTACTCACCGCTGGTGGATTTCGAAGAGGGCCTGGCCCGCGCCGTGGCGTGGTACCGCACGCTCACGCCGCGCAGCCGCACCCGCTTGAGGGAAACGGTGCCCGCGCTATCTTAGGCGGATGACACGTGCTACCCAGCTGGCCGTCGTCGTCGTCCTCCTCGCGATCGCGGCCTGCACCAAGAAACGCGACCGCCGGGCTGAAGTGGTCGAGTGCAGCTCCATTTCGCTCGAGGTGAAAGGCACCACCCAGTGCCTCATCCAGCTGTATCGCTGGGAGCCTCCGGAGGCCAGATTCGCGGCCACCGCGCGCCACCACGAGCTCGACAGCCTCAAGACGCATCAGGAGGATTCCGTCTGGAATCTGGGCGCCACGCAGCATCGCACCCAGTTGGCGGCCTGCCGGCGCGGCGCCGATCCCCTCGACCGCTGCCTGCTCGTCGCGGGCTGGCCGCTGTCGCGCGTGAACCGCACGGCCGATTCGCTGTGGCAGGCCGAGTCCAGCCAGCACCTCTATGAGCTCCACAACTGCCAACGGCGCAAGGACGTGAACCTCGCTTCGTGCCTCACCCTCTACTATAAGTGGGACTCCGACCGCGCTTTGCGCATCGCAGACTCTCTGACCCGCGAGCGGCTGGGCGGCCGACGCTGACCCCGTAGACAGTCTCCCCTCCAGGAGGTTGCCGTGCCGCCGTTAGTCAGTCTTCTGCTCGCCGCGCAGGCCGCGAGTCTCACCGCGCTCAAACAAGAAGCCGTTCAGGACGTCGCGGGACGCGCCCAGTTCACGCAGCAGATGGTGGACCAGATCTTCAGCTACGGGGAGCTCGGCTTCCAGGAAACGGAGACCTCGCGATACCTCGTGGGTCTGCTGCGCAAGAACGGCTTCACGGTGCGCGAGGGCATCTTCGGCATCCCCACCGCGTGGGTGGCGACGTGGGGCTCGGGCAAGCCGGTCATCTCGCTCGGGTCGGACATCGACGACATTCCGCAGGCATCGCAGAAGCCGGGCGTGGCGTGCCACGCGCCGATGATCGAAGGCGCCCCGGGACACGGCGAGGGCCACAACTCGGGACAAGCCGTCAACATCACCGCCGCGCTCGCCGTCAAGAAACTGATGGAGCGTGAGCACCTCCCGGGCACGCTCCAGATCTGGCCCGGCGTCGCCGAGGAGCTGGTCGGCACGAAGGCGTACTTCGTGCGTGAGGGGCTGTTTCGGGACGTCGACATCGTCATCTTCTCCCATGTCGACAACAACTTGTCGACCTCCTGGGGAGACGTGGGCGGCACGGGGCTGGTGTCGGTGCTTTTTAGTTTCCAGGGCCGGAGCGCGCACGCCGCAGGGGCGCCGTGGCGCGGCCGTAGTGCGCTCGATGCCGTCGAGCTGATGGACGTCGGCTGGAACTACCGGCGCGAGCACCTGCGGCTGCAACAACGCTCGCATTACGTGATCCCCGACGGGGGTGATCAGCCCAACGTCGTCCCGCCGACGGCGTCAGTCTGGTACTACTTCCGCGAGCTCGACTACCCCCACATCCAGGAGCTCTTCGCCATCGGGGATACGATCGCGCGCGCCGCCGCCATGATGAGCGGGACGACGCTCGCGCCCGTGCGCATCCTCGGCTCCGCCTGGCCCGGCCACTTCAACCGCGTGATCGCCGAGGCGATGTACGAGAACATCAAGCAGGTCGGCCTCCCCACCTGGAGCGAAGCGGACCAGCGCCTCGCCCGCGCGCTGCAGCGCGACCTCGGCGTTCCCGACTCGGGGCTCGCCACGCGTCTCGACACGCTGCGCCCCGCGCTGCGGCCCAACGAGCGCACCGGGGGTGGCTCGGATGACATCGGCGACGTGTCCTGGAATGTGCCCACCGTGACCCTGCGGTTCCCGTCCAACGTCCCGGGTTTGCCGGGCCACAACTGGGCCAACGCCATCTCGATGGCCACGCCGATCGCGCACAAAGGCGCGACGGCGGGAGCAAAGGTGATGGCGATGACGGTGCTGGATTTCCTAGTGCGGCCGGAGCTCGTCACCCAAGCGTGGGACTATTTCCGGAACGTGCAGACGAAGGACATCAAGTACCAGCCATTGATCAGGCCGCAGGATCGGCCCGCCATCGAGCTGAACCAGGACGTCATGGCGCGGTACCGCCCGGCGATGCGTCGGCTGTACTACGACCCGACGAAGTACAAGACCTACCTGGACCAGCTCGGTATCGCCTATCCGACGGTCCGGGCCGCGGACGGGAGCTGCGCCGGCGGAGCGACGCCCTGACAACGCTCGCCTGAAGTGTTGCGGGCGCGCGACGGTGGCGTCCCGCGCCCACTCTAGCCTGCCGCCGGGCAGCGCCGTAACCTCTGTGCGACTCCTGAACCCTCGGCGGCACGGCAATGTCCACGACGCTCGTTCATCTTCGGTCTCGCGCGGTCGGCGTCCTACTGCTCTGCGCCATCGGCGCGACGCTCCGGCCTCTGCCGGTAGGCGCTCAAACTCGCATCACGACGCCCAAGGAAGCGCTGGGCTTCGATATCGGCGACGACTACCGTCTCGCGACCTATGCGCAGCTGTCGGCCTACTGGCAGCAGCTCGCGCGCCAATCCGCGCGCATGGTGCTCGACACCATCGGCACCACCGCCGAGGGCCGGCCTCAGCTCATGGCGATCATCACGTCGCCCGAGAATCAAAGGAACCTCACGCGCTACCAGCAGATCGCTCAGCGGCTCGCGCACGCCGAGGGCCTGACGGATGACCAGGCGCGGGCGCTCGCCGCCGAGGGGAAGGCCGTCGTCTGGATCGACGGCGGACTGCACGCGACGGAGGTGCTGGGAGCTCATCAACTGATGGAAACAGTCTGGCAACTCGTGAGCCAGGACGATCCGGAGACGCTGCGGTTCCTGAACGACGTCATTGTGCTCGCGGTGCACGCCAATCCTGACGGGATGGAGTTGGTGTCGGGCTGGTATATGCGGGAGCCTGACTCCTTGAAGCGCAACAGCAGCAGCATCCCCCGGCTGTACCAGAAGTACATCGGGCACGACAACAACCGTGACTTCTACATCGTGAACCAACCCGAAACCGAGAACATGACGCGGATCATGTTCCACGAGTGGTTCCCGCAGATCGTCTACAACCACCACCAGACCGGTCCGGCGGGGACGGTGCTGTTCGCACCGCCGTTCCGCGATCCCTTCAACTACAACTTCGACCCACTGGTGCCGCTCGGGATCGACGCGGTGGGCGCCGCGATGCACGGCCGCTTCGCCGCCGAGGGAAAGCCGGGCGCCACCATGCGGAGCGGGTCGAACTACTCCAACTGGTGGAACGGGGGACTGCGCACGAGCACCGACTTCCACAATATGATCGGGCTCCTGACCGAAACCATCGGCAACCCGACGCCCATCGAGATTCCGTTCCTCCCCGATCGCCAGCTGCCGAGCGGCGACTACCCCTATCCCATCACGCCGCAGCGCTGGCACTTCCGCCAGTCGGTCGAGTACTCGATCACCGCCAACCGCGCGGTCCTCGACTACGCCTCCCGCTACCGCGAGACGCTCCTGTTCAACATCTATCGGATGGGGCGGAACTCGATCGAGCGGGGGAGTCGCGACCACTGGACGATGCACCCGGAGCGCATCGAGGCCGTTCGCAGCGCCCTGCGGCGCGACAGCGTGACGCCGCGCGGCGCAGCCGTACCGGCCAAGTACTTCGCCACCTTGCGGGATCCGGCCGCGCGCGATCCGCGCGGCTACATCCTGCCGGCGGACCAGCCGGACTTCCCCACCGCGACCAAGTTCGTCAACGCGCTGATCAAGAACGGGATCACCGTGCTGCGCGCCACCCAGGCGTTCGACGTAGCGGGCAAGCGCTACCCGGCGGGGTCCTACATCGTGAAGACCGACCAGGCGTTCCGCCCGCACGTGATCGACATGTTCGAGCCACAGGACCACCCGAACGACTTCCGCTACCCGGGCGGCCCGCCGATCCCCCCGTACGACAACGCGGGCTACACCCTCGCGTTCCAGATGGGTGTGCAATTCGACCGCATCCTCGACGGGTTCGCCGGGCCGTTCCAGAAGGTCGAGGGACTCGCGACTCCGCCCGCCGGCACGGTGGCCGGCGCGGACGGCGCCGCAGGCTTCCTCGTGAGTCACCAGCTGAACGACGCCGCGACCGCTACGAACCGCTTGCTCGGCAGGAATCAGGTCGTCGTCTGGCTGACGGCGCCGTTCCAGGCCAACGGCAAGGTGTATCCGGCGGGAACGATTTACGTACCGCGCACCGCGGCATCGTTGCCCCTCGTCCGCCAGCTCGCGACGGAGCTGGGCGTGAGCTTCGAGGGCGTGCGGCGCGCGCCGCCGGCCGCCAGCACGATGCGCATCAACCCCGCGCGCATCGGCCTATGGGATCGCTACGGCGGTTCGATGCCGTCCGGTTGGACGCGCTGGCTGCTCGAGCGCTTCGAGTTTCCGTTCGAGGTGGTCTATCCCCAGACGCTC
>Ga0210382_10000828_pt1 | contig 10535 bp, 10 predicted proteins | sample PLMedo_FD_155452 | JGI IMG/M metagenome (GOLD analysis project Ga0210382, IMG submission 155452) | Groundwater sediment microbial communities from an aquifer in East River, Colorado, USA - PLM0_60_coex redo | ecosystem: Environmental > Terrestrial > Soil > Riparian zone | place: USA: East...
CCATCTCGGGCTGAAAACGCTCACTTACGACGAGGTGACGGGCACGGGCGTCGGGCGCATTCCCTTCGAGCAGGTCGATGTCGCGCGGGCCGCGGCCTACTCCGCCGAGGACGCCGACCTCACGCTCCGGGTCCACCATGCGCTCCTTCCGAAACTGGAGGCCGCGGAGAAGCTCCTCTACGTCTACGGCTCGATCGAGCTCCCTGCGCGCGAAGTCCTTTTCAGGATGGAGAGGGACGGGGTCCTCATCGACGCGGCGCAGCTCGAGGCGATGAGCCACGAGCTGGGGCAGAAAATGCTCGAGCTCGAAGCCCAGGCCCACAAAGAGGCGGGACAACCCTTCAACCTCGGCTCGCCGAAGCAGATCGCGGAGATCTTTTTTGAAAAAAAAGGGATGCCCGTCATCAAGAAGACCCCCTCCGGCGTGCCCTCCACGGACGAGGATGTGCTGGAGAAACTCGCGCTCGATCACCCGCTCGCGAAAATCCTCCTCGACTACCGGGAAATGTCGAAGCTCAAGTCCACCTACACGGACAAACTGCCGAAGATGGTGAATCCGCGCACGGGCAGGGTGCACACCAACTACGGGCAGGCGACCGCGGTCACCGGGCGCCTTGCATCGAACGACCCCAACCTGCAGAACATTCCCGTGAGGACCCCCGAGGGGCGGCGCATCCGCGAAGCCTTCGTCGCGCCCAAGGGTCACGCGATCGTGAGCGCCGATTATTCTCAGGTCGAGCTGCGCATCATGGCGCACATCTCTGGGGACGAGAACCTGCTGCGCGCCTTCGCGGCGGAGGAGGACATCCACCGCGCCACCGCAGCCGAGGTATTCGGACGCTCGCTCAAGGACGTCACACCGGAAGAGCGCCGCTACGCCAAGGTGATCAATTTCGGCCTCATCTACGGGATGTCGGCGTTCGGCCTGGCGCAGCAGCTGGGCCTGGAGCGCGCCACCGCGCAGGCCTACATCGCAAGCTACTTCACGCGTTATCCGGGCGTTGCAAAGTACATGGAGGAAACACGCAAGACCGCGCGCGACCGCGGCTATGTCGAGACCGTGTTCGGCAGGCGCCTGTGGCTGCCCGAAATCAAGAGTTCCAATCCGGCGCGCCGCGCCGGGGCCGAGCGCGCCGCGATCAACGCGCCCATGCAGGGAACGGCCGCCGACCTGATCAAGCTCGCGATGATCGCCGTGCGGAAGTGGCTGGACCGGGAAAGGCTTTCGACCAAGTTAATCATGCAGGTACACGACGAGTTGGTGCTCGAGGCGCCGCAGGACGAACTCCCTCGCGTGAAGGCCGAGGTCCCGGAACTGATGAGCGGCGTGGCGAAGCTCAAGGTCCCTCTTGTCGTGGACGTGGGATCGGGACAGAATTGGGAGAAAGCGCACTAAAGCGCCCACGAGAAAACCCCACCCGGTCGTTACAGAGGAGGACGACGTGATACCGAATTCCCTTCAGGAAGAGCATGCTTCACCCGATGTCATCCGGCACCTCGTGCTGCTCGGCGACGCGTTGCAAAACATAGATCTCGGAAAGGGCCAGGCCGAGAGCGCACTCGTCCCGCGGCCGCGCAATCCCTGGAAGCTGACCGTTCTCCAGCCCACCGAGGTGCTGCGGCAGGGTCGGGTGCGGGCGATTCCGGCGGAGGTCACTCACATCGGGATCTGCGTCGACGGCGGCTGGGCGATCGAGACGAGCGGCCTGCTGCAGGGCAGCGCGCAGACGATCCGGGAGGCCCTGGACGCTCTGGCCCGGGCCGCCGATGAATTCGAGAACATGTTCGCCCGCCTGATCGCCGCTGCCACGGAGACCGGTGTGCCGACGATCGTATGCACGCTCGTACCGGCGCGATATACGGAGCCCTCGCAGGAGCGCGTGGCCGCCACGGCGCTCGCGATCTTCAACGACCGCATCCTGCGGCGGGCCACCGCCGCGCGGCTTTCGATCGTGGAGCTGCGCCTGGTATGCGACGAGGACAGCGACTACGCGAGCGAGACGCTGCTGTCGCACGCGGGCGTGCGCAAGGTAGCGAACGTGGCCCGCTCGGCGCTCTACGACATTTCGCGCAATCCCGGGCGCACGCGGGTGTATTTCTAGTTCCACACGACTCCGAACGCCTGCCTGAGCTAGCGAAAGTCTTGCTGTGTTCATCCTCTTGACACATTTCCACGGTAGTTTGGCATAGTAGCGGAGCGTCGCCCGCGGCAGCAGGCTGCCGGCGGTCTGATCCCGAGCCCTTCTTCCCACCGAACCGGAGGTCGAAATGTTCACAAGCACAAAAGCCGCGGTGCTGTTCATTCTGACGAGCTGCCTGCTACCCGTTTCTTCCCACGCCAACAACGACGCTCGCGAGCACGATGCGGACAAAGACCGCAATGTCCAGGTCGGGCCGCGTCCCTTCTATTTGGTCGACAAGATGAGCCCCAGCCCCCTCAAGCGCAAGCTGGAGCAGTGCAGCGAGGGTCCGTTCCAGAAGACGGATTTTTCGATCGGTCACCGGGGCGGCGGTACGCTGCAATTCCCGGAGCACACCAAGGAAAGTCATGAAGCGGGCGCACGCATGGGCGCTGGCATCCAGGAATGTGATGTGACTTTCACCAAGGACAGCCAACTGGTTTGCCGCCACGACCAGTGCGATCTGCATACCACGACCAATATTTTGGTAACGCCGCTGGCGGATAGGTGTTCCCAGCCGTTTTCCCCGGCTCAATTCGATGCCAGCGGCAGGCGCATCAAGGCAGCCACGGCGCTGTGCTGCACCAGTGACCTGACTGTGGATGAATTCAAATCCCTCAAGGGCAAGATGGACGCCTTCAATCCCGATGCCAGAACCGCGCAAGAATTTCTGGGTGGTACCGCCAACTTTCGCACCGACTTGTATTCCACGGGAGCAACGCTGCTGACCCATAAGGAAAGCATCGAACTGCTCGAGAAGCTGGGCAGCAAGTACACCCCGGAGCTGAAGGGCCCGAACCGCGCCGCCAAAATGCAAGTAGAAGCGGTGTTCGGCAGCCAGTCGGCCTACGCCCAAGCGATGATCGACGACTACAAAGCAGCCGGCATTTCTCCCAGAAAAGTGTTTGCGCAGTCTTTCAATAAGGACGACATCTTGTACTGGATCAAGAACGATCCGGATTTCGGCAAGCAGGCGGTGTTTCTGGACGACGCCAATGTCCCGGCCGAGCTGCCCAACGCAGCGGAGCTGAAGGGCTATGCCAACCAGGGCATCAAGATCGTTGCGCCGCCGATGTGGGCGCTGCTGGCGGTGGATAACGGCAAGATCGTGCCCTCGCGGTACGCCAAGGACGCCAAGGCTGCCGGGCTCGAGATCATCACCTGGACCCTCGAGCGTTCCGGACGCATCGTCGAGGAAGTGCTGCCTACCAAGGGCACGCCCAGCCCCTCGTTCTATTATCAAACCACGCTGGACGCCCTCCACAACGATGGCGACCTGATGACCACGTTGGACGTGTTGGCCAAGCAGGTGGGGATCCTGGGTATTTTCTCCGACTGGTCGGGCACCGTCAGCTACTACGCGAGCTGCATGGGCCTGAAATGAGTCCGGGAAGTTGATTCACGTGGTGTGGGGCGATGCCGTCTATTTTCCGATCGCCCCGAACACCTTCTTGATTATCGCCGAGGCAGTGCCCGCCGGATCCTGACGGATCTTCTTCTCTTCTTCGGCGATGACGACGAACAGGCCGTCGAGCGCTTTGCGCGTGACGTAGTCTTCCAGCTGCGCATCTTGTTCCTTGACCAGTCCGAGCTTCGCCCCGCTCGCGGCGATCTCGTCGTACTTTTCGGCGAGCTTCACTTTTTGCATCGCCTTCCTGATGATCGGCTGAAATCGCTTGGCCAGCGGCTCGGAAGTCGTGCGCTTGAAATACTGGGTCGCTGCGTTCTCGCCGCCCGTGAGGATGCCCTTCGCGTCCTGCACGCTCATTGTCTTCACCGCGTCGACGAGCAAGCTCCTCGCTTCGGGCACCGCGGCCTCGGCCGCGCGGTTCATGCGCAGCACCAGCTCGTCGGCGTGCCTGTCCATTCCGATCGAGCGCATCACTGCTTCGAGCCTTCGCAGGGAAGGCGGCAAAGGAATCTTGACGCGGTCGTTGTCGAAAAACCCGTTTTCGACGCCCAGGCGCGCCACCGCGGAATGGGAGCCTCTGGTAAGGGCCTCCTTGAGCCCGTTGATGGCGTCGCGGTTGGAGATGTCGGCGAGGCTTGCGGCCGACACCGTGGCCGGAACGAGGAGCGCGGCGAGATATCCGAGAACGCGAAACAAGAACTCCTCCTAATTCACGCCGGCGGCGTGCGCTTGCTGGTCGGCGTGGTAGGAGGAGCGCACCAGAGCGCCGACCGCCGCATGGCTGAATCCCAGCGCATGCGCGTCGCGCTCGAACATCGCGAAAGTGTCCGGGTGCACGTAGCGCGCAACCGCAAGATGATGTGCCGAAGGCTGCAGGTACTGGCCGATGGTGAGCATGTCCACCTGGTGCGCGCGCAGGTCGCGCATCACCTGGATGATTTCCTCATCGGTCTCGCCCAGCCCGACCATCAGGCCCGACTTGGTAGGGAGTTGCGGATGGCGCGCCTTGAAATCCGCGAGGAGCTTGAGCGAGTGCGGATAGTTGCCGCCCGGCCGCGCCTGCCGGTAAAGCCTGGGCACGGTCTCGAGGTTGTGGTTCATCACGTCCGGGAGCGCCGCATCCAGCACCTCGAGCGCGCGCTCCAGACGCCCTCTGAAATCCGGCACCAGGATCTCGATTTTCGTCCGGGGCGAGCTCTCGCGCACGGCGCGGATGCAGTCGACGAAGTGGCCTGCACCGCCGTCTTTCAGGTCGTCGCGGTCTACGCTCGTGATGACGACATAGGCGAGGCCGAGCGCGGAAATCGTCTGCGCGAGGTGCTCAGGCTCCTGCGGATCGGGCGCGAGCGGCCGGCCATGGGCGACGTCGCAGAACGGGCAGCGCCGCGTGCACAGGTCCCCCAGGATCATGAAGGTCGCGGTGCCTTTTCCGAAGCACTCGCCGATGTTGGGGCAGGAGGCTTCCTCGCACACGGTGTGCAGATTGCTTTCGCGCAGGATGCGTTTGATCTCGTGAAAGCGCGAACCGGGCGAGGCGGCGCGCACGCGGATCCACGCGGGCTTGGCGAGGCGCTCTACCGGAACGAGCGCGATCGGAATGCGCGTCTTCGCGAGGCCCTTCTTTTTTTCGACCGCCGCCGTCATTTGTCCTCGATGAGCCGGGCGATGCGGCGGGCGAGTTCGTCACCCATTTCTGTCGCGTTGGCGAGGACTCCGTGCGCGCGGGTCTGCGTGACCGCGAGGCCGGGATAGCCGCAGGGGTCGATCGCCGAGAAGGGCGCGAGGTCCATGTCCACGTTGAGCGCGACGCCGTGGTAGCAGCAGCCGCGCCGCACGCGAAGCCCGAGCGCCGCGATCTTCGCGCCGCCCACGTATACGCCCGGCGCGCCGTTCCTGCGCTCGGCTCCCATGCCGTGGGTTCCGAGCACTTCGACGACCGATTGCTCGATCAAGCTCACCATGCCGCGCACAGTCAGACCGCGCCGCGCCAGATCAACGAGCGTATACACGATCGCTTGTCCCGGCCCGTGATAGGTGATCTGCCCGCCGCGGTCTATCCGTTCGAGAGGAATCGCCGACTCGCGGGGAAAGTGTTCTTCCCGGCCTGCGATGCCGACGGTGTAGACAGGCGGATGCCCGAGCACCCAGAGCTCGTCGGGCGTTGTCGTCCCGCGCGCATCGGTAAACCGGCGCATCGCCTGGTAAGTCGGCACAAAGCCGGCGAGGCCGAGATGCCGGACGATAGTCGCTTTTTCAATCCGGATTCCCGCTCTCGCGGGAATGACGGAGTAAGTTGATCTCGCGGCGCTTTGCATGGAGCAGGTCACAACACCATCGTCACCATAGGATGATCGCACAATTCCCGGTACAGCTCGTCGAGCTGCTCGCGCGAGACCGCGCGCACGTTGCAGGTGAGCGAAAGGTACTTCCCCTTGCGGCTGGGGCGCATTCCGAGCGTCGCCGGATCGAAATCGGGAGCGTGGCGCTTCACCACCTCGATCACCGCCTGCGCAAACCCGGCCTGCGTCTTCCCCATGACCTTGATGGGGAAATCGCAAGGGAAGGCGAGAACGGGTGAGTCGTTTTCAGGCATGGGCGGGGGCACGCATCACCCTGGCTTTGTACTCCTGGTACAGCGCGTAGATGCGCTCGCAGACGGCCCCTCGCTTTCCCGCGTTTTTCCCGCTGCCGACCGGCTTTCCGTCGAGCGTCGTGATGGCGAGCACCTCCCTCGAGGACGAAGTCACCCAAATCTCATCCGCCGAGCGCAGCTCGCTCTCGGCGACGGGCCGAACCTCGTGAGGAAACGAGTGGGCGCGCAGGATCTCGATCACCACGTCGTAGGTGATCCCGGGCAATATCAAGTGAGACTTGGGAGGGGCGAGCACGGTTCCGTCTTTGACGATAAAGACGTTGCTCGCCGAGGCTTCGGTGAGCTGGCCGTCGCGCACCAGGATCGCCTCCACGCAGCCTCGATCGGCGGCGAGGGTGCGCAGCATGCAGTTGCCCAACAGTGAAGTCGACTTGATATCACAGTGCAGCCAGCGGAAGTCGGGCAGCACGATCGCCTTGGCTCCGCCCCTCACGAGCTCCGGCGAGAGCGGAACGAGCTCGCTCGCCATGAGGAAGACCGTGGGTTTGAGGCCTTTGGGGAAAGCGTGATCACGCTTGGCCACGCCTCGGGTCACCTGAAGATAGACGGTTTGGTCTTCCCAAGGATTTCCGGCGACGATTTTTTCGACGAGCTCGGTCCACTTCGGGAGCGGATGCGGGTTGGCGAGTCGAATCGCGTCCAGGCTTGCCTGGAGTCGGGCCAGATGCTCCTCGAGGCGGAACGGCCGCCGGGAATACACCGGGATCACCTCGTAGACACCGTCCCCGAAAATGAAGCCGCGGTCGAGCACCGAAATCTTCGCCTGCTCGATCGGCATGAATTCGCCGTTGAGATGGATCATTCGCTTCTCCTCACCTGAACCAAAGCCGAACCGAATCCCAGGCTCGGGCGAAAAATCCCGCGACCGCGACGCCCTCCAGCGCGATCACCGGATACTCTACGAGGGGCTTGCCGTCGTGCGACACGCGCAGCGTCGCAACGCGCTGCCCCGCCTCCAGGGGCGCGATAAGCGGCTGCTGGCTTACGAGCTCCGCCTGCAGCTTGTCGGAGGTGCCCTTGGGCACGGTTACGTACAGGTCCGCGGCGGCGCCCGCCTTCAGCTCGCGCTCGCTGCCCTTCCATACCTGGAGCCTGCCGATCGCATCGCCTTTCTGGTAGAGGCGCAGGGCGTCATACGACTGGAACCCGAAGTTGAGCAGCTTTTGACTCTCCCGGGCGCGCAGATTCTCCGACGTCGCGCCTATGACCACCGACACGAGCCGTCGCCCGCTGCGCCGTGCCGAGGCGATCAGGGAGTAACCCGCGCTTTCCGTATGGCCGGTTTTCACACCGTCCACGTTCGGGTCGAGCCACAGGAGTTGGTTGCGGTTGCGTTGCGTGATGTCGTTGTAGCGGTATTCGCGTTCCGAATACAGCTTGTAGTACTCGGGATACTCGCGGATCAAGGCAGAGGTGAGCAGCGCGAGATCACTCGCCGTCGAATAGTGCCCGGGGTCGGGTAGCCCGCTCGAATTCGTGAAATTCGTGCCTGTCATGCCGAGGTGCCCGGCCTCGCGGTTCATCCGTTCCACGAACGCAGGTTCCGAGCCAGCGACGGCTTCGGCGAGAGCGATGCAGGCATCGTTGCCCGACTGGACGATCATTCCGTGCAACAGCTCTTCGACCGTGACGGGCTTGCGCGGCTCGATGAACATGCGCGAGCCGGCCGTACGCCAGGCACGCTCCGACACGCGGATCGTTTGACCGAGGGCGAGCGACCTGCCCTTGAGCGCCGCGAAAGCAAGGTACGCGGTCATGAGCTTGGTGAGCGAAGCCGGCTCGATGCGCTCCCTCGGATTGCGGCTCGCGATCGACTGTCCGCTCGTTGCATCGAGGAGCAGCCACGCGCGCGCGTCCACGACGGGCGGCTGCGGCGCGGCGGCGAGCGCGACGCCGGAAAGCAGCAGAAGAAGACAAGCGATGAGACGACGTGACATGGGATCGCGACGGACGAATTATACCGGCCGCAGCGCCCACCGCTCGCGCGCTGCCGCCGAACTTCGCGGCAGGATGGCCTCCACTTCCACCTGAACGCTGCCGGCATTCACGAAGCCGAGCTTGTACGCCGCCGCGTAGGACAGATCGATGATGCGGTCGGAGTGGAATGGCCCGCGGTCGTTGACGCGCACGACGACGCTGCGGCCGTTGGAAAGATTGGTCACGCGCGCGTAGCTGGGGATCGGCAGTATGGTGTGCGCTGCGGTCATCGCGTACATGTCGTAGCGCTCGCCGCTGGAGGTGCGTTTTCCGTGAAACTTGCGCCCGTACCAGCTCGCAAGGCCGCGCTGCCGGTAGGGCGTGAGGGACTGGTAGGGAACGTATTTCCTGCCCAAGACACTGTAGGGGTTGTTGGCGCCGGGGTTGAGCGGCTCGGACCGGGGTCTTGCGTCGGCGATTCCGTCGGCGTTGCTCGGGAGCGGCCCACCGGGGCCGTCGTCGCGGGTGTCTCCGATGTGCTTCGGCTCGAGAGCGCATCCGACCAGGGCAGTAGCCGCTAACACCGCGAGCAGGGACGCGAGCACAGGCCGCTTCACGTCTGCACGAGCGCGCGGTGATGCTGGATGCTCATCAATATGCCTATGCCTAGAAACAGCGTCACGAGCGAGGTACCGCCGTAGCTGATGAGCGGCAGCGGCACCCCGACGACGGGCAAGAGGCCGCTCACCATGCCCATGTTGACCACCGTGTAGGTGAAGAAGGTGAGAGTGATCGAGCTCGCGAGGAGCCGCGTGAAGAAAGTCGGCGCGTTGGCTGCGATCATCAGCCCGCGCATGATGAGCGCGAGGTAGAGCACGAGCAGGAGGGTCGCGCCGATCAGCCCGAATTCCTCGGAATACACGGCGAAAATGAAATCGGTGGCGCGCTCCGGAATGAACTCGAGGTGCGTCTGGGTGCCCCCCAGCCAGCCCTTGCCGGTGATGCCTCCTGAGCCCACCGCGATGGTGGACTGGATGATGTGGTAGCCCGCGCCGAGCGGATCCGACGACGGATCGATCAGCGTGAGAAAACGCCTGCGCTGGTAGTCGTGCAGCACGCCCCACAGCACCGGCAGGCTCGCAAGGACCACTGCGGATCCGCCCGCGATCAATTTCCACGACAGGCCCGCGAGAAAGATGACGTAGAACCCGGCCGCGGCGACCAGCAGCGCCGTGCCCAGATCGGGCTGGCGCGCGATCATCGCGGTCGGCACCGCGAGCAGCACGAAAGCGACCACGTATTCGCGAAGTCGAAGCGCGGCTTCATGCCGGTGAAAATACCGGGCGAGCATGAGCGGCATGGCGATCTTCATGAGCTCCGAGGGCTGGATGCTGGTGAATCCGAGCGGCAACCATCGGCGCGCGTTGTTCCTCACGTCGCCAAACAAGGCGACGCATGCGAGCATCACCAGGACCAGCACGAAGGCGGGAACAGCGTAACGCATGAAAACCTGCGGCGGAACCTGGGCGGCGACCCACATCAGCACGAGCGCCAGGAGCACGTTCAGGGCTTGCGCGCCGACGCGTCCTGGCGCCTGATAGGCGGCGCTGTAGAGCGTGGCGAGGCCGAGCGCGACGAGACAGGTGACGAGGGCGAACAGCGGCCCGTCGATCTTGGCCGTGAGCCGCTCGAAGAGGCGTCTAGTCATTGGCTTCGTCCTCCTCGGGTGCGGGCACGGGTTCAGCCGGCTCGCCGAGGGCAGGCGCGGGCGCCGCCTGCTTGTCCGTGCGCTTGACGGGCGGGCGAACCGTTTCCGTCGGCTTGTCGACGCGCTTGCCGAGCAGGTAGTAGTCGAGCACCTTGCGCGCGACAGGCGCCGCCGCACGCGCCCCGAACCCGGCGTTCTCCACCAGCACGGCGAGCGCGATCCGCGGGTTTTCCGCCGGCGCGAATGCGATGAAGAGCGCGTGGTCGCGCAAATGTTCGAGAACCGTCGCCTCGGAGTATTTTTCGTTCTTGCTGAGCGCGACGACCTGCGCGGTGCCCGTCTTGCCGGCGCTCTCGTAGCCTGCGCCCGCGAAGGCGCGCGCCCCCGTACCTTCCTTGTTGACTCCGACCATGGCGTGCTTGACCACCTCGAGATTCCGGGCCTTGAGCGGAATGGTCCTGGAGGCCTCAGGCTGCACGTGGGCGCGCTCGCCCGTGATCGGGTTCTCGATATAGTCGACGAGATGCGGGCGGAACATGACGCCGTCGTTGGCGAGCGTCGCAACAGCCTGCGCGAGCTGCAGAGGGGTGTAGGAGTTATAGCCCTGCCCGATGCCCACGCTGATGGTCTCGCCCGGGAACCACCGCTGCTGCGCCGGATTCTTGA
>Ga0210382_10000829_pt1 | contig 10531 bp, 7 predicted proteins | sample PLMedo_FD_155452 | JGI IMG/M metagenome (GOLD analysis project Ga0210382, IMG submission 155452) | Groundwater sediment microbial communities from an aquifer in East River, Colorado, USA - PLM0_60_coex redo | ecosystem: Environmental > Terrestrial > Soil > Riparian zone | place: USA: East River...
GACCGCGCGCCCGACCTCGTCACGGACGGCCCTCCGAGCGTGCTCGATCGAGTCGCCGTCCGCGACGATCTCGAGCGCGCGGTCGAGGAGCTCGCCGTGGACACCCGTGGAGAGGATCCGGGCCAGCTCATCCCGATGCGGGGAGGTCTCGAGCGCGTGGAGGACGGGCAGCGTGTAGACGCCCTCCTTCAGGTCCACGCCCGGCTCCTTCCCGAGCTCGAGCTGGCTCGAGGTGAGGTCCATGATGTCGTCCGAGAGCTGGAAGGCGATACCGAGGGATTCGCCGAAGTCATCGAGGATGTCGACGTGCTCGGCGGGTGCGTCGGACATCATCGCCCCGAGCCGGCAGGATGTGGCGATCAGCGCGCCGGTCTTGCGACGGATCACCTCGATGTAGTTGTCCTCGGTCTGGTCGAGCCGCCGAGAGGCGTCCACCTCCCGGATCTGGCCATCGCAGAGCACCGCGATCGTCTGCGCGAGGATGCGGCAGACATCGGGACCCAGGTCGGCGCCGACCTCCGACGCGCGGGCGAACAGGTAGTCCCCGGTGAGGATCGCCACCGTGTTGTCCCACCGGACATTGGCCGCGGGCACGCCGTGTCGCGACTCGGCCTCATCGATCACGTCGTCGTGGTACAGGGTCGCCACGTGGACGAGCTCGAGCGACACCGATGCCGGGATCAAACGAGGGTCGGTCGGGTCGCCGAAGTAGCCGGACAGGAGCGCGAGCATCGGGCGGAACCGCTTCCCGCCGGCCGCGAGGAGGTAGTTGGCCGTGGCCGAGAGGAGCTCGGAGTTGGCTTCCTCCAGCGCCTTGCGGAGCGCCTCCTCGACCCGGTCCAGCCGCGTCCGGATCTCCGACTCCAGGACGGGGTCGGGAGACTCGAGACCGGGGATCACGCGGCGGCTCATGCGGGCCTCTCCCTTTCACGCATCTCAGGCGGGATCACCATCTCGCTCGCCGTCACCATCGCAGGACGGATGCCTTCTCGACGACGCCGACGATCACGCCGGGGAACACTCCCAGCACCAGCGTCGCGGCGGCCGGCACGACGAGGACCGCTCCCGCGGCGCGGCCGGCGGGCTCGATGGCGTCCGAGGCCGATACCTCCTCCGACTCCTGCATGTACATCACGACGATCACACGGAGGTAGAAGAAGGCCGCCGCGACGCTCATGAGCACGCCGAGCAGGACGAGTTCCCAATACCCGGCGCCGATCGCCGCCGAGAAGACGTTCACCTTCGCGATGAAGCCGGCGGTCGGCGGGATGCCCGCGAGCGACAGCAGGAACAGCGTCATCAGTGCCGCGGCCACCGGGTTGGTTCGCGCGAGGCCTGCGTAGTCGGCGATCCGGGTCCGCTCCTCTCCCCTACCGGACACCAGCATCACGGTCCCGAAGGCGCCGACGGTCATCGCCGCGTACGCCACCAGATAGAAGACCGCGGATCGGATCCCGACCGCCCCGGGCGCCGTCAGTCCCGTGAGGATGAAGCCCGCGTGGGCGATGCTGGAGTACGCCAGCATGCGCTTCACGTTGGTCTGCGCGATGGCGAGGATGCTCCCCAGGACGATCGAGACCGCCGCGAGGCCCCACACGACCGGCTCCCAGTCCCAGGCCAACGCCTGGAACGCGACGTCCAGCACCCGGATCAGGGCGGCGAACGCGGCGATCTTGGTCGCGGCCGACATGTACGCGGTCACGGGAGTCGGCGCCCCCTGGTAGACGTCCGGCGTCCACATGTGGAAGGGCGCGGCCGAGACCTTGAACCCGAAGCCGACCGCGAGGAGCGCGAAGCCGAGCAGGGCCAGCGCCTGCGTCCCGCCGCTTCCGGTGAGGGCGAGCGCCATCGCGCCGATCTTCGTGGTGCCGGCGGCGCCGTAGGCCATCGCCACGCCATACAAGAAGAAGGCCGAGCTGAATGCGCCGAGAAGGAAGTACTTCATCGAGGCCTCGTTCGCCGCCCGGCGGCCGGTGAGGCCGGTGAGGACGTAGAGCGAGAGCGAGAGGATCTCGAGAGCGAGGAACGTCACGATCAGGTCGGCCGCCGCCACGATCAGCGTCATCCCCGACGTGGCGAACAGGAGCAGCGGAGCGAACTCGCCCTTCTGCTCGTCGCCGGACCTCGCGAAGTACTGGTGGCCGAGGATCAGGCCGAGCGCGGCGACGACGAGCAGGAGGAGCCGCGTGAGGACGGCGAAGCGGTCGGCTGCGACCGTGCCTCCGAGCACGGTCGCGGCCCCGTCCCAGCTCCAGAGCGAGAGGCTGGTCGCCGCGGCGAGGAGGACGCCGACCAAGCCGATCGAGAGGTGGACCAAGGGCTCCGACCGCTTCGCGAGGGCCTCGTAGAGCAAGCCGATGATCGCGCAGGCCACGAGAACGAGCTCGGGCAGGACCGGCTCGAATACGAGCTGGGGGGTCGGGAGCAGCGCTTGTCCGATCATGGTGTTGCTGCCTCGGCGTTTTCGAACGAAACGTGCCGGAACGCGGCTGCGCCCACGTCGGTGATCTGCTGTTCCGGGTCGACTCGGGCGATCACGGCTTCGGCGGCCGGGTCGATTCGGTCCGTCAGCAGCTTCGGCGCCACGCCGAACACCAGCAGGAGGGCGAGGACGGGCGCCAACACCACGACCTCGCGAAGGCTCACGTCGGGCAACAGCCGGTGCTCCTCGCGGACCGGACCGAACGCCATGCGTTGGTAGGACCAGAGCAGGTAGATCGCGGCCAGCACCACCGCGATCGCGGCAAGCGCCCCGAACCAGTTGCTCACCGCGAACGTCCCCACGATCACGAGGAACTCGCCGACGAACCCGTTCAGCCCGGGTAGCCCGGCGGAGGCGAACGCGGTGAACAGGAACGCGCCCATCAGCCACGGCATCCCCGACGCGAGCCCACCCATCTCGCCCAGGTCGCGCGTGTGCGTCCGCTCGTAAACCATCCCGACGAGCAGGAACAGCGCTCCGGTCGCGAGGCCGTGGTTCACCATCTGCAACACGCCCCCGGTGACGCCCTGTTGGGTGAACGCGAACAACCCCAGGACGACGAAGCCGAGGTGCGAGACGGAGGAGTACGCCACGAGCCGCTTGATGTCGGTCTGAATCAACGCGTTCACGGCGCCGTAGATGATCCCGATCACCGCGATGACGCCGACGACCGTCGCGAAGTACTTCGACGCCTCGGGGAAGAACACGAGGTTGAACCGGATCAACCCGTAGGTGCCCACCTTCAGAAGGAGCGCGGCCAGGAGGACGGAGCCGGCCGTCGGCGCCTCGGTGTGCGCGTCCGGCAGCCAGGTGTGCAGCGGCACCAACGGCACCTTCACGGCGAACGCGATGAAGAACGCGAGGAACAACCATCGAGCCGTGGTGGCCGGCAGCCCTCCGGCGACACCGAGCAGCGCGTCGTACCGGAAGCTCACGGCGCCGCCCTTCGAATACAGGAAGAGGATCGCGAGCAGAAGGAAGGCCGAGCCGGCCATCGTGAACAGGAAGAACTTGATCGCGGCGTAGACGCGACGCCGGCCTCCCCAGCCGCCGATCAGCAGGTACATCGGCACGAGGAGCGCCTCGAAGAACAGGAAGAAGAGCAGGAGATCGAGGGCGACGAACGTGCCGATCACCGCGGTCTCGAGGACGAGCATCGCCGCCATGAACCGACGCACGTCCTTCGTAACCGTCCAGGAGGCGAGGATCGAGACCGGGAACAGGAACGTCGTGAGCAGGAGCATCCAGATGCTCACGCCGTCGACGCCGACCGTGTAGGTGAGCCCGATCGACTCGACCCATCGGGCCTGCTCCACCATCTGGAAGGGCTGGGTGGCGGAGGGATCGAACCGGCCGAGGACGACCAGCGACACGATGAAGGTGACGAGCGAGGCGCCGAGGGCGACCCACCGTGCGCCCTCGTCCTTCAGGCCGCGCCCTCCTGCGAGCACCATCAACGCGCCGAGGAGCGGGAGGAACGTCGTGAGGGTGAGGAGCTTGTTCACAGGCGCGTCCCCAGCCACAGCAGGACGCCGACGGCGCCGACGAACAGCCCGAGCGCGTACGAGCGGACGAACCCGGTCTGGATCCGGCGTCCGGCGGCGGCCAGCCGCCGTACGCCACCTCCCAGCCCGTTCACCAGCCCGTCCACGCCTTTCGCGTCGAAGACGTTCGCGGAGAACCTGGCGGCGGCGATCCCCGGGTTCACGAACAGCGTGGAGTACGCCTGATCGACGTACCAGCCGTTCCGCGCGGCGCGCGGGAGGGGCTGGAGGCGCTCACGGAGTGTGAGCCACTGGACACGGCCGGAGGCGTACACCCACCAGACGACCGCGATCGCGCCCAGCGCGATCGCGGTCGCGATCACCGAAAGGGCGGGCGTCGAGAGACCCTCGCCTTCGGGGATCGCTCCGGTCACCGGCTCGAGGAACCGCGCGAGCGTTCCCTCCGCCGAGTTCGCCAGCAGGAGGCCGGAGACCACAGCTCCCGCCGCAAGCACCGTGAGCGGTACGGTCATCACCGGCGGCGATTCGTGCGCGTGCTCTGCCTCCTCGCTCCTCGGCTCCCCGAAGAACGCGAGGAACAGGAGCCGCCCGATGTAGAGCGCGGACACCAGCGCCCCGAGTGTCCCGAGGAGATAGATCCAGGTTCGTCCGGTGTGGTTCGCGATCTCGAGGATCTGGTCCTTCGCGAAGAATCCCGCCAGCGGGGGGATCCCCGCGAGCGCCAGGGCGCCGATCACGAACGTCCATCCCGTGATCGGCATCCGGCGGATGAGACCGCCCATGCGTTGCAGGTCGGTCTCCTCGTGCATGCCGTGCATCACGGAGCCGGCGCCCAGGAACATCAGGGCCTTATAGAAGGCGTGGGCGACGAGCATGAACATCGCGCCGGTGTAGAAGCGCATGCCGGCCGCCATGAACATGAACCCGAGCTGGCTGATCGTGGAGTACGCGAGCACCCGCTTGATGTCGTCCTGGGCCAGTGCGCAGGTCGCGGCGAACAGGGCGGTGATCAGGCCGATGACGAGCACGACGGTGAGGGCGACGCCCGACGCCTCGAACAGCGGCGCGCTCCGCACGACGAGGTAGACGCCCGCGGTCACCATGGTGGCCGCGTGGATCAGGGCGCTGACCGGCGTCGGGCCGGCCATCGCGTCGGGCAGCCAGACATGAAGAGGCACCTGGGCGGACTTCCCGATCGCGCCCGCGAACAGCAGTAGGGCGATCGCGGTGGCGGTGTTCTTCGTGATCGAGTCGCCGGGGGCGCCGAGGACCGCGCCGAAGTCGAGTGTCCCGAACTTCGACACGATCAGCGCGAGCCCGATGAGCATCGCGGTATCGCCGATCCGCGTGGTGATGAACGCCTTCTTCGCGGCGGTCGCGTTCTCGGTCTTCTCGAACCAGAACCCGATCAGCAGGTAGGAGCAGAGGCCGACGCCCTCCCAGCCGACGTACAGGAGCCCGTAGTTCTGTCCCAGGACGAGGAGCAGCATGAAGAACACGAACAGGTTCAGGTACGCGAAGAAACGGCCGTAGCGAGGGTCGCCCTCCATGTAGCCGATCGCGTAGACGTGGATCAGGAAGCCGACGCCGGTGATGACCAGGATCATGGTTGCCGAGAGCGCGTCCAAGCGGAGATCGGCACCCACCGAGAACCGGCCCACCGAGATCCAGTCGAAAACGTGTTTCACGAAGACGCGGTCCTCGGCATGGAGGCGGAGGAGATCGCCGACGAGCAGAAGAGACAGAAGAAAGGAGAGCCCGACCGAAACGCTGGCGAGGATGCCGGCGGCTTTCCCGAGGCGCTTCCCCGTGAAGAGGTTGATGATCGCCGCGGCAAGCGGGAGCATCGGCAGCAGCCAGAGCAGGTTTGGCGATCCCGAGACGGTCAACGGACCATCGATCATCCCGCGAGCCCTCTCGCTTGATCGACGTCGACGGTCCCTCGGCGCCGGTACACCGCCACGATGATCGCGAGACCCACCACCACCTCGGCGGCTGCCACGACCATGGAGAAGAACGCCAGGACCTGACCGTCCAGCTCCATGTGCATCCTCGAGAACGCGACGAGCGCGAGGTTGACCGCGTTCAGCTGGAGCTCGACCGACATGAAGATCAGCAGCGCGTTCTTGCGAAGCAGCACGCCGAGCGTCCCGAGCGTGAACAGCACGCCGGACAGCACCACGAAGTAGGCGATCGGGGTCCTCACGCGCCCGTCTCCGCCATCGCCTCCAACTCGGCCTGGGTCACCGCGCGCGCCTTTCGCTGGCCGAGCACCATCGCCGCGATCGCGGCCACGATGAGCAGGATCGAGGTGGCCTCGAAGGGGAAGAAGTAGTTCCGGAACAGGATCTTCGCGAGCGCTTGCGTGTTGCCGGGCTGGTTCACCGCGTCGAATCCCGCCGGGGCCCTCGCTGCGAACCCGATCCCCGCCCGGACCGCGAGCACGATCTCGATCACGAACCCGGCGCCCAACACCAGCGCGAGGGGTCGCTGAGCGACCAGTCGCTCGCGGAGGTCGTCCCCGCGATCCACCCCGAGCAGCATGATCACGAACAGGAACAGCACCATGATCGCGCCGGCGTACACGATGATCTGCACGGCGAACAGGAACGGCGCGTCGAGGATCAGGTAGAAGACCGCGAGACAGAAGAAGTTCACGACGAGGAACAGCGCGGCATGGACGGCGTTCCGCATCAGCAACATCCCGACGGCCGACGCCACCGAGATCGGCGCGAAGACCCAGAACACGACGTTGTCGAGCGGCACCCCTACAGACCCTCCTCGGCCCCCGGCGTGGTTCCGAGCGGCGGCGGCGGCTCCAGCAGCTGCTCCTTCGTGAGGATCGCGTCCTCGCGCGACGTGTAGGACATCTCGAAGTAGTTGGTGAGCGTGAGCGCGCGCGTCGGGCATGCCTCGACGCAGAGTCCGCACATGATGCAGCGCAGGTAGTTGATCTGGTAGTCCTTCGCGTACCGCTCCCCCGGCGATGTCGGGTTCTCGGGATCGTTGTCCTCGCCCTCCACCCAGATCGCGTCCGCCGGGCACGCGAACGCGCAGAGCTCGCACCCGATGCACTTCTCGAGGCCGTTCTCGTGACGGTTGAGCAGGTGGCGGCCGGTGTGCGCGCGCTCGGGGATGGGGGCGATGACCTTCGGGTACTCCTCGGTGTTGTCGGGGCGGAACGTCTGCTTGAAGACCGTCGCCATCCCCTTCAGGACGGCGCCGGTGTCTCCCAGGAAGGTCCGCTCGCGCGGGCGCTCGTCACTCATGGAGTCATCTCCTCACGACGGGCGCTCCGACCCGTGGGCACGAACGAGAGCAGAAGCATGGCGACCAACGCGATCGCCGCCCACGTCAGCAACGTCCCCCGGTTCAGATGGAGCCGATCGGGGAGCACGACGACCGCACCCGTGATCAGGATCCACACGAGACCGAAGGGGATCAGGACCTTCCACCCGAACGCCATCAGGCGGTCGTAGCGAACCCGTGGCAGCGTGGCGCGGATCAGGACGAACACGTAGATGACCAGCGTCACCTTGAAGATGAACCACAGGAACGGCCAGAGCCACGGAAGGAAGTCCGGGGCCGGCCCTCGCCAGCCGCCGAGGAACAGCGTCACGCCGATCGCCGCGACGGTCACGGTCGCCACGTACTCGCCGAGGAAGAACATCGCGAACGTGATGCCGGAGTACTCGGTGTGGAAGCCGGCCACCAGCTCCGACTCGGCCTCGGCCAGGTCGAACGGCGGGCGGTTGGTCTCGGCGATCGCGCAGATCATGTAGAGCACGAATGCAGGGAACATCGGGACCACGTTCCACACGCGATCCTGCGCCGCCACGATCTCCGAGAACCGGAGATGGCCGCTGTACATCAACACGGCGACCAAGGAGAGACCCATCGCGACCTCATAGGAGATCATCTGGGCCGACGAGCGGACGGCGCCGAGCAACGGATAGTTCGACCCGCTCGACCAGCCCGCGAGGACCACGCCGTACACCATGATGGATGTCATCGCGAGGACCCAGAGGATGCCGATGTCGAGGTCCACGAGCTGGAACGGGAGCTCCCGGCCGAACAGGGTGATGCTCGTGCCGAACGGGATCGTGCAGAACGCCAGGAACCCCGGGAACATCGCGAGGACCGGCGCGATGAGATAGACGGGCCGGTCGGCGTTCGTCGGGAGGATCCCTTCCTTGAAGAAGAGCTTGATCCCGTCCGCGAGGGTGATGAGGATGCCGCGCGGACCTGCGCGCATGGGGCCCATGCGCGTCTGCATGTCCGCGATGATCTTCCGCTCGAACCAGATGTAGACCAACACGGAGATCAGCAGCGCGAAGAACACGATCACGACCCGGGCGATCAGCAGGAGCCAGTCGAGCCAGTCCATCAGCCTTCGGCTCCCGCTTCCGTGTCGACGAGCTGCGCGGCCGGCTCGACGGTGACTGAGGCCACGAAGTCACCGTCGAGCAGCTTGTTCGCTCGGAACCCCGCCTGGTTGAACGGAGCGAAGACCGAGCCCCTCGCGACGTGCTCGGTCACGTGAGCCGGAAGGGTCGCCTCGCCCGCCGAGGTCTTGAGGACGAGGTCGTCGCCGTCCGCGACGTGGGCGGCGGCGGCGTCGTCCGGGTGGATCTCGGCGAAGGGCGGCTCCCCGAGCGCCGCCTTCAACTCGTCGGCCCGCTCCGACAGGCGGCCCTCGTCCACCAGCAGTGGGTAAGTGAAGAAGTTGAGGCCTTCGTCGGAGGCCCTTTCGATCGGCTCACTCGTGGCGGGCTCGCCGCTTACGTCCAGAGGCGCGAGGAGCTCCCCCATCTCTTCGTGGAGCTCGTCGAGGCTTTCGAAGCCCAGGTCGCCGCCGCACGCCAGCGCGAGGCTCGCGAAGATCTCCCAGTCGGGGATGGACATCCCCTCGGGGGCGCGGACGCGCCGGAGGCGCTGTCCGCGACCCTCCCACGTCGTCACGTGGCCTTCCTTCTCGAGGAAGGCCGCGGCGGGGAGGAACGCGTCCGCGAACGGCTCCAGTGTGCCGAGCTCCAACGACTGCACGATCTTCACCGGCACGTTCTCCAACGCTCGTTGCGCGAGCGCGGCATCCGGGACGTCACGTAGCGGATCGACCCCGACGAGGTACAGGACATCGATCTCGCGAGAGGCGCAGGCTTCGAGGATGCCGCGCCAGTCACGGCCCGGCTCCCGGTTGACCGCAGTCGTCCAGCGACTCTCGACCGCGCCGGCGTCAGCCAACGAGCGACCACCTGGGAGGAGCGACGGGTGGACACCGGCGCGGAGCGCCCCGCGGTCGCCCGCACGCCTGGTGACGTAGGCGAACCGAGCCTCGGACTCGAGGAACCGCGCCTGCGCGGCCTCGGCGGCCCCCGACCGCTCGCCGGCGATCACGACCGCGGCGCCGCCGGCAGCGCGGAGCGCCTCCAGGGCTTCGTCCATCACGGGGTCCGCACCGCCGGCGAGCAGGCGGGCCTCGTCGCGAGGCCGGACCAGGATGTGCGTCGCCACCTCGTGCAACCGCGTCCGGCGCGGGTGGAGAACCCAGATCCGGGCACCTGCGGCTGCGGCCTTCCGCAGCCGCAGATGCAGGATCGGCACCTCCTGCTCGGCGTCCAGTCCCACGACCAGGATCGCCTGCGCACGCTCGATGTCCCGGTAGGTGACGCCCATCGGTGCACGAGCCGCGAACAGCTCGGCCGTCGACGCGCCACTGCCCCGCCGGTGATCGAGGTCGTTCGTCTTGAAGACCGTTCGGGCGAGCTTCGACAAGGCGTAGTAGTCCTCGTCCATCAGTCGCCCGCCGGTCAGCACGCCGACGCGCGCGCCATCCACCCAGCCGGCGATCTTCGTGAGCACCTCACCGAACGAGGCGGGCTCGAGCCCGTGGTCGCGGATCAGCGGCGTCGTGATCCGCTCCGGCGAGTCCGGGAACCGATAGGCGTAGCGGCCCTTGTCGCAGAGCCACGCGTCGTTGACTTCGTACTCGTCACGGGCCAGATGCCGGACGACTTCACCGCGCCGGACGTCGACGCGCATGTTGCAGCCGGCGGAGCAATGCGGGCACACCGAGTCGCCGTAGGTGAGGTCGAACGGCCGCGCCGCGAAGCGATACGGCGTCGACGTGAGCGCTCCCACCGGGCAGATCTGCACGGTGTTGCCGCTGAACGGCGAGCGGAAGTCCTCGCCGGCGGCGATGGAGACACGCTCGCCGGCGCCACGCGCGAAGAGCTCGAGGAACCGGTCGCCCGAGATCTCGTCGCAGAACCGGGTGCAGCGAGCGCACAGGATGCATCGCTCCCGATCCAGACCCACCAGTGGCGACATCGGGATCGGCTTCGGGAAGACGCGCTTCGCCTCGCGGAAGCGGCTGTCGCCCGGGCCGTACGCGAGCGCCTGATCCTGAAGCGGACACTCGCCCCCGCGATCGCAGATCGGGCAGTCGAGCGGGTGGTTCAGCAGGAGGAACTCGAGGTTCGCGCGCTGCGCGTCCGCGACCTCGGGGTCGCTGTTCTGCGTCCGCACCTTCATCCCGGCCGCG
>Ga0210382_10000830_pt1 | contig 10526 bp, 9 predicted proteins | sample PLMedo_FD_155452 | JGI IMG/M metagenome (GOLD analysis project Ga0210382, IMG submission 155452) | Groundwater sediment microbial communities from an aquifer in East River, Colorado, USA - PLM0_60_coex redo | ecosystem: Environmental > Terrestrial > Soil > Riparian zone | place: USA: East River...
TATGTCTCGCTGGGCAATAATCGCCCTAAGAAGATATGACGATACGAAAATTCTCACCCACCCAAATTTCGCTGTCGAGCCATTGAAAGGTAAAATCGATGGCGCCGGAGCGGCCTATCGATGCAGCGTGAAGGTCCAGGACATGCAGTCCGAGGCTCGTGTCACGGGTGCACGCGTCCGCAACATTCTGCCAGCCGTCCACCCCCCAATGGATTCGCGCCGGGCGTGGCATCGCGATGACGAGGTCTACTCCCGGCGCAATTCGCCCGATCGGCGCATGCGGGCACCAGATAGCGTGTTTGTCCTTTGGGCGAAGTCCGCCGTAGCGCTTCCAAAGCGCAGCAGGCCGGTCGAATGGATATCCCAGGTGGGATGAAACCATCAGCTTGATGAATTCGGCGTGCGCCCATGCGAGTGGCATGGCCGAACCCGTCGGACAACCCGGATAAAGGCGTTTCGACGGTATGGCCGCGGCGTCCCACACCTGCTCCGGTATCAGGCCGCCGGGTCCCGTCATTGCCGCCATCGCCCTGAGATAGAGCCGTGGGTCGCGCTCGGCAACGAGCTCATAATGACCGCGCTCGCCTGTAAGCAGCGGCCAAGCGCGTCCACGGCCGCTGCCGTCGAATGCAGAACCATCTTCGTGCTCGCCGTAGCCATCACCATTATAGCGATGCCATGCAGGGCCGTTCGGCGTGTCCGCCTTGAGCAACGCATCGGTCACCGCGATACTGTCGCGGATCGCAGGATCGTCGGCGCCACGCAGGCCGAAGCGAACAAGTTGCAGGAAATCAATGCTTACCTCTTCGTCGGCCCGGACCAGACCGCTGTCGCTTCTGTTTTTGATCTGCAAGACCTCCTGCACCGATTCTTCGTTGCGGAGCACATCCGGTGGTGCGACCCGGATATAATGGCCAGCGATCCCGAAGCGCTTTGCGAGCGGTGTATCGTGGACGACCGTCCACCTCTCGAGATTTGCATTCCAGAAATCCGCCAGGCCAAGAGCGAAGCTTCTGGCCGGCTCGGTTAGAAATTCCGCTCCCGTTACGAGCGCCGCGATGCAGACGGCAAGCGTGTATGGGCCGATACCGGGGTTCTCCTCCCAACGGTCCTGCGGGCTCGATGGCCCCGTGCACGCGAGAAAAGAAAGTGCGCGGCGGATCATCTCGCTTATCTCAATGCCATCGAGCGCATCGCGCTCGGCGAGAGCCGCAGCGAGCAGCACCGGAAATCCGATCTCGTCCAATTGCTGGCCCTGCCAATAGGGCGTGCCGCCGAGCCATTGGTTCTGCCCCCAGCTCCCGTCGCGATTCTGGGTCGCGATGAGGTAACGCAGCGTGTTGCGAGCTTCATGTGCCGCGCCCAACGCGAGCAGAGCCTGGGCGCATTGCACCAGGTCGCGCGGCCAGACAAGGTGATAACCGGCCCGACCATTGCTGCTGTTACCCCACGGCACGCTCAAACTCGCCACCATGGTTCCCGGATAGGTCTTGTCACGATGTGTCCGCAACACCATGGACGATAGAACCAGCTGGTCGGCCAACTCATCTGATTCATCGGGTCGCAGTATGCTGCGCTCGTTGCGGCGGGCATGCCATTGCCGCCAACTCTCGATCTGGCGTTGGAGCAGATTGTCGAAAGGTTGCATCAGGCTGGAAATGGCAAGCGTGGCGGCGGCCTGCTTGCTGCTGCCGAAGCCTAAAGCCAAAACGGCACTTCGCGGCAGCGCGGCAACCAGGGCCACGTTACCCGGCCCGGCGGTCTCGTAACTCCAGGTGAGCGCACCATTGCGGTGGAAGTCCTGCCAGCCGTCGCTCGCTCCGACATAACCGACGCTCGCCGCTCCAAAAGCATCCTGCTGTGTGTCGTGCACTGCGGCGAGCGCGACACCAAACGGGCCCTGTTCCGCAGCAAGCACGCGCCGTCCACCAAACTCACCGACCTCGGCGACGTTGTCATATCCGGTCGCGCCCAGATGCGGGGCGAGCAGAACGTACGGCGTCAGGCCCGTCTCGCCCGTAAGGCTGAGCTGGATCGCCAACACGTCGAGATCCGGGTTAGGCGTCACCCGCAACGTGAGTTCAAACCGATCGTGTTTGTGGACGATCTCGACGGCGGGCGTACCCGGTGCGAGCAGTCGCACCGTGTAGTTCTTCAGCCGCTTTATCTCGACCCAGAATCCGCGTCCATCGGCGACAATGAATCCAAGATCGCGTATCTGCGGAGTGTCGACGCATGGATAGTAGACTTCGTTCACAATACCGAAACCGAGCGTGTACCAAACGCGCGAAGAGCCAAGCGTGCACCCCACCATGTCCTTGGCACTGCTGGTCCAGGTCGGCGCAATCCCAGGATGCCCCGGAGCATGTCCATCGGGCTTCATTGGACCGTTGACAATGGTGCCCTTCATCTCTCCATGATCTCCACGCCGGCCGACCGACCGACGACGACGATCTTGGATGCCAGGCCGACAAAGAGACCGCTCTCGACAACGCCGATGATGGCGCAAAGACGGGCCTCCAGCGCGGCAGGGTCCGGTATCTCGGCGATGATGCAATCGATGATGTAGTTGCCGCTGTCCGTCTTGAAAGGATTGTCTCCGGTCATGCGCAATCGCGGCTCGCAGGCGATAGCCGACAGGCGATCGAACGTGGTTTGCCACCCAAAAGAGACTGTCTCGACGGGAACCGGCGTACTTCGGCCTAAGCGATCCACCAGCTTCGTCTCATCGATGACGACAATCATACGATCACTGGCGCTCGCCACGATCTTTTCGCGCAACAGCGCGCCGCCAAGCCCTTTGATCAGGTTGAGCGTACCGCGCTCGACCTGGTCGGCACCATCGATGGTAACATCGATACGGCGATGTTGTGCAAAGCTGGTGAGCGGCACGCCGAACTGCCGCGCCAAGACCGCCGTTGCCTCTGAGCTTGGTATTGCGGCCACTCGCAAGCCCTTCGCGACGCGCGCTGCCACGGCTTCGACCGCGAATGCGGCGGTCGATCCGCTACCCAATCCGAGCACCATACCATCCTCAACTTCCTCGGCGGCTCGCGCGGCCGCCGCCCGCTTCTCGCCGTCCTGTTCGCAGGATTGCAGCAACCTCATGAGACAGCTCCCACTGCGGCGGCATCGCCAAAGATCCACAGCGTGCCCGTCGGATGAAGATGTGTCGCCGGCAGGCTGTGGTCGCCGCGGCGAAGCCGGGCGAGCACCGCGCGCTTTTCTTCGCCAGCCACCAGGAAGGCTGCGTTGCGGCTACTCTCCAGCGCGGGATAGGTCAGCGTGATGCGCGCTTCGGATTTGGCGCCGACTATGGCGGCGACCCAACGGTCGCGCTCGGCAAGCACCGCAGTGTTGGGGAATAGGGAGGCTGTATGGCCATCCGGCCCTAACCCCAGGAGAGTTACGTCGAAGAGCGGCCGATCCGGGTCAAGGTGCTCCGCGCCGTAGAAGGATTTGAGCTCGCGCTCATAGGCGGTCGCCGCTTTGTCCGGAGTGGTTCCTTCGGTCGGAATCGGATGAATGTTGATAGCCGGAACCGGCGCTCGAGATAGCAGGGCCTCGCGCACCAGGCGGTAGTTGCTCAGCATGTCGTCGTGCGACACGAAGCGTTCGTCACCCCAAAACCAATGCGTACGAGACCAGGGAAACTTGTCGCAATAAGGTGGTCCGGCCAGGAGTTGGTAAAGTCGTCGCGGCGTTGAACCGCCTGACAAGGCGACGGTAAAAGCACCATCCTTGGTCGTCGCCATTTCGAGCATCCAATCCGAGACGCGGCGCGACAGCGCTTCGGGATCGGCATGCACTTCCAATCTGACTTCGGAGGGGCTCATCATAAGCGCGCCTTTCCCGCGGACGACCTGTTGGACTCGCGAATAGCAGTGATCGCCGCAGCGTAATCAGGCGATCCAAAGATCGCGGAACCGGCGACGATGGCATTCGCGCCCGCTTCGATCGCTTGTCCGGCGCTTTTACAATTCTGTCCGCCGTCGACCTCGATGACAGGATCAAGTCCGCGCGTGTCGCAAAGCTGGCGCAATCGATGGATCTTCGGCAGCATCTCCGGCAGGAATTTCTGGCCGCCGAAACCGGGATTGACCGTCATGATGAGAATGACATCGCAGAGATGGAGGACATATTCGATCAGCTCGGTCGGGCTGGCCGGATCGAGCACCACGCCCGCCTTCTTGCCGAGATCGTGGATTTGCGAGAGGACTCGGTGGAGATGGACCGTGGCGGACGGCTCTGCCTGGACGAGAAGGTGATCGGCCCCTGCCTTGGCGAAGGCCACGAGACAGCGATCCGGCTCGACGATCATCAGGTGCACATTGATCGGCTTCTGCGTGGAGCGTCGCACTGCCTCGACAACCACTGGTCCGATCGTGATGTTTGGCACGAAGCGGCCGTCCATCACGTCGACATGGATCCAGTCGGCTCCCGCCGCATCGACAGCGCCAACCTCCTCAGCAAGACGTCCGAAATCCGCCGATAAGATCGACGGAGCGACAATGATCGACCTGCGCTGCGCGGCATCTTTGGTAGTCCTGCCGCTCAATGGTTTCCATCCCGGTCTGGCGCCGCCGCATAAATGTCCATGACCGCGCTAAGCATCCGGAGCGCCTCTTGCCTCGGGCGCTCAAATGAGTTGCGGCCGATGATCGAGCCGAATCCCCCACCGGCATGGATCGAACGGATCTCATCGAGCAGCTTGCCGTCGTCGAAGATCGCAGTGCCGCCGGAGAAGATGACGATGCGGCGGCCAGCGAACGCGCAATCAACGATGTGGCGGACGCGCTCCGCCGCGGTCGCAATCGGAATGCGCCGCTCCTCGAACACCTTGCGCGCAGCGTCCTGCTCGACATGCGCCGTCGGCAGCTTCACCTTGATGATGTGTGCGCCGAGTTGAGCCGCAATCTGGACCGCATAGCCGACAACGTCGATCCCGGATTCGCCTTCCTTGCTCAGACCCAATCCGCGCGGATAGGACCAGATGACGACCGCGAGCCCGTTGCGCTTTGCCTCCTCGGCGTAAGCTCGCAGTTGTTCGTACATTTCGAGTTGGTGCGCCGATCCCGGGTAGATCGTGAAACCGACCGCGCAGCAACCTAAGCGAAGCGCGTCCTGCACGCTGGCGGTTAATGCCTGGTTCGGATCTTTCTCCTCCCGCAATACATCATTGTCGTTGGTCTTGAGGATGAGCGGAATCTCTCCGGCGAAATCGCGCGCGCCTGCTTCCAGGAAGCCTAGCGGGGCGGCATACGCGTTGCAGCCTGTTTCGATCGCGAGTTCGAAATGATAATGCGGATTGTAAGCCGGTGGATTGGGCGCGAACGAACGCGCCGGCCCATGTTCGAAGCCCTGATCCACCGGCAAAATGACAAGCTTTCCCGTTCCCGCCAACCGACCGTGGTTCAAGAGCCGCGCCAAGCTGGTCAGTGTCCCCGGGCTATCCGCGCCATACCAACTCAGAATCTCTTTGATCCGCGGTGTCATTGTCGCTCTCCTATCGAGCTTTCCGGGGCCGTCGCGCTTCGAGACGCAGGTTCATTGCATTGACCGCTGCCTTGCCGCTCCTCGAGCTGATGCACAATCTCGGCGGCGATCTCGGCCGGCCGGCCACCCACGTCGACGATGATCGGATGCTCATCCGGCGTCGCCTCCTGCAAGGTGGCGAACTGGCTGTCGAGCAGCGCCACCGGCATGAAGTGCTCGTGCCTCGCTGCCATACGTCGACGGATAAGATCGTGCGACCCCTTGAGGTAGACCAACGTCACATCCTGGTGATCACCGATGATGATGTCGCGGTAGGATCTCTTTAGGGCCGAGCAAGTCAGCACACCGGATTCGCCGCGCGCGCGCCAGCCGTCGATTTCCTCGGAGATTTTTTGCAGCCAAGGCAACCGGTCTGCATCCGTAAGCGGCGTGCCGCCGTGCATCTTCTCCACGTTCGCGGCTGGGTGAAGATCATCGCCCTCCTGGAATTGGCAGCCAAGCGCCGCTGCCAGCAACGCCGCAACGGTGGTTTTTCCTGATCCGGAAACGCCCATGACGACGGCGATTACCGGCTTGGTTATGGTGTGCGCGAGGGCGGCGGACCAAACGCGCTGAGGTCGGCGATCACCTTGCATCACATCTCCTTCTCGGCGGCGCGCCAACATCAGCGGGGCGAGCAGTACGGCGACCCTTCTGTCACGACTGCCGTGCGCTCGTCCGTGGCAAAACAAACTTCTTCACCGCTTTGGCAAACCCCTCGTTCTCGTTGCTGTCGGTGACCGCGGTCGCCTGCGCCTTTACCTCGTCGCTGGCATTGCCCATGGCGATTGAGAACCCGCTCTTGCGGAACATGAGGACGTCATTCGGCATGTCTCCCATGGTGGCGATCTGCTCAGGCGGGATATTCAAAAGCTTCGACAGGGTTGCCACGACCGTCCCCTTGTTGGCTTGCGGGTGGGTCACGTCGAGATAGTACGGCTGTGAGCGCGCCGCGCTCGCCTTCTCACCCAGAGTGGTCTGCGCCGCCTTCTCGCAGGCGGCGACCAGGTCGAGATCGTCGGAGATGCCGACGATCTTCACCGCGTGCGCCAGGTGTGCGCTGGTAAACGACGCCACGACCTTGGCGTCGAACTTCACCGTCCAGGTCTCGCGCGCCACATGCGGCGCATTCTTATCTCGGATCAGCCACTCCGTCTCCGTGTAAACCCAGACGTCCAGCCCCTGATCCTGGATGAGCTCCATGGTCTGCTTGGCCGCGGCGGGATCGAGCGTGTGGCTCTCGATCACGGAGAGATCCGGATTGACCAGCACGCCACCATTGAAACCTGCTATGGCGGTCCGCAGCGCCAGCGGCTCGATCAGCATGCTCATGCCGCGCGGCGGCCGCCCGCTGGTGATGGCGAAGGCGACGCCGGCCTGATCCAGTTCCCGCACCGCCGCCTGCGCCGCCTCGGTCAGCACCTTGTCCTTGGTAACCAGCGCACCATCCACGTCGGCCAGAAACAGACGAATACCATGCTGCGCTGTCATTGCTTTTGCTCCGAGGCAGGGATCACCGGCCGCCAGGCCCGCTTTCCGTCGTACGCCAGCAATTCGTCGGCTGCCTTGGGGCCGTCGCTGCCAGAGTCGTAATCCGGAAAATCAGCCTTTTCGGCCGCCCAGGTTTCGAGCACCGGCTGTATGATGCGCCAGGACTGCTCCACCATGTCGGCACGCATGAATAGCGTGGGGTCGCCGATCATGACGTCATAGATCAGCGTTTCGTATCCGACATTCGGCTCCTTCGGGAACCAGTCATCGTAGTGGAAGTCCATCTTCACGGCGGCAAGGTCCACCACCGGCCCACGCCGCTTGACCTCGAACTGCAGGGAAATGCCCTCGTCCGGCGCGATGCTCAGCACCAGCCAGTTGGGCCGCAAGCTATCGACGGCGGTGTCCTGGAACGCCGTGTAGGGTGCTTGCTTGAAGCGGATTGCGATCTCCGTCAAACGCTGCGACATGTGCTTGCCTGTACGGAAGTAGAAGGGCACCCCGGCCCAACGCCAGTTGTCGATCTCGATCTGCATGGCGACATAGGTCTCGATGTTGGAATCCGCCGCAACGTTCGCCTCTTTCCGGTAGGCCTTCACCGGCTTGCCCAGGACCGTGCCAGGGCCATACTGGCCGCGCACCGCCTGCGCCGGCTTGACGGCGGGCATTGCTGCGAACAGTTCGGCCTTCTTGTTGCGGATCGAAGCGGCGTCGAATCCCGTGGGCGGCTCCATGGCCACCATCGAAAGGAGCGTGAACACGTGGTTCGGCACCATGTCGCGAAGTGCACCGGTTTGCTCGTAGAACTTGCCGCGCTCCTCCACACCCACCGTCTCAGCCACAGTGATCTGCACGTTATCGATCCGATCGCGATTCCAGATCGGCTCGAACAGCCCATTGGCAAACCGGAACGCCATAATGCTTTGGATCGTGTCCTTTCCCAGAAAATGATCGATCCGAAAGATCTGGTCCTCGTGCAGCGTGCGCAGGATGCGGGCGTTCAGTTGGCGCGCCGAGTCCAGGCTATGGCCGAACGGCTTCTCGATCACCACGCGGCGCCAGAACCGAGGCTTCCCGTTCTTGTCCTCGCCCTGATCGGAGAGCTTCGCTTTGCCGAGCTGTTCGACCGCGGCGCCGAAGAACCGATCGGCGACCGCGAGGTAGAAGATGGCGTTGCCCTGTGTGCCGTGGGTCTTTTCTGCGTCACTCAATGCGCCGTGGATCTTTTCATAGAGCTCGGGCTTGGTAAGATCGCCCTGGACGTAGGACATTTTCTCCGCGAGCCGCTTCCACGCCGCCTCGTCGATCCGGTCGATGTCGAACTCCGCGCTCGCATTCCCCACGAAGGTTTTCAGCATGGCGTAAAGGTGGTCGCGCCAGCTTTCCGCTGTCCCTTCGGCCAAATCCACGCCGATCAGCGCAAATTTCTCCGGCAGAACCTTGGTGCGCGCGAGGTTGTAGAGAGCCGGTATCAGAAGGCGCTTGGCCATGTCGCCACCGGCGCCGAAGACCACCATGGCGCAGGGATCGGCCGGAGGGACCTGGCGTCGCGGCGGCGACTCCGCCGCCTGCGCGGTCGGACATGTCCCGATTGGCGGTTTGTCCGGCATGGCGCTACTCCGCAGCATTCTGTGCCGTCGAATGACCTTGCGACTTCTTCGGCTTCGTTTCCGGATCAATCGACTCGTTCCCCTCGATGTGACCACCGAAGCCGAAACGCATCGCCGAGAGCATCTTTTCTCCAAAATTGTGCTCCTGCCGCGAGCGGAACCGGGCGTAGAGCGCGGTGGACAGCACATCCGCCGGGACCGCCTCCTCGATCGCGGCCTCGACAGTCCAGCGACCCTCGCCAGAATCCTGGACGTAACCCGAGAACTCTTTCAGCTGCGGATCCTTCGCCAAAGCGGCGGCGCCGAGATCCAGAAGCCAGGATGAGATGACACTGCCGCGCCGCCAGACCTCGGCGATATCCGGCATGTTCAGAACGAAGCGCTCGTCCTCCGGCAGGTCCTTCGAGTCCTTGTTGCGTAGAATGTCGAAGCCTTCCGCGTAGGCCTGCATCAATCCGTATTCGATGCCATTGTGCACCATCTTGACGAAATGCCCGGCGCCCGATGGCCCGGCGTGAATGTAGCCGCGCTCGGCGCGGGATGCGGCCTTCTCACTGCCGGGCGTGCGCGGAATATCGCCCAGGCCGGGGGCGAGCGCCCCGAAGATCGGGTCGAGATGATCCACGGCCTCCTTTGGACCGCCGATCATCAGGCAGTAGCCGCGCTCGATACCCCAGACGCCGCCGGACGTCCCGCAATCGACGTAGCGAATGTGTTTCTGGGCCAGTTTCTTGGCGCGGCGGATGTCGTCCTTGTAAAAGGAATTGCCGCCATCGATGACGATGTCGTCCGGCTCCAGGAGGCCGCCGAGATGTTCGACCGTCTTTTCGGTAATCTTGCCGGCGGGCAGCATAACCCAAACGGCGCGCGGCTTGTCTCTGAGCGTCTTCATCATCTCGGCGAGCGATCCGGCGGCTGTGGCGCCCTCCTTCGCCAACGCTTCGCGCGGCTTGGCGTTGGTGTCGAACACCACACAATGGTGCCCCGCCTTCATCAGACGGCGAGAGATATTGCCACCCATGCGGCCTAAACCAATGATGCCGATCTGCATTTGGCATTACTCCTTATGACAAGGCGTTATTCGAGCGCCGCGTCGATTGCACGCGTCAACTCCTCAAGGCCCGCATCGACATGCTTGAGGTGAACGCGCAACGCGCGACGGTCGCGTTCCACCAGCACCGCGAGGTCACCGCTGGCCTGTGCGGCCTTGACGACCCCAAAGCTGTAGGAATGACCGGGCACGTCGATGTCGGCCGGGTCGTCACAGGTGACCTGCAGGAACACGCCGGAATTCGGGCCGCCTTTGTAGGCCTGCCCGGTCGAATGTTGGAAGCGCGGTCCGAAGCCGAGGCAGGTCGCGGCCCGGGTCTTGTCGCGGATGCGGGCGTGCATCGCGGTCAAGGCCCGCGTGTGCGCCGCATTGCGTTCGATATAGGCGAGCAGCGCCACGTAGTCGCCGGCTTTCGCGCCGGCCTGCACGCGGCCAAAATGGCTCTTCAGATAACCGGCGAGCGTGTTGTGTCGGCCGAGTTGAGCCGCGTTGCGCGGATCGGCGTAAAGAGCCACGCCATTCTCGCGGAACATCGGCGTCTCTTCGGGCAGGCGATGCGATTTCTCATGGGCATCGGTCAGCGCGCGCGTCTTGTCCTTGCTCGCCTCGACGTCCGGCTGGTTGAACGGGTCGATGCCGATGATCGACCCGGCGACCGCGGTGGCAATTTCCCAGCGGAAGAATTCCTGGCCGATGTGCCAGATATCCTTCAGGCGGATCCGCGCGACCGGATGGCCGGCCCGCTCCAGCGCTTCCACCGCCTGGCGTTGCGGTGGATCGACCTGCCCGTCCAGCTCCAGATAGGCGAAGAACCGGTCGTTGCCGTAGCACTCGGGCAC
>Ga0210382_10000833_pt1 | contig 10511 bp, 7 predicted proteins | sample PLMedo_FD_155452 | JGI IMG/M metagenome (GOLD analysis project Ga0210382, IMG submission 155452) | Groundwater sediment microbial communities from an aquifer in East River, Colorado, USA - PLM0_60_coex redo | ecosystem: Environmental > Terrestrial > Soil > Riparian zone | place: USA: East River...
AGGTTTCCTCGGCAGCAGCTCGTCGTCGAAGATCGGCCAGAAGGGCGTCGCGGTCCGTGACCGGATCCGCCGCGACGAGGTCGCTCACGATCGACGCGAGCGTTTCGAGCGCGGCCGCGCGTTCGCCGGCTTCGCCGCGTTCCGAGGCCGCGCCCTCCTCGTATCCGAGCTCCTTGGTCCAGAGCGCGCGGACCGCGTCGGCGAGGGCGTTGCCGAGCACCGAGCCCGCGCGACTGACGAGCTCGATCGCGGCCCTCACCTCCGGCCGACGCCAGAACCCCAGGCCCCGGACCCGGTAGCCGATACCCGCCCGCGTCAGCGCCGCCTCGATCGGCGCTAGCTGGGCATTCGTCCGAACGAGCACAGCGACCTCGGCCGGTGCTGTCCCTGCGGCGAGCAGCGACTGGATCCCGGCGGCGAGGGCCGAGACCTCCGCGTCGGCGGTTGCATGACGGCTGATCGTCGGGCGCGGGCCGGATGAGCGCGTCGCGGTCAGCACCTTCGCGCGGCCGGTGCGGGCGATCAGGCGGTTCGCCAGGTCGAGGACCTCGGGGCTCGAGCGGTAGTTCTCGGTCAGGGCGATGACCCGGGTTCCGGCGTGGCGCGCCGCAAACGAGGTCAGGTAGTCCGATGTCGCTCCGGTGAAGGTGTAGATCGTCTGGTCCTCGTCGCCGACGACGCAGATATCCGGCCGGCCGTCGGCCCAGAGCTCGAGCAGCCGCTGCTGGAGCGGGTTCGTGTCCTGGTACTCGTCGACGCTGAACCAGCGCTTGCGGGCGCGGACGATGTCGGCGGCCTCGGGGTCGCGTTCGAGCAGGTCGACGGCGCCGATGAGCATGTCGTCGAAGTCGAGCCGGCCGGCCCTGGCCTTCGCCCGTTCGTAGTCGGCGAATGCACGGACGAACAAGTCGACGGGCAGCGGCGGCTCGCGCCCGTCGGCGTCGGCCGCAGCCACGTAGCCGGCCGGGTCGACCCGTCTGCTCTTCGCCCACTCGATCTCGTCGGCGAGATCCTTCGCCGGCGTGAACCGGTAGTGGCCGGGCAGGCCCCGCGCGATCCGGGACAGGATCGGCAGCTTCGTTGCGAGGATCTCCGGCAAGGGCGCGCCGTCATGCTGCATCGGCCAGAAGTGGCGAAGCTGGCTGAGGGCGTGAGCGTGGAACGTCCGGGCGGAGACGCCGGGCAGGCCGAGCGACCGGAGGCGTTCCATCATTTCGCCGGCGGCCTTGTCCGTGAACGTGACGACGAGGACCTGGTCCGCCGGCACGACGTCCGACGCGATTGCGAATGCCGTCCGCCGGCTGATCACCCGCGTCTTCCCGGTGCCGGCCCCGGCGATGATCGCAACCGGCCCGTCGACGGCGCGGACCGCATCGCGCTGGGCCTCGTTCAGATCGTCAAGCAGCTCGTCGGGCAGCGCGAGAGTGGCCACCGGCCAAGGCTAGCAGCCGCGCCTTATCGGCGGCTCATCAGGGTCTCCGCGGAACCTCCGCCGCGCCTCCACGACCTGCTCACAATCGGGCGCGACGATGGCTCCATCAGGCGATCGAGAACGACCGCCGACAAGGAGAAACGATCAAATGAACGGACGAACGATTGCCGGCGTGGTGCTGGCCCTGGTCCTCGTGGCCGGCGCCACGGTCATCGGGATCAGCGCGTACAACGCGGGCGTGACTGCGGGGCTCGTCGAGAGCGGCCAGGTGGTCGTAGCGCCGGGCCAGGCCGTCGGGCCATACGTCGGCGGTTATGGCTACGGCTGGGGCCACGGCGGATTCGGGTTCTTCGGCTTCCTGGGGATGCTGCTCTTCATCTTCCTCATCTTCGGCCTGCTCCGAGCCGTGTTCGGTGGCGGGCGCGGGCGGGGCGGTTGGGGCGGGCCAGGGTGGAGCGGAAAGGGCGGGCCCTACGGTCGCGGACCCTGGAGCGACCGGGCTCGTGAGATCCATGACGAGCTGCACCGCGAGAGCGGCCAGCCGAGCAAGGATCCGGCTGATCAGCCCCGGAGCTGATCGCCCCGGCGCCGGCCTCCCGCATGGGAGGCCGGCGCCTCCGTTCTACGCCTACGATGGCGTCCGATGAAGACAATCCTCGTCGTCGACGATGAACCCAAGATCGCGGCGCTTGCCCGGGACTATCTCGAACACGCCGGCTTCGCGGTTGTAACCGCGGCCGACGGCCGGGCGGCGCTCGACGCAGTCGGCCGGACGAGGCCCGACCTGATCGTCCTGGATCTCGGGCTGCCGGAGCTCGACGGCCTCGACGTCACCCGGGCGATTCGCCGCGACTCCTCGCTGCCGATCGTCATGCTGACGGCCCGCGATGACGAGATCGACAAGCTCCTCGGCCTCGAGCTCGGCGCAGACGACTACCTGACGAAGCCCTTCAGCCCGCGCGAGCTCGTCGCCCGGGTCAAGGCCGTGCTCCGTCGCGTCGACGCCGGCCGCCAGTCCGAGCCGGGCCACCGCGAGGTCATTCGCGCCGGCAACCTGACGCTCGATATCCCGAGGATGCGGACCGACATCGCCGGCAGGCCCGTCGACCTGACCCCGACCGAGTTCCAGCTACTGGTCACGATGGCAGCGCAGCCCGGGAGGATCTTCACCCGCTCGCAGCTCCTCGACGCCGTCCACGGCGTCGCGTTCGAGTCGTACGAGCGGGCCATTGACACGCACATCAAGAACATCCGCCGGAAGCTCGAGCCCGACCCGCGCGAGCCCCGCTACGTCCTCACCGTCTACGGGGTGGGCTACCGGTTCGCGGACGAGCGGTTGTGAGCGACACGGGCCCGCGCCGCGGACGTTCGGGTTGGGCCGGGCGCAAGCGACCGCCGCCGTGGTGGCCGGCCGACGAGCCGTGGCCGCCGCGTGGCGGACGTGGTCCATGGGGCCGGCGACGAGGACCGTGGGCACGGGGTTTCGGTTGCCTGTTCGGGATCGCATTCCTGATCGGGCTCGTCGGGCTTGTCGGGCTCGTCGGGAGCATCGTGATGGCCGCTGGACCCTTCGGCCACGTCGCGCGGCTCCTGGTCGGGCGTTCCGCCGCGTTGCGTTCTCGCTCGACGAGCTGACGGAGGCAGCCGACCGTGTCGAGCATGGCGATTACACGACGCGCGTGACCGTGCCCCCCACCGGGCCACGACCGATGCGCGATCTCGTCCGCAGCTTCAACGAGATGGTCACCCGGCTCGAAGCCGACGAGGCCCAGCGGCGACGGTTGCTCGCGGACGTCAGCCACGAGCTGCGAACGCCGCTGACGGTCGTCCAGGGCAACATCGAAGCGATGCTCGATGGCGTCCACGCGGCCGACGAGGCCCACCTCACGGCGATCCTCGAGGAGACGCGGGTCCTCGGCCGGCTCGTCGACGATCTGCGGACGGTCGCGCTCTCGGAGAGTGGCACCTTGCCGCTCCACCGCGAGCCCACCGACCTGGCGGTCGTGGCCACGGATGCGGTCGGAGCCTTCAGGTCGGCCGCGGAGGCCGCCGGAATCGCGCTGCAGATCAAGATCGCCGAAGAGATTCCGCTGCTCGAGGTCGATCCCGTCCGGATCCGGGAAGTCATCTCGAATCTCGTCGCCAACGCGCTGCGCCACACGCCGTCCGGTGGCTCGATCTCGGTCGACGCCCTCGTCGACGAGGTTGGGCCGGCCGTCGTCGTGACGGTTCGGGACACGGGTACGGGCATCGATCCTGAGCTGCTGCCACACGTGTTCGACCGGTTCGCCAAGGCGCCAGGGTCCCGCGGTTCCGGACTGGGGCTCGCGATCGCGCGCGGCCTCGTGGAGGCCCACGGTGGCTCGATCGAGGTCGCGAGCAAACCAGGTCGCGGCTCCACGTTCCGGTTCAGGATCCCCGTCAGCCGCGAGGCAGGCTAGCGTCTCGTCCTCGCGACGCCGCTGACATCCCGAGCCCCGGGTCGGCCAGCGCCACCACCGCGGCCGCGGCCAGGCCGAGAATCGTGACGAGGATGGTTGCCTCGAATCCCGCCGACGCGATGATCGGGGCGGCTCCGATGCTGCCGAGCACGAGCGCCGCGGCGAGCGCGGCCGAGATCATCGCGAAGGCGCTGCCGCGGTCGGCGTCTGTGCTTCGCCGCGAGATCTCGACGAGGAGTGGCGTCAGGACCAGCCCGGCCCCACCTCCCGTGAGCGCGCCGGCGAGGATCAGCACGGGCGTGGCTGGCGGCAGCGCGAGCAGGCCGATGGCGACGCCGGTCGCGACCAATCCCGTCAGGACCAGCAAGCGCGGCTGGATCCGATCGGCCAACCAGCCTGATGGGATGCGGAGTGCGAGAACGGCGATCCCGTCGGCGACGAAGAACAGGCCCACGTCGGCGCCCGCCAACTCAGCGCGTTGCGGGAGGTAGGCCGTCACGACCCCCCAGTGGGCCACGTACAGCAGCGTGATGACGAGCGGCGGCGTCCACTCCCGGCGGAATGCGAAGCCGAACCATCTCGAGGCGAGCGCCGGGCCAGACGGGGCAGCGTCCACGCCGCCTGCGGGCCTCGCGGCTCCCTCCGGATGCCCGGTCTCGATCTTCGGTCGGAGCCTTACCGGGCGGACGACAAGCACGATGATCCCGATGACGACCATCCCCACGACGAGGAGCGCGACCGAATCGAGCGAGGAGCCGTCGCCGAGGACCGCGAGCGAGAGCGGCGGCATCGCGACGAGCGTGAGGTTGTGGGCACTGCCCATGAACGCGAGGCCGAAGCCCCGCCGATCCGGTGCCACGAGGCGAGGAACGAGCGACAACGCCGCCGGCAGCGTCAGCGCGAGTCCGATCCCCTGGCTGACCCGGGCGACGACGAATGGCAGCCTGTCGCCGGCTGGCTCGACCCCGGGCGCCAGCAGCACCCCGGCCCCGATGAGGTACGCCACGGCCCCGACCGCGAGGAGCCTCAGCCCGCCGAATCGGTCGACCAGCGCCCCACCCGCGAAGGCCGCCGGAACCTGGACGAGCGCCGCCAGCCCGACGATGACCCCGATTTCCTCGTCCCGGACGCCGGCCCGAGCCAGGGCGACCGGCAGCGACGCGGTGAAACCGTGGAAGCCGGACTGGAGGGCAAACAGCGCCACGGCGAGTCGGACGAGCATCGGCCCATCTTCGCCGAGCCGCCGGTCGGATGAGAGCTTCGTACCGCATGCCGACCGCCGACCGGGGGTTGCGCCGCGGCACCGTGAGCCGTCACCCTATCGACCATGGTTGGACGACACCGCCGCCTCCCGTCACGTCCCCTCTCCCGAATCCTCCCCGCCGCAGCCATCCTGGCGTCGGCCATCCTCGCCTCGACGGCCGGCCCGGCGGCCGCGGCCGGCTTCCCACCGCGGGATGGCGCCTATCACGACTACGCCGAGACATACGCCGCGATCAAAGCCGTCGAGGCGGCCCACCCGGCGATCGTCGACGTCTTCAAGTTCGGTACGAGCTACCAGGGCAGGACCATCTGGGCCGCGAAGGTCAGCGACAACGTCGGGGTCGACGAGGACGAGCCCGAGATCCTGTTCGACGCGCTCCACCATGCCCGCGAGCACATGACCGTCGAGCAGGCCCTCTACACGCTCCACCTCCTCGCCGACAACTATGGTTCCGACGCCAGGATCACGGGCCTCGTGAACAGCCGGGAGGTCTGGATCGTCTTCGCGCTGAACCCCGACGGCGGCGAGTACGACCTGACGTGCAGCGGCGCTCATGCGCCCTACTGCGCGTGGCGCAAGAACCGCCAGCCGAACCCCGGCTCCAGCTCCATCGGGACCGACCTCAACCGCAACTACGACTATCGCTGGGGCTGCTGCGGCGGCTCGTCGGGCAATCCGGCCTCGATCACCTACCGGGGATCGGGCCCGTTCTCAGCCACGGAATCCAAGGTCATGCGCGACTTCGTCAACAGCCGGGTGAAGAACGGTATCCAGCAGATCCGGGCCCATGTGACGTTCCACACCAACGGCCAGCTCATTCTGTGGCCGTACGGCTACACGCGAACCGACATCCCCGCGGACATGTCGGTCGAGGACCACGCCACGTTCGTGACGATGGGCAAGGCGATGGCGAGCCTGAACGGCTACAAGGCCGAGCAGTCGAGCGACCTGTACATCACCGACGGCGACCAGATCGACTGGCTCTACGGCATCCACCGGATCTTCTCGTTCACGTGGGAGCTCTATCCGCCCGAGACCTCGACGGTCTGGGGCGACCACTACCCCGCCGACGAGAACATCGCCCCCCAGACGGCTCGCAACCGGGGTGCCCTTCTCTACCTCATCGACATCGGCGGCTGCCCCTATCGGGCGATCGCGAAAGAACAGACGCACTGCGGCGCGTTCAACGACGACTTCGAGATCTACCGGTTCTGGTCCTCAGACCCGTACGGCACCGACACGGCCACGAATGGGGCGTGGGCACGCCGCGATCCGGGGCCGACGTCATCCAGCGGCCGTCCGATCCAGCTCGGGACCACTCCGTCCGGGGCGCAGGCGATGGTCACCGGCGGGCCATCGGGGACGAGTGCCAACCAGTACGACCTCGACGGCGGGACGACGACGATCCGGTCGCCCCAGATCAAGGTGCCCTCGAAGGTCGGCTCACTCACGTTCCGCTACTACCTCGCCCACGGGTCGAACAGCTCGACGAAGGACTCGTTCATGGCTTGGGTCGAGCTCGGTGGCACGCGGGTGCGGGTCTTCCGGGACCTCGGCGCTGGAATCCTTCAGCCGGGCAAATGGACGAAGGTCGGCGTGCCGCTGACGAAGTGGGCCGGCCAGACGATCCGGATCGTCTTCACGGCAACCGATGGCGGCCCCGACAGCCTCGTGGAAGCCGGCGTCGACGACGTCCGAATTGAGATGCCCTAGGTCCCGAGGAGGCACAAAGGGGGAACACGTCGTCGCCGGTCGGCGTCAAGGGCGCTAACGCGGACCCACCAGGTCCGACTCCCAGGAGACCGACCGATGCGACGATTCGGCATGATTCTCCCGGCGACGCTGCTGGGCCTCCTCCTGACCGCCGGTCCGACGCTCGCCTGTGGCGGGCTCATCGGGCCCAACGGCGCGGTCAACCTGCTCCGGACGACGACGTTCGCCGGGTATCACAACGGCATGGAGCACTACATCACCGCCTTCCAGTTCGCCGGTGGCGGCGGGGCCTTTGGTTCGATCACGCCGTTGCCCGCCGTTCCGACGAGTGTCGAGAAGGGCGGCGACTGGACGCTCCAGCGCCTGATCCGCGAGACGAGCCCGCAGCTCCTCTTCGCGGCGGATTCGGTCCGCGCGGCTGCGTCGGGTGGCGCCGAGGAGCTCATGAAGGTCCGGATCGACGCGCTCGACATCACGGTCCTGCGCGGCGGAGCGGCCGACATCGGGACATGGGCCAGCGATCACGGCTTCCGCCTCCCGCCCGATGCACCCGAAGTTCTCGACTTCTACGCGGCTCGGAGCCAGATCTTCCTTGCCGCAGCCTTCGACGCCGATGCGGCAGCGGCCCGCGGCCAGCAGGTCGGCGACGGAACGTCCGTCCACATCACGATCCCCACCGAGAATCCATGGGTTCCGCTCCGCATCCTCGCCCTCGGCAAGACCGGCAGCGAGCGGGTCGATGCCGACGTGTTCCTCCTCACCGACAACGCGCCTGCTCTCCTCCCGGCTCCGATCGGAACGAACGGTATCCGCCTCGACCACAGCGCCGGCGCAAGCGAGGGCCTGCTCAATGACCTTCGTTCGGACCGCGGCATGGACTGGGTCCCGACCTCGGCCTGGCTGACGAAGGTCGCCGTGGACTCGTCTGCGAGCGGTCTCTCGTACGACCTCGCGATCGACGCCAGCGGCGCGGGGGCGCCGTCTCGCGTCGATGCGGGCCTGGTGCTGCCCGGGGGCCAGTCGATGGTCCCGGGTGCGGACGTCGCGCGTCTGCTGCTCGCGGTGCTGTTCTCGCTCATGGGAGTCGCGGGGATCTATCTGATGACCCGCTACCGCCCAAGCGACGCGATCGGCTGATCCGGGTACCTGACATGTTCCTCGATCGCGCCGTGGCGGCGCTCGGGCTCGGGATCGCGACGGCGCTCGGGGCGGCGGTCTTCGCCGGCGCCGTCGCCCGCTCGCACGAACCGCTCGTCATCGACCTGACGATCCACTACTCCAGGTTCGAACCGGCCACGATCAGCGTCCCGGCGGGGCGGCCTGTCACGTTCGTGATCCACAACACCGATCCGATCGATCACGAGTGGATCGTCGGGGATGAAGCGCTCCACGCTCGGCATCGAACCGGCACTGAGCCGGTCCACGACGCCAGGCCAACCGAGGTCTCGATCGGACCGCTCACGGAGCGCCGGACCACGGTCACGTTCGCCCAGCCGGGCACGTTGACGTTCATCTGCCACCTGCCCGGCCACGAGGCATACGGCATGAAGGGGACGCTGACAATCACCGGCGGCTGACTTGGTCGAGGAATGACGAAGGCCCCGCCGGAGGCGGGGCCTTCTTCGTGTCTGACGTTGACCCGGGGCTACGGGCTTCCCTGCGGGATCTCGGTGACGAGGATCCCGTTGACGATCGGTACGTCGCCCAGGTTGCCGACGAACGAGATGTCGAGGACGCCGTCGGTGACGTCGACCATGACAGTTCGGTCGTAGGCCGTGAGCAGACCGCCGGCTGACGAGGCAACGTCGAGTTGCCAGATCAGTGGGGCGTTCTCGAACGCGACGCTGAAGATGCGGTCGCCGGGGGCGATCGCCTGCAACTCGGCGAACGACAGATCAACCCGATACGTGCCGTCGGGAACGGCGAACCGGTAGTCGCTCATCCCGACGCGCTGGTTCTGGTACAGCGGATCGCGGGTGGTACCGGCGATGTCGCTGGCGGTCGAGGCGGAGCTGCCGCCCGTGTATCCGAATGAGCCGGAAGCGAACGCGCGATCGCTCACATAGTCGATACCCGTCGCCGGGTCGACGTACGAGAAGCCACCCGCGTTGATCCCCTGCTGGTAGGCGGGCACGAGGAGCGTGACCGGCACCTGGACGTTGCCGAGGTCCGGATCGTTCGTCTGGACGACGAGGATCGCCCGATGCGCCCCGGGCGCGAGCCCGGTCGTGTCGACGTGGACATCGACCGTGGTCGAATCGTCCGGCGCGACCGTACCCGAGAGCGGGTCGGCTGTCAGCCACGGAACGTCGCTGAAGAGCGGCAATCCGGATTCGATGAGGAACGCCTCACCGGTGTTCTGGCTGACCGTCCAGATGTTTCCGACGTTGTCGAGCTCGATGCCCGCGCCGTTGAAGCCACCACCGGCCGGGTGCGGCAGGGCCATGGAGGCCTCGCAGGTCACCGGGTCGATGAGATAGATCGTGTCGGTTTCGCTGTTCGTCGCTTCCCACAGCATGCCGAACGAGGAATTCCAGGCGAGACCCGAGATGTTCGGATCGGCCGGCTGGCACTGATTGAGCGTTTCGCCTGGCGTCGGGTGCGATGGGCCCGCGACGCGATAGACGATCCCTTCGTTCCAGCCGCCGATGTAGAACACATCGGTCGTCGGATCGTAGGCGAGGCCGCGCTGGTCGACTGAGTCCCAAGGCGACCCGGTGATGACCTGGTCGACCGAGCCATCGGCCGGGTTGAGGCCGTAGATGCCATTGTCGCCGCCGATATTGACCTGCCAGAGCAGATTCCGGTCGGCGTCGAAGGCCATGTCGCCACCGAACGCCTCGATCCACGGCTCCTCGAACGAGTTGCCGGTCGGGGTGCCGTCGGTGGTGAACTCGGTGGCGGTGCAGACCCCTCCGAATCCGCAGAGGTCGTCGTTGTCGAAGGCATCGCCGATCCACACGTTGCCCGTGTACCCGACGGCCCACGGCAGATCGATGCCGACGGTCGGCCAGCTGGCTAGGACGTCGCCGGCGGCCTGGATGCCGCGCGGGATGACAGTCGCGGGACGATTCACTCCCTTGGTCGATGTCGCGTTCGGTGCGGCCTTTGCAAGGGTGCGCTTCCCGGTCACTCCGGCCAGCGTCGGCCCGCCGAGGTTGGCCTCTCCGATCTCGAAGGTGAGATCGGTGTGGCCGCCCGGATTGGCGATGGTGAGGGTGCCGTGGGCGTCATGGCCCTCGGTGAGGGTGAACGTGAACGGGCCGCCCTCGACGGTCCCATGGGGCTGGTTCCGATGGAGTGCCGCGTCGACGCCGGTTCGCGTCGTGGCGGCAGTGACGAGCTCATCCCGGGTCAGGCCGACATAGCCGGTCTTGGCGAACTCCAGCGGCCACGTGCCGCTGGGCCCGATGACCGTGTAGGTCCCGTCGCCGGCCGTTGTTGTGGTCTGGTCGAGCGGGCCACCGTTCCACTGCGAATGGAGCGTGACGGCTGCGCCGGCGAGGGGTTCCTCGCTGTGGGCGTCCGTCACGGTTCCGGAGATGGCGCCCCACGAGTCCGGCAGCGCGACCGTCAGGGTCACGTCGACCGTGACTTGGCGCGGCTTGGGAGCATTCGTGAGGAAGACAACGGAGCCGCGGTACTCGCCGGGGGCGAGGTT
>Ga0210382_10000834_pt1 | contig 10493 bp, 7 predicted proteins | sample PLMedo_FD_155452 | JGI IMG/M metagenome (GOLD analysis project Ga0210382, IMG submission 155452) | Groundwater sediment microbial communities from an aquifer in East River, Colorado, USA - PLM0_60_coex redo | ecosystem: Environmental > Terrestrial > Soil > Riparian zone | place: USA: East River...
GGTAGAACGTCGCCATGATTCCGAAGATCGTGTGCCGCGACGCGTCGCGGCGGCCTGCCATCCACAGGGCGAACGGAGCCGCGTACAGAATCGGGTAATAAGCGAGGTAGCAGGCGTGCAGCACCCACGACAGGACGAGATTCGGCGACTCCCGAATCCAGCGATAGGAGATCTGCGAGCCGAAGACCCACGTCTCGAGCCGCTGGACGAGGAGATCGTTCTGAAATCCGGCGCTCAGCGTGAGCACGCCGATCTCGCCGTACAGGGCAGGGAGCAGCAGCATCGGATACCAGTCGCCCAGGAACCGGCCGAGGGGGCCGGCGGTACGCGCGCGGGGCGCCAGCAGCACCAGCGCCGCAATCAGCGAGTGCGCGCTCAGCACCCACGGCCAGCCGCGAATGCCCTCACCGCGGAAGGAGAGCAGGACGGCGCCCGTCGCCACCGCGATGTAGGCACTGGTCGCGAGATCGATGGCGGTGAAGCCCCGCCATAGCGTCTCGCTCCCACTCCATTTCCAGCTCCGGCTGTTCACAGCCATCCCACCTCCCGATACCAATTCGCGGCCCGCCGCAGCCCGGTTTCGAGTTCGATCTCGGCGCGCCAGCCGGTGTCTCGCGTCAGGGCGTCACTCCGGCAGGTCCATGCCGGAGCAAGGTATTCGTTGCCCTTATCGGCCGACAGCAAGGTGGCGCGCCCGGCGATATACGCAAGGGTACCAACCGCCCAAAGCACGCCGCGTGCGACGACTGGCGGTACTGGCACAATGCGGGGTGTCTTGCCTAATGCCCGTCCCGCGGCCAGCACGAGCTCCCGGCTCGTCGTCGTTGATTGATGCGCAGCATAATAAATGTGCCCGACGGCGGCGGGCGACGTGGCCGCGATCAATGACCGGGCCAGGTCCTCGGCATGAATGACCGACAAGTCCTGCGATCCGTCACCGAATACAGGTACGATGCCGCGCCTCGCGAGCTGGAAGATCTTGAGTGTGCCCCGATCCCATTCGCCGTACACCACGGGGGGTCGGACGATCGTCCACGGCAGGGGCATCGCCCGGACGAGTACTTCCGCGGCGAGTTTCGAACGGCCGTAGTCGGTTACGGGCGCGGGCGGGCGCGTCTCGTCGATGGGGTGCCCGGGAGTCGTGGGCCCTCCCACGGCGAGCGACGACACGAAGACGAATCGTCCGGCGCCTGCGTCTCGTGCCGCTTCGAGGACGTTGGCCGTTCCGTCGCGGTTCGTGGCCATGAACTCCGCGGCGTTGCGAGCGGCGATCTTGCCGGCGACATGGTACACGACGTCCGCTCCCGCGGAGGCTTCGCGCAGTGCTGCCTCATTGTCGAGATCGCCGCGAACGAGCCGGACCTCTTGCCCCCACCCGAGCTGTTCCACCAGCGCGGGACGGCGGACCAGGGCCGTGACGGTATCACCGCGCGCACGCAGCGCCTTGACCAGGTGGGCACCGACGAAGCCGGTGCCTCCGGTCACAAAAACGTTCACAGCGGCTTGTCGTAGACCCGGTAGGTCTTTGAGACGTGGAATCCAAGCTGCAGCGCGGCCTTGGTCATCGGCCCGTTGTCTTCCAGGATCCACCCGCCTTCGCCGTTCGGCATGCCGTGTTTGACGCAGGCCTGCCAGACCCAGTCGTACAGCATTCCGTCGATACCTTTGCCGCGCAATTCGGGGACGACGCCCAGGAGCAGGACACGCGCACGGTGAATCTTGCGGGCATGCCACAGGATCTTGAGGATCCCCGGGAAGAAGCGGCCCGAGCGATTGTGCAGCAGCGCGAGATTGAAATCGGGCAGGGCCACGCCAAATCCAACGACCTCCCCGGCGCGCTCGGCAAAGACGACCAGATCGGGAACCACGATCGGCTTCAGCTGTTTGGCGAGGTGATCGATTTCTGCTTCCGTCAGCGGCACAAAGCCCCAGTTCTTTTCCCAGGCCTTGTTGTACAGCGCCTTCACGAGCTCGACCTCTGCGGTGAACCGTTTCTTGTTCAGCGGGCGCAGCGTGATCCCCGCGCGCTGCACCACGCGCTGGGCTATGCGCAGGAGCCGCTCCGGCGGCTTCGCCGAGCCGCCGCCTTCAAAGGCGAGGAGGTCTTTCGCTTTCGTGAAGCCGTAGCGCTCGTGCAACGTCTGATAGTATGGAAAGTTGTACGGCATCATCAATGACGGCGGCATCCCGTTGTTCTTGATCAAGAGGCCGCACTCGTCGTTGATCGATGGGCTCATCGGTCCGCGCATCGTATCGAAGCCCTTCGCGCGAAGCCAACCGGCGGCGGTGTCGAACAATGCATTCGCTACTTGTTGATCGTTGATGCACTCAAAGAAGCCGTAGAACCCAACGCGATCATCATGCTCTTTGTTATGCATGTCATTCTTGATCGCCGCGATTCGTCCGACCGTCCGGCCGTCCGACCGTCCGACGAAGTATTGCGCCTCGGCGTGCTGGAAGAACGGATTCTTGGAGGGTGAGAGCAGCGTGTGCATGTCGCGGCGCAGCTGCGGCACCCATAAGGGATCGTTGCGGTAGTGGTCGTACGGGAAGGCGATGAAGCGATCGAGACCCCGCCCGTCCCCAGCGGGGACGGGCGTGATCTCCACTGCGGTCAGATGACCCCCAGCTCTTTTCCGAGGCGGCCGAACACCTCGAGAGCGAGGTCGATCTGCTCGGCCGTGTGGGTCGCCATCAGACTAGTGCGCAGCCGGCACTGCGAGGGCGGCACCGCGGGCGGCACCACCGGGTTCGTGAAGACGCCGGCGTCGAACAGCTTCCGCCAGAAGAGGAAAGTCTTCTCGAGCGGCCCGATCAGCACCGGGATGATCGGTGTCTCGGTCGGGCCGATGTCGAAGCCGAGCGAGCGCATCCCTTCCTGCAGCCGGCGGGTATTCCGCCACAGCTGCTCGCGCCGCTCGGGCTCACGCTGCATCACATGCAGCGCCGCGAGCACGCCGGCCGTGTTGGAGGGCGGCAGGGCGGCGGTGAAGATCAGCGGACGCGAGTGATGGCGGAGATAGTGGATCACGTTCTCCGAGCCCGCCGCGAACCCGCCGATGGACGCCAGCGACTTCGAGAAGGTGCCGACGATGAGATCGACTTCTTCCACGAGGTCGAAATGGGCCGCGGTGCCGTCGCCGTTGGAGCCGAGCACGCCGACCGAGTGCGCGTCATCGATTGCGAGGGCGGCGCCGTACTTCTGCGCGAGCTTCAGGAGACCCGGCACGTCGGCGATGTCGCCTTCCATCGAATAGACACCGTCCACGATGATCATCGTGCCGGTGCCTTCGGGCAGTTTCTGCAGTTTCCGCTCGAGGCCGGCCAGGTCGCCATGGTTGAAGCGCATGGTCTCGCCATGCGACATCTTGGCGCCGTCGACGATCGAGGCGTGGTCCAGCTTGTCCAGGAAGACGACGTCGCCGCGGCCCACCAGGCCCGAAATCACGCCCAGGTTGGCCTGGTACCCGGTCGAGAAGACGAGGCACGCCTCCTTATTGAAGAACTCCGCGAGCTCGGTCTCGAGCTGTTCGTGGAGGTCGAGGGTTCCGTTGAGGAAGCGGCTGCCGGTGCAGCCCGAGCCGTACCGCTCGAGGGCCGCCCGCGCTGCCGCCAGGACCTCGGGGTGATGCGTGAGGCCGAGGTAGTTGTTCGACCCCATCATGATCCGCTCTTGGCCTTCGATGACGACGACGGTGTCTTCGGAGCGGGAGATGGGTTTGAAGTAGGGATACAGCCCCGCAGCCTGGATTTCGCGCGCCCGGGTGAAGTTCTTACACTTGTCGAACAGCGCGATATGCTGCAGGGTCTCTGTGCGCACGAAGCCTCGGATGCTATGAGTAAGCGGTGGTACAGCTTAGCCCGGCCGTCCCGAAATGGCAAGGCTTTTTGTGAGACTTGCCACAGCCTTTCAGTCTCCCCGAGCGCTAGCCTAGATTGCGGCATTCGTGTGAGGTTAGGCCGTTCCTTCCGGGGGTCTAGGGTGCGACAATATTTCGTCAGACTGCTGGGCATCGCGATTCTGCTTTGCCTGGTTCCATTACTGGTCTTATCCGCGCAAAGTGGATTTCATCCTCGTTGGGAGATTCCGGGTTTCGATTTTCATCCGGATGGCGGCTGGCGCGTCAAAGCCCATCAGGTGAGTCTCCTCCGCCAGCGCCTGCTGGGTCAGGGCAGGGTCAGCATGCTAAACGCGCTGACGAGTGGGCCAACACCTTCCGCCGCCGTATCCGGTACCCTCGTCGTGCCCGCCGTTTTCTTTGCGTATGCGAACACAGATTCGGCGTCCTTCATGAGCGACACCGCGCAATACACGTCGGCGTTGTTCTCCAATGTTCCGCCGTCCGGAAATCCATACACGCTGCGCACGTTCTACGAGCAACTGTCGAACAATGCGTTGAGCATGACAGGGAGAATCCTCGGCTGGGTGCGTCTCGACAGCGCGGAGGTCACCTATACCGGGGTTGCGGGGACCTGCACGGGGAATCCATTTGATACCACGAACTGCAACGGCATCTTCAGCGGTACCGCCATTTCCCGCATGCAGGCGGGTTTTCGACAAGCGTTGTCGCGCGTGGACAATCAAGTGGACTTTGGCCAGTTCGACAACGACGGGCCGGACGGGACACCCAATTCGGGCGACGACGACGGCTACGTCGACATGATCATGTTCGCGCACCCGACGAAAGACGGCGCGTGCGGCGGGTTCCCGGAGAGCAGCGATCACGCCACGAATAATCATATCTGGTCGCATCGCTACAGGCTGCTCCAGGAGTACGCCAGCAACGATCCTTCCAACAAGCCCGGATTCGGCAACATCCGCGTGCGCGACTATTTCGCGACGTCCGCGCGTGGCGGTTCCAGCGCGTGCGACATCACGAAAATCATGCCGATCGGCACGGCGGCGCACGAGTTCGGCCACGCCCTGGGTCTGCCCGATCTGTACGACACGAGTGGCCCCACGGAAGGAAGTGGCGAGTGGGGACTGATGGGGTCCGGCAACTTCACGAGTCCCCGGAGTCCGTCGCGCATGGAATCGTGGTCGCTCAACGAGCTCGGCTGGGTAGCGATCCAGCAGCTCACCACGAGCGGCGTGTACTCACTGGATCCCGTCGCGGTCTCGCGCACGGCGGCGTATGTGCGGCCGACGGGGCCCAACCCGCGGGGCGAATACTTTTTGCTGGAGAATCGCCAGGCAAGGCTCGCCGATACAGCGTTGATCCGAATTCATTGTACGCGGAGCGGCAATCCGCCGGGCTGCGGCGGCGGCCTCATGATCTGGCATGTGGATTCCACGCAGGTCGCGAATAACGGCTTCCGCAACGGGAATAACAGCGTCAATGTCGGAACCATCCACGGCGTCGAGTTGGAGGAAGCTGACGGCCTGCGCCAGCTCTGGTGCGGGACCGGCGGCTGTAACCGCGGCGACGCCGGGGATCTGTATCCCGGTGTGGCGGTCAACACCAGTTTTGTATTTAGCACCAACCCCGCCGCACTCATGAACAACGACGGCAGCTTCGCGGGTTTGGCCGTGGATCAGATCGCGCAGACCGTGCCCGGGGGGGCGATGTCGTTCCGGGTGCGGTTTGGCTCGCTTACGGTCGCCCGCGCGAGTGATACCGTTGCTACCATCCAATTCGACGCCGTGGATTACAACGTCTTCCGTGACCTGCTCGATCAAGGCTCGAACCATTCGGTCGGCTTCACCGACGGGCAACTGTCCGCGAACGGGCGCACACGCTGGCACTTTGTGTCGTGGTCCGATAGCGGGCTCAAGGATCACACGATCGTCGGCAGTCTCGCGGGGAGAACACTCACGGCGAGTGTCGCCCGCGACTTCAAACTCATCGCCACCTCGACTGGTGGCGGATCGGTCACCGCGGACACGGCGATCAATCTCGCTGGCGACTTTGTGCCCGAGAGCCGTGCTGTGCAGCTCACGCCGACGCCGAATACGGGACTCCACTTCTGCGGCTGGACCGGCTCCGATACGACCACGACAGACTCTCTGCTGACGTTGCCGATGCAGCATCCCTACACCCTGACGGCCAATTTCGGGGGCAGCGCGACGATTTCGTCCTTGGGCGCTCGGCCGAACGGCATCATGGGCGCGACCTACGCCGACACGCTGCGCATCACGGGCGGCGGCGGGCTGACCATCTGGAGCGTGACCGGCGGTGCATTGCCCCAAGGCGTCACCCTCGGCTCGAGTGGTGTGGTATCGGGATTCCCACGAGACAGCGGCAACTTCTCGTATACGGCGACCGTGTTTTCCTGCGACACGAAGAGCCGCACATTCACGCTGTCGGTGACAGTGCCGGCGCTCGCGACCGCCGACGTGACGGCGCAGCTGCTTGGCCCGACCTCGCCTCTCAACGCCGATCAGATTCGCTATCTCGATTTCCTGGGGAATAACAACGGCGGTTTCGACATCGGAGACTTCCTGGCGTGGGTCAAATTGACCGGCGCGCCGCTGAGCGCAGCGGCTCTGCAGGCGCGGCAGCGGAAAGGAGGCCCGCGATGAAACGACTTTTCAGTGCGGCATTGCTCGCGGGCGTGATGACAGTCGGACTCAGCTGCGGGGGTGACGGGCCGACGCTGTCAGGACCGGGCGAGCTGAAGGTCCGGCTCACCTCTCCTCATTCGGGGCTCGACTCAGCGATCGTTTTCACGATCACCGGTCCGGGCGCGCTGACCAGCGCGGTGCCGGGCGCCGGCCTGCGTCTGTTTCAGCAGCCGCTCGGCGGGACGACCACGCGATTCGCGTTGATCGGGCGGCTCACCACCGGCGCGACGATCCTGACGATCGGTGTGCAGGACCTCGGCGAGCTCAGCCAATACAGCGGCACGATCACCGGTGTGGCAATGCCGAACTACACTCTTCGCGTCCTTCCTGGAGGCTACGCGCTCGCGTTGACGCGGTAGTCGCCGGCTTGCGCCGCCGCTTCCGGCGTGTCCCAAGCGCGCGCCAGGATCTCTTCCAGCCGGCGGCGCAGATCCTGATACTGCGCGAGTAAGCGGCGGCATTCGTCGGTGAGCGTCGTGGCGCCGCCGCCGGGGCCACCGGCGCGCGACACGACCATCGGCCGGCCGAGTACCTGTTCGATTTGCTGAATGGCACTCCACGCCGTGCGGTAACTGATACCCGCCTCGGACGCCGCGTCCTTTATCGAGCGCACGCGATCCACCGCATCCAACAGTCGTGCTTCGCGCTCGCCGATCACCGAAATGCCACGCTTGGTCAGCGTGACGCGTGCGTGGGGAACCAAGTCCGGGAAATTCATACCATCCTCCTACCGTCTGGCGACCGCGACCGGCACGGCGCACTCGCCCGGGAGCAGCGCGAATGCCGCCGCGCCGTCGGGCAAGCGCAGCGCGCGCAGCCGGGCGCGCCAATCCGCCATCGCCCAGGTGCTGAATCGTATCGCGGCACTATCCATCGACGGCGAACGAATCACGTACAACGTGTATGGATTGCCGAGCGCAGTGTCGGCAGTGAAGAGCACACGCAAATCGATGCCTGTTAACCGCGTAAACGTAGGCAAGTCGGCGAGCGCGTACGCGGCGCGTTCGTCGGCAATGCGTAGTGTGGCTGCCTGATCCACACCGGCCTGCACGTACCAGGGATTCCGAGAGACGTCGGGAGTCACTCCCGCCCCCTCCCACAGCGACAACTCCTTGATGTGCGTGCCGGACGAATCCGCGCGCGATATAAAGGAAGCGCGTGCATTGGCGATCCGGCGAAATGCGTCGGCCGCCGTGCCGGCCGTCGCCACATGCGCGGGGTCGGCGGGCGGTCCCACAATCGCAAAACGACTCGCGACAAACGGACAGCGCAGCGCTGCGTACCCGGGATCGATGAGCAGCCGCTGCTCGAGACTGGGTGCATGGGTGATGACGACGTCCAGATCACCAGCCCCGGCGGAGCGAATGATCGTGCCCGACGCGCCGACGACGACGCGCACAAGAATCGTCGGATGCAGCGAATCGAGCAGCGCCAACGCTCCCGATTGCTCGACGGTCGTCGTCGTGCCGAGGCGCAGCGGCGCGGCTTGCGTACCGCGAGTGCACGCCGCCTGTAGCATGCCGCCGAGAGCGAGGGCCAGAGTCTGTCGCGTCATGTCGCCATTTCCTTCTTGCGGTATACCCGAGCGGCGAAATCGTTCCAGTCCTTTTTCAATGTGGCAGGCGTGCAACATGAGAGCTAATTCCTCGCCAACGCGGACTGTCCATCAACCGGACGATTGTTTGCGGCGAGGTTGCTGCGAGTGAGAGATCGTTACTCTACCCGTCCACCCGTCGTGCACCTATTTTCGTTGCGGGGGGCGGTAGCTCAGTTGGGAGAGCACCTGGTTTGCAACCAGGGGGTCGTGGGTTCGAATCCCATCCGCTCCATAAAGAGCCCTCTGGAGAGTTTACTGCATGCGTCGCGATCTTGCCCCCGGCCCCACCGCCGCCGTGCTCGTCCTGTTTGCGTCATGCGTTTCCACCGACCATCTCGCCCCGACATTCGATCAAACCGGACTGTTGAGTGCGTTCTCGCTGCCGGCAGTGCGATTCGGCGAGCTTCACTATGACAACACGGGAACGGATGCGGGGGAAGCCTTAGAGGTCTCCGGCCCCGCTGGGACCGACGTCAATGGTTGGAGAATCGTGCTCTACAACGGCAGCGGCGGTGCCGTGTACCGCACCGACACGTTGCGGACGAGCATCCCGGCGACCTGCGATGGCCGCGGCGTCGTCGTCGTGAATTATCCGAGTAACGGGATTCAGAACGGGAGTCCCGATGGCATGGCGTTGGTCGACGCCGGCGGCGCGGTGGTAGAGTTTCTGTCCTACGAAGGGGCGTTTACCGCCGTGGGCGGACCCGCCAATGGAATGGTGTCGGTCGACATCGGCGTGAGTGAAGCAGGCACGGAGCCGCTCGGCCAGTCCTTGCAGCGCGACGGCGCCGATATGTGGACCGGGCCGGGCGCGAACACGTTTGGCGCCTGCAACGACAACGATGTGCCCCCGCCTCCCCCGCCTTCCCCGCCGCCTCCTTCTCCTCCCCCACCCCCGCCAGGTCTCGTGAGTATCGTCGAGCTCCATTACGACAACAGCGGCGCCGATGTGGGCGAGGCGGTGGAAGTCGAAGGTCCGGCTGGTCTCGATCTCAGCGGCTGGAGCGTCGTGCTGTACAACGGCAACGGCGGGGTCACGTACGGCACCCTCGCGTTGAGTGGCACGCTCGCCGATCGGTGTAGTGGTCGCGGCACGATCGTCGTAGTGGCGCCCGGTCTTCAAAACGGTTCTCCCGACGGGTTGGCGCTGGTCAACGGGACCACCGTCGTCGAGTTCCTCTCCTATGAAGGTGTGTTTGCCGCGACGAATGGGCCCGCGGCCGGCCTGACGTCGACCGACATCGGCGTCGTCGAGAACGGCGAGGCCATCGGGAATTCGCTGCAGAAGGATGCGGCCGGGTGGTATGGACCCACGACGTCGAGCTTCGGCGCGTGTAACGTGCGCCCGGCGAGCAAGATCAGCTTCACGGGGCGGTTTGCTGGCGACGTGCCGCTGCCGGTCGGATTCGAGGATCAGCTCTTCGCGACGCTCCTCGACGCCAGTGGCAATGCGGTGCCGACGACGATCACCTGGTTCGCCGAGACGCCCGAGATCGCGAGCGTGGATCAGAACGGCGTGATTAACGCGCTCGCAGCGGGGTCCGCGGTATTTCGCGCCACGGCCGGCGACGGCACCACGGGCACTCGGGCGCTGCCCACACGGGTCGCGCAGTTGGGCACGGCGAGCTACGCGGGGAACGCGGAATTAGGCGAACCGGCCGACGCCGATCCGTCGGACGACTTCATCGTGCGGCACCTGGAGTACACCACGTCGTATAATCGCAACCGCGGCGAGCCGAACTGGGTGAGCTACGACATCGACGCGTCGCATTTCGGTCCCGAAGACCGGTGCGATTGCTTCACCTTCGATCCGTCGCTGCCCGCCGATTTCCGCCGCTATACCACGGCGGACTACACTGGGGCCGGCGCCGCTGCCGGCTATGGTATCGATCGCGGCCATCTGGCACGCTCATTCGATCGTACGTCGGGCGGCCTCGACAATGCCTTCACGTTCTACTTCTCGAACATCGTCCCGCAGGCCGCCGATCTGAACCAGGGCCCGTGGGCCGTGCTCGAGAACTACCTTGGCGATCGCGCGCGGTTCGATAATCGCGAGGTGTACGTCATTGCCGGCGGCGCGGGAAACAAGGGCACGATCAAGAACGAAGGGAAGATCGTCATCCCGGAGAGTATGTGGAAAGTGGCGGTCATTCTGCCACGTGATGCGGGACTCGCCGACGTGCACTCCTATCGTGACGTCGAGGTCATCGCGGTCACCATGCCGAACGCGCCGGGAATCCGGAACGAGAACTGGGAGAGCTTCAAGACGACGGTCGATGCGGTCGAAGCACTGAGCGGATACGACTTGCTGGCGCTGCTGCCCGATCCAAT
>Ga0210382_10000835_pt1 | contig 10486 bp, 12 predicted proteins | sample PLMedo_FD_155452 | JGI IMG/M metagenome (GOLD analysis project Ga0210382, IMG submission 155452) | Groundwater sediment microbial communities from an aquifer in East River, Colorado, USA - PLM0_60_coex redo | ecosystem: Environmental > Terrestrial > Soil > Riparian zone | place: USA: East...
AGCGGCGACATCGCCAAGAGCTGATTTCGGGCGATGTGAGTGCAACGCGCCTCGGCGGTGATCCCGTCGAGGCGCGTGGCGCAAGTGGCCAGGGCCGGAATCGAACCGGCGACACGCGGATTTTCAGGTTTCGTTGAGCGCGTCGGGCCTTGTCTCGCCTTTGGCGTAACTCCTTGGCCTAGCAAGTATAAACAGGTCTGTCAGGAAGTTGGCGTGGGGTCCTGCGGGGCGGTTTTTGGCCTCGCTGTATGGACGAGCTATGCACGGGGCCGTAGTGCTTAGGCCGTCTCCGCACCCGCGTCCGAGTCGCGCTTCTTGGCCTCAGCGATGACGCGATCCACGTGAAAAGAAGGGACGGGTTCGCGCGCGGGCCCGTGCAATCGGACGCCTTCGTACTTCGCGGTGGCCAACACCTCCATCAACGCACTCGAAATGCTTGCGCAGTCGGGCTCGGTGGCATCATCCCGCACGAGCCCTTCCCGCCGCAGTGCCGCAGCGTGGTCGGCGAGAAACGCCTGCACTTCCATGAAGCGCCACGCATGGCTCATCTTGGTCTCGTCACTCAATCCTTGCTTCCGAAACCGCGCCATCAGCCATTGCATGACCTGATTGAGCATGATGTCGGGATTGAACACGACACGCGACACCGAGCCATCGTCGTTCGCGATGGAAACGCCAGCCTCTTGGCGATTCCAGTCGTCATGTGGCGTATTGTGCAACGCTGCGGCGTGCACGAACGCGGCTCCAAGGTCGTCGAGCGACCAAGGAATCTCTCCCGACCGAACCCGCGTGTCGTTCACGGGATCAAAAGGCGGTTCTCTTCTCGGTCGGCGCGGGCGACGGCGCTTAGTCACGGTACTCCGATGTGACAGGCACGTTCTGAAACCACGGGCGTCATAGAAAAGAACCAGCCGCCCGAGTACTCAGGCGGCTGGTCCGAGCGGGCGGCTGATCAGGCCACCACCACGTGACCGGTCGTGTCCGTGGGGTCGTTCTAGCTGACTCTGTACCCGATGCCTGGGGGCGGTGACGTCAACCGCCTCGTTCCCGCAGCGGTCAGCTCTCTCGGGTGAGTGCTGGTCAAGATACTACTTCCGGGTACGCCAGTCCAGCCGCCGATGTGTCCCTTCCAACTCCTGCTTGTGATCAGGTGCCGAACAACAACGTCTCCATCTTCTGCGTGGCCTCCTGCTGCTGCTTCGGGAGCGAATGGCCGTAGCGAGCGATGGTGAAGCCCGCGTTCTCGTGGCCGTGGAGATCAGCGACCACGTTGACCGGCACGCCCGCCGCGAGCCGCAACGTGACCGACGTGTGCCGCAGATCGTAGATGCGGAACGCGGGCGTGAACTCCCGCGCTGGGAGCGGGCCGCTCGCATGGACACGCTTCGGCTCCGGGCCCCACGCGCCCAGCTCCGCCTTGGCACTCACCCGCTCGAACGACCGCCGGGCACCATGGAGCGGCGTGCCCTTGGACGTGGTGAACACGAAGCCGAGGTTCTGCCACTCGTCCCCCGCGACGCGTTGCTGCGACCAGCGCTGCGCCTTCTTCCAGCGCATCAGCTCCTGCCACGCGGACTCGGGCAGCGGCACCACGCGCCGTGACTTCTTCGTCTTCGGCTTCCGCAGCTCGTACCCGGTGACGCCGCGAATCCGGACGAGGTTGTGCCGCACCTGCACCGCCTTCGCCGTGTCGTGCACGTCGTCCCACTGCAACGCGAACGCTTCGCCCGGCCGCAGCCCGCCCCCGAGCAGGACGTGCCACAGCGCCGACCAACAGCGCTCGGGCATCGCGTACAGGTCGTCGCCTTGCGCGTCCGCGAACGCGCGCGCGGCGGTGAGGAAGCGCGCCGCTTGCTCGGGATCCATCGCCTTCGCCGCCGCGTCCTCGTCATCGCCCTCCGCGTCGTCTTCCTGCGGCACGTTCGTCCACTCCGCCGGATTGCGGGCGAGGATGCCCTTCTGCTGCGCCTCGTGGAACACCTGGCCGAGCAGCACGTTGAGCTTCTTCACCGTCCCGACGGCCGTAACCTGCTCCATCGCGCGGTAGAGCGTGTTGAGCGTCTCGAACGTCACCTTGTCGAGCCGCACGCGGCCCACGAGCGACAGGGCCGCGTGCTTGGGCTTCAACAGCCAGTCGGTCAAGAGCCGGCGGTAGTCGTCGAGCGTGCGCGGCCCGATCCGCTTCTTCCTCCCGTTCCGGTCCGACACGGCGCCGCGCTCTTTCAGCGCCAGCCATCCGGTCAGGTACTCCGCGAGCGTGCGCCGGTCTGTCATGATCGGCTCGTGGGTGTCCTTCTTCGTCTCCCACTTCCGCGCTTCCTTCTCGACGTCCTTCAACGTGTCGCGCGTGAGGCTCTTGAACTGGTGCTTCCGCGTCTCCGGATGGCGGCCGAGGTAGACCTGAATCCGCCAGCGGCCATTCGCGAGGTGCTTCGGTGTGGTAGCCATCGATGTTGTTCCTCCCTATTAGTTATGGACCTGGACGTCCCATTAGCGGTTTGGCGGCCCGATCCTTCAGCCGCGGCAAGGCATTTCCTCGCGTGTCGTCTCGACACGGCGTGGGCGCGAGTCGACCGCGCCTGGCGTGCACGGAACGGGTCAGGTGAACGACGAAGGGCCACTCGAGCGAGTGGCCCCGTGGCGGTGGTGGCGTGGTGTGGTTACTTCGCGGCGGCGGGCTTCTCCTTGATGCCTGCTTCCTTCAACAACTGCGCGCGCGCCTCGGCATAGCTCATGTCCGAGAACACACCGTGCTTCGATGCCTTCTTCGTGGTCACGCGCTTCGCGAGGTACGGCGCCACGGTCCCGTCGCGCTTGCAGTAGCAAACAACCGGATCGCCGCCGTTGACGCTCGATTTGAATACGCCAAGCGACCAGTGCTGAGTCTTCTTCGACGCCTTCTTGGCGCCATTCTGCTTCGGGGATTTCTTCTTGGATGACATGATGCCCTCCTAGAGTGATGTGTGTGGGAATTGGTGAACGGGAACGGGGTGTGACTACTTCTCAGCGGCTACGTCGTCGCGCTCGCTTTCGAGCGCCATCAGCACGCGGAGCAACGCGTCCCACGCCGCACTGACGTGCGGTGCCAACTCCGGGAACTGCTCGAGCAGCGCGTTGAGCGTCGTGATGGCGTCGCGGGCACGCGCAACCGCGCGCAAGACGTGATCGAGCTGCTTGCGCGTCTGCGCCATATCGCGCGGCTTCCTGTGTTCGGGCGGGGGCGATCCGGCGAACGGGGGCGTGCGCAGCGGATCGACTATCGGCGTCGCCTGGGCGATGTCCGTGGCGTTCCACACGGACCGACGGGCGCGCGTTTTCGAGGAACGCTTCTTCTTCATCGCGCTCACGTGCCCCTCCTTAGTAACCCTCGTTCTGTTCGATGAACACGCTGTGTGCGACGCGCACGTGCTGCTTCGTGTCCGACGCGATGACTAAGTAGTCCTCCCCAGCAACAACCGCCGCCGCGACCCCCTCGAACGTGCCAACCGCTGCGCCCACGCCGCGCTCGCGGGTGGCAGACGTCTCGAACCCGCCAACGCCAGCCGTCTTCTCCACCTTCAGCAACGCCTTCTGCATTGAATCGGCGCGGACCTGTTTCCACTTCCGGTCGAGGACCTCGTCGCGCGCGTACCGGATGATGAACACGTAAAACGCTTTCATCTCTCTGCTCCTTGTGTGATTGATGACCGAATGACCTGCGGGTAGGAAAGGCCAGCGCCCGGCTCCTGCCCCGAGCTGCCGAAGGGCTGGCGCATCGCCGCGCTCCCATTCTGGCTTCACTCCGTCGCGCGATTGTTCCGTTCCGCTCCGGTCAGCGCCTACGCTTCACCGGTGTCAGCGGAGCCAGCGCCGCCTGCGTCCATGCACTTCAGTGTCGCGGCGCCCTGCGTGATAGCCGTGGCCATTGCACTTGATTGAGGCGCCTGCGACTGCGGGACTGGTTCGTTCGCTTCGCGCTATGGTTCCGGGTCTTCATCGGCGATGCCGCCTCCCGTAGGGCCGCCCGGGCCCGTCCTGCCCTCCCAACCACCACCGGAATCATCCGGTCGATTTGCGAGGAGGAGATCCAGGCGGATCGTCGAGCTGTTCTGCGGGCTATCTTCCGCGCGACGCTGGTTAGAGCTGTCAGGTTTGCTGTTGAATCGACGGGGGCGGGAGGGGTACGGGTGCGGTCCCGGGGACGACCGACGTTCCTACGCAGGCCTCGCGCGGGCGCTACGGCGCGGCGGGAGTCCTCAGCAACTACGGGCGAGTGGTTTTCCTTGCCCTTTTCGGCGCCATCCGCGCCGCCGGTTGCTCCAGCCGGTTGTTGGCCGACTCGGTGGTTCCAGTCTTAGCGCGCCAACTGGCGCGCTATCTGTCGCTTATTTGCCCGATTTTCTTCGATTGTCGTCCTTACACAACATCTGGCAGTTCGCCGCTGTGGTCTTCCCGCCCTCGTGCCAAGGCTTGATGTGGTCGCCTTCCATTTCGTCCAATTGAAACTTCTTCTTGCACTTCACGCAGACTCCTTTTTGCCTCTCGTACGCTCCCCGCTTCATGTTGTCGGAGAACGCGCGGATGTTCAGGTGTCTCTCATCTCCATCCAACACATATGGGTAGATTCCCGATTTCCTCTCCACATCGTCGTCCTGTATCAACTTTGCGACCTGCTTCTCCAGCTTGGCCGTATCAAACTCTTTGTCCTTGAACTGATTGTAGAGAGTTCCCCAATCCACCCCTTTCATCTCTCGCCGTAACTCCGGAAACGTCGCTTTCACCCAGCCGATGACCTTCTGAAAGTATTGCCACAGCGGCGTGGCGTTCTTGTCGTGCTGATGCTTCGACATGTACTCTTCGATTTTTCCCTTCGAGTGCCAGTCGATCGCCGTTTCCAGATACTCCTGCCGGATCGGGCTGCCCCGCAGGTAATTGCTCGCCAGTCCATGAGCCGCGCAATTCGTTTTGCTGAAAATTGGCTTCGCGCTGGCGGTCCACGGCCCGGCATACACCGCGTTGCGCAATTCCTGATCGGTGTGTTCCTCGCCGGCGATGTTGATGGTTCTGAACCAATCCAGCTTCTCGCTGTCAGTGCCGGAGCAGAAATACACCATCAGCTTGTAACCGACAATCTGCCTCTGCTGGTCGTCCTTGAGATTGTGGAACGCCAGACCGTTGATGGAGAAGTCCCCGTTCACGTACTGACAAATTGAAAGCGTGCGCTGTTGTCCATCGATCACTTCGTAGTCGCCGTCATTGCGCACGGCCCAATACATCACGTTCAGCGGGAAGTTACTGCGCACGCTATCGATCACGGCATCCCGCTGCTTGTCCTTGTAGATGAATTCCCGCTGATACGGCGGGCGAATGTCGAGCTTCCCGCCATACGCGACCACTCCCTGCTCGTCATTGTCCACGAAGCCGTCGGTTAGCTTTTTGATCGTGATTTCTTTGAGGTCGATTTTCATCTACGCGGGTTTCTTGTTGCGGATGAACAAGCGTTTGTAGACCCGTTTCCCATTGATAGCTGCTTGTGCAACGCCACTATCAGGATTCCAAAGCCCAGATGAAAAGCCTGTTCCCTCACTTTCTGTTGCACCGATGATCTCAAATTGGTCAGGATTATGTTTATTAACAAAGGTCACAGGAACGCCCATCACACCCTTGTAGTCCTTGGGAATATGAGCGGTATGTGCAACCTCTATCGCGTCGTAATTGTCGTACTTTGGAAATTCCTGCGGATTGTATGTCTTGTAGAGAATCAAATCCTCATGGCGCTTCTTGATATCAATGTTTGTAAACCAGCAGGTGATATTTGAAGAAACTATCCTGTTTCCGTTCTCGTCGACCCGAGCTTCCGTTCCATGCAACGGGTAATGCTTCGGCACAATGAATCCGGAAAAATTCCGATTACTGTTCACGCCGATCCACAGCTTGTCGTCCTTGATCAACTTGAAAACATTCTTGTACGTAATTGCGTTCCAATTCCCGATAATCAAGAATTGCTTTCGGTATTCCACAAGCTGCGCCACGTACTCTCTGAACAGCGAAAATGGCGGATTGGTGACAACAATATCCGCTTCCTTTAGGAGATTGATGCATTCCTCGCTGCGGAAATCGCCGTCGGCTTCTAGGTTCCGTGGCTTGACCTTCGCGGGGTCAGGGAGCCGCTTGTCCTTTTGCTCACCGCGGTATCTGAAGTAGATGCCCTTGTCCGACTTGTGCTGGCTGAAGAGGTCGGGTTTGTCGTTCTGATAGCACGTCGCGATCAGCTCCTTCAGCCCCAGCTTTTCAAAGCTATTCAAGAAGTACTTGAAGAAGTTGCTCACGCGCGGATCGTCGCAGTTGCACAGGACGGTTTTGTTCCTGAAATGCCTGGTGTAATGCCGCAGCTCCTTTTCGATGTCGGAAAGTATCGTGTAGAACTCATCGTTCTTGCCACTCTTTGCCGTGTTCAAGTACTTAACTGAGCCTTCTCTTGCCATTTTGACTCACCCAGTTCGCGAAGCTAACCCATCCTGCTTGGTCGCCTTTGACGGCGCTGTGAGCGTCCTACCGGTCATGCGCCTTCTTTGAGGGAGGCGCGAGGTAGTGCACCATTGAACAGCGACGGGCGAGAGTCTTCGGTTCTTCGCTTTTGTGCCACGAACCCGGGCCTCAACGTGGGGTCGGGCCCAATGGTACGATCAACGGCTCCAAGCGCAAGGTGGGTTGACGCCTCGTTGAGGGCGCGGGGTTACGCCTGCGAGGTCTACGCTTTCTTTGAGGAGTCTTGCTTGGGGGCGAGCTGTATCCTGAGGCGCTGGCCCTTGGCGGGGCCGCCGGGTACGTCGCCCTCCATGGCCCTCGATACTTGGGCATCGAAGAGTTGCTTAACGATCCTTGGAATCAGCATGAAGTTCTCAGGACCAACCCTCGACATGCACGCACCCACCCAATTGCCGAACTGCTCCCGAAAAGGCGAGTTCATCCGAAGCCGCGGCCCTTGCGCGGTTCGTAACAGGTACTGAATCGGCATTTGAACTTGAAAATGGAAATCAACGATTGACCGCAGGAATGGGGGCTCACAATTCTCAAACTCGGCGAGGAGAAAGCGGGTCGGATACTGGCCCCGCTTAATGACCTCAAGCCGCTGCTTCAATTGCTCTTCATCAGGCGCTTTCAGATTCGTCTGGGTCGCTTCGAGCACCCGCCCCAATAGGACTTGGGCGTCTGGGTCGTTGTCCATCTCGCAGGACGCGGTAAAGACGATCCAATCGCCCTTGCTGTACTCAGCCTCTACCTCTACCTCGGCTCCCTCACCGGCCGCCGCCTTCGCGAGCGCTTGCTCGTCGATCGCCATGTCTTGAGGAAACCAGAGGACTGTAAGCCCGCGCAGAATGTCGCCCTGCCGAAGGTTCTTGAATTCACCCAGGTCGTACCAGTAGGTCCAGAAAGCGGGCGTAGCATCTGCCACTAGAAAGCGCTCACTCCCAGAAATCCCATTTCACGTCCGGGAGTTTGCCCTGCCGCACACGTGCAGGCATGCGTCCCTGGGCGGTGTACTTTGGCACGTACTCGAAGTAGTCAAGAACCGTGGCTGCCTCGGTGGGCTTGTCTGAAATAATGCGTGGTGGTGCGAGAGGACGGGCGCCGATGCTCACCGGGGAAACCGCGAGGTTCGGCTCGGGCCAACGCCGAAGCATCGGCGCAGGCCAGAAGTTGATTATCACCACTCCACAGTCGCTCCCTGTGGTCCTAGCCAGATCCTCAACGTTGAGTTGCTGGTTGAGGACGATTATGCCGCAGCGCCCCCGTGTGGCCGGTTCAGCCCTGTCGCGGACCTCCGGGCGAACCTCTTCGGTGACCCCGATAGGACTGCGTTCCATCACAGTACAACTATTCATGGCTTGTTGAACCTCTCTCGGAGAGCGTCCGTTATGCAGCTTTCGAAAATGTCATTCTCTACCTGATGCGCCCTATCAAACCAGTCAGGTAGCCTTTCGTAGGACGGCGCCTTCTCACTCCAGAGATTGAACAGGTCGATGTCCAAGAGTATGCCCTGGTTGCTTGCAGCAATCGTCGGGTCGCCAATATCGATCTTGGCTAATCCGACTGTAGCGCTGATGTCGTCGTGCTCGCCCGCCCGCGCCCACGTTTGACGAAGGTTGAACGTGAATAAGTCATGCAGCAACTTGGGAGCCTGCAGCTTGAACTCTAGCCATGCACTAATGTCTTGGCCGAGCGGGACCGCAATTCGGTTGAGGTACCTTAGACCCGCGCGCTTCGGTACGAGCGGGGCGTACAGATCGCGTACGACCTCATGCACCCCAAAATATCTCTCGTAGATCTTGGACCACCCTACGTAAGGGCCGGCCGGCCACGGCCCTGGCCTGACCAAGTGAAACGTCAGCGCCAAGGCGCTGGTCTGCAGTACCCAATCCCCGGGAGAGTCGGTAAAGGACCAGCCGCCAAACTGCGTCGCCGTGGTTTGGAACCCCTGCCCACCAGGGCCGACGGTCATCTGTACTTGCATGACGTTCAACGGTTCAACCTTAGTAAACGCCTTCGCGAGCCGATCTCGCAGCTCACGTAACGGTTTCTCATCGAGGCCCGTCGTAAACTGGACGTCGAGAATGACTTCGTGGACTGGTGGGTTACGGTATGGGGGCGTGGGCACCTTCGCCCCGTCCTTTGGCGCAACCCTCGTCGAATGGGTCATTGCAGAGCGGGCTCGTCCCCCGAGGCACTAGGTGGGCCTAGAAGCTCCAGGCCGACGGCTAACACTAATCTATACTGGCAGTTCCGCCAGTGACCGATGTAAAAAGGGATAGGAGAGGGGGCACACAGTGCTCCTTTGGGACGATGGTGAAGCCCGGCCAACCTCCCCGCCAAGCGCCGTCAGCGCTTACGCGCCCCGCTTCGTAGCGCTTTGCGATGACCCAGACCACGATCTTGACTGCTGCTCAGCTCCGCCCGAGCCCCACGCCGCCGCCCCCCGGCAGCTCGCGCGGGATCCGCGCCGCCTCGCGCGCGAACTCCTGCATCGCCTCCTGCTCCTGCCGCTTGTCCTCCGCGTGCTCGTCGAGCGCCGCTTGCTGCGCGGGCGTCAGTGCGGGCCACGGCTGCAAGCCCGCCGCCACGATGATGCGGTAGGCGTCGCTGCCATCGACCTCCTGGTACGTCCGGCGCTCGCGCTTCAGCACCGTGCCGTCCGTCTCGATCGCCGGGCGCGCCGGCTCGTGCCGCCAGCACGCGGGCAGCGCGAGGTCGATCTCCGCCTCCGGTTCTCGCGGCAGGCCGAGCGTCGGCAGCGCGAGCGCGAAGCGGTCACACAACGCCGCCGCTTCGACGTGGAGGCCCCGGATCTGATCGGCACGCGCGTTCAAGCCCTCAATGGCGTCGCGCGCCGAGACGGGCGGCCCCGTCCAGCCCTCCCAGCCGTCGCGCAGGGCCCGCCGCAGGCGTTCGCGATCCCTGCCGTACTCGTTCAGCAGACTGCCGACGCCGCGCCGGATGCCGGTCAGGCGCGCCTGCGCCGCCGCCCGCCCGTCGTCCTCGCGCCGCGTGGCCAGCTGCTGTTCGATCCGGGCCAACTCCTGGGCCGCCGCCTCTTTCGCGGACGGCTGGTCCACGACCGCCCGGAGCTGCGTGGCGCGCTGCGCCAGCGCATCGTAGCCGGGCCGCTCCGGGGCGTCGCCCTCGGCTTCGGCAACTTCCTTGCTCGTCATGTCGTGCTCCCTTCAAGGATGATCGTCGCGAACTTGACGGCATCGTACACCGGGGGCAGCGCGCGTCCGGCGGCCTCGTCTTGGTCCCACAGGGCGCACCGCTTGAACGTCTGGATCTCCACGCGCATCCGGCGCACGACCAGTGGGTCCGCGCTACCGTCGAACTGGTCCGAGGCCGCTGCGCACGCGTCCCCCCAGTCTCGGGACGTGGGGCCGCCGAGCCGCTCCCGGAGCACGGCCTTCACCAGCTCGAACAGCAGCGCCTCGTGCTGCTGGACGACCAGCCGCAGCTCCGCGCCGTTGTCCACCGGCGCCCGGAGTGCGCGCAGGGCTGGCGCGCGCGCCTCCCGCATGGTGAGTTGCTGCATCAGGGTCTGCGCCTCGGTGGCATGCTGCATCTCGTGCTCCTCCGTTGAGTGCAACGCCAGGGCGCCGGAATCGAACCGGCGCGCACTCGACGCACGCTCCCTGAGCCCTGGCTGCGCCGGCAGGTAGGGTAGGGCCCCACCCGCACCGCCGACGACTTCGAGCTTTCAGGAGTCGAGGCGCTCGCCGACCTCGCCCGGACTTGCACCGGGGCCCTGCACCACCATCACGGCTGGCTCGGCAGCGAGGCGAGCAGCTTGTCGATCTTGTCGGCCTCCAGCTTCGCCTTCACCCGCACCTCAGGGCGCGTCCCCTTGTCGTCGGCCGTGAGGCGCAAGGCGTCGCGCTCCAGCTCCAGCTGGCGACGTCGGAACGGGCTCAGCGCGGCGCCGGGCTCCGGGTCCGGCCGTGGGCCCTCGCCCGGGACGCTG
>Ga0210382_10000836_pt1 | contig 10484 bp, 10 predicted proteins | sample PLMedo_FD_155452 | JGI IMG/M metagenome (GOLD analysis project Ga0210382, IMG submission 155452) | Groundwater sediment microbial communities from an aquifer in East River, Colorado, USA - PLM0_60_coex redo | ecosystem: Environmental > Terrestrial > Soil > Riparian zone | place: USA: East...
CGCCGTCGAGCCCGATCGCGACGGGGAGCGACACGCGCTTGTCCTCGCCGACCCGCCAGGCCATGAGCGCGAGGTCCATGGCCTCCTGCGCCGTCTCCGCCCAGGGGAGGAGCCAGCCGAGGTCGCGGACCGCGAGCGAGTCGTTGTGCTCGGTGCCGAACGCGCCCGGGTCGTCGAGGGCGCGGTTGCCGCAGATCGCGACCACCGGCAGGCGAAGGCCCGCAGTCACCGCGATCGCCTCGAACGCATAGAACCAGCCCACGCCCGAGCTGCCGACGAAGACGCGCGAGCCGACCGCGCACGCGTGCTTCACGATCTCGAATTGGCTGTGCTCGCCGTCGGCGACGATGTACTCGACATCCATCTTCCCGTTCGCGATCAGCTTCGCCGCGGCCTGCATCACGCCGTCGTAGGGGCGGATCGGGTACGCCGCCATGACGTCGACGTCGGCGAGGCGGATGGCCTCAGCGATGGCCTCGCAGCCGCTCATCAGCTGCTCGGTCTCGACGTCCTGGTGCTCGCGCTCCTTGACCTGGACAGCCATTAGTCGTCACCTCCGGAGGCCGATGTCGGGTTCGCGGATGGGTTCGCGTTGCCCGAGCCTTCCTGCCGCGCGGCGGGTGTCCGCACTTTGGGGTCGGCAGAGACCCCGCTCTTCGCCTCGAACCACTTGTTGTACCCGTCGTGGTCCTTCTTCCAGAACTGCCACTTGTCCTCGTTGTCTTCGAACTTGAGCTCGTCGACCATGACGATGCAGTCCTTCACCGGGCAGACCTGCGCGCAGATCCCGCAGCCGATGCATGCCTGGTACACGACCTCGTAGTGCCCCTCCGGTGTGACCTCGAAGCACTCGTCAGGACAGTCGAGCCAGCACATCGTGCATTTGATGCAGGTGTCGAAGTTCACGACCGGCCGGAGCGTGCGGGCGCCGTACTTCTTGTACTGCGGATTGCGCTCCCCAGGCTTGCGCGCGTCGACGATGATGCCCGGGCGCATGGTGGTCCATCCGGGCTTTTCGAACTGGAGCACCTCGTGGCCGCTCGTGCCTTCGCCTACCTTGACCGGTCGAAGCGTGGCGCCGTCGTAGCCGTACTGCGCTGACTGGACCGCGCCCTCGTCCTTGGTCTGCTCCTTGATGAGCGCCTTCACGTCTTCGAGCCGTACCCAATCAGGCAACACCTTCGCCAGCGCGCCCAAGCACCGGTAGTCGGTGTGATCGTCCTTGAACACCCAGAGCCCCGCGAACGACGCGCCGCCGGGAACGATGACGAGGGTGTACGGCCGTAGGGCGGTGTCGGTCTGCGCGAGCACCTCGTCCGGGGTGTTCGTGCTCGTGACGAGGAGGAAGCCGTCCTTCCGGACGGGCTTCCAGATGGGCTGGCGGCCGTACCACGCCCATGACTCGACGCCCTTCACGAGGGTGTCGTCTACGGCAATGGAGACGTCGACGACGGCGGGCTCGTACTTCGCCATCGAGGCCTCGAGCTCGAGGTCGTTGATCGCGACGACAGCGAACTGCTTCGCCGGGACGCCGTTGCGCTCGGGCGAGTCGCCGTAGCGCGCGAACGCCGTGCCGGTGTGGCCGCGCTTGCGCGCGGCGAGCACGATCGAACGACAGATCCGCTGCGCGAGCGTCTTCTGGAAGATGCCGCGGTAGACCACCTCGACCGTGATGGAGGTCTCCTTCACATCGCTCATACCTTGCTCCCTCCGATCAGGCGAAGGATGCCTTCGCCGACCGATTTGATATGGTCCGCCGCCGCGCGTCGCGCGGTGTCGCCGTCGTGCGCGCCGAGCGCGGCGAGGATCCGGCGGTGCGCGTCGAGCGACGAGTGCGCACGCTGGTTCGTCTGAAGCCACTGCTCGCGCGATTCGCGCATGACGTCCCAGACCACGCCGAGCATCGTCGTCAGCAGCTCGTTCCGCGATGCCTCGCCGATGAGCTCGTGGAAGCGCGTGTCTTCATCGGCGTACGGCTCGCCCGCGGCGACCTTTCGCTCCTGTGTCGCGAAGATCCCCCCGAGCTCGGCAAGCTGTGCCTGGGTGATGCGGTCCGCGGCAAGGGCCGCGATCGCGGGCTCGATGAGTCCGCGGAACTCGATGACGTCGGCGAGCGAGTGGCCACGCGAGATGAGGCCGGTGAGCGGCCGCGCCAGATCGTCCGGCGAAGTTTGCCGGACGAAGGTACCGCCGCCGGCGCGGGTCTCGACGATGCCGAGAAGTTCGAGTGTCCGCAGCGCCTCGCGAACGGACGCGCGCGAGACCTGAAATTGCTCGGCCAGTTGTCGCTCGGGTGGGAGCTGATCGCCTGGGCGGAGGTCGCCTTTCTCGAGAAGGCCCTCGATCTGCTCGACGATCCCTTGATAGAGGCGGCTGCGACGGATCGGCTCGATGACGGTCAGGGGCTCACCTCCCCAAAAAAGCCTCTGGTCAGGTGGTCAGACCAGATGTAAGGGCGCAGCGTACGGCGGCCTTTCGCGCCGTCAACTCCCGCCGCGAGCGTAGGCTCGGCGCCACCCGACGATGCGTGCGCTCATCTTCGATCTCGACGGGACCCTCATCGACACCGTCTACGCGCACGTCTTCGCATGGCAGCGGGCCCTCTCGGAGGCGGGCCTGGCGATCGACGGCTGGAAGATCCACCGGCGCATCGGGATGAGCGGTGGCCTCTTCACACGCGCGGTCGCTCGCGAGATCGGAAGACCGCTGAACGACAGCGATGCCGCGCGGATTCAGACGCGCCACGGGGAGCTCTTCCGCGAGCTCCTGCCGGAGCGCCGGCCTCTGCCGGGCGCGATCGAGCTCTTGCGTTGGCTGCGCGAGCAGAAGATCCCGCACGGCATCGCGACATCGGGTCGGCATCCGGAGATCGATAGCTCGCTCGCGGCCCTCGCCGTTCCGCCAGACACCGTGGTCGTCGACCGCGGCGACGTGCTGCGCGCGAAGCCCGAGCCCGACCTTTTTCTTAAGTGCCAGGAGCAGCTGGGCGTGGAGATCCGCGATTGCTATGTGATCGGCGACGCGGTGTGGGATCTCCTCGCCGCGCGACGCGCGGGAATGCTCAGCGTCGGCCTGCTCTCGGGTGGGTACGGCTGGGACGAGCTCACCTCGGCCGGCGCGTTCCGGGTCTATCGCGACCCCGCGGATCTCCATCGCTCGCTCGACGAGCTCGGCGTCGCCTGAGAGGCGTGTGTCTGCCTGGTACATGCCGGGCGTAGGCTTGCCCCGCGGGCAGTCGAGCCCGAAAAGGGGAGGACGATATGCACGCACGTGTCACGAAGTTCGAGGGATCACCAGAGCAAGTGGACGCCGCAATCAAGCTCGTCAAAGAGACCATCGCTCCAGGTGCGAAGAGACTCGAAGGGTTCCGAGGAGGGTACTGGCTTCTTGATCGCGCAAGCGGCAAGGGCTTCAGCGTGACGCTCTTCAACAGCGAATCGGACCTCGACAAGTCCGAAGATGCCGCGGCGCAGCTTCGCGCGAAGGCTTCGAGCGTCGCAAGAATCACCGCGGTCGAGCGCTACGAGGTTGTCGCGGAAGCACGAGTCGAGGAGCTCGCGCCCGCGCGCTAGCCCTTGCCCTCTTTCACGTAGGGCACACCGTCCGCTGCGGGCGGCGTGGACCGACCCACGACGCCCGCAAGGATCACGATCGTCATGAGGTACGGAAGTGCGGCGTACCAGAACGTCGGAATCGATTTCAGGACCGTGCCGAGGTCGCCCTCCGGCACGCGCACGTTGATCACCACGCCGAGCGCCGTCGCGGTACCGAAGAGCAGCGCTCCGCCGAACGCGCCGAGCGGCGTCCAGCGACCGAAGATCATCGCCGCGAGCGCGATGAAGCCTCGTCCGCCGGTCATGCCGTTCTGGAATGAACCCGTTGACTCGAGCGTGAGGAAGGCGCCGGCGAGGCCCGCGAGCGCGCAGCCGAAGATCACGTTCTGGTAGCGCTGTCGGTAGACGTCGATCCCGACGGTGTCCGCGGCTTTGGGGTGTTCCCCGACGGCACGCGTGCGGAGACCCCACTTGGTCCTGAAGAGCGCGATCTGCAACACGATCACGATGAAGAGGACGCTCATGGCGATGGGTCCCTGATCGAAGAACATCACGAGGATCGGTCCGACGAGCGGCAGGTTCGCCACCGCGTCGGGCAGGTGGAACGGTGTGATAACCCCGGCCCCGCCTAATCCGGAGGGCGTGATGATGAGTCGGTTGAGGTAACCGGTAACGCCGAACGCGGCGATGTTCATCATCGTGCCCGCGATGATCTGGTCGGCGCGAACCGAAACCGTCAGCCACGCATGCACGAGGCCAAGCAGCGCGCCCACGAACACCGCGACGACGATCCCGAGCGCGAGTGACGGCCCGCTGCCGATCGCGTTGTGCAGCGCGAACCCGGTGAGGTAACCGAAGAACGCGGCCGTGAGCATGATGCCCTCGATGCCGATGTTCACGACCCCCGAGCGCTCGCCGATGACCCCGCAGAGTGCGCCGAGCGCGAGCGGCGTCGCGAGGAAGAGGATGATCGGGAGCATGTCTGGGAGGACCGTGACGAGATAGACCGCGAGCTCCCAGATGAGGCGGAGGAGCGTGCCGAGCCATTCCATCAGGGCGGAGGAGTTCCCGACGCGGCGCCGCCCCAGCTTTGGGTGACCGTCTTGAGCTCGGTGAGCTCAACCTTCGGCGCGCGTACGCGGAAGACCCGGCGAACGATGAGATCGGCGGCGAGGAACAGGATCACGAGGGCCTGAATGATGTCGATGACCTCGATGGGCACGCTTGTTTCGATCTGCATGAGCGGCGCGCCGGCACGGAACGCCCCGAAGAGGATGGCCGCGAACAGGATCCCGATGGGGTTGGATCGACCGAGCAGTGCGACCGCGATGGAGTCGAATCCCACCGATGCGGTGATGCCCGGCGCGTAGAAGCCAATGACGCCGAGCATCTGGATCGCGCCCGCGACGCCGGCGAGCAGCCCGGAGAGCGTCATCGTGAGCGCGATGATGAAGATCGGTCGCATGCCGGCGTAGCGCGCCGCGTTCGGGTTCTGACCGACGGTGCGGATCTCGAACCCGATCGTCGTCCGCTCGAGGAGCCATCGCACGACGAAGACGGTGAGCACCGCGAGTGGGATGCCAAGGTGAAGGTTGCGGCCGAGGAGGACCGGAAGCGCGCTGTTTCCGATGTCACCCGTCCGCGGGAACGAGAACCCGGGCGCGCGGACGAGGTCGTTCACGGCCCAGGTGAGCAGAAGGACCGCGGCGTTGTTAAGCATGATCGTCGTGACGACCTCGTGCGCGCCGGTCCGCGCCTTCAGGAAGCCGGGGATGAAACCGAAGGCCGCGCCACCGAGGGCGCCCGCGACCACGGCCAGCGGAACGGCGATCGTCGCCGGCGCCTCCGCGAGGCGCGCGCCGACAACGGCCGCGCCGAAAGCCCCGACCAGGAACTGACCCGCGACACCGATGTTGAAAAGACCTGCTTTGAACCCAAGGCCGACGGCGAGGCCGCCGAGGATGAGCGGCGCGGCTGCGACGAGGGTGTTGGCGATCCCGGTGCCGCTGCCGAAGGCGCCCGCGAGCAGGCTCCCGTACGCGGCGAGCGGGAGCAGTGGCTCGAAGCCAGTGGACGTGAACAGGCTCGAGACGACGATCACCACCGCGGCGACGATGAACGCGAGCACGATCGCAAGCAGCGGGATCGATGCGACCTGCCAGATCTGGCGCGCGAACGCGCGGACTCGAGTCATGCGCGCGCCGCGCCGGTCGCCATGAGGAGGCCGATCTTCTCGCGCTGCGCCTCTTCGGCGGCGAAGCTCCCAACGATGTTGCCGCGGAACACGACGAGCACCCGGTCCGAAAGCTCGAGCACCTCATCGAGTTCGGCCGATACGAGGAGGACCGCGGCGCCATGGTCTCGTCTGGCGATCACCTGCTTGTGGATGAACTCGATGCTCCCCACGTCGAGTCCACGCGTCGGCTGGTCGAGGACGAGGAGCTTCACCTCCTGCCCGAACTCGCGCGCGACGATCACTTTCTGCTGGTTGCCGCCGGAGAGCGTCGCCGCCAGGGCCTTGGGCCCGGATGCGCGGATGTCGAACTCCTTCATGAGGCGGACAGCGTTCGCGGCGATCGCGCGGAAGTTGCGCACGATGCCGGCGAACCCGCCCGCGAAGGGCGGATCAGCGTACCGGGTAAGCGCAAGGTTGTCGTCGATGGGGTAGGTGAGGACGAGGCCGAACCGGTGACGGTCGGCCGGCACGAACGACATCCCGCGGTCCCGGCGCTGGTCCACCGTCGCCCGGGTGAGGTCCTGGCCCGCCATGCGGATCGTGCCGGCGGTCGGCCGGCGAAGACCCATGAGGGACTCGACGATCTCGTCCTGGCCGTTGCCGGCGACCCCGGCGATCCCGACGATCTCGCCGGCGCGAACGACGAGGTCGAGCCCGCGTAGAGCCTCGTGGCCCCGGTCATCCTTCGCGCGCAAGCCCGCGACTTCGAGGGCGATCTCACCGGGATGCGAGCGACCGCGATCGACGCGCAGGTTCACCGCGCGCCCGACCATGAGCTCGGCGAGCTCGTTCTCGTTCGTCGCTGCGGGCCTGCGGCTCCCGACGACCTTGCCGCGGCGGATGACGGTGATCCGGTCGGCGATCGCGAGCACTTCGTCGAGCTTGTGGCTGATAAAGATCACACTCGCGCCTTCAGACCGAAGGCGCCGAAAGACCTCAAAGATCTCGCGCGTCTCCTGTGGTGTGAGCACCGCGGTCGGCTCGTCAAGCACGAGGATCCGCGCGTTGCGATAGATCGCCTTCAGGATCTCGACCCGCTGCTGCTGCCCGACCGACAGCTGGTCGATCCGGCTGAATGGCTCGACGTCGAAGCCGAGCTTTTCGGCAAAGAGCTTGATCCGCTGCGCGGCTTCGTTGAGATCGAGAAGTTGCCCCGCGCGGACGATCTCATTGCCAAGCACCACGTTCTCCGCCACGGAGAGGACCGGGACGAGCATGAAATGCTGGTGGACCATGCCGATCCCGCGAGCGATCGCGTCGGCGGGATCGCGGATGATGACCGGCTGGCCGTCGATGAGGATCTCGCCGGTGTCCGGCGGCACGAGTCCGTAGAGGATGTTCATGAGCGTCGACTTGCCCGCGCCGTTCTCGCCGAGCAGCGCGTGGATCTCGCCCCGGCGCACGTCGAGATCGATCGCGTCGTTCGCGAGGGTCCCCGTCGGGAACCGTTTCGTGATCCCGCGCATTTCGAGGACTGGCGGTTGGTCGCTCATGCGCTCCTCACGCGACGAGCGGGCCGGCTTTGAGGCCGGCCCGCTCGATCTCGACTCGTTCTTCTACACGCGTTAGGGAACTGGCTTGAGCTTTCCGGACTTCATATCCGCGAGTGCCTGCTTCAATTTGTCCTCGAGCCCAGCCGGAACCGGGTCGAGGTTCCGGATTGGTGAGTAGCCAATGCCATCGTTCGTCGCATCGTTGAAGAAGTTTCCGCTCTGCTTGCCCTTGTCCTTGAAACGCTTGATCGCGTCGCGCACCGCGTTTTGAAGCCGCTTCTCGGCGCTCGTGACGATGCACGCCTTCGAGTCCGGCAATGATTGGTACTGATCGACGTCCACGCCGATGCCGTAGATCTTCGCGCTGCAGGCGGCACGGAGCGCGCCGGCGCCGGTCAGGCCGGCCACCTGGAAGATCACGTCGACTCCCTGGCCGATCATCGTTTTCGCCGAGGCCTCGCCCTTGTCAGGCGCGTTGAAGTCCTCGACGTAATTGACGGCAACGGTGACCCCTGCCTTCGTGGCCTTCACTGCGTTCTTGTAGCCCTCGATGTAGTTCACGACCGGAGGAACGTCCGATCGGCCGCCGACCGCCCCGACCTTGTTCGTCTTGGTGATCGAAGCGGCGACGATGCCCGCGAGGTAACCGGCCTGCGCCTCGTTGAACAGGAGTCCCTGATAGTTCGGCGGATTGCCTTTGCATTCCTTGTCGTTGGCGTCCGCCGGCGCGCAAACGAACTGGTCGACGCCGAAGAACTGGATGCTCGCATTCGCCTTCGCCGCCGCGAGCGTGTCGGTCCCGATAAGGAAGCCGACCGTCACGATGACGTCGTACTTCTGGTCGACGAAGCTCTGGATGTTCTGCTTGTAGTCCGCGATGTCCTTCGTCACGATGTTCTTCGCGGTGCCGCCGACGGCGGAGGCGCCGTCCTGAACGCCCTTCCATGAGAACTCGTTGAACGACTTGTCCTCGAGCTGGCCGATGTCGGTGACCATCCCGATCTTCAACCCGCCGCCGAGAAGCCCGCCGCCGCCACAGCCGGCGACAACGAGTCCGACGGCGAGACCGAGCGCGAGAAGACGCTTCATTGCCTCGTCCGACCTCCCTCAATTCGCCGCGCAGCCGCGCGACGCGGCGATTCTAGGTCAGGCCAGCACGCTCCACAGGACGTAAGCAAGGAACACAACGTAGAGGCTTCCCCCGAGCATGAGCGAGGAGAGCGGCAACGCGTTCTCGCGTGCGCGCAGGCGGAGCTGCACGTAGATGAGCAGGCCCGAGAGAAGGGCGAACACGGCCGCGACGGTCCCAAACTGCCCGAGCTGCCACGGCGTCAGAAGGACGCCGATCGTGACCGGGAAGGTCGACTGGAAGACCATCGCGCCGGTCACGTTGCCAAGGGCGATCACGTCCTTGCTGTCGCGCGTCCAGATGAGCGAGTTCGCCGCCTCCGGAAGCTCGGTCGCGAGCGGCGCGAGGATGAGCGCGACGAGGAGGGTGTTGAAGTGCATCGCGTGCGAGAAGTCCTCCACGAAGTCGGCGAAGAAGCGCGCGCCCAACACGATCGCACCGAACGCAACGATCGTTTGCGTCAGGACGAGCCAGAGCGGCGGCGTCGGATCGCGGAACGTGACCCCGATCCTCCGCAGGAGCGACGTGAAAGTCAGCTGGTCGAACACCTCCCGCTGCTCCAGCTCCTCCTCGATGTCCTCGGCGGTCCGCCGCGGTGCGCGCAGCACAAGGAAGAGGTAGAGGAAGTACGCGGGGATGAAGACCCAGCCGAGATACCCCTTCAGGAAGTGCAGGTCCGCTGGTAGAAGGGCCAGTCCGAGAGCGATCGCGTAGAGCACGAGAAAGAAAGACAGGTCGCGGAGCGCGTGCGGAGCGTCGACGTGCAACGTCGCGCGCTTGCGCCTCTTGCGCAGGACGAACGCGGTAACGCCGATGAGGAGCAGGACGAGCGTGCCGAGCATGAACGGCGCACCCAGGATCGCGCCGACGCCGATCTCATCCGAGTCGGCCGTGTTCGTGAAGAGGATCGCCACGACCGGGATCAGCGTCTCCGGGGTCGCCGTGCCGAGCGCCGCGAGGATGCTGCCGGTAGCGCCCTCGCTGATGCGCAGCTTGAGCCCAAGCCACTCGACGCCATTCGTGAAGACCTCGGCGCCCGCGAGGATGAGGACGAACGCGCCGACGATCAGCGCGATGTCAATCGTGCCCATGGCGCCCGAACCCTAGGGGTGAGCAGTCGCCGCGGGTGGCGCGGCGCGGCGGCGGCGCGCGCGGATGGTGCGGATGAGCGGTATCGCGACGAGCACGACCGCGAGAACGATGAGCGCCGTCGAGAGGCCGCTGTTGAAGAAGTAGAGCGGGCTGCCGTGACCCGCGATGAGCGCCTTGCGAAGCTCGCGTTCCGTCGAGTCGCCGAGGACGAGCGCCACGACAAGCGGCGCGAGCGGGTACTTCATCTTCCGCAGCCAGTAACCGATCAGTCCGAAGATCACGGTGATGAACACGTCGAGCATGCTGTTGTTCAGCGAGTAGGAGCCGATGATCGAGATCACCACGATGAACGGCGTGATGATCGCGTAAGGGACCCGCATGATCATCGCGAGCAGCGGGACCGCGAGGAGACACAGGACGAACGTCAGCAGGTGCCCGAGATAGATGCTCGCGATGAGGCCCCAGACGAAGTCGGGATGCTGGATGAAAAGCACCGGGCCGGGCTGGAGACCCCAGATGAAGAGGCCGGCCATGATCACGGCTGAGGTCGGGGAGCCCGGGATGCCGAGCGTGATCATCGGCACGAGCGAAGCGACGCCCGCCGAGTCGGCCGCGGCCTGCGGTCCCATGATCCCGGAGATCTCGCCCTTGCCGAAGTTCTCTTTGTTCTTCGAGTACTGACGCGCCAGGCCGTAGCCGAGGAATGACGCGGCCGTCGCACCGTGACCGGGCAGGACGCCGAAGAAGAAGCCGATGATCGCATTCGAGAGCACCAGGCGGAGACGCTTGCGGAGCTCGCGCACTGCTTCGAAGACGTCTCGCAGTCCGAGCTTCGCGGAGATGTTCTCGACGAAACCGATCCCCTGCTCCTCGGCCGAGGCGAGGATCTCGCCGATGCCGAAGAGTCCGATGGTCACGGGCACGAAGCTGATGCCTGAGAGAAGCGAGGTCTGACCGAAGTTGAGCCGTTGTTCGCCGGT
>Ga0210382_10000837_pt1 | contig 10469 bp, 9 predicted proteins | sample PLMedo_FD_155452 | JGI IMG/M metagenome (GOLD analysis project Ga0210382, IMG submission 155452) | Groundwater sediment microbial communities from an aquifer in East River, Colorado, USA - PLM0_60_coex redo | ecosystem: Environmental > Terrestrial > Soil > Riparian zone | place: USA: East River...
TTCCTCGCGGCGCTCGGCGCGGGCGAGCTGCTCGTCGAACTCCAGTCGGGGCCGAATGCGAGCCTCCAGGACTACCTCGAGGCACGCTCCGCGCTCGTCCGGATGATCGATCCGGCGGCCATGGGCGGGTTCCGGGTGATGGCGTTCGGGCGTGACCTGCCCATCGGCGCGACGCTGCGCGGGCTGGGCTGACCGGCCTCGGCCTGGCGAGGTGACCGAACGCACCGGACATCACCCGACTAGGGCTAACTCCCTATCGACTCGCTCGCCGGGCCGGGAGCAGACTGCTCTCGCAGGCCAGCGGCATCCGTGCCGCGGCCGCCACACCGCCGGGGAGCGGATCGCGAACTGGCACGCGCGCTCGGCGCGATCCGCTCCCCGACCTTCCGCATCACTCGATCCCACCGTTTGGCGACCGCGCCGGACGCTGCGCGCCAGTGCTGCCCGCGTGCTGCCCGAACGACCTCCCCTGCTAGAATGAACGCAGCGTGGCGACCCGCGTGTCCGCCAGTGCTCCGCCCCAGGGGAGCCCTTCCAACGGCGCGTCGGGCGCACCACATCGGATCTACCCGCGGCTTGCTCGGAGTGAACGTCGGTTGACCGGGATCTGGTACATCGTCGGCTTCGCCTTCGCCGGCCTGTCGTTCGTCTTCCTGACGATCGGGGCCGCGTGGCTGCTCACCCATCGGAACCGGGGTGACGCCCACAAGGGCCTGCCCTACGAGAGCGGCATCGACACGTACGGCGACACCCATGGCCGGCTCGGCCTGTCGTTCTACGTGTACGCGCTGCTTTTCGTCGCCTTCGACATCGAAGTGATCTTCATCTACCTCTGGGCGATCGTCTTCCGCGACCTTCTGATCGGCGGCTTCGTGACGATGCTCGTCTTTGTCGGCATCCTGCTCCTCGGCCTCGCCTATGCCTGGCGCAAGGGCGTCCTGAGCTGGAAATGAGCAGAGTGAGCAGGAAGTCGCCCGGCCTCGGGACCGGTCCGGACGATACGACCGCCATGCCCTCGGACCAGAGTGGCAACGCACCGTCGGCGCTCGCCGTACGCGCTGAGAGCGCACTCATCGAACCGATCGTCGTCCCGAACACCCTCTGGCGCTCGGTCGACCCGACGGCCTACAGCGGCGGCCTCGACTCGGATATCACCCACCTCGCCTCCCACGAGCTCGATCCGACCTTTCGCCGCGACGACGCCCGCTGGAGCGGTCCGCTCGAGGTCATCCCGACCAAGGCCGACTATGTCCTTGACCTGATCCGGGCGAACAGCCTCTGGCCCCTCCTGTCGGGACTGGCCTGCTGCGCGATCGAGATGATGTCGGCCGCGACCTCGAAGAACGACATGGACCGCTGGGGCATGTTCCCCTTCAGGGCGAGCCCCCGCCAGGCCGACGTGCTGATCGTCGCCGGCACCCTGACAACGAAGATGGCCGGCCCGCTCGTCCGCCTCTGGGAGCAGATGCCGGAGCCGAAGTGGTGCGTCGCGATGGGCGACTGCACGTGCTCGGGCGGACGCTACAAGCGGAGCTACTCGACGGTGGAGGGGATCGACCGGGTCATGCCGGTTGACGTCTACGTCCCCGGTTGCCCGCCCCGGCCAGAGGGCCTCATCTACGGGATGATGAAGCTCCAGCAGCTCATCAAGGATCGCCGCGGGCACTGGCCCGAGCGCGCGATCGGGCCGACGGTCCCGGACGGCGTCTGACCGTGGATCCCCTGCTTCGGCGGCGCCTGGAGGCGCGCTTCGGTGAGCGCCTGACCGGTCCCGTGCGCCAGCGCCACGATGAGACGGAGATCCGGATCGGGCCGGGCGACGTGACCGACACGATGCGCGCGCTCTACGACGAGCCGGAATTCGGGTTCGAACTGCTTGCCGACCTCGCCGGCGTCGACACCGGGATGGAGATGCAGGTCGTCTACCACCTCTGGAGCTCGACGACGCCGGACTGGCTCCGGGTGATCGCCGGCGGGCTGTCGCGAGAGGATCCGCGCGTCCCGTCGGTGACCTTCTTGTGGAAGGGCGCCGAGTGGATGGAGCGCGAGGCGTACGACATGTTCGGGATCACCTTCGAGGGCAACCGCGACCTCCGCCGGATCTACATGCCGCCCGACTACCAGAGCTTCCCGCTCCGCAAGGACTTCTACCTCGCCGACGACTCGGCCCGCTCGCCCGGCGGCGGCGTCCGCCACATGGAGCAGACCCACGCGCCGCGGAACGCCAAACCTGGCGCGCTGATCAGGCGATCCTCGTCATGACCACGACCAACCCCCGCTACGCCTCGGCCGACGACCCGCGGGTCATGCTCGACGAGCAGGCAGGCGTCTTCGAGCCGGTCCCGCCGTACCCACCGCGGACGGAGCGCGAAGCCGAGTTCTACACGCTGCGCGACGGCGAGATGTTCATCAACATGGGCCCGCAGCATCCGTCGACTCACGGTGTGCTGCGCGTCGTCCTCAAGCTCGATGGCGAGAAGGTCGTCGACCTCGACCCGGTTCTCGGCTACCTCCATCGCGGCGTCGAGAAGCTGTGCGAGAACGCCGACTACCACCAGGTCATCAGCCAGGTCGACCCCCTCGAGTACGTCTCGTCGCTCTACTGCGAGTGGCCGCCGGTGATGGCGTTCGAGAAGCTGCTCGACGTCGAGGTCCCGCGACGCGCGGAGTACATCCGGGTGCTCTCATCGGAGCTCAACCGCATCGCGAGCCATGCCCTGTTCATGGGATGGATGGCCCTCGACCTCGGCGGCCTGACGCCGATCCTCTGGAGCTTCATCGAGCGCGACGAGATCGTCGAGATGCTGGCCAGCCTGACGGGCCAGCGGATGCTGTTCAACTACTTCCGGATCGGCGGCGTGAACGGCGACCTGAACCACGAGTTCATGAGCCGGCTCGGTGACTGGATGAGCCGGGCCACGACCCAGATCGAAGCGAACCTCGGCGTGCTCAACGAGAACGAGATCTTCGTCCGCCGGATGCGGGGGCTCGGCCGGATCGACACGGCGACCGCGCTGCGGATGTGCATGACCGGGCCGAACCTCCGGGCCACGGGCGTGCCGTTCGACGTCCGCCGCGCGCATCCGTATTCCGTGTTTCCGGAGCTCGATTTCGACATCCCGACCCGCGACGAGGGCGACTGCCTCGCCCGTTACCTCATCCGGATCGACGAGATCCGACAGAGCATCCGGATCATCGACCAGTGCCTGCACCAGATGCCCGACGGCCCGGTCATGGCCAAGCTACCGCGGCTCCTGCGCCCGCGTCCCGGTCGGGCCTACGCCGCCGTCGAAGGGCCGCGAGGCCAGTACGCCGCCTACGCGATCAGCGACGGCACGGACCAGCCGTTCCGGATGCGGATCCACGATCCGTCGTTCATCCACCTCCAGTCGGTCGGGCTCCTCACACCCGGCAACCTGATCGCGGACACGATGGCGGTGATGGCCTCATTGGACCCGATCATGGGCGGAGTCGATAAGTGAAGCGCCACATGGGCGCGTCGAGGCCAAGGCGCCGGCGAGCACGTGAGCGAGCGCACTCCAACGTGCGTGAGCGAGCGCGCGCAGCCGGCAACGCGGGCATCGGCCGCCCAGGGTGCGCGCGATGACGGCCGCCGCGCGCACCTGGGGTCGGCTGACGCTCGCGGGCAAGATTATCTTCACGCTCGTCCCGATTCTCCTCGTGCTCGGGATCGGGCTGCTCCTGGTCGTCGTCCTCTTCGGGAAGGGGATCCTCGACTTCCTGGCGGCGAACCTCCCTGTCGTCCGCTTCGTCGTGGCCGCGACAGCGGTCCTCCTGTTGACGATCCCGACCGCGTTCGTAGTCGGGTACATGGAGCTCAAGGGCATCGCGTTCATGAATCTCCGGATCGGGCCCGACCGGGTCGGGCCCTTCGGATCGCTCATCTCCGTCGCTCACGGGCTGAAGATGCTCGCGAAGGAGGACTACAGCCCGACCGGCGCGGATCGGCTCGTCTTCACCCTGGCCCCGATCGTCGTCTTCATGGCGACGGTCATGAGCCTGCTGGTCATCCCGTTCGCTCCCGGCCTGTTCGGTCAGGACATGAACATCGCGATTCTCTATTTCTTCGCCGTCGGCGGGCTCACGGTCGTCGGGCTGATGATGGCCGGCTGGTCGAGCTTCAACAAATACTCGCTGATCGGCGGCTTGCGGTCGGCGGCCCAGATCATCAGCTACGAAATCCCGCTGACCCTGTCGGTCGTCGGCCTGCTGATGCTGGCCGGGACGATGAGCCTCAACCAGCTCTCGCTCAACCAGGCTGGCTGGTTCACCAACTGGTACATCTTCCAGCAGCCGCTCGGCGCGCTGATCTTCTTCATCGCGGCAACCGCGGAGGCCAACCGCACGCCGTTCGACCTGACGGAGGCGGATTCCGAGATCGTCGCAGGCTATGCGACGGAGTACTCGGGGATGCGCTTCGGGTTCTTCTACTTCGCCGAATTCGTCAACGTGTTCGTCGTCTCGGCACTCATCGTCACGCTCTTTTTCGGCGCCTGGAACGCGCCCTTCCCGTGGCCGTGGCCAGTCGAGCTGAGCCTCGACCCAGGATCGCTCGGCATCGGGCTGCTCATCCTTATCGCCGTCGTCCCGGTCATCGGGACGCTGGTCCTCGCGGCGCCGTTCTTCCTCGCACGGAGCTCGATGCCCGCGTGGCAGGCCCTGCTGATTGGATTCGTCCTCTTCAACCTGCTCGCTGTCACGGCGATCGTCGGCATCGCCTACGTCGGATTCGACTGGGTGGCCGGGTTGCTCTGGTATCTGGGCAAGACGTACGCCTTCGTCTTCGTCTTCGTCTGGATGCGCGCGACGCTGCCGCGGGTCCGGGTCGACCAGCTCATGGGGTTCGCCTGGAAGTGGCTGCTCCCGGCCTCGCTCCTCAATCTGTTCGTCACCGCGGCGGCGATCCTCGTCGTGAGTCGACCGTGAGGATCCTCTCGTGATCAATCTGCCGGGCCTCGGCCTCGCGAAGGGCATGGCGCTGACCTTGCGCCGGTTCTTCGAGCCCAAAGCGACGATCAGGTATCCGGAGGTCAAGGCCGACGTCCCGCACAAGTTCCGCGGCCGCCTGCAGCTGCTCTACGACGAGTGGGGCACGCTCAAGTGCGAAACCTGCTTCCAGTGCGCCCAGGCCTGCCCGATCGAATGCATCGACATGGGCGGCATCGACACCAAGGGCCGCTACCACGTCCACTGGGGCCCGCCCGAGACCTACGGCGAGCGGCGCGACGAGTCGGCCCTGCGGCGTTCTGGCCGGACTGTCCCGGATCCGGCCTACGACCACTTCGAGGGGATCGATCCGACCGCTGTCAACGAGATCCTCGGGGAGTTCGACCACGATCCAAAGGACATGCTGCAGATCCTCGAGGCGACCCAGGCCGCCTACGGCCACCTGCCGGTCGCTGCGCTCAAGCTGATCAGCCAGAAGACGGGCGCCTGGTACGCGATGATCTACGGAACGGCAACGTACTACCGGCACCTCAGGATGGAGCCGCCTGGCGACGCGGCCCAGGCGTCGGCGATCGCCGATCGACGGCCGACCGAAGTCACGTTCCTGGCCGGCCTCGACGCGTCGCTGACTGGCGGCTCGGGCCGGGGCCGACCCGGCCGGCGCGGCGGTCGCACCGGTGGCGGTCGGGCGCAGGCCTGAGCGCATGACGACGCTTCTCAAGACTCCGAAGCGCTGGCCATCGATCCTGCTCGCGAGGGCCGAGCCGACCGGGCGTCGTTCGACGACGGCCACGGATCCGGCGGACGCGCTCGACAAGGCAGTCGCGGCCGGCGCGTTTCGCGGCCTGAGGCACGCGGTCCACGACCTCGGGCCGACCGGCACGATCGCCGAGATCACGGCGTCCGGCCTTCGGGGACGGGGCGGCGCCGGATTCTCGACCGGCGAGAAATGGCGGTTGTGCGCGGAGACTGATGCACCGCGGCGCTACGTCGTCGCCAACGGCTACGGCGCCGACCCATCCGCCCAGACCGACCAGACGCTGATGGAGGCGGACCCGTTCGGCGTGATCGAAGGCGTCGCCATCGCCGCCTTCGCCGTCGACGCTCAAGAGGCGTTCATCGCGGTCAGAGCCGAAGCCACCGAGACGATCCGCCGGCTCGAGGCGGCGATCGGGGCGGCCGAGGATGCCGGGCTCATCGGACCCGGGATGCTGGGCGCGGGCCGCGGGCCGACGATCCGGGTCCGGACCGTCCAGGGCGCCTACATGCTCGGCGAGGAGACCGTGCTCCTCAAGGCGCTCGAGGGGAAGCGCGGCCAGCCGGAGCAGCGGCCACCGCACCCGGCGGAGCGCGGCCTGTTCGACATGCCGACCGTGGTCCAGAACGTCCAGACCCTCGCCGCGGTCGCCTGGATCCTCGCCAACGGCCGGGAGAAATTCGCAGAGATCGGCTCGAAGTCCAGCCCGGGCACGATCCTCGTCGGCGTCCGCGGCCCGGCGGGCAGCGGCGTCGCCGAGGTTCCGCTGGGTACGCCGCTCCGGGAGGTCGTCGCCCTCGCCGGCGAAGCCAAGGGCCTCAAGGCCGTCCTCGTCGGCGGGCCGTCGGGAGGCATCCTGCCGCCCGAGCTGCTCGACACGCCGTACGAGTTCGACGCCCTCCGGGCCGCCGGCGCCCACATCGGCTCGGGCTCCGTCGTCGTGGCCGACAAGCGCGCGTGTATCGTCGACCTGGCCCGGTTGCTGACCCGGTTCTGCGCCGACGAGGCCTGCGGCAAGACGATCCCGTGCCGCATCGGGACGCGTCGGATCAGCGAGATCGGTGACCGGATCGCGACCGGCCTGCCGCGACCGACAGACCTCCAGCTCCTCGCCGACCTGTCGGCCGACGTCGTCGCGTCGGCCCTGTGCGACCACGAGCGGCTGGCGACACTTCCGTACTCCAGCGGGATGCGATACTTCCGATCCGAGCTCGACGAGCACATCCTCCGCAGCAACTGCCCTGCCGGCGTCTGTCGCCCGATCGCGGTCGCGGCCGGCGTGGCCAACTGAGAGACATGGCCGACCTGATCACCCGACCCGAACGAGCCGAACTCGAGCCGATCGCCGACACGGTCGCCGATCGCCTCCTCACGACCCAATCGCCGCAGCGGCCGCAGTCGACGCCCCGCATCAGAATCGAGGTCGATGGCCGCGTCGTCGAAGGCTTCGAGGGCCAGACGATCCTCGAGGTCTGCCGCGACAACGGGATCGAGATTCCGACGCTGTGCTACGAGCCGAAGCTGCCCGGCTTCGGAGCGTGCCGGATGTGCGTGGTCGAAGTCGAGGGCACGGAGCACCCGCCGATCAGCTGCTCCCAGCGCGCCGAGCCCGAGATGGTCGTCAAGACCCAGACCGAGGAAGTCCGCAGGCTGCGGGCGACGAACCTCGAGCTGATCTTCTCGGACCACAATGCCTACTGCCTGCCGCCCTGCCAGAACAAGTGCCCGAGCCACATCGACATTCCGGGCTTCCTCAAGGCCAACGCCGAGGCCAACTGGCGGGAGTCGACCCGGATCTTCAAGCGGACGATCCCATTCCCGTCCGTCCTCGGGCGGGTCTGCCCCGCGCCGTGCGAGGAGCATTGCCGCCGCGACGAGGTCGACGAGGCCATCGCGATCCGGGACAGCCACCGCTACGCCGGCGACCAGGTCATCAGGTCGATGCTCGACGAAGGCGTGGATCCCCCGGTGCCCTTCGAGATCCAGCCGAAGACCGGCCGCCGCGCCGCGGTCATCGGGTCGGGACCGGCCGGGATGGCGGCCGCCTACTACCTCTTGATCAGCGGCCACGACGTAACCGTCTTCGAGCGCGACGCGGCCCCCGGCGGGATGCTCCGCTACGGCATCCCGCAGTACCGCCTGCCGAAGATCGAGGTCCTCGAGGCCGAGTACGAATCCGTCACGCGGCTGGGCGGCCGGATGGTCTGCGACCAGGGGCTCGGGCGCGACTTCACGCTCGACGATCTCCAGAACCAGGGCTACGACGCGGTCGTGGTCGCCATCGGCTGCTACGAGACGAACAAGCTGGGCGTGCCGGGCGAGGATGCGGCCGAGGTCCTCGACGGCCTCGAGTATCTCCGGACCGCGACGCTCGGCCTGCCGTACCCCGGCCACGCCGGCAAGCGGGTTGTGGTCATCGGTGGCGGGTTCACATCGATGGACTGCAGCCGCACCTCGATCCGTCAGGGCGCGGCCGAGGTGACCCTCGTCTACCGCCGCGACATGAAGGACATGCCGGCGGCGAACGAAGTCCACGAAGCGATCGAGGAAGGCGTCAGCGCCATCTTCCAGGCGGGCCCGACTCGCGTCATCACCGACAAGAAGGGTCGCGTCACCGGGGTCGAATTCATCCGGAATCGGCCGGGTGCCCCCGACGCGTCCGGCCGGCGTCGCCCGGAGCCCGCGCCCGGCACCGAGTTCACGATTCCCTGCGACCGCGTCCTGCTTGCGATCGGCCAAGGGCCGGACCTGACGTGGATCGGGCCGGGCTCGGAGGGACCCGAGCCGACCAAGCAGCGCCGCCTCAAGGCCGACGCCGTGACGTTCGAGACCGGCCGGCCCGGCGTCTTCGGAACGGGCGACGTCCGGATCGGCGCGGCGACGGTCGTCGCGGCGGTTGCCGAGGGTCGCCGCTCGGCCTACGCGGTCGACGCCTACCTCAAGGGCCTCGACCTGACGGGCATCAAGACGCGCCAGCAGCTCGCGGAACCGCAGCCGGAGTTCCTCTCGATCGTGCCCTTCACGAGCGAGCAGAAGGAGCCCCGCTACCGGCTCAAGGCGATGGACCCCGCGATCCGGAACAAAAGCTACATCGAGTACGAGCTGCCGTACACCCGGGAGGAGGCGGTCGCGGAGTCGACCCGCTGCCTCCAGTGCACGTGCGAGGCGATCGGCTTCTGCGATCTGCGCCGCCTCGGGATCGAATACGGGACGACCCTCCCGACGCTCGAACCACAGCAGCACCAGGGCGCCGGTTATCGGAGCGTGACGGAGAACCGCTTCACGGGCATCAACCACGACTACATCCGGGACGACTCGCACGCGTTCATCCTCCGCGAGCCGTCGCGCTGCATCGATTGCGGTCGCTGCGCCAACGTCTGTGCCGAAGTCGTCGGCGCGGCCTGCTACGACTTCATGCGGATCGGCTTCGACACGCTCGTGACGACGCCGCTCGACATGAGCCTCAACGACACACCCTGTGTCTCGTGCGGCCGCTGCGCGGAGACCTGCCCGACGGGCGCATTGATGCCGAAGCCGCGTGTCCTCGAGAAGTACGAGGTCGACGAGAGCCGCTGCATCCTGTGCGGGATCTGCGTCGATGCCTGCCCGTACGACGCCCTGCGCGACGGGGCCGACTTCGAGCTCTCCCACCTCTCGCGCTCGGAACCGATGATCGACCTCATGGCGATCGCGGCGGTCGATCGCGAGACCGAGGTCACGTACATCCGCAAGGAGCGCGACTGGGCCACACGGGCGGCGGCGGAAGGCCGGATCGTCGATCCCGGCCGGCTCCTGCCGATGCTGCCGCCCTCCATCGCGGGTTCGTCGAACGGCGGGCACGGCGGCAACGGCCACGGCGGCCATGCTCACGACCACGGCGACGGTAACGCTGCATCGACCGGCGGCCACGCCGGCCACGGCTGAGCAGCCGATCGTGGCGATCGGCGAGACGATCCCCTTCACCGCGATCCCCTGGGGTGACGCTCTGTTCGTCGTCTTTGCCGGGACGATGCTCCTTGCGGCGCTCCTCGTCGTGACGATGCGCGACATCATCCGCTGCGGTCTCGCGATGATCGTCTGTTTCATGGCGCTGGCCGGGATCTATGTGATCGTCGGGGCGCCGCTCGTCGCCGCCGCCCAGGTCCTCGTCTACATCGGCGCGATCAGCGTGCTGATCCTCTTCGCGATCATGCTGACCGAGACGAAGTCCGCGCCATCGCGACTCGTCTTCCAGACCCAGGCCGTGCCCGCGGCGGTGGCCGCCGTCCTGCTCGCCTTCGTGACGATCCTCGCGATCATCGCCACCGATTGGGGTGAGGTCGGCGAGCGGGTCCACACCGGGACCGAGGAGCTTGCGACCGTCCTGTTCGCCAGCTGGGTGCTGCCGTTCGAGATCGTGGGCGTGTTGCTGCTGGCGGCGGTCATCGGTGGCGTCTTCCTCGCGAAGCGCGAGCGGAGCGGCGAGGAGTCCCGATGATCCGGGTCTTCCTGGGGACGTTCCTCGCATCGGTGTTCGTGATCATTCTCGGCCTCATCGCACTGGCGGCCGGCGGTGCCGACTCGCTCGACGCCTATCTCATCCTTGCGTCGATCCTCTTCGGGATCGGGATGTTCGGCTTCCTCGCCCGGCGCAACGCGATCAGCATGCTCATGGCCATCGAGCTGATGCTGAACGCGGTCAACCTCACGATCGTCGCGTTCGGTGCGTTCGTGCCCAGGCTGGCCGTTTCGGGCTCCGTCATTG
>Ga0210382_10000838_pt1 | contig 10468 bp, 12 predicted proteins | sample PLMedo_FD_155452 | JGI IMG/M metagenome (GOLD analysis project Ga0210382, IMG submission 155452) | Groundwater sediment microbial communities from an aquifer in East River, Colorado, USA - PLM0_60_coex redo | ecosystem: Environmental > Terrestrial > Soil > Riparian zone | place: USA: East...
GCGTATGGTGGAGCGGCGCCGAGGAAGACGTGATCCCGGCGGGGGACGCGGCCAAGGGCTACATCGCCGCGGCGTTCAACGTTTCCGGGAGCAACTACCCGGTGGTCAAGGAGATCGAGAAATTCGTCTACGCCAAGGGCAAGGGCGAGATGGAGGACAAGAGCCGCGTCGGCAGCATCTACTACAACCGCGGTGTAGTGTTCGGCATCGTCACCACCGAGGCGATCCGCACCGCCCAGGAAAGATATGGCAAGGGCAAGCCGATGACAGGCGACCAGATCCGCTGGGGGCTCGAGAACCTCAGCATCGACGACAAGAAGCTGAAGCAGCTCGGCGCGACCGGCTTTATGCAGGCCCTAAAGGTCTCCTGCATGGATCATGAAGGGGGCGGTTCGGTGAAGTTCCTGCAGTGGGACGGCGCGAAGTGGAACACGATCACCGACTGGATCACCTCCGACCAGTCGATCGTGAGGCCCATGATCGAGGAGTCCGCTGCGAAATACGCCAAGGAGAAAGGCATCACACCGCGCGACTGTTCGAAGGAGGGTTAGAGCGTTTCCGATAAGCTCTCCCGCTCTCGAGGGAGAGCTTAGGGTAGGCAATGTCCGCCGTCCCCAAGCACGAATCGCAGCAGGTCTACCTCGCTGTCAGCAATATCGAGGTCATCTACGATCACGTCATCCTGGTGCTGAAGGGCGTGTCGCTTTCGGTGCCCGAGGGGAAAATCGTCGCGCTGCTCGGCGCGAACGGCGCCGGCAAGACCACCACCCTCAAGGCGATCTCGAACCTCCTTCGCGCCGAGCGCGGCGAAGTCACCAAGGGAACGATCGAGTTCCGCGGCCGCCGCGTGGACCGCCTGAGCCCTGACGAGCTGGTGAGGCTCGGCGTGGTGCAGGTCATGGAAGGGCGCCACTGCTTCGCGCATCTCACCGTCGAGGAGAATCTTCTCACCGGTGCCTACACGCGCAACGCGAGCCGGGCCCAGCTCAGGCAGGACCTGGAAAGGGTATACGGCTACTTTCCGCAACTGAAGGAGCGGCGCGGCGCGCTCGCCGGCTACACCTCGGGGGGCGAGCAGCAGATGACCGCTCTTGGGCGCGCGCTGATGGCCCATCCGAGCATGATCCTGCTCGACGAGCCTTCGATGGGGCTTGCGCCGCAGATCGTCGAGGAGATCTTCGAGATCGTGAAGAGCCTCAATCAGAAGGAGAAGGTGAGTTTTCTGCTCGCCGAGCAAAACACCCACGTCGCCCTGCGCTACGCCGATCACGGCTACATCCTCGAGAACGGCCGCGTGGTCATGGACGGTGCCGCCGCCGAGCTCGCCGCGAACGAGGACGTCAAGGAGTTCTATCTCGGCATTTCCTCGGGCGCCCGAAGGAGCTTCAAGGACGTGAAGCACTACCGCCGCAGAAAGCGGTGGCTTGCGTGATGGCGAGGCTAGAATGTCCGGTATCGAGTGAGGGTTGGTACTCCGTGGCAAAAGGATGAGCTTGATCGCCGGCTCGCCGAGTTCGAGGCCGATCCGGACTCAGGCGTAACCCTAGAAGAGGTCTTTGCGAGAATTCACCGGGCGGCATGATTCGGCAGTTCATTCTTAGTTCTCGGGGCGCGCATCAATCCCGCAGGCCGGCGCCTTCGTCGATGAACGAGTATTATTGATGCTTGTTGTTCATGACCGCTAGTTGAGGGAACCATGTCAAGTCAACTCGAAATGCTGGAAGCTCAGGCGCTCAAGCTTTCCCCGGAGGAGCGCGCGCAGCTTGCGGATCGCTTGATTGCCAGCCTTTTCCAGGACAACGAGATCGAGGACGCTTGGGCTGTCGAGGTCGAGCGGCGCATCAAGGAGATCGAGGGTGGCCGCGCGCAGCTCATTCCTGCCGCAGACGCCATTGCCCGCGCGCGCGCCGCGGTTAAATGACCCCATCGGTCGGGCCGGACGCTGAACGGGAACTCACCGACGGAGCTGTCTACTACGCACGCGAGGCGAAAAACGCCGACCTGGGTCTTGCGTTCATCGCTGAATTCGAGCGCGCCTTGGAGCTTCTGTGCGCGTATCCACGGCTTGGCGCGCCGTGGAGAAGCAGGCGCCGCTTCCCTTTGCGCCGATTTCCCTACAGCATCATTTACTACGTCACTGGCGAAGAACTGCGGGTTATTGCGCTTGCCCATCATCGACGCAAGCCCGGTTACTGGACCGGTCGCAGGTAATTCTGTCTCAGGTGGATTTAACAAATGAAAATAGTTTCGGTACTGATCATCCTGTTGAGCGCTTGCGCGGCTTCGGCGCAAACGTACCCCACTAAACCGATCCGCCTGGTGGTCGGCTTTGCCCCCGGCGGCGCCGCCGACATCATCGCGCGCGCGATGAGCGATCCGCTCACGCGCGCGCTAGGCCAGGGTGTCATCGTCGACAACAAGCCGGGGGCGGGATCGAGCCTCGCCGCGGAGTACGTCGCCAAGGCGGCGCCCGACGGCTACACCATCATGATCGCGAGCCAGAGCGGCATGATCATCAACCCGATCGTCAACAAGAACATCTCGTACGACGCCGAGCGCGATTTCGTGGCCATCACGCAGGTGACGAGCTCGCCGCTCGTGGTCGCGGTCCATCCGTCGCTGCCGGTCAAGTCGATTCGCGAGTTGATCGCCGAGGCGAAGAAAAATCCGGGCAAGCTCAACTTCGCCACCTCGGGCAACGGCTCGCTGCCGCACCTCGCCACGGCGCTCTTCGACGCGCTGGCCGGCTTGGACATGGTCCACATTCCCTACAAGAGCGGTGGCCTCTCGGTGCAGTCGGTGCTCGCCGGCGACACGCAGGTGACTTTCGCGACGGCGCCTTCGGTGATGCCGCACGTGCTCACCGGCAAGCTGCGCGGGCTCGCCGTTACGACGCGCGGGCGTTCGCCGCTGGTCGAAGGCTTGCCGGGAATGGAGGAAGCGGGCCTCGCGAACTACGACGTTTCCATCTGGTACGGATTTTTCGCGCCGAAAGCGACACCGCGGGACGTCGTCGCGCGGTTGTTCGAAGCGACGACGCAGGCGCTGCGGGATCCGAAACTGAAAGCCGTGCTCGCGCCCGCCGGCACCGAGGCGGTCGCGTCCCAGTCGCCTGCGGACTTCGGCGCGTTCCTGCGCCGGGACGCGGACGCGCTGGCGCGCGTGATCCGCGAAACGGGAGTGAAGTTCGAGTAAACGGACTCGTTCAGCTTCGTGTCGCGAAGACCAGGATCACGAGCAGAACCAGTCCTATCCCCAGGCTCCAGCCGATCAGCTTCTTCTCGACCGGCAGCAGGGGCTCGACCGGCATCTTGCGCATTTCTTCGCCGACTTTGGGTTGCTCCATGATCCTTCTCCCTTTCAACCTGCCGCGAGCGGCGGCTTCACTCCCGCGAAAAACACCCAGGAAATCACCAGCCCCACCCAGATGACGAAGCCGAAGAGGCACACGACGTAGACCGCGGCGAGCTTGCCGATGCCTTCCTCCCAGAGCTTCCTGAAGTTGGACATCACTCCGATGGTGAAGAAGGTCATGATGAAAAAGATCACGCGGAAAGTGTTCGCTTCGCCCATCGCAGCGCGGATCTTTGCCGTGGTCGCAGGCTCCGCGCCGAAGGCGAGGAGCAGGACCGCGACGAAGGTCAGGACGTAACCGAGGATGAATTTCGGAAAGCGCTCCCAGATCTCCCCGATCTTCGCCTTGTCGCCCGCCGGACGAACCTCGATATGGTTGGTCCAGATATAAGCGAGGATAAAGGCCCAGATGCCGATGAAGATGTCGATGAAGATCTTCACCGTCGCCGTGGTCCCGAGTATCCAGCCTTTTGCGTAGTTGACGCCTTCGGCTGCGTTGCTGGCGAGGATCAGCGATTCGGCGATCGCGCCGCTCGCCACCGCCGCGCCGTCGGTCTTCACCGCCAGCCCCATCCACGCGCCCGCGACCATGGGTTCATGCGAGAGGAACGCGTTCGCGGCAAACGGCAGGATCAGCAGCTCGACCACGGCGAAAATCACCACCAGCGAAGCCACCATGATCGGGACGATGGGCCGGGCGCGGATCGCGCCCCCGGTGGCGATCGCGGCCGACACGCCGCAGATCGAGATTCCCGATGCGAGCGGCGCCGCCCACTCGCGGCTGAAGCCGAACCATTTACGCGCGACGAAGTACACCACCGCCCAGTAGATCAGATACGCCTCGATGATCGCCGCAAGACCCCGGAACAGGACCGACTTCGCGAGGACCGGCTGCGTGGCCGCCATGATGCCGAGGAAGCCGCCCAGGAGAACGATCGCGGTCTTGATGTACAGCTCCGGCCGCACGGCTTCCTTCATCCACGCGGCGAAGCCCGGAAAGAAATTCCCGACGACGAGGCCGGCGACGAGCGCGAGGATGAATCCGCCTTCGTTGGTGAGCTTGAGCGACCAGCTGATTCCGAATCTCTGCATGTCGGCGGGCGTGGTCACGGCGAAATTCGCGTAGCTGCCCGCGATCCAGGACAGGTAGCCGATCCAGAACACCGCGGTGAAGCCGAGCGCGAAGCGCTTCAAGTCGGCTCTGAGCGCGGCGGCGCCCGCCGTCATCACGACGAGCAGGGCGAGGTAGGTGGCGATCAGGGCGCCCGCTCCGCTCAAGGCCGAATAGGCCTTGGAGACGGGATTGAGGGCTTTGGACAGATCGGTCCAGACGCCCGTGGTGACGACCCAGCCCAGGACGTCCGTTCCGGCCAGCATGCCGAGCGCGAGCACGAATACCAGCAAGCCGATCCAGACCGACAGCCAGTCTTCGCTGATGCCTTTGCCAACTGGATCCATGATCTCTCCCTTGAGGAGTAGAAATTACCGGCTCGCCGCTGAAACGGGAACAAACCAAAGATTAGTTTCTTATAACCAATTCTGATTTTGTGTGCTATGTTGCTTGCGCCAAATCCCGCTTTGGCCGTTCTGCGCCAGCCCACCGATTCGATGCCGCAGTACTACGACAGCCTTGAAGCCCGCGACCCCGAGGAGCGGGAACGCCTCTTGATGGCCGCGCTTCCCGGCCAGATCGCGCACGCGAAACGGAGAGCTCCGGGCTGGGCGCGGATTCTCGCCGACGTCGATCCGGCTGGTGTCAACAGCCGCGCCACGCTGGCAAAGCTTCCGGTCACGCGCAAATCGGATCTCGCCGAGCTGCAAAGGGCCGAGCGCCCGTTCGGCGGCCTGAACGCAACGCTCGCGCAGCTCGGCAAAGTCTTCGTCTCACCGGGGCCGATCTACGAACCGGAAGGGCGCGGCCGCGACTGGTGGCGCACGGCACGAGCCCTCTTCGCGGCGGGATTCCGCCCGGGCGACGTGGCGATCAACGCCTTCGCCTACCATTTCACGCCGGCAGGTTCGATGCTCGAATCAGGAGCGCTCGCGCTCGGCTGCACGGTGGTGCCGACCGGAACGGGGCAGACCGAGATGCAGGCAGCGACCCTCGCGGATCTGCGAGCGAGCGCCTATATCGGCACGCCTTCGTTCCTGAAGCTGATCGTCGAGAAGGCCGACGAATTGAAAACAGACATCAGTTCGCTCCAGAAAGCGGCCGTTGGCGCCGAGTATCTTCCGCCCGCGCTGCGCGCCGCGATGGGCGAGCGCGGCATCCGGGTGTTGCAGTCTTATGCGTCGGCGGACCTCGGCCTCATCGCCTACGAGTCCGAGGCGCTCGAAGGCATGATCCTCGACGAAACACTGATACTGGAGATTGTGGTACCCGGCGCGGGCGATCCCGTGCCGGAAGGCGAAGTCGGCGAAGTGGCCATCACCAGCTTTAATCCGGATTACCCTCTGATTCGTTTCGGCACCGGCGACTTGTCCGCGGTACTGCCCGGAATCAGCCCCTGCGGCCGCACCAACGTGCGCATCCGCGGCTGGATGGGGCGCGCCGACCAGACCACCAAGGTGAAGGGCATGTTCGTGCAGCCCTCGCAGGTCGCCGAAATCGCAAGACGACACAAGGAAGTCCTGAAGGCGCGCCTTGTCGTGGACAATCCGGGCGGAACCGACCGCATGACCCTGCAATGCGAAATACGCGGTGCGCCGCCGGCGGGACTCGCGCAGGCGATAGAAGACAGCATCCGCAGTATCACCAAGCTGCGCGGCGAGGTGGCGTTCGCGAAGCCCGGCGAGCTGCCGAACGACGGCAAGGCGATCGAGGACGCGAAAAAATATGACTAGGACCAGGCGGCTCTTTCTCTTCTCGCTCGCGCTCGCAGCGCCGCTTGGCGCCGCTGCAGAAGAAATCGTCACGGTCTCGGGACGGCCCGACGCGACGCAGTCGTATCTGCTGCTGCACTATCCGTCGCCGCAGGCGGTGGCGGTGCTCTTTCCCGGCGGCGAAGGTCTGCTCGGCCTGCGTGTCGAGGGCGGCGCCGTCAAATTCCGGCAGCACGGGAATTTCCTGGTGCGCACGCGCGCGCTCCTGCGGGACAGCCAGGTGGCGGTTGCCGTCGTCGATTCGCCCTCGGACCAGCAGCGCGCCGGGATGGACGACGGCTTCCGCACCGGCCGCGCGCACGTCGCGGACGTCGCCGCGGTGGTCAAGGATCTGAAGCAGCGCTTTCCGGGCGCGAAGATTTTTCTGGTGGGCACGAGCCGCGGCACGATTTCCGCCGCCTATGCCGGCCGCGAATTGAACGGCGCAATCGACGGCGTGATCCTCACTTCCACGGTGTTCTACGGCCCGGGACGCGGCGGCGGCATCGGCATCGCCAGCTTCGATTTCGCCGCGATCAAGGCGCAGCTCCTCTTCGTTCATCACCGCTACGACGGCTGCAGGTCCTGTCCCTACTATGCCGCGGAGAATCTCGGCAGGACCTATCCCCTGATCACGGTGATGGGCGGCAAGCCGGCCGAGTCCGACCCCTGCGAGCCGTTCGCCGCGCACGGCTACTTCGGCAAGGAAGCCGAGACGGTCGCCGCCATAAGGAGCTGGATGCTGGGCCAGCCTTTCCCGAAGACGGTCGAATAGATGCGGGCGAAACCGCTCTCCGGCGTCCGCGTCCTGGATCTGACGCGGCTCCTTCCCGGTCCGATGGCGACGCTGCACCTCGCCGACATGGGGGCGGACGTCGTCAAGATCGAAGACACGGAAGCAGGGGACTATTCCCGCTCGATGGGGCGCGTGCGCGGGGTTCCTCCCATGTCGGATTTTTTCCGGCTCGTCAACCGCAACAAGCGCGCGATACGGCTCGATCTGAAAAATCCGGAAGGGTGCGAGGTGTTCCGGCGGCTCGCCAAAAAAGCGGACGTCCTCGTCGAAGGTTTCCGCCCCGGCGTCATGGCGAAGCTCGGCCTCGGCTACGATGCGCTCGCCGCCGTGAATCCGCGTCTCGTTTATTGCTCGATCACGGGCTACGGGCAGGACGGGCCTTACGCAGACCGCGCCGGCCACGATGTCAATTACATCGGCTACGCCGGCGTGGGCGACCGGATCGGAACCGAGGAGGCGCCGGTCGTCCCAAACTTCCAGATCGCCGACCTGCTCGGCGGGGCGCTCACTCCGGTGATGGGAATTCTCGCCGCGGTGATCGACGCAAGATCATCCGGGCGCGGCCGGCACGTAGACGTCGCCATGACCGACGCGGTGTTTGCGCACGCGATCTTTCCCCTTTTGGGATTTCTCGAGCATGGAAGGACGCCGCCTCGCGGCTCGGGCATGCTCGACGGCGGGCTGCCCTGCTACAACGTCTACCGGACGCGGGACGGCCGCTGGATGGCGGTGGGGGCGCTCGAGCGAAAATTCTGGGAAACGCTCTGCGATATACTCGGATGCGCCGAATTGAAAGAAAAGCACATCGTGTACGGCGACGAGGCAAAACCGGTGAAAGAGCGCCTGGCGGCGGCCTTTGCCTCGCGCACGCAGCATGAATGGTCGGAGGTCTTCGCCCGCGCGGATTGTTGCGTGAGCCCGATTTTGACCGTGGACGAGGCACTGGAGAACGAGCAGCTGCGCGCCCGCGGAATGGCGATCGTCAGGGAAGGCTTGACGCAGCTCGCGCTCCCGGTCAAGTTCAGCGAATTCGATTTCGCGATCGTTCGCCCGGCACCCGGATCGGGCGAGCATACCGATGAAGTCCTGCGCGAAGCCGGATTTCGCGATGCCGAAATCGCCGCGCTGCGCGGGAACGCGGTGATCTGAAAGTGCCGGCGGCGCCGACTGTCAAAATGCGGCAGAAGCGGACCCTCGCGCCGGCGCTGTTCGCGGTGCTGCTTTTCTGTTCCCGCACCGCGTTCGCGCAAGCCCCGGAAAAGGAGCTCGACACGCCTTATGTGCCGACGCCGCAAGCGGTCGTCGACAGGATGCTCGACATCGCGCAGGTCAAGGCGGGCGACGTGGTGATCGACCTCGGCTCGGGAGACGGCCGCATCATGATCACCGCCGCGCAACGACACGGTGCGCAGGGGTTCGGAGTCGAGATCGACCCGCGTCTGGTGCTGCGCTCCAACGAGGAAGCGCGGCGCCTCGGCATTGCCGATCGCGTGAAATTTCTGCGGCAGGATTTGTTCAACACCGATTTCCACGAGGCGAACGTCCTGACCCTTTATCTTCTGCCCGACGTCAACATCGCGTTGCGCCCGAAAATCCTGGCGGAGCTGAAACCAGGCACGCGCGTGGTCTCCCACGACTACGACATGCGCGAGTGGCGCCCCGACGCGGAGGAAACGATCCCCGCCCCGGACAAGAAAGTCGGCATGCGCAAGGAGAGCATGGTGTACCTGTGGATCGTTCCCGCCCGGGTCGAAGGCGAATGGACTTTCGAGCTGAGCTCGGGGGGAAAAACACGGCGAACCCGGCTCGTTCTCCAGCAGCGCTTCCAATTCGTGTCGGGATCTGTCGAGCTGACCGGGCAGGGCGATGTCCCGGTTTCCTATGGCAGGCTCCGCGGTGAGGAACTGCGCCTGATGCTGCCCCCCGGGGCGCTCGACCGTGGGCCGGTGGAACTGGTCGGGCGCGTGAGAGGCGATTCCCTCAGCGGCACCGTCCGCAGGGCCGACCGCGAAGTGGCCCAATGGAACGCACACCGGCGCAACTAATTCCCGGTCGCGTACAGCCTGCCCTCGTTTCGGCGCACCGCGCCGGCGCGCTCGAGTTCGTTGACTAGCCACTCCGCCATCGCCGCCGGTGTCATGTGGAGGTAGCGCGAGTTCAGCTCGGCGAGGATGGGCACGCGCGCCACGTAGGCCGGCAATTCGGCGAGCGGCATGGAGCGTTTTTCCAGCAGCGCAAAAGAGAGCATCACCTTGGCGCAGTGGCGCGCAAGCCGCGTGATGTCCTCTTCGTATCCCTCCAGGCGATAGAGCGCACGCTCGAGCGCCGCACCGGCGTCGCCGAAGAGCCGGCCGTGGCCGGGAATCACCACGTCGACTCCGAGCCGGCCGATGGCTTCGAGCGTCGCGCGCGTCTCGGCGAGCGCGGTGTCGCGGCCGAAAAGCTGCGGGAAGACCACGCCGAAGCCGTTTTCCCAGAGCGCGTCGCCCGAAATCAGGACGCGCGCCTCGGGCGAATGGAACATCACGGCGTGAGTGTCGTGGCCGGGCGCGGCGATCACGTGCCAGTCGAACCCGCCCATCTGCAGCGTGTCGCCATCGCGAAAGGTGTCGTCGTAGCTGAAGCGCTCGGCACGTTGATCTGCAATTGCAAGGATCAGCGCTTGCTCATCCCACTCATCGATGAGTGCCGCCTCGCCTTCCGGAATGCTCGTCCTGCAGCCGTATTTCGCCTGGATCGCGGCGTTGCCGCCCATGTGATCGGAATGGCAGTGCGTATTGACGAGGCGCGCGAGCTTTTTTCCCGCAAGGACGCGTTCGAGGAGCGCCAGCGTCTGCGCTACGTGGACGCCGTAGCCTGAATCGACGACTGTAGCGCCAGTGCGCGCATGCAGCACGACGTTGTTGGAGGAGAGCCAGCCGCGCTCGATGACCTGAATGCTTTCTGGCAGTTTCATCGCGGTGTCCGTCTCGCGGGCAACTGCGCCAGCACCGTGCGCTTCTCTGCGTCGCTCATAACTGACCAGGCGGCGATCTCGTCGAGCGTGCGAAAGCAGCCTTCGCACAGACCCGTATCCGAGTTCATTCGGCACACGTTGTTGCACGGGGAGGGAACGTCGCCGCCGGGCCGTGTGTCCGGGTTCATGAGTCCTTCGCCGCGAGCGCCCGTGCTACTTTCGAGCTCGGCTCGCGCCCGAGCTCGCTGCAGATGAACTGGCCGGTCCGCAGGACCTTCATCAGGTCGATGCCCGTTTCTATGCCCAGACCATCGAGCATGTAGACCACGTCCTCGGTTGCGACGTTGCCCGTAGCGCCCTTGGCGTAGGGGCAGCCGCCGAGACCCGCCACCGAGCTGTCGAAGGTTCTCACTCCCGCCTCGAGCGAGGCGTAAATGTTCGCCAACGCCTGTCCGTAGGTGTCGTGGTAGTGGCCGCCGAGCTTGGCCGTAGGGACCTTC
>Ga0210382_10000839_pt1:0-2500 | contig 10465 bp, 6 predicted proteins | sample PLMedo_FD_155452 | JGI IMG/M metagenome (GOLD analysis project Ga0210382, IMG submission 155452) | Groundwater sediment microbial communities from an aquifer in East River, Colorado, USA - PLM0_60_coex redo | ecosystem: Environmental > Terrestrial > Soil > Riparian zone | place: USA: East...
AAAACGTGTAAGTCAGAGAAAACGGAGAAAACGTAAACCGGACACGTCCGGTCGCTTGGAATAGGCCACGGCACGGTGAAAACCACGGCCGAACAGCGAAACCGGCCACAACGTCCAAAACGGAAAAAAACGTGAAAGTCGGAGAAAACGGAGAAAACGTAAACCGGACACGTCCGGTCGCTTGGAATAGGCCATGGCACGGTGAAAACCACGGCCGAACAGCGAAAACGGACAAAAACGTGGAAGTCGGAGAAAACGGAGAAAACGTAAACCGGACACGTACGGTCGCTTGGAATAGGGCACGGCACGTTGAAAACCACGGCCGAACAGCGAAAACGGCCACAACGGCCAAAAACGTGGAAGTCGGAGAAAACGGAGAAAACGTAAACCGGACACGTCCGGTCGCTTGGAATAGGCCACGGCACGGTGAAAACCACGGCCGAACAGCGAAAACGGCCAAAACGGACGAAACGGACAAAAACGTGGAAGTCGGAGAAAACGGAGAAAACGTAAACCGGACACGTCCGGTCGGTTGGAATGGACCACGGCACGGTGAAAACCCCGGCCGAACAGCGAAAACGGCCAAAACGGACAAAAACTTGGAAGTCGGAGAAAACGGAGAAAACATAAACCGGACACGTCCGGTCGCTTGGAATAGGCCGCGGCACGGTGAAAACCACGGCCGAACAGCGAAAACGGCCAAAACGGACAAAAACGTGGAAGTCGGAGAAAACGGAGAAAACGTAAACCGGACACGTCCGGTCGCTTGGAATAGGGCACGGCACGGTGAAAACCACGGCCGAACAGCGAAACCGGCCACAACGGCCAAAACGGACAAAAACGTGGAAGTCGGAGAAAACGGAGAAAACGTAAACCGGACACGTCCGGTCTCATGGAATAGGCCGCGGCACGGTGGAAACCACGGCCGAATAGCGAAAACGGCCAAAACGGACGAAACGGACAAAAACGTGTAAGTCGGAGAAAACGGAGAAAACGTAAACCGGACACGTCCGGTCGCTTGGAATAGGCCACGGCACGGTGAAAACCACGGCCGAACAGCGAAACCGGCCACAACGTCCAAAACGGAAAAAAACGTGGAAGTCGGAGAAAACGGAGAAAACGTAAACCGGACACGTCCGGTCGCTTGGAATAGGCCGCGGCACGGTGAAAACCACGGCCGAACAGCGAAAACGGACGAAACGGACAAAAACGTGTAAGTCGGAGAAAACGTAAACCGGACACGTCCGGTCGCTTGGAATAGGCCACGGCACGGTGAAAACCACGGCCGAACAGCGAAAACGGCCAAACGGACAAAAACGTGGAAGTCGGAGAAAACGGAGAAAACCTAAACCGGACACGTCCGGTCGCTTGGAATAGGCCGCGGCATGCTGAAAACCACGGCCGAACAGCGAAAACAGCCAAAACGGACGAAACGGACAAAAACGTGGAAGTCGGAGAAAACGGAGAAAACGTAAACCGGACACGTCCGGTCGCTTGGAATAGGCCGTGGCACGGTGAAAACCACGGCCGAACAGCGAAAACAGCCAAAACGGACGAAACAGACAAAAACGTGGAAGTCGGAGAAAACGGAGAAAACGTAAACCGGACACGTCCGGTCGCTTGGAATAGGCCACGGCACGGTGAAAACCACGGCCGAACAACGAAAACGGCCAAAACGGACAAAAACGTAGAAGTCGGAGAAAACGGAGAAAACGTAAACCGGACACGGCGGACACGTCCGGTCTCATGGAATAGGCCGCGGCACGGTGAAAACCACGGCCGAACAGCGAAAACGGCCAAAACCAGGAAAACGTTGAAGCCGTGCAGAAAATCTCTGCCGCGGCAGAGAAATGGCCCTTTTCTCTGCCGCGACAACAGTGTACCCCTCCTTCACAAGCTGAAGGGCAGGGGTCCCAGGGGGGGGTGCGTTCCCCGGGTATATTAGGGGGGACCTGCCCCTCCGAGCGGCTGAAAGGCCGTATTGAGGGAATGGAACGGGGCCGTGTTTTCTACGGAAAACACATAGATTTCGTGGGAAAAAGCATGCCGGTTGCCAACGTAGCGGTTGCCTCGGTCGGATGACGTTAAGCGGGCTACGTACCACGGAAAAAAAAGCTGGTTGCCCTGTTCTGTTCCCTCAAAAACGTGCGTTTTCTACGGAATTCGCATAGACCCAGTGGGATAAACCATGTCGGGTGCCAACGTAGCGGTTGCCTTGGTCGGATGACGTTCAGCGGGTTACGTATCACGAAAAAAAAGTCGGTTGCTGCCTCAAAAACCATGCGTAACGCTGTGAAGACCGACGACTGGAGCTTCGCTACGGATAGCGTGTGAACCCTGTAACTCCGCAAATGCTTTCCGGTGGGCATATACTCTGCCGCGTCACGTCCGTTCGTTTGATCCCGTCCCAACAGCCGAACGTGGCTCGGGAATCGGGTGACGGCAGCGGATCGTTGGCTCGTTCATGGGTCAATGGCGTGGACAACTCTTGGGAAGTAAA
>Ga0210382_10000840_pt1 | contig 10460 bp, 10 predicted proteins | sample PLMedo_FD_155452 | JGI IMG/M metagenome (GOLD analysis project Ga0210382, IMG submission 155452) | Groundwater sediment microbial communities from an aquifer in East River, Colorado, USA - PLM0_60_coex redo | ecosystem: Environmental > Terrestrial > Soil > Riparian zone | place: USA: East...
TGCCGGGCCGGCGGTGGCGGTCATCGCGGTCGTCACGTGGTTCGTCGACGTCCTCGGCCCGGCGCTGGGCTTGCCGGACGCGCTCCACCAGCTGGCCCTCACCTCCCATTACGGGTTCACTATGCTCGGTCAATGGGACCCGGTGGGGATCGTTGCCTCACTGGTCCTCGCTTTCGGGGGGCTCGTCCTCGGCGCCTGGGGCTTCCGCCGGCGCGACCTGAAGGGCTGACGCCGGCGCGACCATCGACCACCCCGGCATCCGTAGACTGCTGGGGTGGATCCCCTCGTCTTCGGCCTCGTTGCCGGCGCCGCCGTTCTGCACGTCGCCTGGAACGTCCTCCTCAAGACCGCGGGCGATCCGCTCCGGGCCGCCGCGATCGGCATGACATCGGCCGCCGCGGTCATCGTCCCGGCCGCGGCGATCGGCTGGGTCGTCATCGGGCGGCCGCCGATCCCGCCCGAGGCGATCGGGTTGAGCATCCTGTCGGGCGTGCTCGAGGCCGCGTACTTCGGGTTCCTGGCCGCCGCCTACCGTCGGGGCGACCTGTCGGTCGTCTATCCGATCGCTCGTGGGACGGCACCGCTCCTGGCGGTCGCCGTCGGGATCGGCGTCCTCGGGGAGCGGCTCGGGCCCGCCGGCATCACCGGCGTGGGGTTCCTGCTCGTGGGGCTGCTGACCCTCCAGCGCCCATGGCGATTCCTGCGACTGGCCAACCGCGGCCCCGGCTCGGGCGATCCTGCCGTCCTGTTCGCCCTGGCGACCGGGGTGATGATCGCTGCCTACTCGGCGGTCGATCGCGTCGGTGCCCGGCTTGTCGAACCGTGGCTGTACGCCGGCCTCATCTGGGCGTCGTGCATGATCTTCCTGTGGGCCTATGTATGGTTTCGCCGGACGGTGCTGCGAGCGTCCGATCCAACGGGCCCGTTCGATCGGCGGCGCGCGGCGATCGGCGGCTGGATCACCCTCTCCGCGTATCTCCTCATCCTGGCCGCGTTCAGCGTCGCGCCGCTGACTGCGGTCGCGCCACTGCGTGAGTCGGCGATCGTTCTGGCGTCGGGCTGGGGGACGATGCGGCTCGGCGAGGGACGCGACCGGCGAGAGACGATCCGGCGGATCGCGGCGTCGGCGCTCGTGGTCGCGGGGGCGATCCTCCTCGCGATCGATGGCTGACGCTCACCGGGGGAGGCCGGCCGCTCATCGGTGGGTCCGCCGTTGGGATCGACCTCCGGAAGACGGTCTTTCGGCAGAGCCGTTTGTCTGATCGTTCCAACCATGCGGAACGACCGGTCGAAACGCCCCAATCCAGGACCGAGGGTCCCGATCATCGGGGCCACATGCAGGCGGGGCCTCGGCAGCAGAATCCGGCCGGATGGCCGACGCGTATCCGCACATGTGGGCGCTGTCGGGAGCTCGGGCGCTGACCGCCCGATCAGTCGGCGGTCGATGACGGCCGACTCGGCCGATCGGCTGACAAAGGGACGCTTTTCACGATGGTTCCGCTTACGTCGAACGATCGCGTCGTGGCCCTGGCGAAGGAGGAAGGGGCGCTGACCCTGTGGCGGTGCGCGCCGACCGCGAGGCGGCAAGCGCGGCTAGGGTTGCTCGACGCTCCGCGGCCGGCGCTCGAACAGCGGCCGAGCACCGTACTTCGAATTCACCAACGCAACGCCACCGATAACGAGGCCCGTCCCGATCAGCAGCCGCAGGTCGACGTGCTCGTGAAGGACCAGCGCCCCGAGGGCGATGCCGTAGACGGGCAGCAGGTACGCGACCATCGAGGTCCGGGTGGCGCCCCATCGGCCGAGCAGCCGGAAGAAGACGAGGTAGGCCAGCCCCGACCCGAGGATCCCCAGCCAGACGACCGCGAAGAGCGCCTCGGGCGTGATCCGTGAGACGACGTCGATCGGGCGCTCGAAGACGAAGGCCAGGACGGTGACCATGGCGAACGCAAAGCCGACCTGGAAGATCGCCGGGATCATCGGTCGCAGGCCATGGATGTTGCGCTTGGCGTAGACAGCGCCGCAGGCGTAGGAGAGTGTCGATCCGATGAGCGCGATCTCGCCGGCGAGGTTGCCCGAGGCGAGCTTGGCCGGGTCGAAGCCGACGAGGATGACGACACCGATGAAGCCGACCGCCAGGCCGGCGAGTCGGTTGAACGTGATTCGCTCGTCGCGGAGGAAGACCGCCGCGATGAGGATCACGAACAGCGGCACGGCGGCATTGAGGATCGCGGCCAGCGCGGAATCGACCGTGAGCTCGGCCCAGGTGATCAACGAGAACGGGATCGCGATGTTGACCGCGCCCATGACGATGAGGTGGCCGTAGGTCCTGGGATCTCGCGGCAGCGATTCGCGGGCGGCGACGACAACCGCGGCGAGCAGCACGAGCCCGATGCCGAGCCGCATGGCGATCAGGGTGAAGGGCGGAAGGCCGGCATCGACCCCGATCTTGATGAACAGGTAGCTGCTGCCCCACATGAAGCCGAGGACGATGAACAGGAGCCAATCGATTCGGGAGGAGCGCTGGGCGGTCATCGTTCCATCATACCGACAGTTGGCCTAGCCGGTTCATCCAAGGTTCGCGGAATGCATCTCATGCCAATCGGAACACGCGATGCTGTCAGAACGTTGCAGGATTTCCAGGACGTCCGGCCCCGGTACCATGAGGAAGAGGACAGGGGACGGAGGGACGATGCGGCTCTGGGGCGGACGCTTCAGCGAGAACGGTGACGAACGGTTAGCCGATTTCACGCGGTCGATCGAGGTCGACGCCGCTCTTGCCCTCGATGACCTGCGAGGCTCGATCGCCCACGTCAGGGGCCTCGGACGCGCCGGGCTCCTGACCGGCGCCGAGGTCACCCAGCTCGTTGCGGGCCTCGAGGGCCTTGCGGCGGAGGTCGAGGCGGAGAAGCTCGACTGGGACCCAGGCCTCGAGGACGTCCACATGAATCTCGAGGCGGCCCTGACCGAGCGGATCGGCTCCGTCGCCGGCAAGCTCCATACCGGACGCTCACGGAACGACCAGGTCGCGACGGATCTCCGCCTCTGGCTGCGCCGAGCGATCGATCGCCTCGACGGCGCGCACCTCGAGGTGGAGCGGGCCCTCGTCGGTCTCGCCGAGCGGCACGCGGACGCCGTCCTGCCGGGGACGACCCACATCCAGCCGGCCCAGCCCGTTCTGTTCGCTCATCACCTGCTCGCCTACGTCGAGATGCTCGAGCGTGACCGCGGCCGGCTGGCCGACGCTCGGCGTCGGGCGAATGTCAGCCCGCTCGGGTCGGGCGCCCTTGCCGGCGCCGGCTACCCGCTCGATCGGTCGGCCGTTGCCGAGGAGCTCGGCTTCGACAGCGTCAGCGCCAACTCGCTCGACGCCGTCAGCGATCGGGATTTCGTCGTCGAAGCCGTGGCCGCCGCGGCGCTCGGAATGGTCCACCTGAGCCGGCTGGCCGAGGAGATCACGTGGTGGTCGAACCCGGCTTTCGGCTTCGTCCGAGTCGCCGACAGCTTCTCGACGGGCAGCTCGATGATGCCGAACAAGCGCAATCCGGACCCGGCCGAGCTGGTTCGCGGCCGGGCCGCCGGCGTGATCGCCGCGCTTACCGCCGTCCTCGGACTGCTGAAGGGCCTGCCCCTCGCCTATCAGCGCGACCTCCAGGAGGACAAGCCGCCGCTGTTCGGTGCGATCGCGACGTGGGAAGCGTCCCTCGGCGTCATGGCCGGGCTGATCGAGACGCTGAGCGTCGACGAGGAGCGGATGCGGGCCGCCGCTGCGCAGGGCTACATCACCGCGACAGCGGTTGCCGATACGCTCGTCCGCCGCGGGGTGCCGTTCCGCTCGGCTCACCATGTCGTCGGCTCGCTCGTCGCCCAGGCGGACGTGGCCGGACTCGGCCTCGACGGCATCCCGGATTCGATGATCCTCACCGCGCTCGGAGCGGCCGACGACGAGATCGCCCGGAACCTGGCCCAGGACCCCGCGATCAGCGACACGGTGCGGGCGGCCGCGGACCTCGACCGCGCCCTCGCCACCTGCGACGTGATCGGCGGGACCGCGCCGGGTCGGGTCAGTGCGGCGCTGGCGGCGGCCAGGGCGCGGCTGGGCGGCTGAGGCCTCCGGGCGGCGTCAGCGGCCGCGCGGCTCGCTGATCTCGAACAGGTGTCCGTCGGGGTCGCGGAAGAATGCCCGGACCTCCCAGTCGTACTCGACTGGCGGCGTCAGGAACTCCGCGCCGCGGGCGAGCAGCACGTCGTACGCGGCCTGGCAGTCGGGCACGCCGAAGATCATCTCGGCCGACACCGTGTCGGGATCCACCGGCGGCGCAAACGTCACGGTCGGCTTGTCGGCCGTCGGCGCGCCGCCCGTCACGAGCAGCAGCCACTGGCCCTGGAGCTTCATGACGACGGAGCTCCCGCCGTAGGCGCGATGGACGGAGGCTCCCAGCACGCTCTCGTACCAGCGGCGAGACGCTTCGGCGTCGGCCACCACGAGCAGGTGGGTCACCTCGACGCCGGCTGTCGGGAATTCCGACGGGGTGGTCACAGCTCCGTCGTCGAACAGATCGCGACATCCCGGACGAGGTGCGTGTCCGGCGCCCACGCCCTGGCGAGGATGACGTGGAACTGCGCGTCGGATCGGCCGTGGGGGAGGCGGATCGTCGGCAGCCACGTCGCCGGCAGGATCCCGTCGAACGCCATCGCCTTGTCGACGCCGCCGAACTCACCCTCGCCCGCAATCCCACGCGACCACAGCGTGATCTCCTCGTCCAGTCCGGATGAGACCGTTGCCTCGACCTTCAGGCGGAGCTCGAGGCGGATCTCCTGGAGCTTCGTCACAGCCGTCGCGATCGACAGCAGGCCGCCGAATTCCGCGCCGATGCAGAGGGGCACCGGATCGAGGGCGATCGACGCCCGGGCGCCGTCCGACGCCGTGTCCGCGGAAGGCCACAGGGCGAATTGGGCAACGTCGATCACGCCAGCCTTCAGCAGGGCCGTCGGCTGGAGGACGACGACGTCTGTGACGATCGACGCATCGAAGCCCGGGACATCGAGCTTGACCTCCAGCTCCCACGTCATCCGGCTGACGGTTCCCTCGAACGTCGCCGGCCCGAGTGGCGGGACCGGCAGCTCGAGACTGAATTCCCTGGTCTCGCCGGCGGTGTAGGCGCCTGGGCCGGCGAGCGAGACGGGGAGCCGCCGGAGCTCGTCTCGTTCGGTGACCGTCTGCGTCGTCACCTGGCCCTTGGAATCGGTCTGGCTCCGCCGCCACTGCCACTGCTCGGTGGCGACAAGGCTGGCGATGATCCCCCGGACGGTGACGTCACGGTGGAACGTGAGGCGAACGATCCCCGCCGCCAGCTGGCCGGGCAGCAATTCGCGCCGATCCATGGTCAACTCGAAGTCGACCCCACCGTCGGAGGCCGTCGCTTGGACCGCGGTGGACCCGGGCGTGGGGATCGCGTCCGTCATCGGTTGCTCCTCCGTCGCATCGGTCATACCCGCGCGCGCTCATCGGTCGGACGACCGATGACCGAAGGCGCCGCACTTGGGATCGTGCTGCCAGATCGACCGGGCACCCTGCCCGGCGTGACACGGAGGATCCTAGATGGCGACATTCATGGACGTCCACAGCGGCTTTGTGGGCGTGACCGCGCAGCAGCTCAAGGAAGCGCACGAGCGAGACCTCGCGATCGAAGCGGACGAAGGCGTGCAGTTCAACCGCGCATGGCTCGACCCGCAGAGCGGGAAGGTCTTCTGCCTCTCGACCGGACCGACGAAGGAGGCTGTCCTGCGGATCCACGACCGAGCCGGTCACCCGACGGCCGAGATCTACGAGCTGACGGTAGAGGTGGCCTGATGCGAAGGCGACGATTCCTGCCGGCCGCGATCGGGCTGGCCATCATGGCGGCCAGCGTGCCCCTCAGCTTCGCCCTGGCGCGCGATCCTCTCGCGAGCGTTCGCCAGGCGACGGAGAAGTTCCACGACGTCGGTGCGGCCGGTCCAGGCGGCTATGAGAAGTTCTACCTCTGCACCGACAACGAGCGTCTCGGCGCGGCCATGGGCCAGCATTTCGCCGATGTCCCGAAGGTCATCGACCCGGCGATCGACCCGCTCGACCCCGAGGTGCTCGTCTATGAGCCGAAGCCGGGCGGCGGCAATCGCCTGGTGGCGGCCGAGTACGTCGTCCTCCAGGAAAGCTGGGACGCGCTCCACGCGAACCCGCCGCGGCTCTTCGGGCAGCCCTTCACGCCGAGCGCTACCATCGAATCACTGTTGCTTCGAGGAACCGAATGCTCACGCCCGACACGATCCGCCAGGCACCGAAGGCGCTGCTCCACGACCACCTCGACGGAGGGCTGAGGCCGGCGACGATCGTCGACCTGGCCCGCGAATACCGCTACGAGGGCCTGCCAACGACCGATCCGGCCGAGCTCGCGGCGTGGATTCGGCGCGGTGCCGACCGGAAGTCGCTCGAGCTGTATCTCGAGACGTTCGCCCACACCGTCGGCGTCATGCAGGAGCGCGATGCGATAGTCCGCGTCGCCGCGGAGTGCGCCGAGGATCTCGCCGCTGACGGCGTCGCCTACGCCGAGGTCCGCTATGCGCCGGAGCTGTCGACCGAGCGGGGGATGACGCTCGACGAGGTCGTCGAGGCCAACCTGGAGGGGTTCCGGATCGGCACGCAGCGCGCCGCCGCGGCGGGCAATCCGATCGTCATGAAGGCGATCGTCACGGCGATGCGGCAGGCAGCGCGCTCCGTGGAGGTCGCCGAGTGTGCCGTTCGATGGCGCGACGCGGGTGTCGTCGGCTTCGACGTCGCCGGCCCGGAGAAGGGCTACCCACCGACGCGCTACCTCGATGCCTTCGAGATCATCCGGCGGGAGAACTTCCACATCACGATCCATGCGGGCGAGTCGTTCGGTTTGCCGTCGATCTGGGAGGCGCTCCAGTTCGCCGGGGCCGAGCGGCTCGGGCACGGCGTCAGGATCGTCGACGACATCGTCGTCCGGGACGACGGCTCGGTCGAGCTCGGGCGGCTGGCCGCCTTCGTCCGCGACCGACGCGTGCCGCTCGAGATGTGCCCGACGTCGAACGTCCACACGGGCGCCGCGGCATCGATCCGCGACCATCCGATCGATCTCCTCCGGCGGCTGCGCTTCCGGGTGACCGTCAACACGGACAACCGATTGATGTCGGGCGTCTCGATGTCGTCGGAGTTCGCCGCCCTCGACGAGGCCTTCGGGATCGGCCTCGGCGAGATGGAGTGGCTGACGATCAACGCGATGAAGTCGGCATTCGCGCCGTTCGACGAGCGCCTGCGGATCATCCAGGAGGTGGTCAAGCCGGGCTACGCGCGGCTGCGCTCCGCCGAATCCCGGGTCGTCTCGGCGACGAGCTGACGAGCTGGAGCTCCGCCTCAGCCGGCCGGCAGCGCCACGACGAACCGCGACGACGCGTAGCCGTTGGGCTCGAGGAAGATCCGGCCACCCATCGCGTCCATCAGGCGGCGCGCCGCGAAGAGGCCGATCCCCGAGCCGCGGCTCCTTGCCCGGCCTTCGATCCGGACGAATGGCTCGAAGACACTCTCCCAGTCCTCGATCGGGACGCCGGGGCCGTCGTCGGTGACGTAGACCTGGACCTCGTCGCCGACGCGCCAGACGCCGATGCTCACGCCATCGGCCGTCGGGGCGTACTTCGCCTCGTTTTCGAGGATTTGCTCGAGCACCTGGCGGAAGCGTGTCTCGTCACCGACCGCGATCATCGGCTCGGCGGACCGATCCCAGCGGATGGGGTGCGAGCGGAGGAGCAGCCGGAGCGTCTCGACCGTCTCGTCGACCGCGGCGACCGCGTCGAACGGCGCCCGCGACAGGCCGGTCAGGCCCTCACCGCGGACCGATGCGAGGATCGAGTCGACCAGCCGATCGAGGCGGCCGACCTGATCGAGGGCGGCCGACCGCCAGCCGGCTGCGACGGCCGCGTCGGGCGCGGGCGCGATGCCCTCGGCGGCTTCGCCGAGCAGGTCGAGGTACGCTCGAACGATCGACAGCGGCGTACGCAGCTCGTGGGTGACGACCGAAAGGAGCTCCGCCCGGGCGGTATCGAGGGCAGTGACCTCGACCAGCCGCGCCTCGACCTCGGCCTGGAGGCGGCCCTTCTCGACGATGCCGGCAAGGAGCGCGCCGATCGTCCGCAGGAAGCCGATCTCGTCGTCGCGAAAGTGGCGGCGCTCGCGGCTCTGGACGTTGAGCACGCCGACGACGCGGTCGTGCCAGATGAGCGGCACTGAAAGCATCCCGGACAGATCCTCGATGTCGAAGCCGCGGACCCATGCGAAGCGCGGATCGACCGTCACGTCGTCGACGGCGATCGGCTCGCGAGTCGCGGCGACACGCCCGGTGATGCCCTCGCCGAACGCGAGGCTGACACTGCCAACCTGGCTGCGATCGAGGCCGTTCGTCGCGGCCAGCGTCAGTCGCGTGCTCGCCCGATCCGAAAGGTAGAAGGAGCAGACCTCGACCTCCAGCGCCTCGGTCGTGCCGTCGACGATCGAGCGCATCAGCTCGTCCCAGTCGCGGGCCAGCGTCGCCAGCTGGGCGATCTCGTTGAGGAACGCCAGCTCACGGAGGCGGCGGCCGCCGGGCGGGGCTTCGTCGACGGGCATGCTCGGATGATGGCCCATCGGCGGTCCGATCGTCACCCGTTCGTAGCCGGTCGTATCAGCCGCTGACCACCATCTCAGGCGAGGCGGCCTGGACGACGACGACCTCGAGCGGCGCATCGCGACCCTTGACCGTGAGCTGGCGCCAGTCGCCGGACTCGCCATTGCCGGCCGCCCGCCAGGCCGTGCCGGTCACGAGGAGCTCGCCGGGGCCCGCGTCCGATCCGAGCCGGGCGGCGACATTGACGGTGTCGCCGAGGGCGGTGAAGTCGAGCTTGTCGTCCGTCCCCATTGCCCCGACGAACGCCTCGCCCGTGTGGACGCCGACGCCGACGCGCACGCCGCCTTCGACCAGGATCGGGTCCCTGACGGCGGCGAGCAGCGCTTCGCCTGCCTCCACCGCGTGACGAGCATGGTCTGCGCCGGCGACCACCGGGAGGAACAGCACCATGATCCCGTCGCCGAGGAACTTGTCGATGACCCCGCCGTTGTCGTCGATCGCCTTGGCCGCCCGGTATAGAAGTGCTGGACGAGCTGGCGGAACTCACCGGCAGAAGTCCGCTCCGCGATCCCGGTCGAGCCGCGGATGTCGGCGAACAGGACGCTGATCTCGACCTCCGCACCGCCCGGCGAATGCCGGATCCTCCCGAAGCAGGCGTTGCAGAGGAGCGGATTGGAGCTCGACGGGCCATGCCGCACGACCCTCGTCAGGATGCGCCCCGGCCCGCGGAACGGCGCCGCGCACAGCTTGCAGCGCGGCGAGGACGGGATGCGGCTCCACGTCCGCCGCAGGCGTGGCAGCACGGGATCGGTCCCGAGCAGGACCCGCCGCCAGGTCTCGGCGTTGGTCCCATCTGGATCGGTCGCGAGCGAATGGTCGGTCATCGCCGGACAGACGTTACGCCAACCCCGCTCGGGTTGCCAGACTCGGGCAGCCAGCGTGAGATCTCGGACGATCGAGGAGCTCGACCCCTGACCTCAGCCCGCGGGCACGGCCTCGGGATCGGTGACGGACGTCGGCAGGCCATCGAGGAGCGGATCGGTCCACGTCCACGCCGCGCCGTAGCGCGGGCCGACCGCGCCGTGGCGGGCCGCTTCGACGCGGAGCGGCAGGCCGAAGATCTCGATGAACCCGACGGCCGCCGCGTGGTCGAAGGCATCGCCCTCGTCGTACGTGGCCAGCTTCTTGTCGTAGAGCGACATCGGCGAGCGCCGTCCGGTCACGACCGCGGAGCCGTGATCGAGCCGCACCCGAGCCTCGCCCGAGACGACCCGCTGCGACGACGCGACATAGCCGCGCAGGTCGCGATGTAGAGCGCTGAACCAGAGACCGTCGTAGGTTAGCTGGGCGAGCTCGTCCGCCACGAGCCGGTTGAACCGGAGCGTGTCCTTCGTCAGCGTCAGCCCTTCGAGGCCGTGGTGGGCGGTGTGGAGGATGGTCGCCGCCGGCGCCTCGTAGATCTCGCGACTCTTGATCCCGACGAGGCGGTCCTCGACGTGGTCGATCCGCCCGACCCCATGGACTCCCCCCAGGTCGTGAAGCCGCTGGACGAGCTCGACCGGAGCGAGCCGCTCGCCATCGAGGGCAACGGGGATGCCGCCCTCGAATTCGAGCGTGACCTCGACCGGGGCGGGAGCGTCAGAGGCCGCGGCAGTCCACTCATAGGCGTCGGCCGGCGGGGTGACCCACGGGTCCTCGAGGACACCGGTCTCGCACGATCGGCCCCACAGGTTCACGTCGATCGAGTACGGCGAAGCCTTCGTGATCGGGATCTCGATGCCGCGCTCGATCGCATAGTCGATC